>Ga0070741_10001345_pt1 | contig 76110 bp, 73 predicted proteins | sample Coa_R1_4_FD_66440 | JGI IMG/M metagenome (GOLD analysis project Ga0070741, IMG submission 66440) | Surface soil microbial communities from Centralia Pennsylvania, which are recovering from an underground coalmine fire - Coalmine... | ecosystem: Environmental > Terrestrial > Soil > Unclassified ...
TGAAGCGGCGCTGCGCGTCATCGCCGGTCCCGACGGTCATGAAGCCGAAGGCGCGCCGGTGCCGATCAGCCCGACCCCCAAGCTCTCGGCCAAGGGGCTGCGCATCGCCTTCATCGACAGCAATCCGCTGGTGCAGGTCTCGAGCGACACGGCGAAGGTCGTAGCGGCGACGGCGAAGCTGCTCGCAAAGGCCGGCGCCAAGGTGAAGCGCGCCGAGCCGGAAGGCCTCGATTGGCAAAAGGCGTGGGACGATTGGGCCGATCTGTTCAACTACCTGATCCGCGCGCTGCAGCCCTTGAGCGAGCGCGAGCGCTTCTTTCCGATGGTGAGTTCGAGCGATCCGTCGGCACGCTCGGCCGGCCGCGCCGCGCGACTCGACATGGCCGAATATTTCGCCGTGCTCGACCGGCGCGACCAGCTGCTGCGGCGCTGCGAGAGCTTCCTCGACACCTTCGACGCGTGGCTGATGCCGGTGATGCCCGATGCCGCCTTCATCCGGCAGAAGCAGAGCGAGCCGCTGATGGTCGACGGCCGGCCCTATCCTTATTTCTTCGCCGGAACGTCGTACAACTTCCTCGCTAACCTGACCGGTCAGCCGGCGATCGTCCTGCCCTGCGGCTTCTCGAAGGAGGGCCTGCCGATCGGCCTGCAACTCATCGGCAAGCGCTGGGGCGAGGCGAAGCTTCTCGCCGTCGCCAAGGTGCTGGAGAAGCTGCTGCCGCCCTGTCCGGTACCGCCCGCTTTCGCGTAGCTATTCGATTTTCACGTTGGCCGCGACCAGGATCTTCTCCCAGCGCTCGTACTCTTCCTTGTGGAAGGCGGCGAAGGTCGCCGGCGCCATCTCGGCAGGTGTCGGCAAGTCCTGGCCGAGATCCTGCAGGCGCTGTCGGATCGTCGGGTCCTGGACGGTTGCGATCGCCGCTGCGTTCAGCCTGGCGATGATCTCGGCCGGCGTTCCCTTGGGCGCCCACAGACCGTGCCAGATCGAAATCTCCATCGGGAAACCCGCCTCTGCCGCCGTCGGGATTTCCGGCGCGGCCGGACTGCGCGTCTTGGCGGTGATGGCGTACGCCCTGATCTTGCCGGCGCGCGCCTGCGGCAGCGAATTCGACGACTGGTCGACCATGACCTGGATCTGGTTGGCGATGAGGTCCTGCATGGCCGGTCCCGTGCCGCGGTAGGGGATGAGCTGGTATTTGGCGCCGGTCGCGGCGAAGAAGGCGAGGGCGCCGAGATGAGAGGCCGAGCCGATGCCGGCCGTGCCGCCGGGCACCTGGCCGTCCTTCGCCTTGAGCCAGGCCACCAGCTCTTTGAGGTCCTTGGCCTCGACCTGGTTGGAGCTGACGATCAAGCTGGGGTTCTGCGGCAGCCGCGCGATCGGCGTCAGGTCGGTTAGCAGGCTGTAGTTGAGGTTCTTGTAGATCGTGCCGTTGGCGACGTTGGTGCCGACATGGCCGATCTGGATGGTGTAGCCGTCCGGTGCCGCGCGCACCGCCTTGCCGGTGGCGATCGAGCCTGCGGCGCCCGTCGTATTGTCGATGATGAATTGCTGGCCGAGTTCCTTGCCCATGCGCTCGCCGAAGATGCGTGCCATCAGATCGGTCGGCCCGCCCGCAGCGAAGGGCACGATCATGGTGATCGGCCGCGAGGGATAGGTATCGGCACGGACGGAGCCAACGACGGCCGGCGCGGCGCTCGCGGCAAGCGAAGCCAGAACGGTTCTGCGAAGCATCTTAATCTTCCTCCCCAACAGGAAAATTAATCGCACCGTTCCAGATTGTCGTAAAGCCGTGCCTGCAGCGACTTGATATCGATCTGGCTGACCGAGCCCGAGCCCGCGAGATCGAGCGCGTGGGCGGCCGCCGCGCCGGTGGCAATGCACGGGCCCATTACGCGCACGCTGGAAAGCGCCGCCGGATCGCCGTCGATGCATCGGCCGGCGGCGAGCAGATTGTCGGCGCCTTCGGGGATCATCGCGCCGAGCGGCACGTAGTGCATGTGGTCATCGCCGAATTCCTCCCAATGCACGTCGTCGGCCCGGTTGTGCAGCTCGATCGGCCAGGTGCAGCGTGCGATCGCATCGGCATAGCGCACGCCGTGCCTCACTTCGTCGGCCACCATGTGGTGCCGGCCCTTGATCCAGCGCGTCATGCGGATGCCCGGCATGCCGTAGACTCGCACGCCGGCCCTGGCGAACGCCTTGGGATAATTCTCCTTGAGGAACGCCAGCAGCCGGTCGACCTGGTCGCGGCCGTCGAGTGCCATGCGCGAGGCTTCGAGCGGATCGAGCGGCGTCGGCATGTGCGTCATGTTGACAAGGCAGCGCCGGCGGCCCGGCTTGGCGAAGACGAAACCATCGTGCCGGCGCAGGCCGCGCCTGGCCGCCTGGTCGGCCAGCCGGCCCTTCAGCTCGTCGCGGTCGATGGCGGCGAGCGCTTTCTCCTCGACGCCATCGAGGATGGTCATCTGGGTGCCGAACACCGGCTCGGCCGGCTCGCGGCAGGGAAAGCCCGCCGCCCAGACGAGCGCTGCATCGCCCGAGGCATCGACAAAGCCCTCGGCGCGCACCTCAACGAGGCCATAACGTGTCTGAAAGAGCACGCTGCGCAGGCGTCCGCCGTCGCGCACAACGCCGGTCAGCAGCGCGCCCGTGAGCGCGATCACACCGGCCGCGTCGACGGCGGTCTCGATCCAGCGCGACAATACCGTTTCGTCATAGAGCGCGATGGTCGTGCGACGCCGGCCGTGCAGGTAGTCGACGGCCTTGCGTTCCTCGAGATGGTCGAGGATCTCGGCCGCGATGCCGCGAGTCACGAGATAGGGCTTGGGCCCGTTCGAGAACATGCCGCAGAACGACCCGATGATGGAGCCGACCGCCTGGCCGCCGAGGCTGGGCGCAGCGTCGCACAGCACAACCTTGCGGCCGAGACGCGCCGCTTCGATCGCGGCCGAGACGCCGGCCACACCCGCGCCCAGCACGCAGAGATCGACCTCGACCACGCGTGGCGCCACGGTGGGCGGCCGCGAGGTGATCCGGGTTTCGAGGTTGAGCGCCATCAGTCTGCGGCGGCCGCCGCGGCCAACGTCACTAGCACGGTGCGGTTGGCGACCTGCTGGCCTTCCTGCACGGCGATCGCCTCGACGCGCGCATCGAGGCCCGCCTTGATCTGGTGCTGGATCTTCATCGCCTCGAGCACGACCAGCGTCTGGCCGCGCACGACCTTGTCGCCGGCCGCCACCTTGATGGCGACGATGCGGCCATCCATCGGCGCACGCAGCTTGCCGTCGCTGCCGGCGGCGGCGGGCGCGGGCGGCGCATAGGTCCTGTCGGTGAAGCGCACGGCGAGGCCATCGAGATCGACCGCGATGTCGTTGCCGTCGATGAAGAAGGGCGCGTCCTCGCGCGGCCCGCTCGATACGTGGACCATTCGCTCGCTGTCGCCGACCGCCAGCCGGATCGGTGTCGGCTCAGGATTGGAGTTGCGCCAGCCGCGCAGCGGCGCCGGATAATGCGATGCCGATTCTTCCCACAGCAGTTGCGCCGCGAGCTGCCAGTGCAGTTCGCCGATCTCGGGCGCGGGAAATTCATGCCTGGAGAGAAAAGCCGTCGTCGCCTGTCCGGCGGCGAACTCGGGATGCTCGAGCACGCGGATCAGAAAATGCCGATTGGTAATCGGGCCGAGCACGGCGGTGCTGCGGAGGCCTTCGAACAGTCGTTGCCGCGCCTCCTCGCGCGTGGCGCCGTGCGCGATCACCTTGGCGATCATCGGATCGTAGAACGGCGAGATCATCGAACCGTCCATCACGCCGCTGTCGTAGCGCAGGCCGGCGATGCCGGCCGGCGACCAGACGTCGACCTTGCCGGACTGGGGCAGGAAGTTGTCATAGGGATCCTCGGCGTAGAGCCGGACCTCGATGGCATGGCCGTCGAGCTTCACCTGGCTCTGCGTCAGCGGCAGCTTCTCGCCGCGTGCCACGCGCAATTGCCATTCGACGAGATCGAGGCCGGTGATCTCCTCGGTCACCGGATGTTCGACCTGCAGGCGGGTGTTCATCTCGAGGAAGTAGAACGTGCCATCGGCGCTGAGCAGGAACTCGACCGTGCCGGCGCCGCGATAGCCGATGGCCGCGGCGGCGGCGATCGCCGCCGCGCCCATGCGGGCACGCAGGTCGGCGGTGACGGCGGGCGAGGGCGCTTCCTCGACCACCTTCTGGTGGCGGCGTTGCACCGAACAGTCGCGCTCGCCGAGATGGATCACATTGCCGTGGCTGTCGGCGAAGACCTGGATCTCGACATGACGGGCATCGACCACGGCCTTCTCGAGGATCAGCTCGCCCGAGCCGAAGGCGCTCTCGGCCTCGCCACGCGCGTTTCGGATGGCGTCGAGCAAATCTCCATCGGACGTGACCAGCCGCATGCCGCGTCCGCCGCCGCCGGCCGCAGCCTTCACCATCACCGGCAGGCCGATCTTGCGCGCTTCCTTTGCAAGATTGTCGTCGTTCTGGTCGTCGCCCTGATAACCCGGCACGCACGGCACGCCGGCCTCGATCATGCGCCGCTTGGCAGCGGCCTTGTTGCCCATGGCGGCGATCGCCGTGGCGGGCGGACCGATGAAGACGAGTCCGGCTATCTCGCACGCTTCGGCGAAGGTGGCATTCTCCGACAAGAAGCCATAGCCGGGATGCACGGCGTCGGCACCGGTCTTGCGCGCGGCTTCTAGGATATTGGCGATGCTGAGATAGCTTTCGCCCACGGGGGGCGGCCCGATGCGGACGGCCTCGTCGGCGAAAGCGACATGCGGCGCGTCCTGGTCGGCGTCGGAATAGACGGCGACAGTGCGATAGCCCATCTCGTTCGCCGTGCGCATGACGCGCAACGCAATCTCGCCGCGATTTGCGACCAGTAGCTTCGAGAAAGCCATTACACCGCCCATTTCGGCGGCCGCTTCTCGGCGAAGGCGCGCAGGCCCTCGGCGGCCTCGGGACTGCGGCGCGCCTCGGCGAACTTGTCGGCGGCGAAATCGAGCACCGAAGACAGCGGCTCCGTGCCGACCTTCTGCACCACCGCCTTGGTGAGCGCATTGGCGAGCGGCGCACAGCGGTCGATCTGCTTCAGCACCTCCTCGAGCTTGGCATCGAGCGCGGCCGAGTCCTTGACCAAGTGATGCACGATGCCGAGTCTCAGTGCCTCCGGTCCCTTGAAGCGGGCAGCCGTCAGGGCGAGGTGACGCGTGTTGGGCACGCCGATGCGGGCGGCAACGAACGGTGCGATCTGGGCCGGCACGATGCCGAGCGCGGTCTCGCTCATGGCAAAGCCCGCGTCTTCGGTGCAGATCGCGACGTCGGAAACGCAGAGCAGGCCAAAGCCGCCGGCTATCGCGTAGCCCTCGACCGCGGCGACGACGACCTGCGGCGTGGTGTTCACCATTTCGAGGAAGGTGCCGTATTCCCGGTTGTTGACCGCGATCGGGTCCTTCTCGCCGGGCCGGGCCTTCTCCCCCATGCTCTGTTCCATGTTCTTGAGGTCGGCGCCGGCGCAGAACGTGCCGCCGGCGCCGCGCAGGATCACCGTCTTGATGTCGCGCCACTGGCGCAGGTTGGTGAACACCGTGCGCAACTCGCCGATCAGCACCGGATTGAGCGCGTTCTTGACCTGCGGGCGATTGAGCGTGACGTGCAGCCGCGAGCGTTCGCGGCGCAGCAACAGCGTCTCGTACTTTGAGGCGAACTCCGGCATTGGCTCCCCCATCAATGCTTCTCCGGACGCGGCAAGGTACCCATGAGCTTGGAAATGATCTGCAGCATGACTTCGTCAGCGCCGCCGCCGATCGAGGCGAGACGCGAATCGCGGAAGGCGCGCGCGGTGGGCGATTCCCAGAGATAACCCGCGCCGCCCCAGTATTGCAGGCAGCCGTCGGTGACGAGGCGAACCATGCGGCCGGCCTTGAGCTTGGCCATCGATGCCAGCATCGTGACGTCCTGGCCGTCGAGATATTCCTCGCAGGCGCGGTAGCAGAGCGAGCGCACGAGCTCGATCTCGGTGCTGAGCTCCGCCAGCTTGAAATGGATGATCTGGTTGTCGAGCAACGGCCGGCCGAACACCTTGCGCTCGCGCGTGTAGTCCGCCGTCTCGGCGATCAGCCGCTCCATGCCGACCACGGCCGAGATGGCGCCCCACAGCCGTTCCTCCTGGAACTGTTGCATCTGGTAGACGAAGCCCATGCCTTCCTGGCCGATCAGGTTGCGAACCGGCACCTTCACCTCGTCGAAGAAGATCTGCGCGGTGTCGGACGAGCGCATGCCCAGCTTGTCGAGCTTCTTCACCACCTGCACGCCCTTGGTCTTCATCGGCAGGCAGATCAGCGACTTGTTCTTGTGGACGGGACCGTCTCCGGTATTCGCCAGAAGGCACATCCAGTCGGCCTGCGTGCCGTTGGTCGTCCACATCTTGCCGCCGTTGACGACGTAATCGCCACCGACGCGCCGAGCTGTCGTCTTGAGCGAGGCGACGTCGGAACCGGCGCCCACCTCAGAGACGCCGAGGCAGGCCACGAAGTCGCCGGCAATCGATGGCGCCAGGAACTCGCGGCGCAGTTCGTCCGAGCCGTAGCGAGCGAGGGCCGGCGTCGCCATGTCGGTTTGCACGCCGATCGCCATCGGCACCGAGCCGCAGGTGATGTGGCCCAGCTCCTCGGCCATCACCATGGCGTAGGAATAGTCGAGACCCATGCCGCCATATTCGGCCGGCTTGTTGATGCCGAGCAGGCCGGCCGACCCGAGCTTCTTGAAGACTTCGTGCGCGGGGAAGATGCCGTCTTCCTCCCATTGGTCGACATGGGGATTGATGTCCCGCTCGATGATCGCGCGCAGGGTGCGGCGGATCTCGTCGTGTTCCTGGGTGAACTGCATCAGCGGTTCCCCAATCTCGGCATGTTGCCTTGCAGCTTGGCGATGATCTGCAGCATCACTTCGTCGGCGCCGCCGCCGATCGAGCCCAGTCGGCCGTCGCGATAGGCGCGCGCCACCGGACTGTCCCACAGATAGCCCGCGCCGCCCCAATATTGCAGGCACGCGTCGCTCACCTCGCGGCGCAAGCGGCCCGCCTTCAGCTTGGCCATCGAGGCGAGCATGGTGACGTCCTTGCCGGCAAGGTAGTCCTCGCAGGCGCGATAGACGAGGGAGCGCAGCGCCTCGACCTCGCTCTTGAGCTCGGCCAGCCGGAAATGGATGACCTGGTTGTCGAGCAGCGGCTTGCCGAACACCTTGCGCTCGCGCGTGTAGTCGATGGTGGCATTTATGATGCGGTCGCAGCCCATCAGGGTGCCGGCGCCGGCCCACAAGCGTTCTTCCTGGAATTGCTGCATCTGATAGGTGAAGCCCTGGCCCGGCTGGCCGATCGTGTAGCGCACCGGCACCTTCACCTCGTCGAAGAAGGTCTGCACCGTGTCCGAGGCGCGCATGCCGAGCTTGTTGAGCTTCTTCACGATCTCGATGCCCTTGGTCTTCATCGGCACCACGATCAGCGACTTGTTCTTGTGGACCTGTCCGTCCCCGGTATTCGCAAGGAGACACATCCAGTCGGCCTGGGCGCCGTTGGTCGTCCACATCTTGCCGCCGTTGATGATCCAGTCGCCGCCGACCCGGCGCGCCGTCGTCTTGATCGAGGCAACGTCGGACCCCGCGCCGGTCTCGGAGACACCGAGGCAAGCGACGAAGTCGCCGCTGATCGAGGGCGCCAAGAATTCCTGGCGCAGCTCGTCCGAGCCGTAGCGCGCAAGCGCAGGGGTCGCCATCGAGATCTGCACGCCCGTCGCCATCGGCACCGATCCGCCATTCACCCAGCCCAGCGATTCCGAACACACCATGGCGTAGGAGAAGTCGAGGCCCGAGCCGCCGAACTGCACGGGCTTGTCGACGCCCAGCAGGCCGGCACTACCCATTTTCTTGAACAGCTCGTGGGCGGGGAACTGGCCGGACTTTTCCCACTCGTCGACATGCGGATTGATCTCGCGGTCGATCAGCGTCTTCCAGGTCTGGCGCAGCGCCGCGTGCTCGGGCGTGAACTTCATTCGACTACATCCTCGCGACGCCGAACGTGATGGGATTGAGCGGCCGGACAATCGATTCGCGCGCGATCGACAGCGTGAAGGCCAGCACCTTGCGCGTGTCGCGCGGATCGATGATGCCATCGTCCCAGAGATGCGCCGTCGCATAGAGCGCCGTCGACTCGCGGTCGAACTGATCGATAATCGACTGGAACATCTTGTCGATCTCGGCCCTGGGTGGCTCCTTGCCCTCACGCAGGTACTTCTGCTCGGTCACCGTCTTCATGACGCCGGCCGCCTGCTCGCCGCCCATCACGGCGGTGCGGCTGTTGGGCCACGAGAAGATGAAGCGCGGATCGTAGGCCCGACCGCACATGCCATAGTTGCCCGCGCCGAAGCTGCCGCCGATCACGATGGTGATCTGAGGGACCGTGGCGTTGGCCACCGCCTGGATCATCTTGGAGCCGTGCTTGACGATGCCGCCGCGCTCGGCCTCGGTGCCGACCATGTAACCGGTGGTGTTCTGCAGATAGACGATCGGCGTGCCCTGCTGGCAGCAGAGCTGGATGAACTGCGCCGCCTTCACAGATCCCTTGGTGGTGATCGGGCCGTTGTTGCCGATGATGCCAATGGGCTCGCCCTCGATCTCGGCCCAGCCGCAGATCGTCTGCTGGTCGTACAGGCCCTTGAACTCGAGGAAGTCGGATCCGTCGACCAGGCGCGCGATCACCTCGCGCACGTCGTACGGATCCTGGTGCGAAGGCGGGACGACACCGCACAGCTCGTCGATCGAGTAGAGCGGTTCCTTGAAAGGCTTCAAGGTTTTCGGCGGCAGCTTGTCGTTCCAGTGCCACTTGGCGATGACCTCGCGCGCCATGCGCAGCCCGTCGGCATCGTTCTCCGCCATCCATTCGGCGACGCCTGAGACGGTGGCATGCATCTCGGCACCACCCAGCTCCTCGTCGGTCGCTATTTCACCTGTCGCCGCTTTCAAGAGCGGTGGACCGGCGAGGAACACCTTGGCCTGATTGCGCACCATGATGACGTAGTCGCTGAGGCCGGGAAGGTATGCGCCGCCCGCTGTCGAGGAACCGTGCACAACGGTCACCTGCGGGATGCCCTTCGCCGACATGCGCGCCTGATTGGCGAAGCCGCGGCCGCCGGGCACAAAGATCTCGGCTTGATAAAGAAGGTTGGCGCCTCCTGACTCGACGAGGTTCACGACCGGCAGCTTGTTCTCCAGCACGATCTGCTGCACGCGCTGGCCCTTGCGCTGGCCGGATGGAGCGACGGTGCCGCCCTTGATGGCGGAGTTCGACGCCGTGACCATGCAGCGCACGCCCTCGACATAGCCGATGCCCGCGACCGAGCCGCCGCCGGCGCTCGTGCCGTCCTTGTCGTCGTGCATGCGGTAGCCGGCCAAAGGCATCAGCTCGAGAAAGGGCGCGCCCCGGTCGAGAAGAAGGGCGATGCGCTCGCGCGGCATGAGCTGCTTGCGCTTCCTGAAGCGCTCACGCTGCTTCTCGGCCATCGCCTGCACGCTCGCCTCGGCGGCGCGGAATTCCTCGATCGACGCCAGCATGCGCTCGCGGTTCTTCTTGAACTCGCCGCTGTCGACGTCGATCTGGCTCTCGAGGATCGGCATGATTCAGCCGCCCAGCACTTTCGGCGTCACGGCGAGATGGAAGCCGTTGAACGGCGCCAGTCGTTCGGCGCGGCGCAGCTCCATCGAGCGGTTGCCGAGCGGCACGCCGCCGTCGATCCGGACTTCGGTGCCGGTGATGTAGGCGGCGGCGTCGCTCAACAGGAAGCAGACCACAGCCGAGACTTCGCTTTCGGTGCCGAGCCGGCCCATTGGGCAGTAGTTCTTGAGCGTGGGAATCTGCTCCTTGAACTCGCCTTGATAGGTGTCCATGCCGGACGAGGCGATCCAGCCCGGCGACACGGCGTTCACGCGCACCGCCGCGTAGGCCCATTCATGCGCAAGCGTCATGGTGAGGTTGACCATGCCGGCGCGCGCCGCACCGGTGTGCGCCATGTTGGGAAAGCCGTTCCTCATGTCGGCGGCCATGTTCACGATCGAGCCGCCGTGCTTCTCCATCGACTGGTTGAACACCTCCCGGCTGACGATGAAGCCGCCGGTCAGGTTGTTGCGCACCACGACGTCGAAACCCTTGGCGCTCATCGATGCCGCGGGCGAGGGGAACTGGCCGCCGGCGTTGTTGAACAGCCCATGGATGCGCTTGTCCTTGGCCACGATCGCGGCGACTGCGTCTTTGACCTGCGCTTCCTCGCGGATGTCGAAGGCGTGCGTCTCGCAAGAGCCGCCCGACGCCTCGATCTCGCTCTTCACCGCTGCCAGCTTCTCGGCCTTGCGGCCGGTAATGACCACGTGGGCACCAAGGGCGGCGATCTCGTGCGCGGTGCAGCGGCCGATGCCGCTGCCGCCGCCGGTCACCACGATGGTCTGGCCCTCGAACAGCCCTGGCCTGAAGACCGAGCGATACGGCATTTCCCCTCCGGTCATGAACGGCCGTTTATCCGGCCTTATTTGACGTTTACGTAAAGGTCAAGTAAGCCCTCCGGACGTCATCCGCTGGAGGGAGCTAGCTCGCCATGACCTTGCAGGAAATCACCGCCAAAATGAAGGAAGGCGCGGCGAAGAAGTCGTCCTTCGGCAACACCGTGAAGTTCGCCACCGATCAGGGCGTGGTCTATATCGACGGCAACGCCAATCCGCCGTCCGTCAGCAACGACGACAAGGCGGCCGACTGCACGCTCAAGATGGCGTTCAGCGATTTCGACGACATGATCAACGGCAAGCTCGACGGCATGACCGCGTTCATGACCGGCAAGCTCAAGATCGAAGGGGACATGGGCGTCGCCATGAAGCTGCAGAGCATCCTTCGCTAAGCGCGTTCGCCCGCTCGGACTACCAAAGGTGCGGTATCAGGCGATGCCGCACTTTTTCTTTGTAGGCGGCGTAGCCCGCGAGGTTGCGTGACAAGAAGCGCTCCTCGTCGATGATGCGCCATACCAGCGCCGGAAATATCGCGGCGAGCGCCAGCAGGCCCCACCAGGAGCCTAAAGCGATCGGGATGCCGGCCAGCATGACGAGGGCGGCGACGTACATCGGGTGGCGCACGAAGGCATAGGGCCCGCTCGAGATGACCTTCTGGTCCGGCGCGAGCTCGATGGTCGCCGAGCTATAGCTGTTCTCGCGGAACACCACGAAGATCCCGAGCCAGCCTAGCGCCAACAAAAGGTCACCGAACAGGCTTTCGGCCATCGAAAGATGCGACCAGCCGAAGCGGCGGTCGAGCGCGGGCACGATGATGAGGCCGGCGAAGCCCGCCGAGGCGATCAGCATGATCAGCCGTTGCACCGGCTCCTTCTCGGCCAGCGGCCCGCCGCGCATGCGGCGCTGCATCAGTTCCGGATCGGCCGAGGCGAGCCACAGCGAGATGGCGATCGAGCAGGCGAAATAGACGGCGAGGAATGCCCACGCCTGCCACCAGTCGAACGTCCAGTGGATGGCGAACAACAGCACCGCCATGGCGGCGAACATGCCGGCGAGTCCCTGGACGGCCTGGCGGATCAGTCTGCTTCTTCCTCTTCCTTGCTCTTGTGATAATGCCGCCGGGCCTTGGCGCGGTTGCCGCAGGCCGACATCGAGCACCAGCGCCGCTTGCCGGCGCGGCTGTCGTCGAGGAACAGCCAGCCGCATTCCGGGTTGGCGCATTTGCGCACCCTGTCCAGCCGCGGCCCGGCCAGAAGGTCTCCCGCAGACCACAACACGGGCGCCAGCAAGGCGAGCGCCGTGCCGGCGCGCGTATCGACATCCCAGACGTAGCCCTCCTTGCCGCGCTTCAACGTGGTGCGGGCGGGGGCCTTCGCCAAAGCCTGGTTCAGCGTCTCGAGATCGCGCGGTGGCGCGGGCTTGCCCTGCGCCTGCGCGTCGAACAGCCGGTAGAGCGTCTCGCGCAGCGCCAGCGCCTGCTCGAACTCCTTGGCTGCCGGCGGCTTGGCAGCCTTCGCCCAAGCCGCGAGGTCGCCCGGCGCGTTCAGCGTCTCGGTCGGCGTCGCCTGGCCGCGCCAATAGCGCGTGTTGGCGAAGTCGAGGCACAGGTCGGGGCGGATCATGGCCTCAAATGATAACCCGATAAGCGGTTGACAAGGGCATCTTTCGCTTTATAACCATATAACCAGTTAATCAGTTATACAGGAGACAACATGATCGACCATGTCTCGATCGGCGTCAGCGACATCAAGCGAGCCGGCAAGTTCTACGACGCGGTGCTGCAGCCGCTGGGCTACACCCGCCAATCCGACGGCGACAGTACGCTGGGCTACGGCGAGAAAGGCTCCTTCCTCTGGCTGCTGAAGAGCAAGAGCCCGGTGAAGCCCGACCTGGAGTCGGGCCTCCATTTCTGCTTCGTCGCCAAGGACCGCGCCGGCGTCGACGCCTTCCATGCCGCCGCGCTCAAGTACGGCGGCAAGGACAACGGCAAGCCCGGCGTGCGCGCCGACTACAGCCCGAAGTACTACGCCGCCTTCGTGGTCGACCCCGACGGTTACCGCATCGAGGCCTATTGCGGGAAGTGATTAGCCGCCGGTGATCTCCTTCAGAAGAGCGAAGAAGGCGCGCTTGCGCTTCGAGGAAATGGTCCAGTCGACCGGCAGCGACTGGAAGCCGTCCTCGAAGCGCTCGCGGCTCATGCGGTAGTCGAAATAGCCCCAGCTCGCGCCCGATTCGACGGCGGCGACGAAATGGTTGTCCGGCTTGTCAAACTCCCAGTGATCGTCCTCGTTGTAGACGATCGGCTGGCCGCGATAGGCGGACGAGGCGCGCCACTGCGCGACCTGCAGGCGGATGCCGTGCGGCGCGGGCTGGAAAGGCCCATCCGGCCCGTGGACGCGGTTGCCATGCGGCAACAGGAAGTCGGCCGCCGCCACGATCGGCGCGGGCGGCGCGTCCATGCCGATCAGGCTGGTGCTGGTCAGGATCTTCTTGTGGCTCCGCGCCTGCGCCAGCTCGATCAGCTCATGGCATCGCCTGGCGTCGATGATGTCGTGCGCCCAGACGTTCTCCAGATCGACCTCGTTGCCGATCTCCAGCAGCACGTTGGTCGCGTTCCTCTGCAATAGCCAGTCGACCGTGTTGGCGACCGCCGCCTTCACGGCGGCCTCGTCTTTGAAGGTGCCGCTCTGCTTGCCGTAGAACAGGCCCAGGATCACCACCATGCCCTGCTGATCGGTGGCCCGGATCACCTTCTCGAGCCGCACCGCCCAGGCGGGCTTGATCGTGCCGTCGCTGTTGAAGCCGCAGATCTTCCACGGCTGGTTCCACGAATAGCCCTGCGGGCTGCCGCCCGACAGGTTGAGGCAGACCGCGAGCAGGCCATGCGACCGATAGGAAGGAAGTGCGGCGATGAATTCGCGCGTGCTGCGTTCGGCATCCCACGGACCGTCGGCATACGCCCAGGCGCCGCGCGTCTCAGGATTGTCATCGTCGGCGATCGCGTTGGCCATGCGGCTGTTCATCAGCATGCCTTCGATGCGATGGCCCTTCCAGCTGCGGCCGGCGTAGGTCGGCGTGCCGTTGATCAGGAAACGGCCGCCATCGATCGTGACTTCAGAAGCCAACGGCTGCGCCGTCGCGCCGGCTTTCCGAGGCGCCGAGATAGGCGCCGCCTTCGGGGTAGCGCCAGATGATCTGGCTCGAGCCGAAATCGAAGCTCGGCCACTTGGTGCGAGTCACCTTGTGGCCCCTGGCCTCGAGCCCATTGGCGGTGTCGGCCGGCATGTGGTCCTCGAGCCACACCGTCTTGTCGAGCTCGTGGAAGCGCCAGCGCGGCCCGTCGATCGCCGCCTGCGGGTTCTGGCCGTAATCGACGATGCGCGAGAACACCTGCATGTGGCCCTGCGGCTGCATGGCGCCGCCCATCAGACCGAACGTCGCGACTGGCTTGCCGTCCTTGGTGATGAAGGCCGGGATGATGGTGTGGAACGGCCGCTTCTTGGGGCCGACCTCGTTGGGGTGGCCCTTGGTGGTCACGAAGCCGCTGGCGCGATTCTGTAGCGCAATGCCGGTGCCCGGCACGACGATGCCCGAGCCGAAGCCGGTGTAGTTCGACTGGATCAGCGACACCATCATGCCCGAGGCGTCGGCGGTGCCGAGATAGATCGTGCCGCCGTCCTTCGGCACGCCCGGCCCGAACTCCTGCGCCTTCCTAGGATCGATCAGCTTGGCGCGGCTCTTCAGGTACTGCTTGTCGAGCATCTGCGCCGGTGTGACCTCCATGTGGCGGGGGTCGGCGACGTAGCGCCAGATGTCGGCGAAGGCGAGCTTCATCGCCTCGATGCGCAGGTGCGCCACGTCCGGCCCGTCGCAGTCGTGGCCGTTCAGATCGAAATTCTCGAGGATGCCGAGGGCCATGCAGGCGGCGATGCCCTGACCGGACGGCGGGATCTCGTGCAGGGTGGTGCCGCGATAGGTGATGCCGATCGGATCGACCCAGTCAGCCTGGTGCGCTTCGAGATCGTTGCGCCGCAGCGCACCGCCGGTGGCGCGGGCGTGGCTGTCCATCGCGTCGGCGAGCTCGCCGCGATAGAACGACTCGCCCTTCGACTCGGCGATCTTCTCGAGCGTCCTGGCCTGGTCGGGGAACTTCCACACTTCGCCCGCCTTGGGCGTGCGGCCGCCGGGCATGAAGTCGCGCACCCAATCCTGCTGGCCGCGCAGGCGGTCGACGGCGCGGTCCCACTGGCGCGCCACCATGTAGGAGACGCGGAAGCCGTCATGGGCATATTTGATCGCCGGCTCGAACAGGTCGGCGAAGGGCAGCTTGCCGTAGCGCGCATGCAAGGTCGCCCACAGCGACACCGCGCCCGGCACGCTCACCGTGCCCCAGCCGGTCGACGGCATCTTCTCCATGCCCTTGTACTGGTCGGGCGTCATCAGCGCCGGCGAATGGCCCGACGCGTTGAGGCCGACGAGCTTGCTGCCGTCCCACAGGATGCAGAAGGCGTCGGCGCCGATGCCGTTCATCGTCGGCTCGACGATGGTGATGGCGATCGCCGAAGCGATCGCGGCATCGACGGCGTTGCCGCCCTTGGCCAGCATGCGCAGGCCGGCCGTCGCCGCCAGATGCTGCGAGGAGGCAACGATGTTCTCGGCAAAGATCGGCAGCTTCTTGGAAGCGTAGGGAAAGTCGTAATTGAAAGACGGCACGCGAGGTCCTCTCTAGCTCTTCTTCGAAGCAGCGAGTGCCTCGATCCGCGCCACGAAGCGCGGCGTCTGCAAAAACTGGCGATTGTCGGCGTCGCTCTTGCCGAACAGGCGGGAGAGATCGAACAGGCCCGAGCCGGCGATCGCCCCCGTCTTTCCGGCCAAGGTCACCCGCTCGCCCAGCCGGAAGGTTTTTAGCGCCGCGATGGCGGCGTCGGAAAGGCCCGGCGGCGGCGTCTCTCGCGATCGTGTGGACAGCATATCTGCAATGCTGCCGGCGAGGGCCAAGGTCCAGTCGTTGAATGCGTAGAGCGAAACTTGCGGGCCGACTTCAATCGTGATCGCGACGTCCTGGGCGTTGCCCTCGATCGTCCGCAGGATGCCCTGCCAGTCGGCGAAGGCGCCGACCTCGGCTGCCCGCGACAGGCTCTTGCGCGCCGCGTCCTCGATCTTCAGCGGATTGTTCGACTCGAGCGCCGGCCTGGCGATGGTCTGCAGGTCCTCGATGAACTTCTTCTGCTGCGCATTCTCCTCGTAGTACGGCCGGTCGAAGCAGCCCGAGACTGCCAGCGCGCCGCCGAGGATGAACGCACGCCTGATCATCAGGCAGCCTTCGCTGTTGCCTTGGCGCGCTCCTCTTCCTTCAATTCCTTCTTCGACAGCTTGCCGACCGGCGTCTTGGGCAGCTCGGCGCGGATCTCCATCGCCACCGGCATCTCGTGCTTGCCGACCTTGCCGTCGAGATGCCGCAGCAGCTCCTCGAAGGTGAGGTGTGCGCCGGGCTTCAGCTTGACGAAGGCCTTGGGCGCCTCGTGGCGGTGCGGATGAGCGATGCCGATGACGATGCACTCGTCGACCGCGGGATGCTCGTAGATCGCCTCTTCGATCACTCGCGGGTAGACGTTGTAGCCCGAGCTGATGATCAGGTCCTTCGAGCGGTCGACCAGGAACAGCCAGCCATCCTCGTCCATGTAGCCCATATCGCCGGTGCGCAGGCCCTTCCAGTTGCTCGACGGGTGGCGGAACAGCACCTTGTCGGTCTCCTCGGGCTTCTTCCAGTAGCCCTTCATGATCTGCGGGCCGATGATGCAGACTTCGCCGACATTGTCCTTGCCCGGCGGCAGCACCTTGTCGGGATCGCTCATGTCGCGGATCTCGATGATCGTGCCGACGATCGGCACGCCGCACGAGCCGCGCCGGCGCGAGGCCTTGTCGACCGGGCAGATCGAGCCCGTCGGCGAGGTCTCGGTGAGGCCGTAGCCCTCGATCAAGGTCGCGCCGGTCAGCTTCTCGAACGCCTGCTGCACCTCGACCGGCAGCGGCGCGCCGCCCGACATGCAGATCTTGAGCGAGCGCAGATCGAGCGTCTGCGCCTTGGGATGCTTGTTGATCGCGGTGTAGAGCGTCGGCACACCGGGCAGGAAGGTCGGCTTCTTGGTGGCGAGATCCTTGACGATGAGGTCGATGTCGGGCCGCGGATAGAGGATCAGCTGATTGCCCATGTTCATCGAGTTCAACATGATCGCGGTGAGCGCGTAGATGTGGAACAGCGGCAGCACGCACACGACCTTCTCGCTGCCGGGCGTCGTGTAGGGCAGTGTCCAGGCCTGGCCCTGCGCCATCGCCGAGACGATCGAGCCGTGCGTCAGCATCGCGGCCTTGGGCAGGCCGGTCGTGCCGCCGGTATATTGCAGCACCGCGACCTCGTCCCACAGATCCTGTGGCGCCGGATAAGAGGTGTACTTGCCGTCGTTGGCGAGCAGGTCCTTGAACGAGAGGTGCCAGTCGTCACGCGGCCAGGTGCTGATTTCCTTCTTCTTGGCGATCGGGTAGAGCCAGTTCTTGGGCCACGGCAGGTAGTCGGCGATCGAGCCGACGATCAGCTTCCTGAGCCGCGTCTTGCCCTTCATCGCCGCCATCTTGGGATAGAGAGCGGCGACGTCCAGCGTCACCAGGATGTCGGTCTCGCTGTCGCCGATCTTGAACTCGAGCTCGCGCGCGGCATCGAGCGGCGAATAGTTCACCACCCGGCCGCCCGCCTTCAGCACGCCGAAGAAGGCGATGATGTAGTGCGGCGTGTTGGGCAGATAGAGACCGACATTGACGCCGGGCCTGACGCCCAGCTTCTGGAAGCCCGCGGCGGCGCGGTCGGTCGCGTCCTTGTAGTCGCCGAACGTCATCACCTTGTCGAGGAAGTCGGTGTAGGGACGGTCGGCGTACTTAACGCAGCTCTCTTCGAAGATCTGCTGCAGCGTCTTCCCGGGAACCTCGAGCTCCCACTTCACGCCGGCGGGATAGCTTTTCTCCCAGACATGCTGCGCCATTCTCTTGTCCCTCCCGTCACCGACTATGGCACACGATAGGCGTAGGAGTAGACGGTCTCGAAGCCGAGCCGCGCATACAACGGCAGCGCCGCCGCGTTCGTTGCCACGACCTGCAGATAGGCGAAGCGCGCACCGTGCTGCGTGCCCCAGGCGCAGAGGCTTTCCGTCAGTCGCCGTGCCAGCCCGCGGCGCCGCGCCGACGGCGCCACCAGCACGTCGAAGATGCCGACATGATCGCCGTCGACGACGCCGAGCGCGAAGGCGACGAGCGCTCCTTTGTCCGCCACGCTCAGGAAGCCGACAGGCGCGGCGATCATAGCCAGCATCTTCGTCATTGCGTCGCGATGCTGCGGCGCTACCGGGCTCAAGCTCGCGAAGCCGTCGAGCCAGGCCGTGGAGGGCGCGGCGGCGATCGTCACCTCTGGGTCGAGGGCGAAGCCGCGGCCCGCGAGCGGCACCCGCTGCACGAAGGTCTCGTCGATCCGGCGATAGCCCTTGGCCGCCAGGGCGGCGTCGGCGGCGGCCGGCGCCAGCGGCGAGAGCCGCCATACCGGCGGCAGTCCGCGTTCGTGGTAGGGCGCCTCCAAAGTCGGGATCAGATCGACTGCAAATGCGGGTTCGATATCCAAAGCATTGATCGAATTGGCTCTTTTTGTGTAGCCGCCTGACAGACGCTGAATCCAGCCGCCGACAGGTCGCGTCTCCAGCGCGGGCCAGGCGCGGAACGCCCGGCCTTCCACGTCATGCACAAGATCGAGCGCAGGAGTAGGTGACATTGTTCGGTCTTCGTGCTAGAAGTTCGCTCAATAATAACAAGCGTTTATCGTTCGAACTGCAAGTTATACATGAATTTCGACACCCCCTCCGTCGTGGTTCGTGTTTGTCGGCAGCCGCCCTCTCGCTTCTCCTCCCATGCGATCGGTCTACGGCTGCCGATCATCCTCCTGCTGGCACTCACCTTGGTCGGCTGCGCAAGCAGCGGCAATCGCGGCTCAGGCGGATACACGGAACGTCCGCCCAGCAATCGCACCGCCTTGGTCGCGTGGCAGGAATGGATGCGCTTCGGCCGCTCGACCGTCGTCTATGGCGGCAGCGCCAACGGCTATGTCAACCGCACCGGCGTCAACGAGCACCATGAGCCGCTCTCGAGCCGCGTCGGTGACTACTGGGGAAGCTGCGGCCATCCCGAATGGAACGGCCATACCACCAGCCGGCCGTGGTCGGGCGCCTTCATCTCCTGGGTGATGCGCAATTCCGGCGTGAGCCAACGCGACTTCCCGCCGGCCGGCCGGCACGGCGCCTATCTCGCCGCGCTCTACGACCATCAGCGCGCCGGCTATGGCGGCTTCCGGCTCTACGCACCCAACGAATACGCGCCCAAGCCGGGCGATCTCGTGTGCACCGGCACGGCCGGCCCGTCGTGGCGCTACGCCGAGCCGCGCATGGCGCACCGGCGCATCGACAACACGGCGACGCATTGCGACGTCGTCACCGAGGTGCGCGGCGGCTACGTGCACGCCGTCGGCGGCAACGTGAAGGACAGCGTCACGATGAGCCTCTATCCGGTCGACAGAAGCGGCCATCTGCTGGCAAGCGCCGGCCATCCCTGGATGATGGTGGTCGACAACCGCGTGAACTAGGCTTTTGCGTTGCCGGGTAATTTCCTGAGCCGCTATTAGTTGAAGCGGCCGTATTAAACTAAGACGAAAAAATATGGACTCTTGTGGTCCGCACGCGCTTGCGCCGAATCGCGCGAAAGAAAGTTGCGGGCGAGTTGAGCAATTTTCTACACCACAATCTATGGTGTCGGTTACCGGACGGTAACGCTTATTAAATGGAAAGATAATGGACCCTCTTGTGGCGCGTTTGTTTACCAATCGCAGCACGCGACCGAATCTTGCGCTGCGGTTCCAACGACCAGTGCGAATCACTAGCGCACTAGCGGAAAGTGCGGAAAGCTCCGGCGGAGCGCATCGAAGGCGGGCGAAAGCGATCATGGCGTCGCCACCATACCCCCGGTGCTAGCAGGAACCCGATTCCGTCGTATAGAACTTTCAGCCTAGCCGCCTGCGTCGCCGGCCAGGTCGCGCGGCCGGATCGACAGGAACGCCGCAAGCGCGCCGGCCATCAGCACGGCGATCAGCGCGAATGACAGTCCCCAGGCGAGCGCCGACATGCCGCCCGCCGCATCGAGCGTCCAGCCGATCGCCAGCGGTCCGATGAAGCCGCCGCCGTAGCCCAGCATCGAATGCACGGCGAGCTGGGCGCCGCGCCGCGCCGGATCGGCCGAGCCCGCGGCACCTGCCGTGAGCGACGACGAGTCGAGCCAGATCGCCATGCCGTAGAGCACGATCAGGCCGACCGCGATCCAGTAGCCCAGCGAGCCCAGCCAGCCGAGGATCGCGGCCAGGGCGATCGACAGCAGCATGGCCGTAGCGACGAGCTTGCGTCGCCCGAAGCGGATCGCCGCCTCGTTGCCGGCGACGCTGGTGAGCGTGCCGAGCAGGCCGAGCGTGGTCACCACGACGGCAGGGGACAGCAGCGCGCCGGCACTGTCCGATCGAGCGGCGACCCAGGCGAGGAAGGCCACGCCCCAGCCGCGCAGCGCATTCATCTCCAGTGTGTGCACGCAGTAGGCCAGCGAGTAGGCCAGCGCCGAGCGGTTGGCGAGCACCGGCCGGAAATCGAACAGGGCGGCCGGCTTGCCGGCCTTCGCCCGAGGCGCACGGGCCGGCACCAGCAAGGCGACCGTGAGCCAGGCAACGGCGGCGGTCAGGCCGGCGCTGGCGAAGGCAAGCCGCCAGCCCAATTCGTGCGCCAGCAGATCGCCCGCGACATAGGAAGCGGCGCCCGAGATGCCGATGCTCGCCGCGTGCCCGGTGACGGCGCGCGACATCAGCCTGGCATCGACCTGGTCGGCGAGCAGCTTCAGCCCGGTCATGTAGGTGCCGGCCCAGCCCAGGCCCGCGAGCGCGCGCAACGCCACCGCCGACCACAAGCCGTCGGCCAGCGCGCCGAAGGCAAAATGCGCGACGATCGTGCAGCCCACTCCGACCAGGTAGACGCGCTTGGCGTCGATGCGGTCGGTGAGCGTCACCAGGACCGGCACCGAAACCATGTAGGCGGCATAGAACGAAGAGGTGATCCAGCCCGCTTCGCTGTTGGTGAGCTGCCAGCGCCCCATCAGGTCGGGCAGCAGGACCGGCCAATAGCCCGCGCCCAACTGCACGAACACCTGGGCGGCGCAGACCAGCGCGACGAGGCGCGCGGGCGAGGCGGCGCGCGCGGTCACGTCAATCGCAGCCGCAGCCCTTCTTGCCTTGCTCCTTGGCGGTGACGTCGGCTGCGCAACAGCCAGCGGAAGAATCTGCCGCCGCGGGATTGGGCCCGGAGCACACGCCGGTCTCGGGCAGGACCAGCTCGACGCGAGCGGCAGCGTCCTTGTCGCCCGCGAGGTCGGCCGCGATCGAGCGGACCTGCTCGTAGCCGGTGAGCATCAGGAAGGTCGGCGCGCGGCCATAGCTCTTCATGCCGGCGAAGTAGAAGCCGGGCTCGGGCTGGGCGAGCTCGCGCGCGCCGTGCGGCCGCACGGTGCCGCAGCTATGGAGGTTGGGATCGATCAAGGGCGCCAGCGCAGGCGGTGCTTCGACCGCGGGATCGAGGGCGAGCCGCACCTCGCGCAGGAAGGAGAAGTCGGGACGAAAGCCTGTCGCCACGACAAGCTCGTCGACGGTGACGGCACGGCAGCAGCTTGCCGCGCCGGTCGCCACCCGCAGCCTGCCGTCCTCGCGGCCGATATGGCCGACTTTGAAACCGGTCTCGACCCTGACCTTGCCGCTCGTCACCAACGCAGCGAAGGCGGCGCCCAGCGCACCACGTGCCGCAAGCCTGTCATTGGCGCCGCCGCCGAACGCTTTCTCGGGCGCCGTGCCGCGCAGCAGCCACAGCGGCACGGTGCCGGGCGCTTCCTCCGCCAGCCGGGCTAAATCGATCAGGGTTCCGATCGCCGAATGACCGGCGCCCAGCACGCCCACGACCTGGCCGGCATAGCGCGCGCGATCCTTGCCCAGCACGTCGGGCATGCCGTAGGCGATGTTCGCCGCCTCGAGCTCTTCGCCCAGCGCCGGCAGGCCATCGACGCCCGCCGGGTTCGGCGAATGCCAGGTTCCGGTGGCGTCGATCACGGCATCGGCCTTGAGCTGTTCCGGCCCCTTGCCGTTGCGATAGCGGATGGTGAACGGCTCGAAGGCGCGGCCATTGCTCTTCATCTTGTCGAAGCCCGCCCGGCCCACCGCCGTCACGCGGCTGTTGAGTCGGATGTGCTCCCTGAGCTTCGTGCGCGTGGCGAGCGGCTCGAGATATTGCGCCACCAGCTCGCCGCCGGTCGGATACTCGCAAGCGACCGGCGCGTTCCATCCGATCTCTTTGAGGAGGCGCTCCGCAGCCTTGTCGATGTCGTATTCCCACGGCGAGAACATGCGCACATGTGCCCACTGACGCACGGCATGGGCCGCTTCAGCGCCGGCCTCGAGCACGAATGGCTCGATGCCGCGCTCCAGCACATGCGCCGCGGCGGCGAGGCCGACGGGACCGGCTCCCAGGATGGCCACCGTCTTCGCCTTGCTGATCGTGTCGGGCATCCGATTCTCCTCTTCTCCGATCCTTCCAGAAACTTCGAAATATTCGAGCAAATTTTTTTAGGCGACCCTGGGCAATTTGATAATGCCGGCGGGGGAGCAGGTGCCTTCGGCGCAGCATTCCTCGACCATGTATTCGAGCAGGCTGCGCATCTCGCCGTAGTTGGTGTGGCAAATGAGCGTCGTGCCCTCGCGCGTCTGCGTGACGAGACCCACTCCGATCAGGGTCTTGAGATGATGGGAGAGCGTGGACGCGGCGATGTCGAGCCGGTCCTGCAGGCGGCCGACCGGCATGCCTTCGGTGCCGGCCCGCACCAGCGTGCGATAGATCTTGAGGCGGGTCGGATTGCCCAGCGCTTCGAGTCGGGCGGCGGCGTCGTCGAGCTTCATGCGGGCCAATGTAATGCTCCGGTCACATTCGTCAACCATATTTCCAGAAATATAGAAATAGAATTTGACAGTTCGTCAGCGGCTGGCATTCTGATCTCATGAACGTCCTCTTCCTGTGCACCGGCAATTCGGCGCGCAGCATCCTGGCCGAAGCGATCCTGGCGCGGCGCGGCGGCGGCCGCTTCACCGCGTTCAGCGCCGGCAGCCACCCCAAGGGCGAGGTCCATCCGCTGGCGCTCGCGCTGCTGCGCGAGAAAGGTCATGACGTCAGCGGCTTTCGCTCCAAGAGCTGGGACGAGTTCGCGACGAAGGAAGCGCCGCCGATGCACCGCATCGTGACGGTGTGCGACAACGCCGCCGGCGAAGCCTGCCCCCTTTGGCCGGGCAAGCCGGCAATCGCGCATTGGGGCCTGCCGGACCCGGCCGCGGTCGAAGGCAGCGAGGCCGAGCGCCGCGCCGCCTTCGCGCGTACCTATGAGGAGCTCGACGAGAGGATCTCGAAGATGGTCGACGGCCAATGAGGCGGGCAATTGCAGCCGAACTGATCGGCACCGCGCTGCTGCTCGCCGCCGTGGTCGGCTCGGGCATCATGGCCGAGCGGCTGTCGGGCGGGAATGTCGGGCTGGCGCTGCTGGCCAACGCCATCGCCACCGGCGGCGCGCTCTACGCGCTGATCGTGATGTTCGGCCCGATCTCGGGGGCGCATTTCAATCCGCTGGTGACGGTGGCGCTCGCCTTTCGCCGCGAAGGCCCACAGGAGAACGTGGCGGCGCGCATCGTGCTCTTCCTGACGGCGCAGATCGGGGGGGCGATCTTGGGCGTCTGGCTCGCGCATTTGATGTTCGACCTGCCGATCCTGCAGGCCTCGGTGAAGGCGCGCACCGGCATAGGCCAATGGGCGGCCGAGGCGACGGCGACCTTCGGGCTGGTGCTGTTGATCCTGCTCGGCGTGCGCAAGGGCACGGCCTCGCTGCCGGCGGCCGTCGCCGTCTATATCGTCGGCGCCTACTGGTTCACCGCCTCGACCTCGTTCGCCAATCCCGCCGTGACCATCGCGCGCGCTCTCTCCAACACCTTCGCCGGCATCGCGCCGGTCGACGCGCCGATGTTCATCGTGAGCCAATGTCTCGGCGCGGCCCTGGCACTCGCTGCCGCGCGCTTTCTCGACGAGGCGGCCTGAACCGTCGGGGTGGAAAAGCGCGCGCGGATTCCCCAACTCGAAGCTGCGAACGCAGTTTCACAGCGAAAGGGACAGGCGATGGCGGCAAAAAACACGATTTGCCTCTGGTACGACAAGGATGCCGAGGCGGCGGCGCGGTTCTATGCCAAGACCTTCCCCAATAGTTCGGTGGGCGCGATCCACCGCGCGCCGAGCGACTATCCGTCCGGCAAGCAGGGCGACGTGCTGACGGTCGAATTCACGGTGGCCGGCATTCCCTGTCTCGGCCTCAACGGCGGGCCGGCTTTCAAGCACAACGAAGCCTTCTCGTTCCAGATCGCCACCGACGACCAGGACGAGACCGACCGTTACTGGAACGCCATCGTCGGCAATGGCGGCCAGGAGAGCGCGTGCGGCTGGTGCAAGGACAGATGGGGCGTCTCCTGGCAGATCACGCCGCGCGTGCTCACCGAGGCGCTGGCGGCCGGCGGCGCCGAGGCCAAGCGCGCCTTCGATGCCATGATGGACATGAAGAAGATCGACGTCGCCGCGATCAAGGCAGCGCGGCGCGGCTGACGGCACGGCAGCTACAACGCGTCAGGCAGCGGCGTCCCGCTTCGGCAGGTCGACCAGCTCGGCGCGCTGCTTGGGCAGGGCGCCGGGATAGTCGCGCTGCAGGAACAGGATCAGCTTCTCGCGCACCTCGCAGCGCAGATCCCATGCCTCGGGCGAGGTCCGGGCGCTCACCAGGGCGCGCAGCTGGATCGCCCGCTCGTTCGAATCGACGACCTGCAGATTGACGACGTTGCCGTCCCACAGCTTGGAGGCGCGCGCGATCTTCTCGAGCTCGCTGCGGACGGCCGCGATCGGCACCGTGTAGTCGACCCACAACAGCACCGAGCCGATCAGGTCGGTCGTCTGGCGCGTCCAGTTCTGAAACGGCTTCTCGAGAAAATACGACAGCGGCACGATCAGCCGCCGCCAGTCCCAGATCTTGATCACGACATAGGTGCCGGTGATCTCCTCGACCCAGCCCCATTCGTTCTCGACGATCACCGCGTCGTCGATGCGGATCGGCTGGGTGATCGCAAGCTGGATGCCGGCGAAGAGGTTGGTGAGGATCGGACGGACGGCGAGGCCGACCACGATACTCGCGGCGCCGGCCGAGGCGATCAGGCTGACGCCGTATTGCCGCACGGAGTTGAACGTCATCAGCGCCACCGACACCGTGACAATGCCGACGACGATCGTGGCGACGCGCCGCAACACTCGGACCTGCGTGACGTGCTTGCGCGCCATCGGATTGAACTGGTCGCCGACCATCGTCGAGCGCCGCAGGTAGAGATCGCTGGCCAGCGAGACCGCGATGATGGCGGCCCAGCCGATCAGCAGGATGAAGGCCACGATGAGGCCGCGCGAAATGACCGCTTCGACCTTCTCGTCGAACGCCAGCGCCGGGAGCAGGAGGGCCACCATGACGATCGCCAGCGCCGCCTTGCTGAGGCCGCGTGTGGCGGCGAGCAGGGAGCGCACGAAATCGTGGCGCTCCGGCACGAGTCGCAACGCAATCCGCATCAGCACGGCGTGCACGCCGAAGGCGATCGCCGTCGTGACCACGAGGGCGATGACGGCGATCAGCCAGCTCGGCAGCCAAGCCGAAAGGCGGTGGAACTGGAGGAGCATGCCTTGCTGGGACATCGCAAAGGCTACGTCCCACCCGGCGCAGTGGTTGCCGGCCGGCTGATTCAGGCGCCGGCGGCGGCTGCCTTGCCGGGAATCACGATCTCGATGTGCGCGCCGCCTTCCGGGCGATTGGACGCCGCGATCGTGCCGCCCAGCTCGTCGACGATGCGCCGGCAGATCCGCAGGCCGAGCCCGGTGCCCTTGCCGCGCGCCTTGGTCGTGACGAAGCTCACGAACAGGCGGGGCAGGATGCCGGCCGGGATGCCTGGTCCGTCGTCGTCGACCGCGAGACGAAGGCAGGGCACGTCCTCCCGGTCGATGCGCTCGGCCCTGATCCTGATGCTCTTGCCGCCGGCATCGCGCGCGTTGTTGACGAGATTGACCAGCACCTGCTCGAGCCGCGCCGGCTCGCCGGACAGCAGCGGCAGCGCCGCATCGCGCCGGACGTCGACCTCGATGCCGGCCTGGCGCAGGCCGTAAGTCGTCAGGTCGACGGCGTTGTCGACGCAGCCACCCGGATCGAACAGGGTGACGTTGTCGGCCATGTTGACGCCGCGCACGAAGTTGCGGAAGTCGCCGACGACGCGGCTCGCCGTCTCGACCTGCTGGCCGATGCGGCCGAGTCGCGACTGGACGTAGTCGAGATCGGCGCCCTTTGTCTCGTCGGCCGGCCCGATCAGCTCCTCGAGCGCCGCCGTCGAGGCGATGTTGATGACCTGCAGCGGCTGGCTGATCTCGTGCGCCATCATGGCGGCCATTTCGCCCACCGTGGCGAAGCGCTCGACGTCGTGCAGCGCCGCCTCGGCGTCGCGCCGCGCCGTCTCGTCGACGCCCAGCAGCACGACGCTCGCCATGCGGCCGCTCGCGTCGCCGACCGGCGTGGCGGTCACCGCGATCAGGCGCTCCTTGCCGCGTGCCGCGCCGAGCTTGACGGCGAACTGCGCCGGTTCGACGAGCCGGCCGTCGAGCGGGAAAGTACGCCACGTGCTGACCAGCGCCGGATCGAGCGGGCAGTCGATCACGTCGGCCAGGCGGCGGCCGACCGCGTCGGCCTCGGCGATGCCGGTGATCGCGGTGAAGCCCGAATTCACCATGGTGATCGTGAGATCGCCGTCCGCCAGGATCATCATGGCGCCGCTCGATTCGACGATCGAGCGCAGGCGGGCGCGCTCCTCGTCGAGCCGCCGCTCGAGCTGGACCCGTTCCTCTATGTCGTGCAGCACGCCGACCAGCAGCGGATTGCCCTCGGCGTCGATCGTCCTGCGCACGCGCGCCTCGACGTGGCGCAGCGCGCCGTCGGCCTCGATCATGCGGAAACGGTTCTCGTCGGTGAAATCGCCGGGGTTGGCCACGGCGCGGCGCGAGATTTCCATCAGCCGCGGCCGGTCCTCGGGAGCGACGAAATCGAGAAAGCGGCGCTCAAGCAGCTGCTCGGCCGGAACGCCCAGCAGCTCGGAGGCCTGGGCGCCGGCGAAGACGAACCGGCCGCTGCGCAGGCAGAGCGTGAAGACGACGTCGTTCAGCGAGTCGACCAGGGTGCTGTAGTCGCTGCGCGCGCGCTCGAGCTCGCTCACCTGCCGCGCGATGCGCTGCTCCATGTGCACGCTGTCCTCGATGTCGCGCACCACGCCGAACACCACCAGCCGGCCGTCCTCGGCCCGGCTGCGGCGGTAGCGCGCCTCGACGTGGCGCAGCGTGCCGTCGGCCGACAGCATGCGGAAACGGGCCTGAATGGGCCGGCCGGTGCCCTTGAACGGCATGCGCAGGCCGGCCATCAGGGCCGCCCGGAATTCCGGATCGACCCGGTCGGCGAAGGCCGCGCCGACGATGTCCTCGCGCGGCACGCCCAGGAACTTCGCCGCCGCCTGGTTGACGAAGATGATCTGGCCGCTCTCGGCCTCGACCTTGAACACCATGTCGGACAGCGAATCGACCAGCAGGGCGTACTCGGCACGCGCCTTCTCGCGTTCCGTGACGTCGACGCGCAGGCCGACGGTGAGGCCCGACGGCGTGCCGCGCTCCGACCATTCGAAGAACCGGCCGTCGAGCGTCTCGCGCAGTTCGCGTGTGGCCTTGCTGCGGAAGCGCTCGAGCCACAGATCGATCGGCTGCGGGCCATGGCCCGCAGCCTCGAGGCGTGCGGCGCTCTCGCGCGCCATGTCCTCGTAGCGCCGGCCGATCGGATTGCCCTCGCGCAGCGCCGGAGTGATGCCGGCGGAGACCGCGTTGAAGAGGACGAGCCGTTCGTCGTTGTCGTAGACGACGACGCCGGCCGGCAACACGTCGAGCGTCTCACGCAGCAGCTCGGCGGCCGCGCTCGCCTTGCGTGACTGGATGAGGTTGGCGACGAACATGCGGCCGATCAGGAAGACCAGCACGATGCCGGCGCCGGTGAACGCCGCCGCGCCGACGATCTGCACGACCAGGATCGTGCGGTAGTGGTGCGCCAGCCGGCCGAGGAGGGCATCGGAGTCGCTGGCCACTTCCAGGCTGAGCTTGCTCGCGACATCGCGCATCGCCAGCAACTCGCGCGACGCGGCGTTGGGCAGCGGCAGGCCGCTGCGCGCGAACGTCTCGATCTCCGGTGTGATCCGCGCCAGCATCGTGTTGCGCTCGGCGCACAGGCTCGCGAGGCGACGCAAGGCGGGCGACGGTTCGTCGATCTGCTCGCAGAGCGACAACAGCTGCGCGCGGAACGTCGCCCAGATGGCGCCGGTCGGGAGCGCGGCTTCGTCGGCCGTGAGGTCGGCCGGGGCAACGAACACCTTTCTCATCAGCATGCGGCTCGAGACGTCGAGTGCCAGCACCTGCTGCGACAGGCGGCTGCGGCTCCTGACCTCGGCGTTGCCGAGCGACGAGGAGAACGCGACGATCGATGCGACGACGCAGATGACGCCGAGCGCGAAGCCCGCGGCGGCCAGCATGATGCGGCGCGAGCGCAAGGCGGTTCCGGCATGCTGTCTTGCCACCAGCAGCATTTCACGAAGCGACACCCCGCCACCCGCGGCGGCGCTGCCCACAGTCTCAACGAAGGCCATCAACGGCTCCCACTGCCTATGCCTTGGCGCGGGGAATACCGTTTCTTTCCGCGGGCTTGCTACGCCGTTCGGCTCCAGAATGGGTCAAGACCGCATCGGAACTGCGAAATTTACGGCCAAAGTGGACTGATACAGACCGAGTGAGGCTTCAGGCGCGCAAAAACTCGCGCACGGCGGCGAGATCGACCGGCTGCAGGTCCAGCGTCGCGTGCCCCAGCGCCTGGCGCGCTTCGTCGGGCGTGTTCAGGATCACCAGTCCGCTCGAGCCGATCATGACCTGCGAGACGGCAAAGGTCTTCGCCAGGTTGAGGATGCCGGGGTTCGAGGCGATGACGATGCGACGCATGCCGGCGATCGCGTGCGGGCGTTGGCCGCGCTCGATGAAATCGTCGCGGAAGAGCGTGCCCGAGCCGAGCGCCTGGGAGAAATCGTAGACGCACTCCATGGGCTGGCCCGCCGCGGCGACGACGTCGTTCAACTCGTCGAGCGCCGCCAGGTCCTCGCGCGTGAAGGTGCCGGGAAACGAGGCCCAGAGCACCCTGCGCTCGCGGTCGAGCGTCAGTTCCAACACGGCTTGGACGTTAACCGGCGGCGTGCGCGGCCGCATCACGCATCCGCACACATCTCGACGCAAGAATCGGACGTTCAGACGGGCGGGATCGTGCGCTCGATGGCGGCGGCGCGCCGCGCCATCCACCACGCCAGCGCGAAATCGACCGCCATCATGGCGAGGAAGAAGAGCCAGACGAGATCGAAGCCCGACGAGGTCTCCGAAACCTCGATCTTCAGGGCGGCGAACACGGCCGGCAGGCCGACGCCGGCGATCAGGCCGGCCGCCACCATCGCCCACGAGAGAATGCGCAAGCCCCTGGCCTGTTCGGCCGGCGCCACGTGCTGGACGTGCTGCGGGGGCATCGCCGTCATATCGACTTCTGGTACCAGTCCTCGGCCTGGATGTGCGAGGCGATCTTCTCGGCGATCATGATCGTGGGCGCGTTGGTGTTGCCGCCGATCAGGGTCGGCATCACCGAGGCGTCGACGACGCGCAGGCCCTCCAGCCCATGCACGCGGCACTGGCTGTCGACCACCGCCGCCTTGTCGGTGCTGGGCCCCATCTTGCAGGTGCCGACCGGGTGATAGATCGTCTCGCACTTGGCGCGGATCCATTGCTCGATCTCGGCGTCGGTCCTGACCGACGCGCCCGGCGCGAACTCGTCGGCGCGATAGGGATCGAGGCCGGCCTGGGCGAAGATCTCGCGGCCTATCTTGACGCCCGCGATCAGGGTGTCGAGGTCACGGCGCTCGGCCAGGTAATTGGCGTCGATCAGCGGATGCCGCTTGGGGTTGCTGCTGGCCAGGCGAATGGTGCCCTTGCTTTCCGGCCGGAGGGTGCAGACATGCAGGCTGTAGCCGTGCTTCTTCATGCGCACCCGGCCGTGGTCGACCACCATCACCGGCAGGAAGTGGAGCTGGATGTCGGGCGCGGCCAGCCCCTTCTGCGTGGACAGGAATCCTCCGGTTTCGGCGATCGGCGAGGTGCCGGGGCCCTTCTTGTCCTTCCAGTAGCGGAACAGCGACCACAGCTGGTTGGCGCGGTCGTAGGTGACGCCTGACGTCTTGCAGAACTGCAGCACGGCGGCGTCGAGATGGTCCTGGAGATTGCCGCCGATGCCCGGCAGGTCGTGCAGCGGCTTCAGCCCTACCGACTTGATGTGATCGGCCGGACCGATGCCCGAGACCATGAGCAGCTGTGGTGAATTGATGGCGCCGCCGCAGAGGATGATCTCGCGGTCGCAGCGCGCGACCTCGTCGCGGCCGTTGACCTCGTAGCGCACGCCCATGGCCCGCGTCTTGTCGAGGATGATGCGCTCGACCGAGGCGCCGGTGACGACGTGCACGTTGTTCTTGTTGCGCTCGACGGCCGGCCGCAGGTAGGCGCTCGCCGTGCTCCAGCGCTGATGGTCCTTCTGCGTCACCTGGTAGTAGCCGACGCCTTCTTGCTCCGCGCCGTTGAAGTCCTTGATGCGCTTGTGGCCGGCCTGCTCGCAGGCCTTGAGGAAGGCCTCGTTGAGCGGCGACGGATCGGTCTGGTCGGCGACGTTGAGCGGGCCGCCAACGCCATGGAAATCGTCGGCGCCGCGCTCGTTGTTCTCGGCCTTCTTGAAGAACGGCAGGACGTCGTTGTAGCTCCAGCCTTCGTTGCCGAGCTGGCGCCAGTGATCGTAGTCCCAGGCGTTGCCGCGCACATAGAGCATGGCGTTGATCGACGACGAGCCGCCCAACGTCTTGCCGCGCGGCCAGTACATGCGCCGGTTGTTGCAATGGACCTGCGGCACCGTCTCGTAGCGCCAGTTGTAGGGCGACTTCTCGCCAAGGCTCGCGAAGCCCGCCGGCATCCTGAGCAGGAACGAATCGTCGGGCGGCCCGGCCTCGAGGACGAGGATGCGCAGGCGATAGTCCTCGGCGAGGCGGTTGGCTATGGTGCTGCCGGCCGAGCCGGCGCCGATGATGACGTAATCGTAGGAGTCGAAGCGCGGGATCATTCGGTTCTCTATGGCAGCCGGTTCTCGATCACGGTGAAAAAGGACCGGGCGGATATGGCCGACAAAAATCCCCTGCCGTCCAGTGGAAAGACGCTGCGGCTCACCGAGTCGCCGACATTGCCGCCGATGGCGTGCACTTGTCCCGGCCGCACCTCGACCACGATGTCGCAATGCCCCGGCCCACGATCGAGATTTTGCAGGCTCGTCGTGCCACCGGCGCGGCTGGCACACAGCAGGTCGCCGACCTGCGGCGCGCGCTCGTCGATGCGATGTGGAATGAAAGCCGCACCCGGCGCGCGCGTTCGCATCACCATGCGCTCGACGTAGATCGTATGACGTGCGTCGGGACAAAAGAGGTCGCGGCTGACGCCTGCGCTGGCGATGTCCCACGAGATGAACGCGGCCGACCACGGCACCTCGGTGTCGAGGCCGGTGAGGTTGGGCCGATCGACGCTCTTCCAGTAGTCGTTGATGCGCTGCGCTGCATCGCGCTCCTTCACGCCATCGATCTCGGTGCGCGGCGGACCATGCGTGAAGTCGATCGTCTGGCGGCCGAACCGGAACCATTCCTGCACGGCGAGCAGCACCATCGACGTCCTGGCGCTGGCGGTGGGCGGCGGCGCTTCGGGCCGCCACGACGTGGCAGGGCAGGGACCAAGGGGCTTGAGCGCGGTCTCCGGTTTTGTCGCGCAGGCGCCGAGCGCGAGCAACAGCACGAGAGCGAGAGGGCGCATCACCAATGTGCGAGCCCGCCGAGCACGATGGTCGGCACGTTGGCGGTGTGGCTCTGCACGGTGAAGACCTGCGTGCCCGGTCGGCGGCCCTGGCGCAGCTCGGAAATTTCGACGCCCGCCATCTTCAGCCGCTCGTGGCAGCGCGCGATGTCCGCCGCCCGCCACGACAGGCCCCACAATTCGTCAGGCGCATCGGATACGCCCTTCGCGACGTCGTGCGCCACTTCCACCACGAGATTGCCGCAGCGGAAGAACAGCAGGCGCGCATTCCATTGCGGATTGCTGCGATCGAGCCGCAGATCGAGTCCCAACCGGCCGGCATAGAGCGCCACCGCCCGTTCGGGATTGGGGGAGCGGATGACGACATGGTCGAGCTCGCTGATCGTGGCCGCTTGCGGGCTGTCGAGAAGCGGCGACGGGGCCGGCGCGGCGCTGCGCTCCACGAGCGCGATCGGCACGCCGTGCGTTGCTTCGGGCGTCAGCTTCAGCCCGCGGCGCTCGAGCAGCCGCTCGGCCTTTTCCAGCGACGCGGTGGCGAAGACCATGCGGGAGAGGCGCGCGGTCGAGGCATCGTCCTCGATGACGAGACCGACATTGCCGACCCTGATCGCACCGTTCTCCGCTTTGCGGCCGAGCAGGGTCTCGTAGGCGCCGACCGCGCCCGCAACGAACGACGCGCGCAGGACGAGATGGTCGAGCGCGTCGATCACGGCGTCAGCCGATCCTCTTCAGCTTCTCTTTGAAGAACGCGCCACGGTGCACATAGCTCAACGTGTCCATGCGGATGCGCTCGATGTTGTCTTCCGTCACGTCGCGCGCCGCCTTGGCCGGCGCACCGAGGATCACCTTGCGGTCGGGGAAGCTCTTGCGCTCGGTGACGATCGAGCCGGCGCCGACCAGGCATTCCTTGCCGATCACCGTGTTGTTCAGCACCACGGCCTGCACGCCGATCAGCGCGCCGTCGCCCACCGTGCAGCCATGCAGCATGGCGCAGTGGCCGATCGTGACGCCCTTGCCGACGGTGATCGGCGCGCCGGGATCGGTGTGCAGCACGCAGTTCTCCTGCACGTTGCTCTCGTCGCCGATGATGATCGGCTCGTTGTCGCCGCGCAGCACGGCGCCGAACAGGATGCTGACCCGCTCGCCGAGCCTCACGTCGCCGATGATCGTGGCGCTGTCCGCCACGAAGCATGAGGCTGGAATCACCGGCTTTTTGCCGTCGAGCTCGTAGATCGCCATCGCGTTCCCCTTGGTTTACCGGACGCCGTGACTAACACGCGGCGGCCGGAAGTTGCTATATCGCACAACGGAAAGCAGGGCTCGTTCACCACCCCACGGGCAATGCATACTTTCGGCCGCGAAAGTTCACTCGCTGGCGAAGGGGGAAACATGAGCGAAGTCGACGGCGCTACCCTGATCGCACGAAGCCTCAAGCAACAAGGCATCAATCACCTATTCGGTGTGGTCGGGTTCCCGATCACGCCGATCGCGGCGGCGGCGCAAAAGGAAGGCGTCAACTACATCGGCATGCGCAACGAGCAGAGCGCCTCGTATGCCGCCCAAGCCTACGGCTACATGACCGGCCGGCCGGGCGCCTGCATCACGGTGACCGGTCCGGGCGTGGTGCACGGCCTCGCGGGCCTCGCCAACGCCCAGCAGAATTGCTGGCCGATGATCCTGATCGGCGGCGCCTCGGAGACCTATCGCGGCGGCATGGGCGCTTTCCAGGAAGAGCGTCAGGTGCTGATCGCCTCGCCGTTCTGCAAGTTCGCGCACGGCATCGAGAGCGTGGCGCGCATTCCTTATTACGTCGAGATGGCGACGCGGCATGCGATCTACGGCCGCCCAGGCGCCAGCTACCTCGACATGCCGGACGACATCATCAAGGGCAAGTGCGAGCTCGACAAGATCGTCGAGGTCCAGCGCGTGCCCGAGCCGCCGCGCATGGTGGCGCCGGAAGAGAATGTCGAGGCGGCGCTGAACCTGCTGCAGAAAGCCGAGCGGCCGCTCGTTCTCGTCGGCAAGGGCATGGCATGGTCGCGCGCCGAAGGCGAGGTGCGGGCCTTCATCGAGCGCGCCCAGCTGCCGTTCGTGCGCTCGCCGATGGGCAAGGGCGTGATGCCGGACGACCATCCACTCGCGGTCTCGGCCGCGCGCACGCTCGCGCTGCAGCAGGCCGACGTGATCTTCCTGATGGGCGCGCGGTTCAACTGGATCTTCCATTTCGGCCTGCCGCCGCGCTTCGCCAAGGACGTCAAGGTCATCCAGCTCGACATCGCGCCCGAGGAGATCGGGCACAACAGGTCGACGGAAGTGGCGCTGGTCGGCGACGGCCGGGCCATCATGGGCCAGATCAACAAGGCGCTGGGCGGTCGCCAGTGGTTCCATCCGACGGACTCGGCGTGGCGCAAGGCGCTTGCCAAGAAAGCCGCCGAGAACGCCGCGGCGATCAAGCCGCAGATCGAGGATGACGCCGCGCCCGCCAACTACTATCGCGCGCTGCGCGACGTCGCCGCCTGGATGCCGAAGAATTCGATCCTGAGCGCCGAGGGCGCCGGCACGATGGATATCGGCCTCACGCAATTGCCGAGCCACGATGCCCGCTCCTGCCTCAACGCCGGCACCTACGGCACGATGGGTGTCGGTCTCGGCCAGGCCATCGCCGCCTGCGTGGCGCAACCCGGGCGGCCGGTGATCCATCTGTCCGGCGACTCGGCGATCGGCTTCTCCGGCATGGAGATGGAAACCCTCGTGCGTTACAACTTCCCGGTCAAGATCGTCGTGCTCAACAACGGCGGCATCGGCCCGGGCATGCCGGAAATCCCGGAAAACCCGATGATGAACCTCAAGCCCAACGCGCTGATCTACGGCGCCCGCTACGACAAGATGATGGAGGCGTTCGGCGGCAAGGGTTACTTTGTCGAGGATCCGCGCAAGATTCGCGGCGCGCTCGATGGGGCGATGAGCCATCCCGGCCCCGCGCTCGTCAACGTCGTGCTCTCGCAATCCTCGACACGCAAGGCGCAGCAGTTCGCCTGGCATAGCTGATCAGGCCCAGTCGGCCGGATGATGAGTCTGAAGGAGTGATCGCCATATAGGAGTGGTCGCCATGCAGGATCAGGTAAGACAGCCGGAGACCGCGACCGGGACGCAGCCGGCGCTCAAGGGCATCAAGGTGCTCGACCTCACCCAGTTCGAGGCGGGTCCATCCTGTACCGAGGCCCTGGCCTGGCTCGGCGCCGATGTTGTCAAGGTCGAGGAGCCCAATCGCGGCGAGCCGGGGCGCTGGGGCATGAGCGACCGGCCGGACGCCGATTCGACCTATTTCATCTACTACAACCTCAACAAGCGCAGCGTCACGTGCAACCTCAAGAGCGAGGAGGGCAAGGCGCTGTTGACGCGCATGATCGGCAAAGCCGACGTCGTGATCGAGAACATGGCGCCCGGCACGTTCGCGCGCCTGGGCTTCGACTGGCCCCGCCTGCACGCGCTCAATCCGCGTCTGATCTTCGCCCAGGTCAAGGGTTTCGCGCCCGAGAGCCCGCACGCGAACTATCTTTCCTTCGACATGATCGCCCAGGCGATGGGCGGCACGATGGGCGTCAACGGCCATCCCGACCAGCCGCCCGTACGGCCGGGACCGACGATCGGCGACACCGGCACCGGCATGCTGTGCGCCATGGGCATCCTCGCCGCGCTCTACCAGCGCATGACGACCGGCCGCGGCCAGCACATCCAGATCGCCATGCGTGATGCCATGCTGAACTACTGCCGCACGCCAATGAGCCGTCAGGCCGCCCGCAAGGACCAGCTGCCGCGCGGCGGCAACACGGTGATGGGAACGGCGCCGGGCGACCTCTACAAGTGCGCGCCGGGCGGCCTCGACGATTGGTGCTACATCTTCGCCTCGCGCGGCAACGAGGACCATTGGCGCCGCCTGGTGAAGGCGATCGGGCGCGAGGATCTCCTGAACGATCCGCGCATGAAGGACGGTCCGACCCGGGCAGAGAACCGCGAGCTCGTGGACAACGCGATCACTGACTGGACGTCCAAGCGCACCAAGGACGAGGTGACCAAGATCATCGCCGGCGCCGGCGTGCCCTGCGGCGCAGTCAAGACCACGCTCGAGCTGATGCACGATCCCGACCTGCATGCGCGCGGCATGATGCAGACGATCGACCATCCGATCAGGGGGCCGGTCATCGTGCCGGGATGGCCGCTGCGCATGTCGGACACCAAGGTGCCGCTGAAATGCGCGCCGGTCCTCGGCGCGGACTGCGAAGCGATCTACGGCGAATGGCTTGGCTGCTCGCCCGACGAAGTGAAGGACATGCGCAAGGCCAGGGTGATCTGAGCCGGCTGTCCTTTACGTAACGTTGGCCCTACGTAAGGGAGATTGACGTTAACGTAAACGTCAACTATGTAGTCCGGCCATGACCGCCGTTGCCGCATCTCAGGCTGCCGCGCGCGACGCGCAGCGCATCTACAGCATCGCCGAGCTGGCGCGCGAGTTCGGCGTCACCGCGCGCACCATCCGCTTCTACGAGGACGAGGGGCTGATCAAGCCCAAGCGCCAGGGCCTCACGCGGCTCTACAGCCCGCACGACCGCACGCGGCTCGGCTGGATCCTGCGCGGCAAGCGCCTCGGCTTCTCGCTCGCCGAGATCAAGCAGTTGCTCGACCTCTACCAGGTCGACCGCACCGGCGTGCAGCAGCTCAAGGAGCTGCTGCGCCGCAGCCGCGTGCACATCGAGGATCTCGAGCGCCGCCGCGCCGACCTCGACCAGCACATCAAGGAATTCCGGGACGTCGAGACGCAGGTCGCCAGGGAGCTGCGCAACCGCGGCGTCGATCCGGGCTGAGGAGGGATCGATGGCCGTCTACAAAGCGCCACTCAAGGACATCCAGTTCGTGCTGAACGAGGTGCTCGACGTCTCCAGCCTTGCCAAGCTGCCCGGCTACGAAGACGCCACGCCCGACACCGTTCAGGCGATCCTCGAGGAGGCGGCGAAGCTCTGCGAGAACGTGCTGTTCCCGCTCAATCGCAGCGGCGACGAGGAGGGCTGCCACTACGAGAACGGCGTGGTGCGCACGCCGAAGGGCTTCAAGGAGGCCTACGACCAGTTCCGCCAAGGCGGCTGGACGGCAACAACCTGCGATCCCGAATATGGCGGTCAGGGACTGCCGGCGACGGTGGGCTTTGCCATCACCGAGATGATCACTGCGGCCAACCAGGCCTTCGGCATGTATCCGGGCCTGAGCCACGGCGCCTACGAGGCGCTGGCGCGCCACGGCTCCGACGAGCTGAAGAAGCTCTATCTGCCCAAGCTCGCCGACGGCACCTGGTCGGGCACGATGTGCCTCACCGAGCCCCAGTGCGGCACCGATCTCGGCCTGATCCGCACCAAGGCAGAGCCGAATGCCGACGGCAGCTACGCGATCAGCGGCACCAAGATCTTCATCTCGGCGGGCGAGCACGACCTTACGGAGAATATCCTGCATCTCGTGCTGGCCCGTCTGCCCGATGCGCCGGGCGGCACCAAGGGCATCTCGCTGTTCATCGTGCCGAAGTTCCTGCCGACATCCGACGGCAAGGTCGGCGCGCGCAATGGCATCCGCTGCGGCGCGATCGAACACAAGATGGGCATCAAGGCCAACGCCACCTGTGTGATGAACATGGACGGCGCCACGGGCTGGCTGGTCGGCGAGACGAACAAGGGCATGAACGCCATGTTCGTGATGATGAACGCGGCCCGTCTCGGCGTCGGCATGCAGGGCCTTGGCATCGCCGAGTGTGCCTACCAGAGCGCGGTGGCTTATGCGCGCGACCGCCTGCAGAGCCGCTCGCTCACCGGGCCGAAGAACGCGTCAGGGCCGGCCGATCCGATCATCGTGCATCCCGACGTGCGCCGCATGCTCCTGACGCAGAAATCGTTCACCGAGGCGGCGCGGGCGTTGGCGCTGTGGGTCGGAATGCTGATCGACGAGTCGCATCGCCATCCCGATGCGGAGAAGCGCGAGGCGGCAGACGACCTGATCCAGATGCTGACGCCGATCATCAAGGCCTACTTCACCGACATGGGCAGCGAGTGCGCCAATCTCGCTGTGCAGACCTATGGCGGCCACGGCTTCATTCGCGAGAACGGCGTCGAGCAGCTCGTGCGCGACGCGCGCATCACCCAGCTCTACGAAGGCACCAACGGCATCCAGGCGCTCGATCTGGTCGGCCGCAAGCTGCCGATGAAGGGCGGCCGCGCGGCCCAGCGCCTGCTCGGCCTGATCAGCGCCTTCATCGCCGAGAACAAGGCGAACGAGAAGATGAAGGAATTCGTCGAGCCGCTCGAGAAGGCGCTGGGCCGGGTGCAGGATGCGGCTCTTTTCCTCATGCAGAATGCGATGAAGAATCCCGACGAGGCGGGCGCCGCGGCGACCGATCTGCTGCGCCTGATGGCGCTCACCGCCATGACCTACATGTGGAACCGCATCGCCATCGCGGCCCACAAGGGGCTGGCCAAGGGCAACGACAACACCTTCTACGAAGCCAAGCTCGCCACCGCGCGTTTCTACATTGCCCGCGTGCTGCCGCAGACCACGTCGCTCAACCACCAGATCAAGGCGGGTGCGGCGACCCTGATGGCGCTGCCGGCCGAGGCGTTCTGAATCTGAGTCAGGCGCACAGGATAATCGGAGTCAGCCGCACAGGATAGTCACCGGCTTATCACACGCCCCGCGGCGCAGGCGCTATTAACTGGACGCCTTGGATGGCGAACTGCAGGAGGCAGAAAGGTGCAGCCGCGTGCAGGCCGGATCGAAGGCCTTGACGTCCTGCGCGGCATTGCGGCCGCTGCCGTGATGCTGCACCACGACGGGCAGTATTACGACGTGCTCTATCCCGGCCGCACGCCGCTGTCGTGGTCGTCCAGCCTCGGGCCCGGGCATTTCGGCGTCGAGCTGTTCTTCATCATCAGCGGCTTCGTGATCCTGATGACGACCGAAGGCAAGAAGACGGTGCGCGAGTTCGCCATCTCGCGCTTCGCGCGGCTGATGCCCGCCTTCCTGGCGGCGATGCTGCTGGCGACCTTCGTCTTCAGTCTCTGGCCGATGTTGCCGTTCCTCGGCCGACCAAGTGTCGGGCAGTTCCTCGCCAACATGACCATGGCGCCCGGCCTGTTCGGGCAGAAGAGCATCGATCTGCCGTACTGGACGCTCGCCTACGAGCTGGTGTTCTACGTGCTTATGGCCGTGGCGCTGAAGTTGCGCGCGCTGCGCTCGATCGAGGCGTTCGGATTGCTGTGGGTCGCCGTCGGCTGGCTCTACGTCGCCACCATGGACGTCCGACTGCACCATCGCACGACGATCCTGCTGCTCGCCTACTACGGCAATTTCTTCCTGGCCGGCATGTGCCTCTACCGCATCCATTCCGGGGCGGCGCGGCCCATCACCTACATCGCGCTCGCCTGCGCCGTCCTCGCCAACGTGCGCGGCGGCGGCGAGCAGGCGTTCTATGCGCCGGGCTACATCTACCTGCCGCTCGCCATCTGCTTCACGCTGCTGGTGTGGTGGGCTTCCGGCAAGCGGGTCGCGCGCTGGTTCACCTGGCGGCCGCTGGTGTTTCTCGGCCAGATCTCCTACCCGCTCTACCTGCTGCATGTGGTGCTGGGCTTCGAGATCATCCGCATCGGCGTGGCGCACGGCTGGAGCACACCGCAGGGCGTGCTCGCCGCGGTGACGGCCTCCCTTGTTGTGGCGACGTTGTTTCACTATCTCATCGAGCGGCCTGGCCAGCGCTGGTCGTATGCGCTGTTCGGCGCGCGCCGTGCTAAAAGGGAACCGTCATGCCCGACAAGCCAGCCCAACCCAGTTCACCTGCCTGCCTCGCCCATGAAGCCGACGACGCCTACATGGGATACGCCACAAGAGACGAGCTCGCCGGGTTCCTGAACGAATTGCTCGAGGCCGAGCGCGCCGGCACCGGCGTCGCGCTCAAGAGCGCCAACGAGGCACGCGGCACGCCGTTCGAGCCGTTGCTGCGCGACGTCCATAAGGACGAGGCGCGCTGGTGCGCGATGCTGCTGCGTCAGCTCAAGGTGCTGGGCGCTCCGGCATCGACCAAGATCGGCGCCTTCCAGGACAAGGCGCTGGCGATTGCCGGCATGCAAGAGCGCATCGCCTTCCTCAATCGCGGCCAGGGCTGGGTGGTGAAGAAGCTGCGCGAGATGATGCCCAAGGTGCGCGACGACGCCCTGCACCGCGACCTCAAGGAGATGCTCGACGCCCATGTCGTGAACATCGATCGGGCCAACGAGGCGCTCAAGGGCTAACAGCGGCCGGGGAGGGGGAGACAATGCAGGATCGGCAGATCGGCGACGTGCGGGTGACGCGCATCGAGGAGCAGATGGGGCCGGGCTTTCCGGCCAAGGATTTCTTCCCCGAATTCGAAGCCGAGACCTTCAAGTCGCAGGAGCACTGGCTGGCGCCGCACTATTACCAGCCCGAGAGCGGCAAGCTCATGACCTCGATCCATTCGTGGCTGGTGCGCACCGGCAAATACACGATCCTGATCGACTCGTGCTCGGGCAATCACAAGCCGCGGCCCGGCATGCCCCGCTTCGACATGCTGAACACCAAATATCTCGACCGGCTGCGCGGGGTGGGCGTCGATCCCGCGGAGATCGACTTCGTGATGTGCACGCACCTGCATGTCGACCATGTCGGCTGGAACACGCGGCTCGAGAACGGCAAGTGGGTGCCGACGTTTCCGAAAGCCAAGTACGTGATGTCGCGCACCGACCACGATCACTGGGCGAAGGTCGCCAGGACACCGGGCGCGGTCGAATACGAGGTCAATACCTACAACGACTCGGTGCTACCGATCGTTGAGGCCAAGATGGCCGAATTCGTTTCCGGCGAGCACGCGATGTGCGGCTGCTTCAAGATCAAGCCCGCGCCGGGCCACACGCCGGGCCAGATCCGCGTCGACCTGGAGTCGCGCGGCAAGCGGGCGATCTTTCCCGGCGATGCGCTGCACAATCCGGTGCAGGTGCCGCTCTGGAAGTGGAACAGCCGCTTCTGCGACGATCGCGAGACCGCTCGCAAGACGCGAAATACCCTGCTGGCCGACTGCGTCGAGCAGGGCGCGCTGCTGATGCCCGCCCATTTCGCGCCGCCCCATGCGGCCTATGTGAAAGCCAGGGGCGACGCCTTCGAGCTCGACTGGGACTACGACAACGCCAGAGGACGATAGGCGCGCTCGTCAGCGGCCCTTCCAGTTGGGCTTGCGCTTCTCGGCGAAGGCGCGGGGGCCTTCGACCGTGTCCTCGCTCCTGGTCATGGCGACGAACGCGGGGTAGTGCATGTTGTGCATCGCCACCTCGAGCGCCGGCACGTCGAGCGAACGCATCACGACCTGCTTGGTCGCGCGCACCGACATCGGCGAACAGGCAAGGATGTCGTTGGCCCAGCGCCTGGCCGCCGTCATCAGTTCGGCCGCCGGCACGACCTCGGTGACGAAGCCCAGCTCGAAGCCTTCCCTGGCCGAGACGTGCCGGCCGGTCAGCATCATGCCCATCGCCTTCTTAAGCGGGATCATGCGGGAGAGCCGCTGCATGCCGCCGGCGCCGGCGGCCAGGCCGACCTTGGGCTCCGGCAGTGCGAAGGTCGCCTTGTCGGAGGCGACGATGATGTCGCAGGCGAGCGCAATCTCGAAGCCGCCGCCCATGGCGACGCCGTTGACCGCGGCGATCACCGGCTTCTCGAGGTCGAAGCGGTTGGCCAGGCCGCCGAATCCCTTGGCCGGATGGACCGGCCGCTTGCCGGTCTTTTTCTGGATTTCGGCGTGATATTTCAGGTCGTTGCCGGCGCAGAACGCCTTGTCGCCGGCGCCGGTGATTATCGCCACCCAGAGGTCGGGATTGGCGTGGAATTCGTCGAATGCCTCGACCAGCTCCTGGTTCGCCATGGGATGGCAGGCGTTGTAGACCTCCGGCCGGTTGATGGTGACGATCAACAGGCGGCCGTCGGTCTCGACCTTGCTGTACTGGCCACCCTTCGATTCGGACATGGCATTCCCTCCGTAAGGTTGTGAATGCTGGTTTAGCCCAAGCCGGCGAAATCCCAAACGCCGCCCTAGAAAGGCACCAATGCCGCTCTACCTGTGGTGCTCCCCTGCTCTGAACCGCGTCTTACAACGGAATGAATTTGCAGCGAATTCTTGCAGTTTTGTTAGCGCTGGCGGCGGCCGGTCCGGCATGGGCCGCCGACCCGCACGCGGGTGCGCCGGCGGCCTCGCCGATCGGCTCGCCAGCAGGCGGTTCCAGCGCGATAAATAAGTTGCTTTCGCCCGACCGCAGCGACCCGGACGTGCCGTTGCCGGTCCTCGGATTGCCGGAGGCTTCGTCCGCGTCCCAGCCGTCGGCCGGCCCCCGGATCTATGGCCGCGAGGAGACCGGCGGCGGGGTTTTGGGCCTGCGTTTTCCCATTCCGGTTAACCGCGGAATGTCGACCCTGGACACAACATCTAGTCCTGCACCGGCAGGGCTGGAATCGCCGTCCGGGAGCCGTTGAACGGGCCTCGATTCAGTGCTTGGGAGCCGATAAATAATGCACTGTTGCCTCGCGGCCACAGTGAGTTGTCGAAAAGCCGCGTCTCCTTGCACCTCACCAGTTGTGGTGTGTATAGTCCCCCGCAGGAGTTGGTGAGAATACCCAGCCCCGCCAACGCTCGTCAGGTTTCAATAAACGAGGGGAAGATCTCATGAAGAAGGCTTTGATGGCCGCTGCTGCATTGGTTGCGCTGCCGGTCATGGCCCAGGCGCAGACTCCGTCGTCGGGCTTCTATGTCGGCGCGGAAGGCGGTCTGAACTGGCTGCTCAATACCACGATCCTCGGCACGCCGGTCTCTCCGCAGACAGGTTTCGCGGCCGGTGGCGTGATCGGTTACGACTTTGTCGGCCCTCGCGTTGAGTTGGAAGGCGTCTATCGTAACAACCAGCACAACGGCGGCTTTGTCGGCCGTGCGATCCAGAACCAGGTGGGCCAGCTCGGCGTCCTCGCCAACTTGCTGTATGACTTCGCTCCGGGTTCGACGATCACCCCGTACATCGGCGCCGGCGCCGGTATCGGCTTCGTCGACGGCGACAGCTCGCTGGGCAGCACCCAGTTCGCCTACCAGGGCATCATCGGTCTCGGCTGGAACGTCGACACCAACTTCCGCGTCAACCTCGATGGTCGCTACTACGGCACCACCAACCCGAGCGTCGGCGGCACCACCTGGAGCAACAACAACTTCACCGTGATGCTCGGTCTGCAGCTCAAGTTCGGTGCGCCGGAGGTTGCTCCGCCGCCGCCGCCGCCGCAGCCGCAGGCTCAGACCTTCATGGTGTTCTTCGATTGGGACCGCTCGAACCTGTCGGCTCAGGCGATCACCACGATCAAGCAGGCTGCTGCCGCGTACAAGACCAAGGGTAGCGCCCGCATCACCGCCACCGGCCACACCGACCGGTCGGGCCCGGAGAACTACAACATGGCGCTGTCGCTGCGTCGTGCCAATGCGGTCAAGGACGCCTTGGTGCGCGAAGGCGTGCCGGCCACGGCGATCCAGGTCTTCGGCAAGGGCGAGACGCAGCCGTTGGTCCAGACTGCCGATGGCGTGCGCGAGCCGCAGAACCGCCGCGTCGAGATCGTTCTGCAGTAAGACGATCCAGAACGTCGATAGCTTGAAGGGACGGCCGGGGCACCCCCGGCCGTTTCCTTTTGGCGGATCAGGGATTTAGCTGAGAAGGCGCTTTTCAGGTTGGCGCGGCGGGTAGCCCTCTCTATATCCGGGCGCAGGAGAGTGTATTCAGATGTCGCAAGTGTTGATGCCCAAGGCGACCGCCGTCTGGCTGGTCGAGAACACGACGCTCACCTTCGAGCAGATCGCGGCCTTCACCGGCCTGCATGCGCTCGAGGTGCAGGCGATCGCCGACGGCGAAGTGGCGGGCGGCATGACCGGGCTCGATCCCACGGTCAATGGCCAACTCACCAAGGATGAAATCAAGCGCGGCGAGTCCGATCCCGCGGCCCGGCTGAAGCTCAGCCCGCGCGACGTGCCCGAGCCCGTGGCCCGCTCCAAGGGCCCACGCTACACGCCGGTTGCCAAGCGCCAGGATCGGCCCGATGCCATCGCCTGGCTGCTCAAGGTCCATCCCGAGCTGCAGGACAGCCAGATCGCCAAGCTGGTCGGCTCGACCAAGAGCACGGTGATCTCGGTCAAGGATCGCTCGCACTGGAACATGCAGAACGTGCGGCCGCGCGATCCCGTGACGCTCGGCCTGTGCTCGCTCAAGGATCTGAACGACGCCGTCGACCGGGCGCGGCGCAAGGCCGCACGCGAGGACGCTGCGAAGAAGAAAGCGGCGGCCAAAGCCGCGGCCGGGGAGCCGGTGACCGAGCAGGCGCAGGAACCTGCGGCCGATCCGGCGGAAGCCGATCAGCCGGACATCGAGCACAACAACTCGTAGGTCTCGCCTGAGCGTCGGCGCATGAGCGCCGCTCGCGCCGTCAGACGGTGAGCATCACCTTGCCGACATGGTCGGCGCGCTCCAGTTCGGCGTGCGCCGCCGCCGCGTCCTTGAGCGCGAACGTCTTGAAGATGAGCGGCTTGATCGTGCCCCTCTCGAGCAGCGGCCAGACTTTTTCCTTGAGACCCTGAGCCATGCGGCCCTTGGCGGCGATGGTCTGCGGCCGCAAGGTCGAGCCGGTGAGGGTGAGTCGGTTCACCATCATCAGGCCGGCATTGACCTCGGCCTTGGCGCCGCCCAGCAGCGCGATCACCACGCAGCGTCCGTCCTGCTTTAGCAGCGAGAGATTCTTCGGCAGATAATCGCCGGCCACCATGTCGAGTACGACGTCGACCTTGTCGACCAGCTTCTTCACCTCGGCCGCCCAGTCGTTGTCCTTGTAGAGCACGGCGTGATCGGCGCCGATCTCGCGCACCGCCTTGGCCTTCGCCTCGTTGCGCACGGTCGTCACGACCCTGGCGCCGAACGCCTTGGCGAGCTGGATCGCCGTCGTGCCGATGCCGCTCGCGCCGCCATGGATCAGCGCCGTCTCGCCGGCTTTCAGCTGGCCGCGCTCGAAGAGATTGTGCCAGACCGTGAAGTAATTCTCCGGCAACGCCGCGGCGCGCAGCATGTCGAAGCCCGCGGGAATCGGCAGGCATTGCGGCGCCGGTGCCGTGCAGTACTCGGCGTACGAACCGCCCGGCGTCAGCGCGCAGACCGTATCGCCCACTTTCCAGCCGCTCACGTCCTTGCCCAGCGCTGCGACGGTGCCGGCGGCCTCGAGGCCCGGCAGGTCCGAGGCGCCGGGCGGCGGCGGGTAGGTGCCCGCGCGCTGGGCGAGATCGGGCCGGTTTACGCCGGTCGCCGCGACCTTGATCAGCAGCTCGCCATCCTTGGGCTGGGGCATGGGCCGCGTCGCCGGGACCAGCGCTTCGGGGCCGCCGGGCGTCTTGATCTCGACGCAAGTCATGGTCGCAGGCAGGGACATGGGACGCCTTTCGATGCTAGGTCTCAATTAGCCGCTTCCGTGGAGTTCTGCCATGGCCTTCGACCTCGACGATCTCGATCCGCGCTACGCCAAGAAGAAGCCCTTGAATCTCGACGACATGAACATCGAGGATCTCAAGGAGTACGTCGCGACATTGAAAGCCGAGATCGAAAGGGTCGAGGCCAAGATCAAGGCCAAGCAGAGTCACGCATCCGCGGCGGCATCTTTTTTCAAGAAGTAGGGGTTTCGTATGTCGCTCAAGGGTAAGGCTGCGGTGGTCACCGGATCGACCAGCGGCATCGGTCAGGCCATTGCCATGGCGTTCGGCCGTGAAGGCTGCAACGTCATGCTGAACGGCTTTGGCGATGCCGCCGCGATCGAGCAGCAGCGTCGCGACATGGAAGACAAGTTCGGCGTCAAGGTCGCCTACCATGGCGCCGACATGAGCAAGCCGGCCCAGATCGCCGACCTGGTGACCAAGGCCCAGGCGGCGTTCGGCGGCCTCGACATCCTGGTGAACAACGCGGGCATTCAGCATGTGGCGCCGATCGAGAATTTCCCGCCCGAGAAATGGGACGCCATCATCGCCATCAACTTGAGTTCGGCCTTTCATGCCATCCGCGCCGCGCTGCCCGGCATGAAGCAGAAGAAATGGGGCCGCATCGTCAACATCGCCTCGACGCACGGGCTGGTCGCGTCGCCGCAGAAGGTCGCCTACGTGGCGGCCAAGCACGGCATCGTCGGCATGACCAAGGTGGTGGCGATGGAGTGTGCGGACACCGGCGTCACCTGCAACGCGATCTGCCCCGGCTGGGTGCTGACGCCCCTGGTGCAGGCGCAGATCGAGGCACGTGCCAGGGAGCAGGGCATTGCGGTCGAGCAGGCCAAGCGCAATCTCCTGGCCGAGAAGCAGCCGCAGCTTCAGTTCACGACGACCGAGCAGATCGCGGGCCTCGCCGTGTTCCTGTGCTCCGACACCGCCTCGAACATGCAGGGTGCCCAGCTCGTCTCCGACGGCGGCTGGACGGCGCAGTAAGGAGACCTCGTGGTCGACGCCAAGTTCCTCAAGCCCGATACGCTGGCCCTGCATGCCGGCCAGCATCCCGACCCGGTCACCGGCGCGCGCGCGGTGCCGATCTACCAGACGACGTCCTACGTCTTCCGCGACGTCGAGCACGCGGCCAGCCTGTTCAATCTCGAGGTCGGCGGCCACATCTACAGCCGCATCTCCAATCCGACCGTGGCAGTGTTCGAGGAGCGCGTGGCGGCGCTGGAGGAGGGGTCGGGCGCGCTCGGCGTGTCGAGCGGGCAGGCGGCGCTGCATATCGCGATCGCCACGTTGATGGGGCAGGGCGGGCACATCGTTGCCTCGACGTCGCTCTATGGCGGAACGCGCAACATGCTGGCGCTCACCCTGCCGCGTTTCGGCATCACCACGACGTTCGTCAATCCGCGCGACCATGACGGCTTCAAGAAAGCCATCACCGACAAGACGCGGCTGGTGCTCGGCGAAACGATCGGCAATCCGGGCGGCGAGGTGCTCGACATTCCCGCGATTGCGGCGATCGCCCACGCGGCCAAGGTGCCGCTGATGGTCGACAACACCTTTGCCTCGCCCGTTCTGTGCAAGCCGCTCACCCTGGGCGCCGACATCGTCTTCCACTCGGCGACCAAATTCATCGGCGGCCATGGCGTGGCGATCGGCGGCGTGATCGTGGAAAGCGGCCGGTTCGATTGGGAAGGCTCGGGAAAGTTTCCGACTCTCACCGAGCCCTATGCCGGTTACCACGGCATCGACTACGCCGAGGAGTTCGGTCCGCATGCCTTCATCATGCGCGCCCGCACCGAAGGTGTGCGCGACTTCGGCTCCTGCCTGGCGCCGCAGAACGCCTTCTATCTGCTGCAGGGGTTGGAGACCCTGCCGCTGCGCGTGGCGCGCCATGTCGAGAATGCGCGCAAAGTGATCGCCTTCTTGAAGGGCAATCCGGCGGTCGAGAGCATCGCCTCGCCCGAACTGCCGGATCATCCGGACCACGCGCTGGCGCAGAAGCTCCTGCCCAGAGGGACCGGCTCGATCTTCTCGTTCGACATCAAGGGCGGCCGCGAGGCGGGCCGCCGCTTCATCGAGCGGCTGAAGCTCTTTTCGCATCTCGCCAATGTGGGCGACGCCAAGTCGCTGGTGATCCATCCGGCGTCGACCACGCACGCCCAGCTTGACGCGACGGCCCTGAAGCAGGCCGGCATCGGCGAGGGCATGATCCGCCTATCGGTCGGGCTGGAGGATGTGAACGACCTGATCGACGATCTCAGCCAGGCTCTGCGCACGCGATGAACATCACCGTCGACGGCCGCAAGGCCTTTGCCACGACCGGCGGCGCGCCCTTCGATCCGGCCAAGCCGGCGGTGATCTTCCTGCACGGCGCGGGCTTCGATCGCACGGCATGGCGCCTGCAGACGCGCTACTTTGCCCATCATGGGCGGAGCGTGCTCGCGGTGGATTTCCCGGCGCATGGCCGGTCGGACGGCCCGGCGCTCAGGGTAATCGCCGACATGGCAGACTGGGCGGCCAAGCTGATCGAGGCGGCGGGCCTCGAGAATGCCGCGCTGGTCGGCCATTCGATGGGCGCGCTGGTCGCCCTGGACTGCGCCGCGCGTTACCCCAAGAAAGTGCGTGCGATTGGCCTTTGCGGTGTAGCAGCGGAGATGCCGGTGCATCCCGAGATGCTCGAATCGGCCAAGGCCAATACGCTCAAGGTGCAGGAATTGATGACGTTCTGGGGGATGGGCAACGCGTTGCACAAGGGCGGCATGGTTTCGCCAGGCCTGTGGCTGCGTCGCGAGTCGCTCGCCGTGCTGTCGGGCAACAAGCCCGACGTCATCTACGGCGATCTTGCCGCCTGCAACGTCTACAAGGAGGCGCTGGCCCGGGCGGGTTCGGTGAAGTGTCCGGCTGTGCTGGTACTGGGCGACGGCGATCTGATGACGCCCGCGGCCAAGGGCAAGGCGTTGGCCGCCGCGATTGCCAATTCGAAGACCGTCGTGATTCCCAATTGCGGGCACTTCATGATGGTCGAGCGGCCCGATGAGACGCTCGAGGCGCTGAAGGCTCATGTCTGACAAGGTCGCTCTGGTCACCGGCTCGACTTCGGGCATCGGCGCCGCCATCGCGCGCCGATTGTCGAAGGACGGCTATGCCGTGGCGCTGCATTCGCGCAGCTCCGCCGACGTCGGCAACAAGATGGCGACGGAGTTGAACGGCGCCAGCTACCACCAGGCCGATCTCGGCGATGAGAAGGCCGCGCGCGGCCTCGTCGAGTCGGTTCTGAGGAAGCATGCTCGTCTCGACGTGCTGATCAACAATGCCGCCCTCTCGATCCGCGTCCCGCACGCCGATCTGAAGGCCGCGACGCCCGCGCTGTGGCGCCAGATGCTCGAGGTCAACCTGATCGCGCCCTTCGTGCTGGTGGCCGAGGCCGAGCAGGCGCTGCGTGCCGCGAAAGGCTCGATCGTCAACATCGGCACTCATGCCGGCGTGCGGCCCAAGGGCGCGTCGATCCCCTACGCCGCCTCGAAGGCGGCGCTGCACCACGTCACCAAGCTGCTGGCCCTGTCGCTGGGTCCGGACATTCGCGTCAATGCCGTGGCGCCGGGCCTGGTCGAGACGCCGATGACGGCCGACTGGACCGAGGCGCTCGAGCTCTGGAAGGCGAAGTCGCCGATGCGTCGGCCCGCGAAACCCGAGGACATCGCCGATCTGGTGGCAGCCCTTGTCGCCAACCGGTACGTTACGGGCGAGATCGTCCTCGCCGATGGCGGGCTGAACCTCACATGAGATGATGGAGGGAACGATGAACGTGCAGACGCTGCCGCCGGGCTACAAGGTCGCCCCCTGGTCGCCGCCGGAGAAGATCGACGGCAAGATGCTGGCCGAGGCAACGGCGAAGCTGATCGAGCTGCTGCGCATCCGTACCCAGCCGATCGGCATGCGCCTGTTCGAGAACCCGGCCGACATGGAGAAGATCCAGGGCCTGCGCAAGCCGACCGAGGGCTTCAAGTTCACCATGTGCCAGATGGTGACGCAGTCGCGCTGGTACGGCTTCACGCTCGGCATCACCGTCGACAACACGCGCGGCGGCAATTGCGGCGGCGTGGTCGGCCTCAACCATCCGGGCGAGGGCTTCCTGTCGGGCGACCACATGAATGGCGTGTGGTTCGGCAACAAGGAGGCATCGGCCGCGCACCAGGCGCAGATGCCGCGCGTACCGGACGGCAAGTACAACGGCCTGGTCGTCTCGCCGCTGCGCTCGGGCCGGCTCGATCCGCCCGACATCTGCATGTTCTACGGCACGCCGGGCCAGATGATCTATTTCATCAACGGCCTGCAGTTCCATCGCTACCGCCGCTACGACTTCACGGTCACCGGCGAGAGCGCTTGCGCCGATTCGTGGGGCAGGGCCCTTTCCACCCGGCAGACCTCGCTGTCGCTGCCGTGTTTCGCCGAGCGGCGCTACGGCGGCGTCGCCGACGACGAGCTCCTGATGGCTTGTCCGCCGGACGAGTTCCTGCGCGCCATCGAGGGCATGGTGCAACTGGGCAAGAACGGCCTGCGATATCCGTTCCCGCCTTACGGCGCGGTGATGGACCCGGCGCTGGGCATGGCCAAGAGCTACGGGTGAGCCTCTACGTCGTCGCCTGGCCCCTGCTGAGCGAGGCCGACGACACGGCGTTGCGGCGCCTGAGGGCGCAGTATCATCCCAGGGAGGCGGCCCTGATCGGCCCGCATTTCACCCTGGTGTTCGGCGCCCGCGACGAGCGCGAGCCGGAGCTGCGATCGGCCCTGGGCGCGCTGTCGCGCGCACCGTTCTGGTTCATGATCGACCGCATTGCGCGCGATGATCTCTACCTCTTCGCCGAGCCGTCCGATGGGGCGGCCGAGCTGAACGAGCTCTACGATCTCCTGAACCCTGAGCCGGGGGACATTCCCTTTCGGCCGCACATCACGCTCGGCCTGTTCGAGCGGTCGGTCGATGCCGAGCAGGTCGCCCGCATCGTCGAGCGCCAGCACCTGCCGATCCGCGGCAGGATCGAGGAGCTCGCCCTGCTGCGGCGCAACGGCCACGAACTCGTCACGTTGGCGAGTTTTGCTCTCGGCAGATGAGGCGCTTCGCGGCCTGGCTTGTGGGCCTTCTGGCCGTGCTGACGGCGGCCGCCTTCATCTTCGGACAGCCGATCGCCTGGGTGCAGGCGGGCCTCGTCATCTGGGACGTCGCGGCCGGTCCGGCGCCGACCTGGTGGAAGGACGTCACAGCCGATCCGTCGAAATACACCGCGCGCTGGAACGGTGAAGAAGGCGACGTCTATACGCCCGGCGGCAAGGTGCGGGCGGCGATGGTCCTGGTGCCGGGCGCCGACATGCTGGGGCGCGACGAGCCGCGGCTGCAGGCGCTGGCACGCACCTTCGCGCGCGCGGGCTTTGTCGTGCTGGTGCCGGAGCTTCCTGCCGTCCGACAGCTCGCCCTGTCGCGCAAGGACGCGGACCACGTCGCCGCCGCCGTGCGCCGGCTGCGCGCGCGGCAACCGGGCGTCCGGCTCGGCATCGCAGCCGTCTCCTATGCCGTGGCGCCGGCGATCATCGCCGCGCTCGACACCCAGCCGGACTTCGTGCTGGGCATCGGCGGCTATCACGACAGCGAGTCCGTCATCCGCTTCATCACCACCGGCGCGTTCCGGCCGGCGGGCGAGGGGCGGCTGTTCCATGTCGAGCCCAACCGCTACGGCCGCTGGGCCTTCGTGCTGGCCAACGCCGGCCGCCTCGACAGCCCGCTCGACGCTCATCTCCTGCAGGAGATCGCGCGGCGGCGCTTCAGCGACCCCGACGCCAATGTGGACCGGCTGGCCGCCAAGCTCGGCCCGCAGGGTCACGCTGTGCTGGCCCTGGTCGAGAACCGCGATCCCGATGCGGTCGGCAAGCTGATCGAGGCGCTGCCCGAGAATATCCGGCATGAGATCGATGGCCTCGATCTGGCGCTCTATGACCTTTCCAAGCTGCAGGGCGACCTGATCCTGGTGCACGGGCTGGGCGATCCGCTGGTGCCCTACAGCGAGAGCCAGGACCTCGCCGCGGCTGCGTCCAATGCGCACGTGTCGCTGTTCCTGGTCGGCGACATCGGCCATGTCGAGCTCAGGACCGTCAGCCTCGACAACGGCCTCGCCCTGTGGCGCGCCGCGCTGGCCTTGCTCGACGAGAGGCGCTGATCCTCAGCGCCAGAGCGGCGGCAGCGGCGGCAGGCGGACGTTGCCGGGGCGGGCGGCGATGCCGAACCGCGCCAGCGCGTCGCGCAGCTCGCGCGGCGCCCTGATCGAGGGGCCGCGCGAATCGATCCCGGCCAGCCGCACCAGCCGGTCGGCCAGGCGTTGCCAGCGGTTCTCCTCGATCGGGAAGCGCTGCAGCTCGACCGCGGTCGAGGCGCCGATGCCGGCCTTGGCCTTGGCCAGGGTGAGCGCGGTCTGCAGGCCGCCCAACTCGTCGATCAGGCCGGCGGTCTTGGCGTCGTTGCCGCTGAACACCCGGCCGCGGGCCGCCCGGTCGACCCGCGCATCGTCGAGCTTGCGGGCGTCGCCCACCTGGCGCGTGAAGTCGGCATAGATGCTGTCGAGCTCGCGCGCGATCGCGGCCTTCTGCGCGTCGGTGGGCGGCAGGAAGGTCGAGTACATGCCGGCGTTGGAGCCGACCTTGAGGCGTTCGAAACGGACGCCCAGCGTCTTCAGGAGATCGGTCGCCACCGGCCACATGCCGAACACGCCGATCGAGGCCGTGATGGTCGTCGGTTCGGCGACGATCGCGTCGGCACGGACGGCAGCGAGATAGCCGCCCGAGGCTGCCACGTCGCCCATCGACACGATCACCGGCTTGCCGTTGGCTCGGGCGCGGGCGACGCCGTCGGCGATGGCGTCGGCGGCGGGATAGGTGCCGCCGGGCGAATCGATGCGGACGATGATCGCCTTGACCTGTTTGGCCCGGGCCGCGGCATCCAGCGCATCGACGATGTCGTCGGCCGCCGCCGTCGTTTCGCTGTCGAGCGGGCTGTTGCTCGCGGTGCCCGAGACGATGGCGCCGGCGATGCGGACCAGCGCGAACACCGGCGCGCCCGACCGACGCCTCGGCTGCTCGGCCGAATATTCGTCGAGCGACACCATCTCGCGGACATTGTCGGCGCGCTGCCAGACCGCCGCCATGGCGTCGGCGCGGTAGCCGATCTTGTCGACCAGGTGCTCGGCCTTGGCGCGATCCGGATCGAGCGGCGCCGCGTCGACCAGCTGGCGCAGCCGCTCGGAGGGAATCTTGCGGTCGTGCGAGACGTCGTCGATGAACTGGCCGTACAGGCTGTCGAGGAGCTGCTGCAGGTTCTGGCGCGCCGGACCGGTGTAGCCCTGCTCGGTGAAGGTGTCGGGCGCGCTCTTGTATTCGTAGCGCTTGCCGCCTTCGATGCGGATGCCGAGCTTGCCAAGCCCCTCCTTGAGGAACGGCGTCTCGACCGCCATGCCGGTGACGCCGAAGCTACCGGACGGCTGCAGCCAGATCTCGTCGAGCGCCGCCGCGAGATAGTAGTCGGCGAAGCGTTCGCCGTTGGAGGCGAGCGACTCGGCGAAGCCGATCGTGAACTTGCCCTTGGCGCGGAAGCGGGCGATCGCCTCGCGCAGCTCCTGCACGCGCGCCAGCCCTCCATCCTCGTCGCCGATCTCGACATAGAGGCCGAGCACGCGCGGATCGTCGGCCGCCCGCCACAGGGCCTGCAGCGTCGTTGCCATGTCGGGCGGATTGTCGCGCCAGATGCCGCCCAACAGGTCGGTCGAGTCGGATTCCGGCGGCAAGGTGCGCAAATCGACCGACAGCACCATCTTGTCGGGCAGCGGCTTGGCCGAGAACGGCCCGGTGAGAGCGACGTAGAGGCCCGCGGCGAGCGAGATCAGGGTGAAGGCGCCGATGGTGGCGAGCAGGCCGACGATGAACCGGCGCATCAGCGAACTCCGTGTGGTCTCAGCTCTCGACGAGATTGGGCCGAAAGGCCTTTATCGCGTCAAGCATCGCCGCCGCCGAACGGTCGAGCCCGTTGTCGCGCACCATGAGCGTCGCCGGCATGCCCTTTACCGGCCGCAGCCCGTCGTCGATGTTCCATTGCGTCAGTCGCAGATCGGCTGCAACGAAGGCCTCGGGCGCGAGCCCGATCTGGAGTTGCGGACGGAGCGCGAGGCGCTTCACACGCACCCACTGGACGTCCTTCCAGGCGAAGCGCTTGTTGCGACCGAAGCCCAGCAGGATGCCGTCGCGGTCGATCACCACCTGCGGACGGCGATCGGCGAAGCGCTGGGCGCCCAGCCAGGCGAAGAACGCCATGATCGCTGCGAGCCCGGCATAGAGCACGAATCGCGGGTCGCCGAGCGAGAGGGCGGGCGCGGTTTCCGGCCGCGCGATGAAGCGCAGGACCGTCACCACCGCCATGCCGGTCGCGATCATCGTCAGGCTGGCGTTGTGCAGCCGTCCGTAGCGCACTTCCACGGTGGCCTCAGCCGTTCTGCGCTTTGTGCCGCAGCAGATGATCGGCCAGCACGACGGCGACCATCGCCTCGGCGACCGGCGTGGCGCGGATGCCGACGCAGGGATCGTGCCGGCCCTTGGTGCGCAGCTCGACTTCGTTGCCGTGCAGGTCGACCGAGCGCACCGGATGGAGGATCGAGCTGGTCGGCTTCACGACCATCCGGCAGACGATGTCCTGCCCGGTCGAGATGCCGCCCAGGATGCCGCCGGCGTGGTTGGCGAGGAACACCGGCTGGCCGTCCTGCATGCGCATCTCGTCGGCATTCTGCTCGCCGCTCATCGCCGCCGTGGCGAAGCCGTCGCCGATCTCGACGCCCTTCACGGCGTTGATGCTCATCAGTGCCTTGGCGATGTCGGCGTCGAGCTTGTCGTAGATCGGATCGCCGAGGCCGACCGGCACGCCGGAGGCCACGACCTCGATCACCGCGCCGCACGAGCTGCCGCGCTTGCGCACGTCGTCGAGGTAGCCTTCCCAGCCTTGCGCCGCCTGGCGGTCGGGGCACCAGAACGGATTGTCGGCCGTCGCCGCCCAATCCCATTTGCTGCGATCGATTTTCTGGGTGCCGAGCTGCACCACCGCACCGCGCACCGCGATCTTGTCGCCCAGGATCTTGCGGGCGATCGCGCCTGCGGCAACGCGTACCGCCGTCTCGCGCGCCGACTGGCGGCCGCCGCCGCGATAGTCGCGCACGCCATATTTCTTGAAGTAGGTGTAGTCGGCGTGGCTCGGCCGGAACTTGTCCTTGATCTCGCTATAGTCGCGGCTGCGCTGGTCGACATTGTCGATGTGCAGCGCGATCGGCGTGCCGGTAGTGACGCCCTCGAACACGCCCGACAGGATCTTCACCGTGTCGGGCTCCTGGCGCTGCGTGACGAAGCGCGACTGGCCCGGTCGGCGCTTGTCGAGCCAGACCTGGATGTCCTCTTCCTTGAGCGGAAGGCGCGGCGGCGTGCCGTCGATCACGCAGCCGATCGCCGGCCCGTGGCTTTCGCCCCAGCTGGTGAAACGGAAGAGGGTGCCGAAGCTATTGCCGGCCATGGTTGCCGGCCTCCGTCCTATTCGCCTTCGAAGCCGCTCAGCAGCTCGGCGATCTGCTTGGCCGAAGAGGTCTTCACCATGCCGACGACGTGATAGCCGCCATCGACATGCATCACCTCGCCGGTCACGGCGGTGCCGAGGTCGGACAGCAGGTAGAGGCCGGCGTTGCCCACTTCCTCGGTGGTGATGTTGCGCTTGAGCGGCGAGTTGAGTTCGTTCCACTTCAGTATATAGCGGCCGTCGGCGATGCCGGCGAAGGCCAGCGTCTTGACCGGGCCAGCGGAGATCGCGTTGACCCTGATCTTCTGCTCGCCCAGATCGGCCGCCAGGTAGCGCACGCTCGCCTCGAGCGCCGCCTTGGCGACGCCCATGACGTTGTAGTGCGGGATCACCCGCTCGGCGCCGTAGTAGGTGAGCGTCACGATGCTGCCGCCGTTCTTCATCAGCGGCACGGCGCGCTGCGAAACGGCAACCAGCGAATAGCAGCTCACGTTCATGGTGAGCGCGAAATTGTCGGCCGAGGTGTCGAGGAAGCGGCCGCGCAGCTCGTCCTTGTTGGAGAAGGCGATGGCGTGGACCAGGAAGTCGAGCCCGCCCCACTGCTTCTCGATCTCGCCGAAGGTGGCGTCGATGCTCTTGGCATTGGTGACGTCGCACGGCATCACGATCTTGGAATCGATCGATGCCGCCAGCGGGCGCACCCGCCGCTCCAGTGCCTCGCCCTGGAAGGTGAAGGCCAGTTGCGCGCCCTGATCGTGGCAGGCCTTGGCGATTCCCCAGGCGATCGAGCGCTCGTTGGCGACGCCCATCACCAGGCCCTTTTTCCCAGCCATCAATTGTCCAGTCGTCATGCATCGTTCTTAGCGGGGCCAGCGCTGCGGGACAAGATGGCGGTGGTGGAAGGCCGGACGGCCCTGCATATTGTGGGTGATGATTCGCGAGAAAGCCGATCCGCTCGACCTGTTCGCCGATTGGTACGGCGAGGCGGCCAAGAGCGAGCCCAACGACCCGACTGCCATGGCGCTGGCCACGGTGGGACCCGACGGCACGCCCTCTGTGCGCATGACCCTGCTCAAGGACTTCGACGCCAGGGGTTTCGTCTTTTACACCAACTACGAAAGCCGCAAGGGCGAGCATCTCATTGCCCATCCCAAGGCGGCGCTGCTGTTCCATTGGAAGTCGCTGCGCCGGCAGGTTCGGCTGGAAGGCGGCGTCACGAAGACGACGCCCGAGGAGGCGGACGCCTATTTCGCCACGCGCCAGCGCGGCAGCCAGCTCGGCGCCTGGGCGTCCGACCAGTCGCGGCCGCTCGAGAGCCGCTTCGCGCTGGAAAAGCGCGTGGCCGAGTACACCGCGAAATACCTGGTCGGAACGGTACCGCGGCCGCCGCACTGGTCGGGCTTTCGCCTGCAGCCGCTGCTGATCGAGTTCTGGCAGGACCAGCCGTTCCGCCTGCACGACCGCCTCGAATACCGCCGCGTTTCGCCCGACGCGCCATGGACAACGCGCACGCTCTACCCCTAGCCGAGGCCGGCCGCCTGATGCGGCGGGCGACGGTCGCCTCGATGGCGGTGGCCGTGGTCCTGATCGCGGCCAAGCTGGCGGCGTGGGTGGTGACCGATTCGGTCGCCATGCTGTCGTCGCTGGTCGACAGTGCGCTCGACCTGGTGAGCTCATTGATCACCTTCTTCGCCGTGCGCCAGGCGCTGACGCCGGCCGATGCCGGCCATCGCTTCGGCCACGGCAAGGCCGAGGCGCTGGCCGGCATGACGCAGGCCGGCTTCATCGCCGCCTCGGCGCTGGGCGTGCTGCTGGCGGTGGGAGAGCGCTTGCGCCATCCCAGGCCGATCGACGACGAGAGCGTCGGCATCGTGGTGAGCGCCTTTGCTGTCGTGCTGACCCTGGCGCTGGTCAGCTTCCAGAAGCGCGTCATGCGGCGAACCGGTTCGCTCGCGGTGACCGCCGACCGGACGCACTATTTCACCGACATGATGAGCAACGTCGCTGTCGGTGTCGGGCTCTTCCTGTCGAGCCGGCTCGGGGAGCCGCTGATCGACATCGCCGTGGCGGTGGGCGTGGCCGGCTATCTGCTGGTCGGCTCGCTCGGCGTCGGCCGCAAGGCGCTCGACGTGCTGATGGATCACGAGCTGCCGGAGGAGGATCGCCGGCGTATCCTCGCCATCGCTCACGCTCATCCCGAGGTGAAGGGCGCGCACGATCTGCGCACGCGCTCGGGCGGCCTGACCAAGTTCATCCAGCTTCACATCGAGCTCGAGCCGACGCTCAGCTTCGTCGGCGCGCATGCGATCGGCGACCGCATCGAGGCCGAGATCGAGCAGGCCTTCCCGGGCGCCGAGATCATCCTGCATGTCGACCCCGTGGGCGTGCCCGAACGCCATCCGCGCGATCCGGATGAATAGCTTCGTCGTCGAGGACCAGAGCGAGACCATCGATTTCCTGGCGCGGAGATTTGCGGGCGCCAGGCGCATCGACACCCACGGCGCGGTCGTGTTCCTCGCCGATGACCGGGCCTACAAGCTGAAGCGTGCGGTGAAATTTCCCTACATGGATTTCAGCACCGCGGAGCGCCGCAAGGCGATGTGCGAGGCCGAGCTCGCGATCAACCACGCGCTGGCGCCCGAGATCTATCTCGGCGTCGAGGAGGTGCGCACACCCGGCGGCAAGTCCGACTGGCTGGTCGTCATGCGCCGGTTCGACGAGGAGGGGTTGCTCGACCGCATGGCCGAACGCGGCGCGCTCACGCCCGCGATCATGGCGGCGCTGGGCGCCCGTATCGCGCGCTTCCATGACGGCCTTGCGCCGATCCGCGACGGCTTCGGCCGGCCGCAGGACTACCGCGAGTCGATCGGCGCCGACGTCCGCCAGATGCTGGAGCAGGGCGAGCGGCTCGATCCGCCGACCAGCCGGCTTCTCGCCGAGGCGATGCCGGCCGCGCTCGAACCGCATCTGGGACTGGTGGCGCGGCGCGTCGAGGCGGGCGCGATCCGGCGCTGCCATGGCGACCTGCACTTGCGCAATATCGTGCTGCTCGAGGGCAAGCCGGTGCCGTTCGACGCGATCGAGTTTTCCGAGCGCATCGCCAATATCGACGTGCTGTACGATCTCTCCTTCGCGCTGATGGACCTCTGCGAGCGCGAGCTGCGCCCGCTCGCCAACCGTTTGCTGAACGAATGGCTGTGGCGGATCGGCGAATCGCCGTCGGCCAGCCACGAGGAAGCGCTGGCGCTGCTGCCGATGTTCCTGTCCCGCCGCGCCTCGATTCGCGCTTTCGTCGATTCGCAGGCGGCGTCCGTCAGCAACGGCGACACATCGCGCGCCCGCCTCTACCAGAAGCTTGCCCTGTCGTTCCTGCAGCCGGCGCCGCCCAGTCTGATGGCGGTTGGCGGCTTGTCGGGCTCGGGCAAGACCACGACGGCACTCCGCGAGGCGGCCGCGATCGGCCGCAGCCCGGGTGCGGTCGTCGTGCGGTCGGATGTCGAACGCAAGCGCCTGGCCGGTGTCGCGCTCGAGGACCGCATGCCGGCGGGCAGCTACACGCTGCAATCCTCCGACCGGGTCTATGAGGCGATGTTCCGGCGCGCCGAGCGCGTGTTGCGGGCGGGTCACAGCGCCGTGCTCGATGCCGTGTTCGCCCGGCCCGAGGAGCGCGCGGCGGCCGAAGCGCTGGCCAGGCGCGCAGGCGTGCCGTTCACCGGCCTCTGGCTCGACGTGCCGAAGGAAATCGCGCAGCAACGCGTGGCCGGCCGCACGGGCGACGCCTCGGATGCCACGCCGCAGGTGGTCGAGCGCCAATACGGCTACGACCTCGGCGAAATGAGGTGGCAGCGCCGAAGGAATTTCTAGAGAAAGCACTTGACAGAATCAGGGTCAAAAAGCGCCTCCCATTAAAATAATGGGTAAATAACGAGGATTCGGCTGGGGTACGCACACTGAGCCAACCTCTTTCTACATCCGGTGCTAGAAGGAACCCGATTCTGTCGTATAGAACTTTCAGGGCTTCGCGATCGCGGCGTAATGCACGCCATAGGGCGCGGCGGCCTCCATGAGCCCGCGCGCCTCGTCGATCGACCGTCGCTCGGCGCCCGGCGCGTCCGGCAATCCCGCCGCCTCGATGAGGCGTTCCAGGCCGGCCGGGGCATACATGATCAGCACCTCGCAGGTCTCGTCGCCGACCACCTCGAAGCTGTAGTCCTGGCCGGGCTCGGCATGCAGGAAGCTGCCCTTGCCGAGCAACACGGCCCGGCCGGCGATCGAGAAGCGGATCGTGCCGGCGATGACGTAGAACGATTCGGCCTCGTTGCTGTGCCGGTGCTGGGCGGCGCCGCCGCCCACGGCGATCGTCGAGTGGGAGAGGGCATAGCGGCCGCCGGTCTCGGGGCCGCCGACGATCACGGCCTGGCGCTGGCCGCCGACCCAGCGGATGCGCTGCTGGGCGGGGTGAACGACGGTGAACTTGGCTTGGGTCATGCCGCGCAGCATGACCAAGGGCCGGTCAGCGGTCTTGGATAGAACTGACCTGGTCTGTTTCGGTCTTGCCGGTTTTCCAGGCCGCCTGGTAGGCCCGCGGCGTGAAGCCGTAGGTGCGCACGAACTCGCGATTGAGATGGGCCTGGTCGTAGAAGCCGGCATCGATGGCGGCCTCGGCGATCGCGGCGCCCGCCTTCAGCAGGCCCTTCGACTGCTGCAGCGCCTGCACGACATGAAAATTGTGCAGGTTGGTCTCGGTCACGCGACGGAACGTGCGCGAAAGATGCCCGGCCGAGACGCCGCAGGCGCGTGCCAGCGCCTCGGGATCGCTGCGCAGCCCATGCCGGCGCGACAACAGCTCGATGGCGCGCGCGACCAGCCGCTCCTCCGGCTTGTTCGCGGGGACATCCCGCCGGATCACGAAATCGGAGACGAATGCCCAGCCCTCGCGGTCGACGGGCTCGAAACGATGGACGGCGCCGGCCGGCACGATGACCGTCTCGCCGGCTTCGACGATGCGACTGGTGTCGCGCAGGCGCAGCCGCGCGCGGCCCGCGGTGAGGCGGACGATCTCGTCACCGGCGTGATAGTGCGGACGGAAGTGCCAGGCGGCGCGCCGGCCCTCGATGGTCTCGATGCCTCGATCGACGGCCAGCGACGTGCGTAGGACGGCCCCCCGGTCGGGCAAAAATCAGGCCCGCTTCTTGGCGGCCGCACTGCGCGGCAGATGGCGCGCGAGATATTGGCCGGTGTAGCTCTCCGGCACCTTGACGATCTCTTCCGGCGGACCCTCGGCGACGATGCGGCCGCCTCCCGAGCCGCCATCGGGCCCCATGTCGACGATCCAGTCGGCAGTCTTGATGACTTCGAGATTGTGCTCGATCACCAGCACGGTGTTGCCGCCCTCGACCAGGCGGTGCAGCACCTCGAGGAGCTTGCGCACGTCCTCGAAATGCAGGCCGGTCGTCGGCTCATCGAGGATGTAGAGCGTGCGGCCGGTGGCGCGCTTGGAGAGCTCCTTCGCGAGCTTCACCCGCTGCGCCTCGCCGCCTGATAACGTCGTCGCCTGCTGGCCGATATGGATGTAGCCCAGGCCGACCTGTTGCAGCGTCAGGAGCTTGTCGCGGATCACCGGCACGGCCTTGAAGAACTCGACGCCCTCGTCGACCGTCATCTCGAGCACATCGGCGATCGACTTGCCGCGGAACTGGATCTCCAGCGTCTCGCGGTTGTAGCGCTTGCCCTTGCAGACGTCGCACTGCACGTAGACGTCGGGCAGGAAGTGCATCTCGATCTTGATGACGCCGTCGCCCTGGCAGGCCTCGCAACGGCCGCCCTTGACGTTGAACGAGAAGCGGCCGGCCTTGTAGCCGCGCTCCGTCGATTCGGGAAGCTGCGAGAACCAGTCGCGGATCGGCGAGAAGGCGCCGGTGTAGGTCGCCGGATTGGAGCGCGGCGTGCGGCCGATCGGCGATTGGTCGATGTCGATCACCTTGTCGAGGTGGCCGAGGCCGTCGAGGCCGCTGTGCTCGCCCGGATGCTCGCGCGCGCCGTTGAGCCGGCGCGCCAGCGCCTTGTAGAGCGTCTCGACGATCAACGTCGACTTGCCCGAGCCCGAAACGCCGGTGACGCAGGTGAAGGTGCCGAGAGGGATGCTGGCATTGACGTTCTGCAGATTGTTGGCCTTGGCGCCCTTCACGGTCAGCCAGCGGTTACCGGTGTTCTTCGGCTCGCGGCGATCCTTGGGGATGGGAATCTGGCGGAAGCCCGAGAGATACTGGCCGGTCAGGCTCGCGCTGTTGCGCATCACGTCCTCGGGCGTGCCCTCGGCGATCACCTTGCCGCCATGCGCGCCCGCGCCCGGCCCCATGTCGACCAGATGGTCGGCCGAGCGGATCGCGTCCTCGTCGTGCTCGACCACCAGCACGGTGTTGCCGAGGTCGCGCAGGCGCGTCAGCGTCTTCAGCAGCCGGTCGTTGTCGCGCTGGTGCAGGCCGATCGACGGCTCGTCGAGCACGTACAGCACGCCGGTCAGGCCGGAGCCGATCTGCGACGCCAGCCGGATGCGCTGGCTCTCGCCGCCGCTCAGCGTGCCCGACGTGCGATTGAGCGTGAGATACGAGAGACCGACATTGTCGAGGAAGCCCAGCCGCTCGTTGATCTCCTTCAGGATGCGGGCGGCGATCTCGCGCTGCTTGGGCGTGAGCTTGGGCGCCAGCTCGAGGAACCACTTCACGGCGTCGCCGATCGAGAACTCAGTGACCTGGCTGACATTGAGGCCGGCGATCTTGACGGCGAGCGCCTCGGGCTTGAGGCGCGCGCCATTGCAGATCTCGCATTTGGCCTCGTGCTGGAAGCGCTCAAGTTCCTCGCGCACCCAGGAGGAGTCGGTCTCCTTCCAGCGCCGGTCGAGGTTGGGGATGACGCCCTCGAACGGCTTGGTCGTCTGGTACTGGCGGATGCCGTCGTCGTAGCGCATGGCGATCGATTCGCCGCCCGAACCGTTCAGGATGGTGTCGCGCACCTTCTTGGGAAGGTCCCGCCAGGGCGTCGACATCTTGACCTTGAAGTGCTTGGCGATGCTCTCGAGCGTCTGCTGGTAGTATTGCCCCGACGAATCCGCCCACGGCGCGACCGCGCCCTCGGCGAGCGACAGCCGGTCGTCCGGCACCACCATCTCGGGATCGAAGAACATCTTCACGCCCAGCCCATCGCAGGCCGGGCAGGCGCCCTGCGGCGCGTTGAAGGAGAACAGGCGCGGCTCGATCTCCTCGATGGTGAAGCCGGAGACCGGGCAGGCGAAGCGCGAGGAGAAGACGGTGCGTTCGCCGCTGTCGGCGTTCTCGGCGACGGCCAGGCCCTCGGCGAGGTTGAGCGCGGTTTCGATCGAGTCGGCGAGGCGATTGCCGAGATCGGGCTTCACGACGATGCGGTCCACGACGACGTCGATGTCGTGCTTGTATTTCTTGTCGAGCGTCGGCGCCTCAGTGATCTCGTACAGCTTGCCGTCGATCTTGACCCGCTGGAAACCCTTCTTCTGCAGCTCGGCGAGATCCTTGCGGTACTCGCCCTTGCGGCCGCGCACGATGGGGGCCATCAGGTAGAGCCGCGTGCCCTCCGGCATCGCCTTGATGCGGTCGACCATCTGGCTGACGGTCTGGCTCTCGATCGGCAGGCCGGTGGCGGGCGAGTAAGGCACGCCGACGCGGGCGAACAGGAGGCGCAGGTAGTCGTAGATCTCGGTGACCGTGCCGACGGTCGAGCGCGGATTGCGCGACGTGGTCTTCTGCTCGATCGAAATGGCGGGCGACAGGCCCTCGATCGAATCGACGTCGGGCTTCTGCATCAACTCGAGGAACTGGCGGGCGTAGGCCGACAGGCTCTCGACATAGCGCCGCTGGCCTTCGGCGTAGATCGTGTCGAACGCGAGCGAGGACTTGCCCGAGCCCGACAGGCCGGTGATCACCACCAGCTTGTCGCGCGGCAGGTCGAGATCGACGTTCTTCAGATTGTGCTCGCGGGCGCCCCGGATCGAGATCAGGCGGTGCGGCTCAGCGGCAGGCAGTCGGGTTTTGGCCATCGGTGGGCGGAGAATAGCGCGATGCGGGGGAGGCCCACATATGGTTCTCCACAGCGGTTTTTGCCAGTCCGGCGCTGCTGACAGGACCTGTCATAAGGCCTCATCCTGAGGAGCGCCCGGAGGACGCGTCTCGAAGGATGGAGCCCCAATGGTGCTCGTACCCTTCGGCACAGCCGCGTCGCGGCCCCCCTCAGGGTGAGGGCTCACGCTCCTTGACCTTGAGTTCTTTAGACAAAGCGTTTCTTCGGCAGGTTTGTCGCATCGGAAATGCATTGCTGACGTAGTTCAGCCAAGTCGCTTCCTTCCCGACTTACCATTCGCCCATCGTTGTGGACTAGCGCCACGCGCCAATGGCCGTTGGAGACCTCGCTCTCTTGAAATCGCCATCCAGAGGGCGGCGTGTCAGGCGACTGGGGCGCGGCCATGGCCAGATTGTCAGTCCGCCGCAGCCTCCGCCGCCAGGACCCGCTCGGTAGGCCTGTCATTCATCAGGAGCTGCGCCGTGCCGGCAATCAGCCCGATCAGCACGCCGATCTTCCAGGCAAGATCATAAGAGCCCATGAGATCATAGAGATAGCCGCCGCCCCAGGCGCCGAGGAAGGAGCCGGCCTGGTGGCTGAGGAAGGCGATGCCGGTCAGGGTCGAGAGGAAGCGCAGGCCGAAGATCTGCACCACCAGGCCATTCACCAGCGGAATGACGCCCAACCACAAGGTGCCCATGACGGCGCCGAACAGGACCACCGTGAGCGGCGTCGGCGGATACATGAAGAAGGCGGCGACCGTGGCCGAGCGCAGCAGATAGATGCCGCCCAGCAGCAGGCGCTTCGGGTACCGGTCGCCCAGCCAGCCGAACAGCCACGACGAGAGGATGTTGAAGCCGCCGATCAGCATCAGCGCCAGCGCGCTGTAGGAGGCGTCCATGCCGCACTGCGCGAGATAGGTCGGCAAGTGGGTGGTCAGGAACACGAGCTGCAGGCCGCAGACGAAGAAGGCGAGCGACATCACGATATAGCCGCCGTGCCGGCGCGCCTCGCCCAGCGCCGAACCGAGCGTGAGATGGCGGTCGTTGGCCACCATGTTGGGCAGGCGGTCGGCGCGGCTGCCGATCCACGCCGCGGGCAGCATGGCGAGCGCCAGGATGAGGAAGGCCCACAGGCCGGCGCGCCAGCCGTCGTGATTGAGGAAATAGGCGGCGATCGGCGCGGTGAACATCGTGCCGACGGAGCCCGCGGCCGAGACAATGCCGAACGCGAGCGTGCGGCGGCTGGGCGCCACCACGCGGGCAGAGATGTTGGCGGTGATGCCGGAGGCGGTACAGGACAAGCCGACGCCGATCATCAGCCCGGCGCCCAGCACGATCGGCCAGGTGCTGCGGGCGGTGACGGTGAGCAGGATGCCCACGATGTAGATCACGCTGCCGGCCAGGGCGACCCAGCGGGTGCCGTATTTGTCGGCGATCGCGCCGGCGAAGGGCTGCGACACGCCCCAGGCGACCTGCTGCACGGAGATGGCGAGGGCGAAGTCGGAGATGGCGATGCCCAGCTCGCGCGAGGCCGGCGCCTGGAACAGGCCGAGGTTCTGCCGCAACCCCATGGCCAGGGTCATCATCAGCGCGGCGCCGCCCAGCATGGCCATGGCCTCGCCACGCGTGGTCTGGGGAACATGGAACGCTTCTTTCATGGCCCGCGAAGGTACGGAGGCCGGGCTCCAGCGACCAATGAATTCCCCGAGGGGGCCCATGAGCGCTCTTCGGGATGCAACCCAAAATCGGTGGCAGTTCACAGGCCAGCAGGTCTAGGTTGGCCGCCTGTGCGGTAGGTGCCGGCGTCCCGCCGGCACCGGGAAAGCAAAGGAGGCCCCAAATGGCGGGCAGCGTGAACAAGGTCATCCTGGTCGGCAATCTCGGCCGCGACCCCGAAGTGAGGTCCATGCAGGATGGCAGATCCATGGTGAACATGTCGGTGGCCACGTCGGACACGTGGCGCGATCGCCAGAGCGGCGAGCGCAAGGAGCGCACCGAGTGGCACCGCGTCGTCATCTTCAACGAGAAGCTCGCCGAGGTGGCGCAGAAATACGTGCGCAAGGGCTCGAAGGTCTATGTCGAGGGCCAGCTCTCGACGCGCAAATGGACCGACCAGTCGGGCCAGGAGCGCTATACGACCGAGGTCGTGATCCCGCGCTTCGGTGGCGCCCTCACCATGCTCGATGGCCGCGGCGGTGGCGCTGAAGGCGGCGCGGGCGGCGGAGACGCCGACGACATGGCGCCGGCGATGGCCGGCGGCGGCGGCAATGCCGGACGCTCGGCGGCGCGCGGCAAGGGCGGCGGCGACCTCGACGACGATATTCCCTTCTGAGCGCTAGAGATCGATGAAGCGCGCCCGTGTCGCGGCCGTCGGCGCGTGGCAGGTGTCGCGGCGGCCGAACCAGCGATAGCGATTGCGCGCCACCAGATCGTAGACGGGATCGCGCAGAAAGGCCGGCAGCAGCAGCAATGGCCGCAGCAGCCGCGGCCAGCCCTTGAGGTGGCGTGTGGCGCGCAGCGCCGCCGTCGAGCGCACGGCCGCTTCATTGTCCTCGATCAGCATCACCGTCCGGTCGAGCGCATCGGCCGGCAGGCCTAGGCCCGCAACCACGCGCTTGCCGAGCGCCGATTGCGTGCTGGCGAATTTCAGCTCGCCGTCGCCGTCGTGCTTCAGGCAGAAATTCACGAAGCCGCTACACAGCACGCAGTAGCCGTCGAACAGGTAGAGCGGCTGCGGCACGTCGGCGAGCGAAGACGGCAGCTTCACGCCGGCAGGCCGAGCGCCCTGAGCTCGGCCGCGGTCTCGGCGGCGGAGCGATGATGCACGCCATGCATGCCGATCGCGCGCGCGCCCTCGACGTTGGCCAGCACGTCGTCGATGAACACCGCGTCGCCCGGCTGGAAGCCGCCGGTGCGGCACGCGAGCTGATAGATCGCGGCGTCGGGCTTCGAACATTTGACCAGGCCCGAGACGACGTAGTCGCGGAACAGGCCGAGCGCGGGGTGCCGTTGGCGGGCCGGTCCGCGCAGCCAGGTGTCGAGGATGTCCGGTGCATTCGACAGAAGATAGAGCGGCGTGCCGGCAGCGTGCAGGCGTTCGACCAGCGCGATCATCTCGGGGAACGCGCGATCGTTCATCTCATCGAAGCGCCCGTAGAAGGCGGCGATCAGCTCCTCCTTGCCCGGATGCCGCGCCTGCAGCGCCCGCGTTGCCGCCACCGTGTCGCCGCCATGGTCCTGCGCCTGATGCCATTCGCGCGTCGTCACCTCGGCCAGGAAGCGCTCCATCTCGGCTTCGTCGGCGATCAGTTTTCGGTAGAGATGGCGCGGGTTCCAATCGACCAACACGCCGCCGAAATCGAAGACCGCGATCGAGGGCCGTCCGGGGGTGTTTTTCGACGCCAAAATCGGGCCTTTTCCAGAGGGGTTTTGAGGCAGAATTTAGCCAAATAAATCAAAAGGTTAAAGGGCGGATTCGCGGGCGTTTTTTGTTGGTATTCCAGGCCCGGTTTGGTAGGGTGCAAAATCGTTTCGCCGACCCCCGGCGAACCAGCCAAAAACGAGCAAAAACCAGGTTTTTCGTGAGCGACGATACGATCCTTCCGCCGCCGCCTCCTCCGCCTCCGTCAGACGCGACCCCGCCGCAGCCGCCGCATCCGCACGACATAGCGCCCATCACCATCGAAGAGGAGATGCGGCGGTCGTACCTCGATTACGCCATGAGCGTGATCGTCTCGCGGGCCCTGCCGGACGCGCGCGACGGCCTGAAGCCGGTGCAGCGGCGCATCCTCTACGCCATGAAGGAAGGCGGGTACGATTCGACCCGGCCGTTCCGCAAGTCCGCCCGCATCGTCGGCGACGTGATGGGCAAATATCACCCGCACGGCGACAGCGCGATCTACGACGCCATGGTGCGCATGGCGCAGGATTTCTCGATGCGCCTGCCGCTCATCGCCGGGCAGGGCAATTTCGGCTCGATGGACGGCGATCCGCCGGCGGCCATGCGCTACACCGAGGCGCGGCTCGCCACGGTGGCCGAGACGCTGCTGGCCGACATCGACAAGGACACCGTCGACTTCCAGCCCAACTACGACGAGCGCGAGCAGGAGCCGACGGTCCTGCCGGCAGCCTTCCCCAATCTGCTGGCCAACGGCGCGGGCGGCATCGCCGTCGGCATGGCGACCAACATCCCGCCGCACAATCTCGGCGAGCTGATCGACGCCTGCTGCGCCTTGATCGACAACCCCGAGCTCACCGTGCAGCAGGTGATGGAATACGTGCCCGGTCCGGATTTCCCGACCGGCGCCACCATCCTCGGCCGCAACGGCATCCGCGCCGCCTACGAGCTCGGCCGCGGCTCGCTGGTGATGCGCGCGCGCACCACGATCGAGGAGAAGAGCGGCGGTCGCGAGTCGATCATCGTCACCGAGATCCCCTATCAGGAGAACAAGGCGCGCCTGCACGAGCGCATCGCCGAGGTGGTGCGCGACAAGAAGGTCGAGGGCGTCGCCGAGATCCGCGACGAGAGCGACAAGGACGGCGTGCGGCTGGTCATCGAGCTGAAGCGCGACGCGATGTCCGACGTCGTGCTGAACCAGCTCTATCGCTACACGCCGCTGCAGACCACGTTCGGCGTCAATTCGCTGGCGCTCGACGGCGGCCGGCCGAAGCTGATGAGCCTCAAGGAGCTGCTCGAGGCCTTCATCCGCTTCCGCGCCGACGTGCTGACCCGGCGCACCAAGTACGAGCTCAACCACGCGCGCGATCGCGCCCATGTGCTGGTCGGCCTGGCGATCGCCGTCGCCAACATCGACGACGTGATCGAGATGATCCGCCGGGCGCCCGATCCCAACGTGGCGCGCGAGCGGCTGATGGCGCGGGCGTGGCCCGCCACCGACGTGGCGCCGCTCATCCTGCTGATCGCGGAGCCCGGCCGCGAGGTGTCGAGCGAAGGCACCTACCGGCTGTCGGAGATACAGGCGAGGGCCATCCTCGAGCTTCGCCTGCAGCGCCTGACCGGGCTCGAGCGCGACAAGATCGCCGAGGAATTGGGCGAGGTCGCCAGGCTGATCGAGGGCTATCTCGAGCTGCTGGCCGACCGCGACAAGCTCTTCGCCATGATGCGCAAGGAGCTGATCGAGATCAAAACACAGTATGCGACGCCCCGGCGCACCGAGATTCTGGAGAACGAGGGCGAGCTCGAGATCGAGGACCTGATCCAGCGCGAGGACATGGTCGTCACCGTCACACACGGCGGCTACGTGAAGCGCGTGCCGGTCTCGGCCTATCGCGCCCAGCGCCGCGGCGGCAAGGGCCGCGCCGGCATGGCCACGCGCGAGGACGATTTCGTGTCGCGCCTGTTCGTCGCCAACACGCATACGCCCGTTCTGTTCTTCTCGAGCCGCGGCATCGTCTACAAGCTCAAGGTCTGGCGGCTGCCGCTCGGCGCACCGCAGGCGCGCGGCAAGGCGTTCGTCAACCTGCTGCCGCTCAGCGAGGGCGAGACCATTTCGGCCGTCATGCCGATGCCGGAGGACGAGGCGAGCTGGTCGACGCTGAATGTGATGTTCGCCACCGCGCGCGGCGGCGTGCGGCGCAACGAGCTGAGCGACTTCGTCAACGTCCATCAGACCGGCAAGATCGCCATGAAGTTCGAGGGCGACGACGAGGGCGACCGGCTGATCGGCGTCAGCGTCTGCACCGAGGAGCAGGACGTGCTCCTGGCGACGCGCCAGGGCAGGGCCATGCGCTTCCCGGTCGACAAGGTGCGGGTGTTCGCCTCGCGCAACTCGACCGGCGTGCGCGGCATTGCGCTCGCCGAGGGCGACGAGGTGATCTCGATGTCGCTGGTCGACGCCGGCAAGGGCGTGACCAGCGAGGAGCGCGATGCCTATCTGCGCCAGTCGCGGGCGCTTCGCCAGGCCGAGAGCCAGACGGCCGAGCCGGTGGAAGAAGAGGACTCGGCGGCGGGCGAGGAGCCAGCCGTGACCACCGCGACGCTGTCGGCCGAGCGCTTCGCCGAGTTGCGCGCCAAGGAGGAGTTCGTTCTCACCGTCGCCTCGACGGGCTTCGGCAAGCGCACGTCCGCCTACGAATATCGAGTGACCGGGCGCGGCGGCAAGGGCGTCGAGTTGATGAGCCTGCCCAAGGGCGGGCAGGTGGCGGCGGCGTTTCCGGTGGGCGGGATGGACCAGATCATGCTGGTCACCGACGGCGGCACGCTGATCCGCTGCCCGGTCGAAGGAATTCGCATCGCGGGCCGGGCGACGCGCGGCGTTCGTATCGTCAATGTCAGCGAGGGCGAGCGTGTGGTTTCGGCCATCCGCATCGGCGAGGACGACGCTCCCAACGGTTCGAACGGCGCCAATGGCAACGGCGGCAACGGAAATGGCGACGACCATTCCGAAACTAGCGATGGATAAGGCCGGGCCGTGTCGCTAAGACTGCGCGGCCGCGTGCGGCGGACCTTTGGTTGGGGAGCAAGGGGGAGTGATGGCCGTGGAGCGCATCGGTGTCTATCCGGGCACCTTCGATCCCATCACCAGCGGGCACATGGAAGTGATTCGCCGCTCGCTGCGTCTCGTCGACAAGCTGGTGATCGGGCCGGCGATCAACATCGGCAAGGGACCGCTGTTCTCCCTCGAGGAGCGCATCGAGATCATCAAGGAGGATATCGAGGAGTTCCCGACGGCGGAGCGGCAGCGGATCGAGGTCGTGCCGTTCGAGGGGCTGCTGATCCACTTCGCGCGCGAGATCAACGCCTCGGTGATCATCCGCGGCCTGCGCGCGGTCTCGGACTTCGAGTACGAGATCCAGATGGCCAACATGAACGCCCGCATGGAGCCCAACGTCGAAACCATCTTTCTGATGGCCTCCGACCGGCACCAGTTCATAGCCTCCTCCCTGGTGAAGGATATTGCGCGGCTGGGTGGGGATACGTCTCAGTTCGTGTCGAAAAAGGTCTTCGAGCGGCTCAAACGGAAATTCGCCAAGGCCTGATCCCCGGTGGGTTTCTTTCGGCCGCGTTGACCGTGGCGTTGCCGCATCTTATACGGGCGCCGCGCGGGGTTTCGGTCTGCAGCGCGACCCGTGAGCGAGCCCATAGCTCAGCGGTAGAGCATCTGACTTTTAATCAGGTGGTCGTAGGTTCGATCCCTACTGGGCTCACCACGGGATCCAACAAGGAGAAGCGCGGCTCATGCCGTCGGTGAACGTCGTCAACGGCAAGCAGATCGTGGTCGTCAATGTCGGCCCGGTCGAGCGCGTGGTCCGGTTCTTCGCCAAGCCCTTCGTCCAGATGTGGCACCACCAGGACCTGATCCAGGCGATCCTGCGCCGCGAGGTGGCGGAGCGCTTCAAGGGCTCGGTGGCGGGCTGGGTGTGGGCGGTGGTGGCGCCGCTGCTGGCGATCGCAGTCTATACCTTCGCCTTTTCCGGCAGACTTGACCTGCCGCCGCAGTACATCATCGCCACGAATAAGAGCATGAGCTACGCGCTGTTCATCCTGAGTGGCATCGTGGTCTTCAATTTCTGGTCGGAGATGGCGTTCCGCGCGCCGATGCTGCTGCACGAGTACGTGCACTTCATCAAGCAGACGATCTTTCCCAGCGACATGCTGGCCGTGATCTCCACCCTGCGCGCCACCCTCTACACGGTGATTTCGATAGTCGTCCTGCTGATCTTCCAATTCGTCGTAGTTGGCAGTCTGCCGTGGACGATCCTGCTGCTGCCCTTCATTTTCATCCCGTTCGTGGCGTTCCTGATCGGCATGTCTTGGTTCCTGAGCGCGGTCGGCGCCTTCACGCGCGACGCCGGCTACCTCATGATCAACATCGTGCCGCTGTTCATGTTCGCCACGCCAGTCTTCTATCACCAGTCCATGTTCGGGTCGCCGTGGAACGTGGTGATCTACCTCAATGCGCTGACCGGTTATGTCGATGTCATGCGCGACATCATGCTGGTCGGCAGGCTGCCCAATTGGTACGTCTACGGCTGGACGATCTTCACGTCCCTGTTCACGTTCTACTTCGGCTACTGGTTCTTCGACAGGTATCGGAATGTCATCGTCGACGTCATCTGATATCGTCGTCCAGGCAAAGCACCTCGGCAAAGCCTACCAGCTCTACGCCCGTCGCAACGACTGGCTGAAGCAGGTCATGCTCGGCTGGTGGAAGTCGTACTACAAGCCGTTCTGGGTGCTGCGCGACATCGACCTCGAGGTCAGGCGCGGCGAAAGCATCGGCATCCTGGGGCGCAACGGCTGCGGCAAGTCGACCCTGCTGCAGGTGGTCTGCGGCATGACCCTGCCGAGCCACGGCGAGCTGCGCGTCAGCGGCCGCATCGCACCGGTGCTGGCGCTGGGCTCGACCTTCGATCTCGAGCTGTCTGGCCGTGAAAACGTGATGATCGGCGGCGCGGTGCTGGGGCTGAAGCGCCAGCAGGTGTTCCAAAAGTTCGACTCGATCGCAGAATTCGCCGGCATCGGCGACTACATGGACCAGCCGGTGAAGCATTATTCGATGGGCATGCGCACCCGCCTTGCCTTCTCGATCTGCGCCCATGTCGAGGCCGAGATCCTGGTGGTCGACGAGGCGCTCGCCGTGGGCGACGCGGCCTTCCAGAGGAAGTGCCTCGACTGGATCGACAATTTCCGGAAGACCGGGACGCTTCTGTTCGTGTCGCATTCGATGGCCGAGGTGCGGCGCCTGTGCACGCGGGCGATCTGGATCGAGGACGGACGCATTCGCCAGCAGGGCGAGCCCGGCGAAGTCATCCGTTCGTATCACCACGCCCTGCTGGTCGAGAAAGACGACGTCCACCGCTTCTCGGCGAGCGCGGCGGGCGAGTAGTGGCGGATGGACGCCGCGTTGTCGGCTTGGCTGGGATTCGGCTGGTGGGCGGCAGGCTCGACCGTCCAATGGCTGAGCGCCGCCCTCGCGCGCAGCCCGCTGCCGCCCGACAGCACCGCGCAGGACCTTCGACCGATCGCCGATTTCAGCATCGTCGCCCCCATGATTGGCGCGGCCGACGCCGCTGAACCCTATGTGCGTGCCCTGCAGGTCCTGTCGGAGGCCGGCGCGGAGGTCCTGGTTTGCGTTGCCAACGGCAACGATGGCGCGATTGCTGCGACGCGTGCCGTGTGGCCGGCTGCGACGATCCTCATCGGCAGCGATGCCACGTTCAATCCCAAGATGAACAACGTGCGCAAAGGGCTGGAGGCCGCGAGCCGCCCGGTCGTCTGCCTGTGCGACGCGGGCATCCTGCTGACGGCGAATGAGTTGCGGTCGGTCGCCGGCGCATTGTCGGCCCGAGTCGGCCTCGTGCTGGCGCTGAAGGCCGGCGAGGCGGCGGAGAATTTTCCGGCCGAGCTCGAGCGCGCCTATATCAACGGGCACCAGGCGCGATTTCTGTTCGCGGCGGATCGGCTGGGCCTAGCCGTCGCCTCGGGCGGCGTCACCCTGATCACGCACGACACGCTGCAGCGGATCGGCAACTGGAAAGGATTCAATCGCTGGATCGCCGACGACTATTCGGTGACCCGCTCGGTGCGCGAGCTCGGCCTTCGCACGCGGCTGGGCGGCTCGATGGTACGATTGCCGCTCGGGCGCCGCGAGTGGAGCGTGGTCTGGCGCCGCCAGGTCCGCTGGGCGCGCACGCGCCTGCGCTTGCCGGTATGGCCGTTGGTCTTGTGGGAGCCGATGATCGGTTGGCTGCTCTGTGGTCTTGCCGGAGCGGGCGCGCTGCTGATCGTCGAAACTGGCTGGCAGGTCGTGGTGCTGGCAACAGCCGGCCATACTGTCGCCTGGCTTGCCGCCGAGAAGTGGTTCATGTCGGGTCGCGGCCTGGCCTTTGGCCCGCGCGCTGCTATTGCGGCCCTGATCCGCGAGGCGCTGGCGCCCGTACTGATGCTGAACGCGCTGAGCGGCCGTTCCATCGACTGGCGCGGGACCGATCTCGGCAGCCAGTGGCGATCCCGCGGGGATGGCTCGCCGGAGAAACCCGTATGACGGAGGTCAAGGTACAGGAGACGGCCACGACGATCGTGCTGCCCGAGCGAGTCGATTCGGCAACGGCTGGCGATGTCGAGCAGAACATTCTGGCGGCACTGCAGCCCGGAGCGCAGATGATCATCGACGGCCATCAGGTGGGCTACATGAGTGCCGCCGGCGTGCGCACGCTCGCGACGGTGCTGCATCGCGCCGAGGAGCGCCAAGCGCACGTCGTCTTCTGCCGGTTCACTGGCGCCGCCGCCGACTGCCTGCTGGTCAGCGGGTTCAACGAGCTGTTCGACATCGCGGAGACAGCCGAAGACGCGAGCAGCAAGTTGGAACAGAGGAAAACTAAAGAGACGCAGCCCCCAGCCGAACGCTTGCACCGGGAGCGGACGGCGGGTTAATTAATCGTGCAGGCTGAAGCAAGACCAGGGGGAGCGGGCGGTACCGACAAGCCCACCGCAGCCCGAACGGAGATCGGAATTTGACAACAGGGACCTGGCTGCGCGCTGGCGCGCGATCCATCGCCATTGTCCTCGGGCTTGCCGTTGCTGGATGCCAGGCCATACCGGGCGACGGGCCGTGGCTGAATGACGCCAGTTCGCGCAGCACCGAGGCGCTCCCGTTCGACGTCATCGATCTCACGCCGACCACCGTCGTCGCTTATCGCCCCGCGGCGACGACCGACGAGCCGTCGAGCACGAGCAACCTGTCGGCCGGCGTGAAGGTCGCGGTCGCACCGGGTGACGTCCTGAAGGTGCGGATATTCGAGCCTTACGAAGGAAGCATCTTCCCGACGATTCAGAAGCCAGGCGCCGATCTCGGGTCGCAGCGCGTGACCGAGCAAGGCACCATCGAGGTGCCCTATGTCGGCACGGTGCCGGTGGCCGGCCTCGACCTGAGGCAGATCGAGCACAAGATCACCGAGATGCTCGCCGGCAAGGCTCAGGATCCCCAGGTCATCGTCGAATTCGTCGCCGATCGAACCCATACGGTGATGGTGTCCGGCGACGTCAAGACGCCGGGCCGGATATCCCTGCTCGAAGGCGTCCGCACGGTGGTTGATGCCATCAACCGCGCCGGCGGGGTGGTCAGTCCTGCAGCCCAACTGCAAGTCGTCCTGCGCCGCCAGGGTCAGGTGATCATGACGGCGCAATATTCTGACCTGCTGGCCGGCAAGGATGTCGCCGTCCAGAAGGGCGACGAGGTCGTCGTGCGGCCCAATTCCCGGATATTCACGGTTCTCGGGGCGGTGCTGAAGTCGGGCAACGTCGAACTCACCAAGCCCAATCTGACGCTCCTGGAGGCCTTGGGACAGGTTGGCGGCCTTTCCGACGAAAGGGCCAACAAAACCGGTGTTTTCGTCTTCCGGATGGGCGACGTTCAGACCAATCCGACGGCCCGGGCCCGCGTTTTTCGGCTGGACCTGAACCAGCCGGTGTCTATTTTTGTCGCGCAGCAGTTCGGCATGCAGCCTCAAGATGTGGTGTATGTCACGAATGCGCCGCTTTATGAGTACAACAAGGTCCTGACGGCGATTTATCGTACCTTCTCGATCGTGGGTGTGGCCAAGGGCAGCGTGACCACGTCGACGACTTTCTGACCGTAGGGCTGAAAAGGCAGGTTTCCGAGCGGATGGCGCGAGAGCAAAAGTTCAGATGGGGTGCAACGGGCGTGGCGGTCCTGTTCGTCGTGGCCGCCCTGATCCTGTGGATAGCCCCCAGCCGCCAGACCAGCAGCGCCCAGGACGCCGTGCGGCGGACCGGTCCGCTGATCTCGCGCGGCTATACCGACGCGCCGGCGGGCACCGTGCTGGTGGCGGGCATTGCGACTGGCGGCGACGTGATTTCCGAGCTGCGCATCGTCCAGGGCCAGCAGGTCAAGCGCGACGAGGTGATCGCCGTGCTCTCCAACTATTCGATCGCCGACGTGGCGGTGCGGACAGCCGAGGCCGACCTCGAGAAGAACCGGCGCATGCGTGAGGCGATGGTGTCGGGATATCGACTGTCCGAGATCGCCCAGCAGGAAGTCGTCGTCAAAACGAAGGTCGACGAGAACAAGCTGAAGGTCCTCGAGACGGCGCGTTCCGGCCGCACGCCCGACATGAAGCAGCTTGACCTCTCCATTTCGGAGCACGAGCTGGAGCGCGAGCGCGCCAAGCTGCGGGTGCTCAAGGAGACGCTGCAGACCGACCTGGCGCAGATCGACACCGACATACAGATCTCGGCGGCCAAGCTCGAGAAGGCCAAGACGGAGCGTGAGCAGGCGCTCGTCCGCTCGCCGATCAACGGCACCGTGTTGCAGATCTTCACCCGGCAGGGCGAGCGCGTTAACGGCAACGGCATTGCCAAGATCGTCGATATGAGCCAGCTCCGCGTATTCGCCGACGTCGACGAGGTGCATCTCGGACGCGTCGCCGTGGGCGGCAAGGTCGAGGTCACCTTCCGCGGCAGCACGACCCTGTATCGCGGCAAGATTTCGAGCATCGTGCCGTCGGTCAAGCGCATGCAGCGTCAGGAACCCGACCAGGGTTCGTCGACCGATGCCCGCGTCGTTCAGGTCGAGATTGAACTCGACGACCCATCGAGCATGCCGCAGGTGCTCGGACGCGAGACACGCGTTACGTTCCTCTGATGGCACTCACTCTTCCCGCGCCGCCGGCCGAACTGCGTCGGTGGTGGTCGTGGCTGCCTTGGGAGCGCATGCGGGCGGCGGCGAAGACGGCCATCGCCATGCCGCTCGGCGCCCAGCAGTTGCGGCGTCAGCGCACCAGCACGCTGCTGTCCTTGGCGGGCGTCACGGCGAGCCTGCTCGTGATCTTCGCCCAGCTCGGCATCGAGCGCGCGGTCTACTACTCGGCGATCCGAATCCATCGCGCCGTGATCGCCGACCTGATCCTCGTACCAGCCGGATTCAAGTCGCTGCAGATCCACAGCTACGTCGCCGGTGCCATGGTTGACGTGGTTGCGGCCAACCCCATGGTCGCCGGCACATCGCCGTTCTGGTTTGACATCATGACGATCAACCATCCCGGCATGAAAGCGCCGCGCCAGATCGCCTGGTATGCCATCGATGTCGA
>Ga0070741_10001346_pt1 | contig 76092 bp, 48 predicted proteins | sample Coa_R1_4_FD_66440 | JGI IMG/M metagenome (GOLD analysis project Ga0070741, IMG submission 66440) | Surface soil microbial communities from Centralia Pennsylvania, which are recovering from an underground coalmine fire - Coalmine... | ecosystem: Environmental > Terrestrial > Soil > Unclassified ...
AGCCGCGAAAAAGCGAACAGGACCGCGGAGATGACGAGCCCGCCCCAGGTGTCGATGCGGCGGGCCAGATTCATGTCGAGCGGGCGGCCCATCCGCGCGAAGCTACCACCCGCCCTTTTCGAGGGTCAATCGACGAGCGCGCAGGCAGCCGTGAACCGAAGCAGCAGAGCGGAGCGAGAAGCCGCCGAGCAGATCGATCGCGGCGGGCGATCGCGGTCGTCGCCATCGCGGCGAGCGTCGGCTGGCGCTTGGGTATCGCGTGTGCGCTCGCGAAGGCCAGCTCGGACGATTCGCTTGACGTTCCGGGACCTGGCGACTATCCGCTGCGGGCTCCATGCCGCGCCGGCTGCTCGTTTCTGTGGGTCTCGTGCTGCTGGTCGCGGCCCTCTCGCTGACGCCGCCCCCCGCCGATTCGAGGCGGTTGGGTTTTCTGATGGTCTGGATGCCGCTCGTCGACTCGCTCGGCTTTCCGTACAACATGGACGCCGCGCGGTTCATCGCGCTAGGCGAGCATCCTGACCGCCTGCTCGAGAAAGGGAATGGGCGGCAGAGCCGACCGGCGTACGTGGCGACCGGATACGTGCTCGGCTCGCTGCTCCGTCCGCTCCTCCCCGGCACGTCCAGCGCGATCGTCACGAACCCGACCTACGTCGCGTTCGTCACCCTCAACTTCGTCCTTCTGATCGCCGCCGTCGCGCTCTGGGACGCACTCTTCGCCGAACGTCGCTGGACGTTCGCCGTGCTGCCGACGGCGCTCCTGCTGGTCGCGAACCGCGTCGTACGCGATTTTCTCTGGATGCCGCACACGCAGATGTTCAACGTCCTCGTGCCGGTCCTAACGATGACGACGTTCGCCTGGGCGGTGAGACATCCGCGGACGACGGCGCCGCGGCTCGCAGCGATCGGCGTGCTCGTGGGCGGATTGTTCCTCTACTATGGAAGCGGGGTCGTCCTCGTGCCCGGGATCGCCGCCGGGCTCGTGGCCGGTCGCCGTCGCGACGGCGGCGTCGGACCGTCGCTCGGGGCACAGCTCGCCGCCCTCGCGCTCGGCTTCGCCGTCCTGCCGATCGTCTGGTGGGTCGTCGTCGTGCTGGTCGCGGGAGAATTCTACAGCGCCGAAACGGCCGACTTCCGCCAGTTCGTCTGGATGCTGGACGCCGCGAGGAGTGTTCGTCCGCTGGCGGTCGTCGCGCGGCGCCTGTCGACGTTCGCATGGATCACCGCGCAGATCGCCTGGTTCCCCGCGACGCTGTGTGCGGCGGCGGGCGTGGCGGCATTCGTCGCCGGCGTCGAGCGCCGCCGGCTCGTCGACGCGCATGGATCGCTCCTCGCCGCGGCCGGCGTGACGCTGGCGCTCGTCGTCGTCTTCTTCGCCGGCATGGGCTGGTACAACGAGCGCCTCGAGTGGAACGTCGCGCCTCCGCTCCTCGCGATCGCCGCGGTCCTCCTCACGGCCCTCGCGGAGCGCGTGTCGCCACCGGCACGCGTCGCGATCGCGGTCGTCGCCGTCGCGGCGAGCGTCGGCTGGCTCGGCCACGTGATGTGCGAGCCGCGCGGCGAGGTCACGACCGGCACCGCGGGCGTCCGCTCGCCGGCCTGCCGGGTGCTCGTGCCGTTTTCGGGCTGACGATGAGCGGTCGTCCGCGTTACTGAAGATAGCCGAGCGCCCGCAGCCGCTCGCGCACCGCGGGATCGACGTCGCTCGGCGCCGACGGCGCCGTCGCTTCGCGCGGCACGTCGCGATACGTCGCCACCGTCGCGGGAGTCGGCGGCGTCGCGAAGACGTCCGGGAGCACGCGGCCGGGGAAGTCCCGCGCGACCGGAAGACCCGCCGCCGCGAGCACCGTCGGCGTGACGTCCTGGAGGCTCGCGCCGCCGACCTCGCCGTGCCGGATGCCCGGTCCCGCCACGATCAGGATCCCCGGCGGTGCGTCGTGGTGCTCGCCCGAGAAGACGCCCCCGTCGGGCGCCGCGTGATGACCGTGATCGGAGAGCACGACGACCACGGTGTCGGACGCGAGCGCGCCGAGGAGCCGGCCGAGCTCGTCGTCGACGTACTCGTAGCTCCGCGGAATCGTCTCACCGAAATCCGCGACGTCGGCCGGCGACACGCCGGCGAACCGCGCGGGCTCGTAGTACCGCCAGAACTTGTGTTCCACGGCATCGACGAGGTTCGTGTAGACGAGGAGGAAATCGGGCTGTTTGCTCGTCGCGAGCTGCCGCGCGACGGCGAAGTACGGACGGTTCAGCAGGTAGGTGTCCTTCAGGACGACGATCGGCGGGTCGGTCAGCGCCCCGACGCGCGACGGCGCCGCGAGATACTCGCCGAAGCGCGGCGAGCTCGCCGGCACGAACCGCCCGAGCTCCTCCGCGGAGAGCTCCCAGCGCGCGGGCATCGCGGCGGCGACGAGCCGCGCGGCCTCCGGCGGATAGACGGCGCCCGCCCGCAGCGTGTCCTCGGGGACCCGTTCCAGCTCGAGCAGGCGGCGCGTGCTCGCGAAGAAGAGGAAGTCGGAGATCATCGTCCCGCGGACGCGCTCCGCGGGCCACGTGCACCACCACCCGACGACGCCGACCGAGCGGTCGCGGGCGCCGGCGATGTCCCAGAGCGCCGGCACGCGACGGTCGCCCGATTCGACCTGCGCGAGCCGGCGGCCGACGAGCGACGCGCGCCCGCCGGCGTCCGTGGGTGCCTGCACGCCGCGCTCCGCGCTCGCCAACGTCTCGGGCGGCCGGTCGCCGATCACCTGTCCCGACGGCGCCCGCACCGTGACCGGCCCGACGGAGCCCCACGCGTTCCCCGCGGCAGGGGCCTGGCACGGCGCGCGCAGGTCGATCGCGAGCGAGACGGTCGCGCCGGGCGCCCCCGACACCCGTGCCTTCACCGCGTCGCCGTTCCACGCGATCGCGACCGGCGAACCGTCGGCGCTGATCACGAGCGCGTCACGCCCGCAGCCGTCGAGGTGCAGCGGGAGAACGACGTCGGCCTCGCCGCCGGGCCAGGACGGAATCGTGACCTCGGCGTGCGGGCGATACGTGACGAAGTTCGCGATCCCATGGACGTTCGGCGGCTGACCGGTCGCGATCGTCGTCCAGAGCGCGGGCGAGAGCGTCGGAGTGAGCGTCGCGAGCGGACCGCGCGTGCCGCGGTCGATCAGCCTGCCGAGCGTTGGTAGCCGGGAGGCTGCCCGGAGCCGGTCGATGACCGCCCAGTCGGCGCCGTCGATGCCGACGATCGCGACCTTGTGTGCGGTGGGCTCACGATCGCCGCAGCCGACCAGGACGACCGCCGCGGCGCACGCCGACCACAGCAGCGCGAACCGCCGCGCCCGCGAGCCTACGCCGCGCGTTCGACCTCGGGCGGCGATCCCGGCGGTGTGGCGTCCGTGGCGCCGCGCCGGCGGAACGGACGGCGGGTCAGCGCGCGCCACGCCATCTTCAGCGTGATCTTGATGCCCTCGAGGCCGAGGAACGGGAACGTGATCGGGATCAGGATCACGTAGAGGAACTGCGCGAGGCGGCGGAAATGGCGCGCGATCAGCCAGCGGAGGACGGGCCGCGCGAACTCCGGCGCCTTCGCGTAGACCGGCGTCATCTTCGCGAGCGTCTCGGCGAGCTCCTTGTGCGGGTGCGCGAGCACCGACTGGTGATGGTAGCCGGAGATGCCCTCGTGGACCTTCTGCTGGCCTTCCTCCGTGAGCTGCCCGGCCGCGACCGACGCGTCGAAGAGCTTCGTCTTCGGGAACGGATAGAAGACGTACGCCGAGCACTGCGTCGGCTTGATCTGCTCGACCATCGACAGCGTCTTCCACATCATGTCCGGCGTCTCGGTGGGGAAGCCGTAGATGCAGGAGATCTGGAGGCCGATGCCTGCCTCCTTGATGAGGCGCGCCGACTTGAAGATGAGCTCGTCCGTCATCGGCCGCTCGACGAGGTGGCGGCGGAGCCCCGGGTCGCCCGCGTCGACGCCCATGAAAATCGTCATGCAGTTGGCGGCCTTCATCGCCTTCACGAGCCGCTCGCTGATCGTCGTCGGGTAGCCGAAGCAGTACCACGGGAGGTTCACTTCCTTCCGGTACGCCTCGCAGAACTGCTCGACCCACTTCGGGTTGGTCGTGAAGTTGTCGTCGTGGACGGAGACCATCCGCGGATCGAACTTGCGGAGGTTCACCTTGAACTCCTCGATCACGTTCGGGATCGAGCGCTTGCGGAGGAAATCGCCTTTGTCCTTGAAGATGCTCCGCTGGTAGTGGATGTTGCAGAACGTACAGCGGAACGGGCAGCCGCGACCGGTGAATATCTCCAGGTTGTCGTGGAAGCACCCGTACTCGAACCAGAGGTCCTTCTCCGGGAACGGGAACTGGTCGAGGTCGTCGACGAGCTCGCCGATCTCGTTCTTGTGGATCGCGCCCTCCGCGTCCTTCACCCAGATGCCCGGGATGGTCCGGTAGTCTTCGCCGCGCGCCATACGGTTCACGAGCTCGAGGAGCGCGACCTCGCCCTCCCCCGTGCACACCATGTCGATGTCGGGATTGGCGAGCACGTAGTCCGGGATCGCCTGCACGTGGCTGTTGCCGGCGATGATCGGGACACCGAGCTCCGCCTTGAGGCGGCGGCACCACTTCTTCACGAACGGGTAGATGTTCGTCAGGATCGAGACCGCGATCAGATCCGGCTTGAACGCCTTCGCGCGCTCCATGAGCGCCTCGTCGCGGTTCAGCCAGTGGAGCCACGGCGCCTTCAGGAACAGGTTGTCGTCGAGGCCGGGATCGAAGATCAGGTCGATCTCGTGCCCATGCTTCTTCAGCATGGACATGAGGTAGCCCACACCGAGCGACTCGACGCCGCGGTAGTAGAAGAGGACGCGCATGCCTCAGCGCGAGAGTCTCACGCATGCGCTTCGGAGGTCAAGCCAATTTCCCGGTAGCGGAGGCGCTCCGGATGCCTCAGAACGGCCACACCATGCGGAGAAGCATGGTGAGCCCGGCGTCCAGCGAAACGCTCGACGGCAGGAAGAACGGGATCCAGCAGAGCGACGCGAACAGGAACGTCGCGACGCAGCGGACGATCCGAACGCCGCCGCTCGTCGCCGGGACCATCCGGTCGAGCGGCCGCGACGCGACCACGCCGATCGCGTTCAGCAGGCCCCAGACGAAGAAACCGCCCCACGCGCGCACCGGAAAGTAGCCGAGGCCGAGGAGCTTGAGGCTCCCCCAGACGTGCCACGCCGCGCTCACGACGAAGACGACGAGGACGTTCAGCGCGCGGTGGCGTCGCTTCCCTCCGAGCGGGACGTAGACGTAGTCGCGGAGCCAGACGCCGAAGGAGACGTGCCATCGCCGCCAGAAGTCCGCCGGGTCCGTCGCGAGCCACGGCCGGTCGAAGTTCTCGGGCACGCGGTGGCCGAGGAGCGCCGACAGCCCGATCGCGACGTCGGACCACGCCGAGAAGCTCAGGTAGAACCACGCGTAGAGGAGCATCCCCCAGAGCCAGATCGAGTGCGCCGGCGCGTGCGGTCCCTCGGCGAGGACCCGCGTCCATCCCGGTTCGAACGCGAGGCCGGCGATCGTGAGCTTCACGATGCCGCCGACGACCCGGCCGACTCCGGCCGTGAACGTCGGCGGCGCGGGCGCGAGCGACGCCTCGGCGAAACGCTCCGGGGCTTCGACCGGGCCGTTCACGAACGTCGGGAAGAAGAGCGTCGCGAGTAGAAAGCGGCCGAGCGGCAGCCGCCGGCCGTCGCGCCGCCAGCGATCCCACGCGTAGGCATGGAAGCGCAGGAACGCCATGTTCGTCGCGAACGCCGTGAACTCGCGTCCATGCCGCCCGCGGTCGCCGAGCGCGCCGCCCGCGACGATCGGCAGGAAGATCTGCGCCACGAGGAGGACGACGACCGTCGGCGCCGCGATCCAGCGCGGTCGCACGAGCTCGACGGCAACCCAGAATGCGACCGCATAGACGACCCATCCCGCTGCAACCGCCGGCGACGCGAACCAGACGAGGATCGCGAGGCTCGCGCCGAGGCCGAGTGCCTCGCGCGCCGTTCGCGCGCGCATGCGGCTCCCGAGCACCGACAGGACCAGCGCGACGCCGACCCCGACCACCGTCCACTCGGTGAAGAGGATCGAGAGCAGGTTGCGCACGCGGGGCGCGAGGTCGGCGAGCTCCAGCAGCATGGCGCGCGTACCTAGGAGGCTGACCCGAGATGGCTGCCGGCTGCGGCAAACGGGCGGCGAGCCAGGGCGGCGTGCTCGCTCCTTCCTCCTGCGGCGTAGGCGATGCTACGCCTCGTCGGTCGTCGCTGCGCTTGCCGCCCTGGCTCGCCGCCCGCTCGCCTCGCTTCGGCACCCATCTCGGGTCAGCCTCCTAGTCCGGATCCGCCGCCGGCGCCAAGTCGGACCGACCTTTCGCTTGGCAGCGCCGCCACCGACACGTATTGCTGCCGGCCGGTCAGGCCGTCACCGTGATCACGCGCTCCACGCTGTTGCTGGCGCTCGCGTTCCTCGCCGCTGCCACCCGCGTCCACGCGGCGCCGACGGTGTTCCTCGGCGACCCGGAGCCCGGGCGCATCTCCGGGACCGTGGAGGTCGGCGGTGAGCATCGCCCCGTGCTCCCGAGCGCGGCCGGCATGATCGGCCCGGTCGCCGTCGTGCCGGGCGCCGTCCTGCGCATCGGCATGGCATTCGCGCGCGACGGCTGTCCCGGCGGTCCACCGACCGACTTCCGGATCGAGGTCGCGACGAACCGGGCGCCGCGAACCGTCTTCCGGCGCCGCCTCGATCCAGACGTCGCCTGCGGCCGATGGACGGACGCGGCCGTCGCGCTGGATCCGAGCGCGGCGGGAACGGCGTCGTTCCGCTTCGTCGTGCGGGCGACGCGCGCGACGGATCGGGGCCGCGCGCTCCACGCGCTCTGGGGCGACCCGGCGATCGTCGCTCCGCCGAGCGATCGTCCGCCGCCGAACGTGATCGTCATCTCGTTCGACACCCTCGGCGCGCGACACGTCGGTGCCTACGGCTACGCCTACCCGACGACGCCGACGCTCGACGGTCTGGCCGCCGACGGCACGCTCTTCACCACGGCGGTGAGCCACTACCCATCGACCGCCGGCTCGCACATGACGCTCTTCACCGGCTTGCTTCCCGCCGCGCACGGCGTTCGCGGCTTCGGCGACGAGCTGCCGCGGTCGATCCCGACGCTGCCGGAGACACTCCGCGCCGCCGGCTATCTGACCGCCGCGGTGACGGAGGACTTCATCCTCTCGCGCGGGATGGGCTTCGCCCGCGGCTTCCACGCGTACCGGGAGAACCGCACGCCGGCGGGCGCCACGCCCGGCCTGGCCCGCGAGACCCTGAAACGCGGCCTCGAGTGGATCGCGTCGGCGCGCCGGGAGCCGTTCTTCCTCTTCCTGCACACCTACCAGGTCCACAAGCCGTATCGCCCGCCACCCGGATACGTCGGGCTCGTGCGTGACGGCGTGACCGCCGACGGGGCATCGGACGAGGTGAACTACGACGCGGAGATCCGGTTCGCCGATCGCCTCCTCGGCCGCTTCGTCGCCCGCCTCCGACGCGACGGGGTCCTCGATCGCACGCTGCTCGTCGTCACCGGCGATCACGGCGACGAGTTCGGCGAGCACGGCGGCGAGGGCCACGCGAAGACGCTCTACGACGAGGTGATGCGCGTCCCGCTCGTCGTGCGCGGCCCCGGCATCCCGCCCGGCCTTCGCGTCGGGGCACGCGTCGGGCTCGCGGACGTGACCCCGACCGTCCTCGAGCTCGCGGGCGTCACCGTGCCGCGCGACCTCGACGGCCGGTCGCTCGTCCCGGCCTTCCGCGGCGAGGCGCTGCCGCCGCGCGCGATCGTCGCCGAGGTCCGCGGTCAGCTCGCGAACGCGCGCGCCCCGGTGAATCTCCGCGCCGTCTGGCTCGGCGATCGGAAGGTCATCCACGACGTGACTGCGAGCCGCTGGCACGCCTACGACCTCACCGCCGATCCGCGCGAGGAGCACGACCTCGGTGAGGGCGTCCCGGAAGTCACCGCAGCGCGCCCCGTCCTCGCGCGCTACGACGCGCTCGGGCTCGGGCCGAACGAACGGCCGGCGGCCGAGACGCCGACGCCCGAGAACCTGGAGAAGCTCCGCGCGCTCGGCTACGTCGAGTAGCGCGATGCGCGTGGCGCACACGATCCGTCGTTCCGCATCGGGCTCGAGCGCGGCGAGGAGCGGTTCCACGTCTACGCCGCGACGGCGCGGGACGACTCAGCGTCGCGCGCGCCGTGAGGCGAGGAAGGCGCCCGCGTAGAGCAGCGCCGCGATCACGTAGAGGCTCTTGATCCCCCACCAGAGCGACCCGTACTCGAGGACGCCACCCGCGACCGCACCGCTCAGATTGGAGGCGAGCGGCCGCGACGTCTCGCCGGCGCGGCCGAGCGACTCCGCGAACACGAGCCCCGCGAAGAAGAGCGGCAGCGACAGCAGGATCATGCCGGCGACCCCGCGGAGCGCGGGCGAGAGCGCGTTCAGCGAAGCGAGCGGGAAGAGCCCAGAGAGCGCCAAACTCCCGAAGAGCGCCGCGTAGAGCGCCCCGAGCGCGAGCCGCGGCCCGCGCATCGCGACCGCGTTCGCCGCGAGCACCATGACGAGCACGCCGGAGATCGCGAGCGCGTTCACGAGCCACGTCGTCCCGAACAGGAGCGCCATCTCCGTGATGCTCTTGAACTCGACGAGGAGGAACGCCGCGCCGAGGAACCAGAAGTCCCACTGCGGGCGAAGTGCCCCGGGGAAACTTCGGCCGATCAGCACCGGGCAGATCAGCGCGAGCAGCAGCAGGATCTCCCAGTACACGATCGGCATCACCTTCCGGCGGAGGTAGAGATACGGCCAGTCGTCCGTCGTGAGCGGCAGCGCGTCGGCGGCCGGATCGGCCGTCCACGCGACGAGCTGCGCGCGGCTCGCGTCGGCGGCGCTCACGGGACCGGCGACGAACGTCGTCCCCATCACCCCCCGATGGACGTAGACGCGGTCCGCACCCATGACGTCGGCGAGGATGCGTCCGAGGCGCTCGAGCAGCCAGGGTGGGCTCTGGCTGAACGACACGGCGACGAGCCCGTCGGGGGTCAGGTGGTCCCTGACCGCGACGAAGCTCTCGCGCGTGTAGACGAACGAGTCGAGGCGCACGCTCGAGAGCCCCGAAAGCAGCGTGTGGGAGTCGAGGAACCCGAAGGCGACGACGTCGTAGCGGTCGCGACTCCGCGTCAGGAAGGCGCGGGCGTCGTCGGCGACGGTCGTGACCCGTGGGTCGGTGTACGGGTGCTCGGGGTGGAGCCGTCGTCCGAGGTCCAGGATCGACGGATCGATCTCCACCGCGTCGACGTGCGCCGCCCCGCCGCGAAGCGCCGCCGCGGCGTCGTTCCCCATGCCGGCGCCGACGACCAGCACCCGCGCCGCGTTCGGACGCGCGCGATACGGGGTGCTGTACGAGCGCGAGATGTCCTCGAGCACGCGGTTGTTCATGCGGGCGGCGTACTCGGGCGACAGATCGTACGCGTGCATGAAGAAGACGTGCTGCACGCTGAGCGTGTAGCCGGCGTGCACCTTCCTCCCGCTCGCGTCCGGGATGAGGAGGTCCTGGATCTCGACCCGTTGATACGGCGACCAGACGATCCCGCGTCCCGCGATCGCGACCGCCACCAGGACGATCAGGAACAGCGCGACCGCGGAGCGCGACAGCACGCGCGCCCCGCCGAGGTAGGCTCCGACCGCCAGGAGCCCCACGCCGAACCAGACCGCCGGCGGCGTCTCGAGGTACGAGAGCACTGCGAACGCCCACACGCCGGCGAGGCTCGCGGCGACGTTCGCGACGTACGCGCCGAGCGGCGCGTGGCGCGTCATCTCGATCCCGGTCGCCTGCCCGAGCGGCACGAAGAGGAACGTCGTCACGAGGAAGAACGCCACCACCACGGCGAGGAACCGCGCGACCGCGAGCCAGTAGGTCGCGGGCGCCGTGAAGAAGAGGAACTCGTCGGCGCTCCCCGGGTAGGTCAGGAACTGCGGATCGCTGCGCCCGACGATCAGCACGGCGGCGACGAAGACGGCGAGCAGCGGCGCGAAGAACGGCCGCCAGTCACGCCGGCCGACGAAGCCGAAGCCGACCGCGAGCCCGAGAAACGCCGCGAGGAGCGGCAGGTTCTTGAAGTAGGAGAAGAGCCGCACCTCGGCCGACAGCCACCGGATGACGGCGAGCTCGAGCAGGAGCGCGGCGGCGCTCACCAGGACGAGCGGAAGCCACGGCGCCGATCCCGCCTCGGCCCGACGCTCCGCCTCGTCGAGCGCACGCGCTTCCGAACGCATCCGCGGATCTGTACTACGTCCCGCGCCGCCGGGACCAGTCATCCGGTCACGGCTCCCGACGTCGCCACACGCGCAGCTCGTGGATCCCCCATCGGCTCCACCCCCAGTACTCGGGATCGAGATCGAAGGGCGGCCGCCGCGACGCCACGCGCAACGGCGGCAGCTCGATGCGGATCGCGCGCGCCCGTGTCCGCGGAAGCGTGAGCGGCAGGACGACGTGATCTGGATCCGCACGGTACGACACGAGCGGCGCCGGCACGCGGCCCCTCGCGGCGACCGTCCACTCGCGCTCGCCCTCGCGCGCGATCACGCGCCACGCGCGGAGGAACTCGCCGTAGTGCGCGTCGAGCTCGACCGTCAGGCGGTCGAACGTGACGGTCTCCCCGAAGTCGACCTCGTACCACCCGCCGGGCGTTTCCGGATCGACGACGCTCGTCCAGTGCGTCGCGAGGTCGTCGTCGACGGCCGCGCCGGGATCACCGGCGCTCGCGCGGACGCGCCACGCGCTTCGCGGGAGCTCCGTCGCGGGCGCGAGTGCCGTCTGCACCGCGGGAAGCGGCACGAGTGTGACGAGGACCGCTCCGGCCGCTTCCTCGCCGAGGCGCGCCGTTGCGTCGGCATGCGCCAGGCGTCGGGCGAGCGACGGGGCCGCTCGGGCGCGCCGGCGGGTCGTGTCGTACACGACGAAGCGGACGCCGAGCCGGCGGAGCAGCTCGACGCTCCGCCGGTCGGGAAAGCGTCGGAGGCGCCGTCGGAGATCGGCGGTCGTCGGGCTGAAGCCGCTGTACCCGTCGAGCAGCGGTCGCAGGTGGTACGCGCTCCGGAACATCGCGATCGCTTCCTCGCGGTCGGCGCCGATCGGCAGCTCGGCGACCGCACCCGCACCCGTCGCGGAAGCGATCGTCGCGTAGAGCGCGCTCCGCGGCCCGGGAACCGGCGCGGGGACGAGCGCCAGCGGCCGCCAGCCGATTTCGAGGGCGATCAACGCGAGCAGGACGACGCCGAGTACCGCGCGCACGCGCCCGTCGCGTATCCGCCGGAAGATCGCGCTCGCACCGAGCCCCGCCGCCACGGTGCCACAGGCGACGACGAAGGCGGTCCACCGGCGCGGCTCACGGAGCGCCGTGAAGCCCGGCACCCAGTCGTAGAGGAGCCGATACGGTCCCGGCACCCATTGCCCCGTCCCCCACGGCAGGACGACGACCGGTCCGAACGAGAAGACGAGCGCCGCGAGCGCCAGCCCCGCGTAGAGACGCGCCGGGCGCCCACCGGCGCACACCGCGGCGGCGAGGAGCACGGTCGCCGTGAAGCCGAGCGTACCACCCCCGCGCTGCCCGGCGAGCACCTTCGCCGCGAGGTAACGCGGCATCGACACGAACGCGCGCCCGAGCTCCACGGGGATGGTCGCGTGAAGGATCAGCTGGAGCGGCGGACGCGCGAAGGCCATCTCGTCGCGGACGAGCGCGTGCGGGAGATAGACGATCGCGACGACGACGCTCGCCGCCGCGAAGACCGCGACCGCCGCGAGTGCCGCCCGGACGCGCCCCGCAGGCCCGAAGACGAGCCATGCCGCGAGGAAGATCCCGACGAGAATCGCGCTCGCGTAGGCGACGTACACCGACGCGAGCGCCTGGAGCACGAACGTCGCGGCGAGCGCCGCGCCGCGCGCCCGTCCGGGCCGGGCGAGGAACGCGTGCAGCGCGAGGAACAGGAACGGCGTCCACTGGACCGACAGCGCCTGCAGCCGCTCGATCTGCCAGAAGCGATAGGGCGCGAATGCGAAGAGGAGTCCGGCGACGAACGCCGCCGTGCGATCGTCCGCGAGGTAGCGGACGAGGAAGAACGCGCCGCTCGCTCCGATCACGAACGACAGGAGGAGCGCCGTGTTCAGCAGCAGCGCCGGATTCGGCGTCAGCGGCGCGAGCGGGAGCAGCGGCAGGGCATCCGAGACGAGGGCATCCGAGTACGCGAGCGTGTGGCGCAACGGATGGAAGATGTTCGCCTCGAAGAGCCGGAGCGGCTGGTGGAGCAGCGCGTGCACGTCCCAGGAGAGCACCCACGCGTGGAGGAGCATGTCGTCGTACGTCGTCGGATGGCTCGCCGCAGGCAGATGGCTCCGTATTTTCGCCGCGAGCGGCCACGTGACGACGACCGTCGCGACGGCGTACACGGCCGCGACGCGGAGGAGCTCCGTCGCCCGGGGAAGCGGCGCGCGCTCGGCCGTCATCCGGCTCCCGGCCGCTGGACGACCATCGCGACGAGCACCGTCGTCACGACCAGCGACACGACCGCGCCGATGACGAGCGACGTCGGGAGGTAGCGGAGCCGGACCTCGTGGCGGCCCGCAGGCACGCTGACGCCGATGAGCGCGTAGTCGGCACGGAGGACTGCCGTCGACGCGCCGTCGAGCGTCGCCCGCCAGCCGGGCGAGTACGTCTCCGTGAAGACGAGGTAGCCTCCGCCGCCGGATTCGACGACGATCGTCGCCGCGCCGGGCCGATACGCGCGGATCGCCGCGGACGCCACGGGCTCGGGCGCCGCGGTGTGCGAGCCGTCGGGCGGCGCCGGCGCTTCGAGGACGACCACGTGCCGGAGGTCGAGCCGCGGGTCGTCGAGCAGTGCGAGCGCCTCGCCGTCGTCGTGCGCGACGCGCGCCGCGTCTGCGACGAACGCGCGTGGGAAGACATCGGGATTGCGATAGACGGGGAGCGGCGTGCGCGTCACCTCCTCGAGGCCGGGGTCCGTGGCGCTCGGATCCGCGAGCACGACGTGACCGACGCCGAGCAAGCTCAAGAGCCGCTGCGCGTGCGGGATCGGCGCGGGCGGCGCTTCGACGCCGTAGAGCCCCGGGTGCAGACCGGCGCGCTGCATCAGCTCGACGCTTCGCCGCGACATGACCGGCTCGTAGCCGCTGATCGACGGCACGCGATAGAGCATGGCGATGTCGTTCGGGAGGACCCTCTCCGGAATGAAGGCGCGGCTCGCCGAGCCGGGACCCGCGAGCTCCTGCAACACGGGGGGCGGCGGCGGAAAGGCGTGCCGTCCCGGCTGTGGCGCGGGTGCACGGGCGAGGTACAGGTCGACGGCGACGACGCCGATGACGAGCCAGCGCACGCCGGGAAGCCGCGGTCCCGCGATGGCGACGGACGCGGCCACGGCGAGCAGCACCGCCGGGCGGATTCCCGTCGCGTAGGGGATCCGACCCGCCATCCAGAGCGATGCGAGCCAGGTCCCGAGTACGAACACCCCCGCGATCATCGCGCGCCGTACCGGTCGCTGGTCGATCCCGTCGAGCGCCCGCGCCGCGAGCACGGCGGCAGCGAGCTCGGCGAGCATCGTGAGCCGCGTGTTGTCGGCCACCCGGACGAGCGGCAGCGCTTCGATGATCGGTCCGATCGGCCAGGCGCGGAAGGCGCCGAGGACGGCGACGATCCCGATCGCGACCCACGGCAGCGCGTCGGAACGCGCGCGTGCGGCCACGCCGGCGGCGGCGAGGACGAGCGTCAGCGTCCCGATGTAGAGCGGCCAGATGAAGCCGACCGCCGTCTCCGGCACGAGGTACGTACCGAGGTGTGCGACCGGGAGGTGCGGATACCCCGTGAACGCGCCGCGGGCCCGCATCGTCACGCTGCCGAGGACGGCCTCGACGTGTCCGTACACGACGACCGAGGCGCCGAGCACGGCGAGGGCCGTGCCGGCGGCGAGGAAGCCGAGCGCCGCCGCGACGCGGCGGCCGCGCGCCGTCGCGACGCCGCCCCAGATCGCGCGCAGCAGATGATACGCCCACGCGCCCGCCATCGCGTGGACGAACGTCTCGGCGTGACCGCCGAGAATCATGAACGTCCCGAGGAGCGACCAGCTCGCGAGGCAGCGGCGGAACGACGCGCCGGCCAGACGTAGCTCGCTCACGGCGAGGACGAGGGGAAGGAGTCCGCTGACGTTCGTCAGCGGATGGAACCGAAAGCCGAGTTGGAACGGGCTCCACATGAAGACGACGCCCGCCAGCAGCGCGGCGGGGACTCCGGCGCCGAGGACGCGCCCGAGCGCGAACGCCGCCATCCCGGCGATCGCGACGCGCAGGACGGCGAGGACCGTCAACGCGTACTCGTACGGCAGGACGACGAGGAACAGCGTGAACGGATGGACGACCGTCGTCATGAGCGCTTCCGCGATCGGCACGCCGGTGCCGATGTACGGATTCCAGAGCGGGAGGCGTCCCTGCCGGAGCTCCTCCTGGATGAACGCGGCGTGCGGCCCGAAGTACCGGGTGTAGTCGTGGTTCAGCGCCCGCCGGCGGACCAGCTGGGGCGCTCCGCCATTCCAGAGCGGCGTCGCCCGGACCGACGCGCCGTCGGAAAGCAGCCCATCGTCGCTGAGCCCACGTGCCTGGAACGCGGCGCTCAGCGCGACGAAGGTCGTCACGACGGCGACGATCGCGAGCGGTCTCAGCGCGCGCCCCTCGCGCCGCCGAACGCCACCACCTCGACCGGAACGCGCAGCGGTCCGTCCTCCAGCGCGAGCGGGGGACCGTCCTCCTGCGCGAGGTCGATCGCGAGGACGTACGCGCCCGGCGCGAGCGGTGCCGTCACGGGTAACACGGCATTGCACGCGCCGCCCGGCGGAACGTCGCAAAGCAGCGGGGTTGCCACCCAGTCGCCGGCGGCGTCGCCGTCGCGCTCGAACCGGTGACGGATGGTGACGACGCCCGGCACGAGCGGCGCGAGACCGGGCCACGGCGCGACGCTCCGATTGCTCGCCTGGAGGCGGATGCGCTGCACGAGCCCGGCCGCCATCGCCGTCCGCGGCGACGCGAGCGCGAGGGTGCCGCGTCGGCCGTCGGGCTCGAGCGGGGCGAGCGGAAGGCTGCGGAACGTCGCGTCGGGGACCCGCGCGTCCGCCGCGACGAGTCGTGCGCGAAGATCGCTCACCGGCGGCGGCAGACCGCAGAGGACGTCCGGCCCGGACTCTACCAGCCGCTCGCAATCGCCACCCGCTAGCCAGGCGTTCCATCGCTCACGTGCGTCGGGGTCCAGCCGATCGCGGTGGAGGAGCAGGAGTCGCACGCCCGTCAGGTCGAGCAGATCGCGAGCGCTCGCGCGGTCGGGAAGACGCTGGGCGAGCAGCGATACGACGGCGTGCGACGGCGGCTCGTATGCGGTGTAGCCGTTGACGAGCGGTTGCCAGTGGTACGTCTGGAAGTACATCGCCCGGCTCTCTTGGTAGCCGGCGCGCATGTCGCCGGGCGGCGCGACCGGCCATTCGAGGACCGGTCGGCCGTCGCCGTGATCGGCGAGCCAGCGGTAGACGGCGGGGACGGCGTCGCCGGTCTCGACGGCGACCATCGCGAGCGGCGCCTGCCAGTACTCGAGCGCGATCGCGGCGAGCGCGACGGCCGTCAGAGGCCAGCGGAGCCGCCGCTCGCCGACGAGCCGGCCCCATCCCGCGCCGGCGAGCACGGCGAGCCCGAGGGCGAGCAGCGTGCCGAACCGGTACGGATAGCGGAGTGCCGAGAACCCGGGGACCGCGGCGTACAGGACGCCGTACGGCAGCGGCACGTCCACGCCGAAGACCGATACGACCGGACCGAGCGCGAGCACGAATCCGACAGCCGCGATCGCGAGCGCGACGCCGCGCCGCCAGCGCGAGAGCCTAGCGGCCACGACGCCCACGAGGGCGAGCGCGAGCGGGAGATGCCCCGCAAAGATCGGTAGCCCGGGCTGGACGAGCCACCCGGGCCGCGCCGCCGCCCTCCGGAGCCACACCACCGGATACGTGGGCACGAGCGCCGCGGCACGGAGCGCGAGGTACGGCCCGCTCACCGCCGCGAGCGGCACGAGCCCGACGATCCCCGCCGCACCGAGCGCCCCCGCGCGCCGCCACGGCCGCTCGCCGCCGCCGAGCGCGACCGCCGCACAGAGCACGCCGAGCGCGACGACCGTCGCGTAAGCGAGATAGTACGAGCAGAGCGCCTGGACCGCCGTCGCACACGCGACGCCGACGAGGTCGCGGCCCCGTCCGTCGCGCCGATACGCGTCGGCGAAGAGGACGAGCGCGGGCAGGTACGCGACGTTCAGGTGCTGCACCGTGCCGATCAGATCGAAGCGGAGTGGCACGAACGCGTAGACGAACGCCCCGACCGCCGCCGCGGGCGCGCTTTCGGTCCACCGCCGAACGAGGATCCAGAGCGCCACCGCGTTCAGGACGAACGACGACAGGAGGATCCACTGGTACGCGAGGACGGGATTGCCCGAGAGCGCGGAGACTGGCGCGTAGAGGGGCCAGTGGGCGAGCATGTGCTCCGATCCCGCGAGCGCGTTGTGCGCCGGATACATGATGCTCGCGTCGAAGAGCCGGGTCGGCCACCTGGTGAGCGCGTGATGGACCCAGGCGAGGATCCAGAGGTGCAGGTACGTGTCCGGCGAGGTCGGCAGGAGGCCTTTGCCGATGAAGTCGCGCGGCACGACGAGGTGGTCGGTCGCCTGACGGGCGACCGGCCACGTCATCAGGACCGTCGCCCCGGCCGCGGCGGTGACGACGGCGAGCGCGCGGACGATCGCCCGCAGTCCGGTCGGTTTTGCGCGCATCCCCGGCCCGCCTCCTAGCGTCCCATGCTGGTGGCGAGCACCGCCTGCAGGTCCGACGGCAGGACCTCCCGGATGCGCAGGAACGGGACGCCGTCGCGCCCGACCTCGTACACGAGCGGGACGGCCGCGCCGGCGAGGCCCGGCGGCAGTTTCTCCTCCGGCGGCGCGCGGAAGTTCTGGACTGCGAAGATGCGGCCGCCGTCGCGTGCGTGACGCTCGGCGAAGCCGAGCGCGGTGCCGTCCTGGACGCGATTCGGATCGAGCCCGAGGTAGCTCGCCTCGACCTGGACGAGGCGGCGGTCGTACGAGGCGCGCGTGATCCAGAGGACGTCGCCCGCTCCGAGATGGTCCATCGCCCAGGCGACCGCCTCGCGGTACGCCGCCCCCGAGTACTCGGTCTCGAACGAGTGCGCCGCGCCGGCGAGGCCGCCGACCAGCGCGTTGTAGTACGTCATCGGGTATGGGTGGAGCCGCCAGATGGCCGTCGCGCCGGGCGCGAGCACGACGACGAGGACGGCGACCGTCGATGCGGCGACGTACCGCGGCGCCCGACGTGCGAGCACGTCGAGGGCGCCAGCGACGCCGAATGCCTCGAGGACCGCGAGCGCCGGGAAGGCATCGAGCGCGTGGCGGACGCCGTCGTAGTTCCCGAGCCGGAGGAAGGCAAAGCGGCCGACCGAAACGGTGAGCCAGACGACGAGAAGCCATGCCGCCGTGCGCTGCCGCCGCCACACGACCACCGCGCCGACCGCCGCCGCGAGGAGCTGCGGCACCGGTGTCGTCACGGCGAACATCGCGGCGTGGTAGCTCGGCGGCCCGCCGCGCAGCAGCTGGCCGCGGTAGAAGATCGACACGATGCCGCGAGTCATCCACGGGGGCGGCACGAAGAGGCGGTCGTAGACGGTCCAGAAGTCGACCCGGGGCGCGGTCCAGGCGATCGGCCGGAAGACCCAAAGCGCGAGCGGCGCGGTGAGGACGAGGGCGAGCAGCACCCACCAGCGGGTCGCGACGAGGAGCCGCCCGGCACCGCGCCGCGACTCGGCGTCGACGAGTATCCAGACGAGGAGGATCAGCGGGACGAACGGCACGTTCGGCAGCTTGATCGCCCCGAGCGCGCCGAGCGCGACCGCGGCGCCGAAGAGCGGCGCCACGCGAGCGGTGTCGAGCGCGAGCACGACACACGCGATCGCCGCAGTCCACACGACCGTGGCCGGCGCGTCGACGATGTTGTTCACCGCTTCCGCAAAGAAGCGCGGCGACACGGCGAGGAGCGCGGCCGCCAGCGCCCCGAGCCGGAATCCTCCGAACCGTCTCGCGAGCCATGCGGTCAACCCGACGAGCGCGGCGCCGCACAGGACGATGAAGACGTGGTGCCCGAGGAGCGGGTTCACGAGCCCGAGCCAGTCGTGGAGCACCGCGTTCGTCACCGCTGCGCCGGTCGCGGCGAGCGGACCGTACGCCTCGAGATCCGCGTTGTACGGTTGCAGCGGCCAGCGACCGTGTCCGAGGACGTAGTGCAGCACGTCGTCGCCGAAGGGGAACCAGAAGTGCGCGTCGAAGACGAGGCCGTAGTCGCGTGCGGCCCAGAGCGCCGGGACGGCGAAGGCTGCGGCCGCGCCCCACGGGAGAGCGCGCGCGACGCGTTCGTCTGCCACGGACGCGGGAAGGCATCATGTTGCGCGAGAAAGTCAAGCGAGCGCGTCGCTTGCCCGTCCCGCGGCGGACGGGCTAGCACGTCCCCCGGAACGCCATGCGCGTGCCGGAGCACGGAGGAAGGGACGCGGCCGCTCGCCGCTCGCATCGGTGACCAGCCCGGCGAGCGTGCCGAGGCGCGACCAGGCGACGGCCTCGAGCGGCGCCCTCGGATGGATCGTGCTGGCCGCGATCATCGCCGTGCACGTCTGGACGTCGACCGGTGCGATCGCGCCCGGGAGTCTCGCGACCGACGAGCCCTTCTATCCCGACGACTACGTGATTCACTTCGCGCGCGCGAGCGCGATCGCGGCCGCGCTACCGCACACGGGCCGCCTCTGGCTCTACGATCCGAGCACGATGGCCGGCTATCCGCTCGGCGCGACGCTCCTCGATCTCGATAACGCCGGCACGGCCGTGCTGATGGCCGCGATGCATCCCCTCGGCGCGGCGCGCGCGTTCAAGGCGGTCGTCTGCCTCTTCCTCGTGCTGACGCCGCTCGCCGTGTGGCTCACGGCGCGACGGCTCGGCGCGACGTCCGCCGAGGCGATCGCCGCGACGGCGGCGAGCGTCGTGGTGGCGGCGAGCGCGATCACGTTCCGGATCGGGATGTTCTCGCACTTCGCGGCGTCCGTCCTCGCGCCGCTCGTCGTCGCGGTCGCGGACCGGCATCTGGCCCAGCCCCGCGTGCGGACGCTCGCCGCGCTCGTGCTCGTCGGCGCGGCGGGTCTCCTGGTCCACGTCGTCGTCGGCGTGCTCGTCCTCCTACCGTGCGCGCTCCTCGTACTCGGTCACGCGGCGCGCGCGCCCGGCCGGACGCTCGCGCAGGCGATCCTGGCGACGCTCGGCCTGGTCCTGCTGAGCACGCCCTGGCTCGTCCCGTTCGTGCGCTTCGCGCCGGTGCTCGGCTGGGAGTACCACCACCACTTCTTCCAGACCGCGACGCTCGCCGGCGCGTGGACCACGTTTCGCGTCCTCGCGGGGTGGCACCTCCTGCTGCTGGCGCTCGCCGCCATCGGCTGGGTCTCGTGGTCGCGACGCGTCGGCGCGGTGCTCGCCGGCACGTACGCGATCTGGCTGGTCGCGCTTCTCGCGGCGACGTTCCAGGGCTCGCGCATCCCGGTCCTCGCGCGGCTCGAGCCGGCGCACCTCGTCGTGCCGCTCGCCTTCGCGCTCTGTCCGCTCGCCGGCATCGGCGCCGTCGAGCTGCTCCGCCGCGCACGTCTACCCGCCGCGGCGGTCCTCGCGGTCGCGCCACTCGTCTTCGTCCCGCACCTCGTGGTGACGCTCCGGAAGGTCGCGCCGCTGCCGCCGATCGCCGCCCGGCTCCCAGACGCCGGCTACGCGTTCCTCGACTGGCTCCGCACGCACACCGACCCCTCGGCGCGCATCCTGATCGAGGACCGCTTCCACCTCGAACGCCCGCCGCTCGATCGCAACGTGCCGGAGCATCCGTACTTCGGCGGCCACCTGCTCGCGCTGCTCCCGCGGCTCATCGGTCGCGAGACGATCGGCGGGCCGTACGCCGAGATGCCGATCCGGCCGCACCGCGCGGACTTCTCGAGCGGCCGCTTCTTCGGCACGGAGCTGGCGGCATGGACGCCGGATCGCTTCGCCGATGCGCTCGGGCGCTACAACGTCGGCTGGATCGTCGCGTGGTCGAGCGCCGCCACGAGCTACTTCGACGCGCATCCGGGGATCGTCGAGCCGATCGGGGCGATCGGCTCCTTTCGCGCCTACCGGACGCGCGAGCGCTCGTCGTTCTTCTTCGTCGGGTCGGGGCGCGTCGACGCGCGGCCGAACGCGATCGAGGTGCACGACGCGAGCCCGGGGGGCGTCGTGCTCAAGTATCACTGGTATCCGGGGTTCTGCAGCGACCCGCCGCTGCCGATCGCCGCCTATCACGCCGCGGATCTGGCCGCCCCGTTCATCGCCGTCGACAACGGGACGGAGCGGCATTTCACGCTTCACCCGACGCGTGGATGGCTCGGGAGGTGCGGGTGAGCCGCGGCGTCGCGCGCCACCTCACCGTCCTCGGCGTCCTCGGCGGCCTGACGCTCGCGTACACGTGGCCGCTCGCCATGCACGTCCGCAGTCACTACGTCGTCCGCGGGACGGGGCCGAACGCGCTGAGCGTCGATCAGCTCTTCTGCTCGTGGGTCCTCGCCTCCGATGTTCACCGGCTCGTCCACGATCCGTTCCACGTCTTCGAGACCAACAATCTCCACCCCTTCCGGCACACGCTCGCGTACTCGGAGAACATGCTCGGCGTCGCGTTGCTCGTCTTTCCGGTCCAGCTCCTCTGGGACGATCCGACGCTCACCCACAACGTCGCGGCGCTGGTCGCGATGCTGCTGACTGCCTTCGGCGTCTTTCTGCTCGTGTACGAGCTCGGAAGAAGTACCCTCGCGGCCGTCGTCGCGGCCGTCCTCGCCATCTACTCGCCCGCGCTCTGGTCCGAGGTCATCCTTCTCCCCTTGATCGTGGGGCAATGGACGCCGTTCGCGCTCCTCCTGCTCGTCCGGCTGTTCCGCACGCGGGACCGGCGTCTCATTCCGCTCCTCGGCCTGGCGATCGCGGCGGAGGTCTGGTCGTCGCTGCAGCACGGGATATTCCTGATCCTCGCGCTCGCGGCGACCGTGCCGGCGCTGGCGGCGCTCGGCCGGTCGGCATGGCGGGCTCTGCCACACGCGACCGCCGCCGGGGTGCTCGCCGCCCTCCTGTGCGTGCCGATCATGCTGCCCTATCGCGCCGTCCGGACGGAGCTCGATTCCGAAGCTCGGCTGGGCGGCAGCGAGTTCTCTCTCCGCCTCCAGCGTGTCGTGCCCCCGCTGTCGCATCCGGTCGCGTACTTCGCGGACCGGTTCCGGAACGGCGAGCGCCTGCAGAGCGTCCGGACCCTGACGCCGTGGCTCTTGATCGCCGCGGGGGTGGTCGCCCTCGGGTTCCGCCGCGGGCGGCAGTCCATCGACCTCGCGGCGGTCGCGGCGCTCACGGCCGGCGGCTTCGCCAATCTGCTCTTCGCGCTCGGCCCGCTCGGCGATCCGAGGCTTCCGAGCCTCTATCCATTTCTCACGAGCGTCGTGCCGGGGCTCGCCTGGTTCCGCGTCCCGATGCGCGCGATCCTCTACACCGCGCTCGTTCTCGGGGTCCTCGGCGGCGTCGGGCTCGCGGCCGTCCTGCACGCCTTGCCGTCGCGCGCGGTGCGGGTCGCGGTCGCCACGGGCGCGCTCGTGCTGGTCATCGTCGAGGCCGGGTGGCGACCGGTGGACGTCGCCCCCGCACCGGACCGCACGATCGCCACCGCCGCGGAGCTCCGCGCGCTCGGCGACGACTGCGCGATCGCCGACCTGCCGGCGAGCTACGAGACCGACGGCATCGCGCTCTTCCGCTCGACCAAGCACTGGCGACCGCTCGTCAACGGCTACAGCGGCTACTACCCGCTGAGCCAATTCCTCGTCTTCGGCATCTTGAACGGGTTTCCGGGCCCCGACGCGCTCGCCTATCTTCAGGAGGCCGGGAGCTGCGCCGTCCTCGTCCGCGACACGCCCGACGCGGCGTACTTCGCCCGCGTCGTCGCGGCGAGCGAGGCGGCCGGGCTCTCCGTCGTCCGCCGTGGGCGCGAGGCGCTCATCCGCGTCCCGCCGGCGCCGCCCGAGCCCGACGCCCCGGTCGTGCCGCGGACGCGATGGACGGTCGCGGCAGACGGCGACCCGACGGCGGCGCTCGCGCTGGACGGCGACCTCGAGACCGCATGGATCGGCGCCACGCGCCCCGACTACGGCCCCGACCGGCTCACCGTCGACCTCGGCGCACCGACGACCGTGACCGGCGTCGCCGTCGAGCTCGGACGTCAGTTCCGGAGCTACCTCCGCTCGTACCGGATCGAGGGCTCCGCCGACGGCGCCGCGTGGACGACGCTCGCGGAGCAGCCCGTTGCCATTCCGCCCCTCCGCTCGTATCGCGCCGACTATCGACGCATCCGGCAGCGGATCGACTTCCCCGCGGCCGCCGTGCGCTGGCTCCGCATCGGACCGTACCGAAAGCCGCCGCCGCGCGGGGTCGCCGCCGACGTCGGCTGGAATGCGTGGCGCGTCGCCGAGCTCGCGGTCTACGGGCGCCCGTGAGGCCGATCGTTCGCCGCGTGGGGCTCCACGTCGCCGTCCTCGCGTGCCTCGGCGCCGTCGCGGTCGCCTACACCTGGCCGCTCGCAGCCCACGTCCGCTCGCACTACCTCCTCCGCGAGGCGGCGCCGGAGGGCTTCACGGTCGATCTCCTCTTCAGCTCGTGGATCCTCGCCTCGGACACACGCCAGCTCGTCAACGATCCGCTCCACGTCTTCGAGACGAACAACCTCCATCCATTCCGGCACACGCTCGCCTTCGGCGAGAACATGATCGGCGTCGCGCTGCTCGTGCTGCCGGTCCAGCTCCTCGGGGACGATCCGACGCTCACCCACAACGTCGCCATGCTCGCCTGCATCGTGCTGACGGCCTGGGGCGTCTTTCTGCTCGTGCGCGAGCTCGGAGGGAGTGCGCTCGCCGCATTCGTCGCGGGCGTCCTCGCGATCTACTCCCCGCCGCTCTGGTCCGCGATCCTCCTGCTGCCCCTCGTCGCGGCGCAGTGGACGCCGCTCGCCCTCTTCTGCCTCGTCCGTCTCGTCCGCACGCATCGGTGGCGATGGAGCGCGCTCCTCGGCTTGGCGGTCGCAGCGGCGGTCTGGTCGTCGCTGCAGCACGGCTTCTTCCTCATTTTCGGTCTGGCGATCACGGTGCCCGTGTTCGCCGCGCTCAGCCGGCACGCCCGGCAGGCGCTCCCGCACGCGATTGCCGCCGGCGCGCTCGCCGCGCTCCTCTGCGTCCCGATCGTGCAACCCTATCGCGCCGTTCGCTGGGAGCTCGACACGGAGGCACGCGAGGGCGCCTCCTGGTTCGCGCTGCGCGCCGACGGGATCGCCCCACCGTTCACGCATCCGCTCCGCCACCTGGCGGAACGTCTGCGAAGCGGCGAGCACGTTCAGGACCTCGGCACGCTCGCACCGTGGATCCTGATCGGCGCCGGCGCGGTCGCCCTCGCCGTCCGACGACGCCGCGGCCCGGTCGACGTCGCGGCAGTCGTCGCGGTCGTGGCGGGCGGCGTCGGCAACTTGCTCTTCGCCTTCGGCCCCGCGGATCCGGGCGGTGGCTGGAGCCTCTACACGACGCTCACCGGGCTCGTCCCCGGCCTCGCGTGGGTACGCGTCCCGGCACGCGCCGTTCTCTACACGCACCTCGTGCTCACCGTCGTCGCCGGCACCGCGCTCGCCGCCGTCCTCGCTCGCGTGCGCTCGCGAGCGGCCCGGATCGCCGTCGCCGGCGCGGCGCTCGCGCTCGGCGTCGTCGAGGCGGGCTGGCGACCGGCGCCGACCACGGCGCCGCCCGCGCGCACGACGCCGCTGACGCCCGCGCTGCGGCGGCTGGACAACCGCTGCGCGATCGCCGAGCTGCCGGCGAGCTTCGAGACGGGCGGCGTCGCGCTGTTCCGCTCGACGGCGCACTGGCGCCCGCTGGTCGATGGCTTCAGCGGCTTCTTCCCGATCACGTCGTTCGCGCTCTTCACGCTGCTGAACGAATTCCCGTCGGCGGACGCCACGGCGTTTCTCCAGGACGCGGGATGCTGTGCCGTGGTCGTGCGTAACCCGCTCGGCGACGACTTCTTCGCGCGCGTTGTCGCCGACAGCGCGGCGCGCGGATTCGCGATCGAGCGCGCGGGCGACGAGGCGTTGATCCGGCTGCCGGCACCGCCGCCGCCCGTGCCGGAGCCGCCGCTCGTCGCGCGGACCGGCTGGCGCGCCGACCCCGAGGCCGGTGCCGCCGGCGACCGCGCGCTCGACGGCGACCTCGAGACGGTGTGGGAGGGCACGACGCGCGAGGAATACGGGCCCGACCGACTGACGGTCGCTCTCGGCGAGCCCGCACGCATCGGGGGCGTCGCGATCGACCTCGGCCGGCGGTTCCGCCTCTATCTCCGATCCTACCGCGTCGAAGGGTCGCTCGACGGCAGCACCTGGACGACACTCGCGGAGAAGCTGCTCGCGTCGCCCCCGCTCGCCTCGTATCGCGCCGACTACACGCACGTGCGGCAGCGGATCGACTTCCCGCCGGCCCTCGTGCGCTGGCTGCGCATCGGTCCGTATCGTCGCCCGCCGCTCCGCGCCTACGCGTCCGACATGACGTGGCGACGCTGGGGCGTCGCCGAGCTCCACGCGTATGCCGTACCGTAGCCGAATGGGAGACGCGCCGGCACGCCGTGCCGCGATCGCGCGGGTCATCGCGGCGTACGACGATCCGATCGTCCGCGCGTACTCGTGGGGACGGTTCCTGATTCTCCGGCAGCGCTTTCTCGACGAGATCGGCCAGTACCTGCCGGCCGACGACCGGATCCTCGACCTCGGCTGCGGCTTCGGCCTCTTCTCGCTCTACTACGCGACCGCGATGCCGGGCGCGACGCTCCACGGCGTCGATCTCTCCGCGCGTCGCATCCGCATGGCGGCCGCGGCGGCAACGCGGCTCGCCGTCACGAACGCGTCCTACGAGGTCGGCGACGTGCGCGGCTTCCGCGCCGGTACGCGCTACGCCGCGGCGTACATGCTCGACATCGTCCACCACATCGCGCCGGCGACGGTCCCGCCGCTGATCACCGAGCTGCACCGGACCCTCGCGCCAGGCGGCTGCCTCGTCGTCAAGGACGTCGACACGACGCCGGCGTACAAGCGGCTCTTCACGCACGCGCTCGATCTCGTCATGAGCCCGCGCGCGACCGTCCACTACTGGGCGGCGGACGAGCTACAGGCGGTGCTCGAGGGCGCCGGCTTCCGCGTCTACCGCCACGCGATGGTGGACGTGCTGCCCTACCCGCACGTCCTCTACGTCTGCCGGAAGACGTGAGGCGCGGATCGCGTCAGCTCGACTTGCCGTGCCAGACGGCCGTGATGACGGTCGACGCTTCCTTCTCGCCGATCGCGAACGAGATGCGCCGTCCCCAGCCCGTGCCGATCACGGTGACGCCGCCGTCGCCGAGCCAGGGCGCGGAGACGCCGGGGTACGTCGTCACGTGCCAGCCCTTCGCGTTCAGCTGCTCGGTGTAATATCGCTGCACCTTGGGGAGCGGGTCCGACGTCTTCCAGATGACGATTCCGCCGCGTCCCGTGACGGCCGCGTCGATGGTCGCGTTCGGATAGACCGGCACGTCCTTCGGGAACTTCTCGGGGAGCGCCGCCGGCTTCTCCTGCCCTTCCCACTGAACCGGCGGAGCCTCTTCCCGGCGACGGCAGCCGCCGCCGACGGTCGCCAGCAGGGTGACGACCAGCACGACACCGAACGGCCCCCGAAGACGTGTTTCCATGGCGTTCATCTCCCCCGCGACTCGCGCCGCGGCGGCCCGTCCGCTACCACTTCGTCGGGCCGCGCGGCAACCGGACGTCGGGCGCGTGCGCCGCGCGCGAGCACCGCGGCCACGAGGACGAGGCCCAGCGCGCTCGCCGCCGCACCGGATCGGAACGAGGCGGGGCGGTAGGCGAACCGAACGACGTGCCGTCCGGCGGGGACCTCGACGGCACGGTAGGCGTAGTCCGCGCGGAGGATGCGGACCGGCGCCTCGTCGACGGTCGCCGCCCAGCCCGGGAAATACGTGTCGGAGAGGACGAGCAGCGCGCGATCCGCGACCGTCGTCTCGATCACGACCGTCTCGGCGTCGTCGCGCACGATGTGCGCGCGCTCGTCCGGCCCGACGGTGACGGACGGGAGCGGATCGGCGAGCGGCTCCTCCAGGATCGCCTCCGCGGCCGGGCGGAAGTCGGGTGCAGTGATCGCGGCGAACGCGGCGTCGTCCGCGTCGACGACACGGGCGCGGCGGACGACGAACGCGCGCGGCAGCGCGGCGGGGTTTCGCCAGAGGCCGTGAGCGGTCTCGGACGGCGGAATCGCCGGCACGAAGCCGGCCGCCTCGAGCGCGGGCGCCCAGCGCGCCGGGCCGCTCACGTACGCGACGGCCATGAGGTCGAGGAGCGGCTTCGACGTCGCGAGCCGATCGAGACGGAGCGGCATGTCCGCCGCGATCCCGAGGTCCCAGTAGTCGGCGATGCGCGCCGGACGCCGGGGCATCGCGGAATGCTCGAGGCCGATGATCGAGTAGAGCCCATCCGTCACCGCGACCCCCGTGTACGACTCCCGCACGCCGAGGAAGCGCGCCTCGGGACCGCGGGCGTGGAGCGCGTCGACGAGCGCCTGCGTCGTCGGCGTGCGCGGCAGCGGCGGAAACGGGTCGATGCCGCCGCGGCCCGGCAACGTCGCGGCGAGATCGGCGAGCAGCACGGCGACCGCGGCCGCGAAGACGACCATCCCCGTGCGTCCCCACCGCACCGCGACGAGCAGCGAAATCGCCACCACCGCGACGATGGCGCTGGGCGTCGTCCCGAAGACGACGAAGAGTGCACCGACCGCGACCAGGATGCCGAGCACGGCGCCGCCGCCACGCGCGCGCGCGACGAGGCCGTCCCACCCGATGCCCATCAGCACCGCCGTGAAGAACGGCAGGAGGAGCGCCCACGGCAGCGCGAAGCGCGTGAGCCGATAGAACGGCAGGAGATGGAGGTACCGATACGCGACGACGCCGAGCGTGCACGCGACCGCGGACACCGCGAGCGGCCGCGCGAGCGGGGCGCGGCCGACGAGCGGCGCGACGATCGCGAGCGCGAGCGGCAGAGCGCCGACGTAGAGCGCGGGGAGCATCCCGAGGAGGACCATCCCCGTGTCGCGCGGCAGCCCGAAGAACGTCTCGAGGACGCCGAGCCCCGGAACGAGCGTCGGTCGCGCCGTCGTTTCCGCGCGCGCACTCTCCCGGACGAGCTCCGCGGTCGGCACGAGCTGCGCGGCCGCGAGGAGCACGGCGAGGACGCCGGCGGCGGCGAGGAGCGCGAGGACGCGCACGGTCGCCCAGCCGGGTCGGCGGGTCGCGAGCGCCAACGCGAGGAGCAGCGCCGTGTCGACGGCGAACTCCGGATAGCCCGCGACGGCCTGCGCGCCGAGCGTCAACGCGAGGACGGCGGCGCTCGCCGGCGTACCGAGACGCCGCATCCGGTCGCCGGCCCAGAAGATCGCCGGCAGCCACGCGAGACACGCGATCCGGTTCGGCTGGTAGAGCGAGCGCGTGAGGGCCGGCGACAACGTCCACGCGATCGTCGCGAGCGTGGCGCCCTGCCATCCGACGCCGGCGGCGCGACAGAAGAGATACGTTGCGATCCCGGTCAGGAGGAGATGGAGCAGGAAGTGGACGTGCAGGCCGGCACCCGCCGGCGCGAGCCCCCACGCGAGCGCGATCAGCGGATCGAGCACGCCGCTCTGCGCGCCGGCGAGAAACGGGGTGCCGCAGAGCTCGTGCGGATTCCAGAGCGGGATGCGACCCGAGACGAGCGCCCGCGTCTCGTACTCGTAGCGCGGGTAGAACTGCGCGTAGAGGTCTCGCGAGAGGCCCGTCGTCGGGTGGGGGCTCATGCGGCCGACGATCCCGCCGAACCAGAAGAGGCCGACCAGGACGGCGAATCCGAGCGCGAGAACGAGGCCCCGCATCGACCGGCGCGCCTTAACACATGGTCCGCCGGCGTGCGACGCGCCACCGTTTTTGTTAACAGCGCGCAGGATGGCGCGCGACGAACGACCCGGCGACCCGGCGGTGCGGACGCTCGTCGTCGTCCCGGCGTTCAACGAGGAAGGCAACGTCGGACACCTCCTCCGGGAGCTCGAGACGCTCCCCCTCCCGCTCGACGCGGTGGTGGTCGACGACGGCTCCGTCGACGGGACGGCCGCCGCGGCAGCCGCGGCCGGAGCGCGCGTCCTCCGGCTCCCATTCAACTGCGGCATCGGCGCGGCCGTGCAGACCGGCCTCCGGCTCGCGCTCGACGAAGGCTACGCACGGACCGCGCGCCTCGACGGCGACGGCCAGCACGACCCGCGCGCGCTCGCCGCGCTGCTCGCGCCGATCGACGCCGCGAGCGCGGACATGGTGATCGGGTCCCGCTACCTCGATCGGCAGGGGTTCCAGTCGTCCCCGGCGCGACGGGTCGGGAGCCGCTGGTTCAGCGCGCTCCTCCGCGTCGTCTGTGGGCAGCGCATCTCGGATCCGACCTCGGGGCTCTGGGCGGCGAACGCGCGCGCGACGGCGATCCTCGCCGCCGAGTACGCGTCCGACTATCCCGAGGTGGACGCCGTCGTCCATCTCGTCCGCCAGGGCTGCACGATCGCGGAGGTGCCGGTCGTGATGCGCGCCCGGCATGCCGGGCGCTCGTCGATCGACGCGCCGCGCGCGCTCTACTACATGCTGAAGGTCACGATCGCGCTCGCGGCCGGCCGGCTGCGTCGCGCGGTTCCGACGGGAGGATGACCATGCACCTTCGTCTGTTCCAGGTCGTCGTCGCGGCGAGCTCGCTGGCGCTCGCCGGCGTCGTCTTCGAGCTGATCCGACGCCGCAAGCTGAAGGACGAGCTCTGGCTGCCCTGGCTCTTCGTCTCGCTCATGCCGCTCGTGATGAGCTTCTGGCTCGAGCCGTGGAACGCCGCCGCGCACTGGCTCGGCATCTGGTACGAGCCGGCGCTGCTCTTCGTCTTCGGCATCCTCGGCTGCCTCGCGCTGATCCTCTACCTGACCGTCGTCGTGTCGACGCTGATGCGTCAGAACCTGCGGCTCGCGCAGGACCTGGCGCTCCTGCGGCATCGCATGGACGCGGCCGAGCGGCCCGCCCGCGGCTGATCACGACGTCAGCCGGTAGAGCCGCAGACGGGGGCCCGGCCGCTCGACGGCGTCGAAGCCCCAGAGCGGGACGTAGAACGCATCGAGCGGCTCGTAGCGCGCGCCGTCGGCATTCGGCTTCCGGAACGGATCGACGTCGAGCAGCACCGTGGCGCGGGCGTCGAGGGCGGCGGCGAGCGACGGCGGCGTCGCGTGGTCCGGGTCGGTCTCGGCGGGATGGTCGGCGATCAGGACGTACGCACCCGCCGGGGGCCGATCGGGGACCGGCGCGTAGCGGAAGATCGGCGGCGACGCCTCGGGCAACGCGAAGCGCAGGACGGGGACGGGGTGGTACGCCGGCGCGTACACGACGGTGCCGCGCGGGAGGTTCTTCTCCATCCACACCCTGGCGAGCGTCCGGGTGTCGGTCTGCGCGAGGAACCGGTCGAGCGCGATCGCGCGCGCGACCGAGGGCGCCACCGCGACGAGCGCGAGCAACGCAACCGCGATGCGGCCACCGGGAAGCCGGTCGGAGAGCCGCGCCATCGCCGCACCGATCAGCGCCACACCGACGGTGGCCACCGGCACGACGTAGCGGATCATCACGAGGTGCGCCGTCACGAGCGGGTACGCCGCGACGAGGAGCCAGACCGCGAGCAGCCGCGCGAACACGCCGCCGGCGACGAGCGCCCACCCGATCGACGCGACGAGAAACGCCGCCAGCGGCCAGCCGAACGCCGCGGGAAGCGCCGCGCCGAAGAGCCAGCCGAAACCGGTCGGACCGCCCCGCCCCGTCGTGACGTAGAGCCCCTTCAGCATCGCGATCGCCGCGTCGGTCGTCGCCCGGTCGAGAACGACGTACGGCGTCGCGATGAAGAACGTGGCAGCGACGGCGACCGCCGCGCCCGCAAGGCGGAGCGGCCGCCGCGTCCCGAGCACGTGCGCGAGCGCGAGCGGCACCGCGAGCCCGATCGCCGGATACTTGGTCGCCGCAGCGAGCCCGACGAGGGCACCGGCGACGGTCGAGTCGGCGAGTCGCCCTCGCCGGACGACGCGGGCGATGGCGAGCCACGCGAGCATCGCCCAGAACGTCATCGCGACGTCGGTCGTCGCGAAGTGCGAGTCGCGGACGTGGAGGAAGGTCCCGGCGAGAAGACCGGCGCCCAGAACGGCCGCGAGCCCGCCCGGATGCGCGGGCCACCCAGCGGCGTTCGCGGCGACCGCGGCGGTGAGGGGAATCGTCAGCGTCCCCATGACGGCGGAGGCGAGGCGCCCCGTCAGGTACCAGCGGCGTCGGCCTTCCGGATCTTCGAGGGTCCAGCGCTCGCCGCGGATCGCCTGGGCGAGACGTCCGAGCGCCCAGTCGAGATAGGTCTGCGCCGCAGGATACATCGCGAAGCGCGGATTGAAGCCGTGGGTCCCGCCCAGGACGGCCGCCTTCTCGACGATGAACTGCTCGTCGGGTCGGCAGCGATCGGGGAGGCCGAAGTCGACCGCGGCGAAACGGAGGACGGCGCCCGCGATCGTGATCGCGACGACGAGGAGGACCGGCCCCAGCCGGCCGGCACGTCGCTCGGCGGATGCATTCACGTCGTACCCGCCTTCCCCGATGCGACCTGGGGCTCGGCGATGCCGACGATCGCGGCGTCGTCGAACGGCACGACCCGGAATCCCGCGGAGAGGTCGCCGGGGCGGCGCAGCGCGAGATGCTCGTTCGGGTACGGCGTGCTCGGCAGGGGCGCGTCGAACGTCTGGAGGCCCACGCTCGGAACGTACACCACGAGTCCCGTCGCCGTCGCATACTCCCCGAGGACGACGTGCGGCGTCACGGAGACGACGGTCGTGATTCCGCGCTGGACGGCGAAGATGCGTCCGACCTGCGCACACCAGAGCGCGCTCAGGACGATCAACGGATACACGGCGACCCGGTGCACGCCTCCGCTGCTCCAGGCGTACGTCGCGACCGCTGCCGACGTCGCGGCGAGCGTCCAGACGATCCACGTGCCGAGCCGGATGTCGGGCGCGCTCGCGAACCAGACCGCGACGGCGATGGGCGCCGGCACGAGCAGCGGCAGGATCCCCTTCGTGGCAGGTCGGCGCCACGCGCGAGCGACCGCGATCATCGCGAGGGACGCCACGGCCAGTATGGCTGGGTTCCGAAAATCCCACTCGCGCTGTGCGACTTCGATCCACCAACCCGGGAGCCAGCCCCACGTCCCGACGGAGCCACTCGCGACGAGTCCGGGCGATCGTGCCCATCGGCCGATCAGGTCCCAGAGAAGGACCGCCGACGCGTGCGGCAGTCGCCACTCGAGCGCGAGGCCGCCGAGCGGGAGCGGAAACAGCGGATAGCCGCTCAGGACGACGCTCCGGGCGATCCGCGAAGCGAGTGCGAGCACGGCGCTCGCGACGACGAGCCGCCACGTCCGTGACCGCCGGCGTCCGCGCCAGAACCGCCAGAACGCGATGCCGAGCACGGCGACCCCGAACGGCGCGAAGCTCGGCTTCACGGTCAGGCCGACGACGGCGAGAAACGCCGCCGAGAAGAGCCAGAGGTCCCGCTCGTCGGTCCGGTTCGCCATCGTGACCGCGCGGAGGAGGTACGCCGTCACGATCGGCGCGAGCACGAGCAGGACGAAGTCCGGCGCCACCGCGGCCGGCTGGCCGTCGAGCAACGCGACCCCCATCGCGGGGAGCATCGCGACGAGCGCCAACCCGTGAGATGCACCTCGGCCGATCAGACCCGGAACGTGCGCGAGTGCCTCGGTCGCGAAGACGACGAGGAGGAGGCCGCTGGCGAGCCGCCAGCCGTGCAGGACGCCGACGTCGAGCAACGCGGCGTAGAGGAAGGTCGAGTTGTCGAAGGCGAGCCGGGCGTGCAGGTTCCCTAGGCCCGGAACGATCGCGTACTCGCGGTACCAGCGCAGGACCTGGAGATGGTAGAGGCCCGTGTCCCACACTCGGTTCGGCCCGATCGCGACGTTCGCCGTCACGACCGCGACGCCGGCGGCGGCAGCCAATGCCGTGCCGCATGCCCACGCCGGCGACGATCGCGGCAGGGACAGGACGAGTCGGAGGACGTCCCGAGCCGCTGCCCAGAGACCGGCGGCACCGACCGCGGCGACCACCACGAGCGCGCGCGCCGAGACCGGAAAGAAGCCGTGCCACACCTGGAGGAACAGAATGGTCGCGCCCCACCCGACCCAGAATGCCGCGAACACGACCTCCCACGCCTGCGCGCGCAAGCGCCCGGCGGCGAAGACGGCGAACCCGACGCCGGCGAACATCACGCCGAGGAGGACCCACGCGCCGAGGATCGTCGCCATCGCATTGCCGGCCGGCGTCATCGCGCGTCACGTCCGCGCATCGCTCAGACGGCGTCGTAGTCGCCCATCGTGAGGAACCAGGCATCGATCGCGGCGGGCACCGCCGCCCCGTGGCTCCGGAGGATCACCGGGAACGGCTGCGGCTCGAGCGCGCGCGGGCAGGGCAGGAACCCCGCGCGACGGAGGGCCGCGTGCTCCTCGGTCCGGCGCGGCACGAGCGCGGTCGCGAGCGCGACGCCCGCCGCCCTGAACTCTCGTATCGCCGCCGCGACGAGCGCGGCACCGGCATCGTTCCTCCGGCCCGGCGCGACGAGGAGATCGACGACGAGGCCGGCGCGCATGCCGAGGATCGTCCCGACGCGCGTCGCGACGAATCCGATCGGATCGCCGTTCGCCCACGCGACCCACAGTCGATAGCGGCGGGTGGGACACGCGCCGAACCGCCACGCGATGTACGCCTGGTCGCGCGTCACCATCACCGGATACTTGCCGCGGACGCGGGCCCAGAGCGCATTCCACGCATCCGAGACGCCGGTCTCCTCGGTGACGCGTGTCTGGGACGGTGCCCACCGCACGCGCGCGAGCGCGGCAAGTACGGCGGCCGCTCGCGCCCCCGACCGTACGAGGAGGCGCCGGGCCGCGGTCGCCCCCTCCGGCGCGATCGCGCCCGGGTCGAGCGGTGCGACGAGCAACGGGACGCGTCCGATGTCGGCGAAGCGCAGCGGGCCGACGAAGCCGGGCAGCGAGTTCGGGTTCGGGAATCCGTACGTGAGCCCGATGCCGCGCCGCACGCACTCGGCGAAGACGCGCTCGGCGAGCGTCACGAAGACGCCCTGCCGGCGGTACGCCGGGTGCGTCAGCGTGTTCAGCGAGAGCGAGCCCGCTACGTCGTCGCCGCGGACCGTCATGCGGACCGGGATCACGATGTAGTGTCCGCCGCTCGGCACGGCGGGGTCGCCGGTCGCGGCGTAGAACGCGATCGCGTCGCCGGCCGGATTCGCCCGGTAGAGCCAGTCGTAATACGGACGCTCCCCGACGTCGCTCGGCCCGTAGACGAGGCGCTCGAGCGCGAGAACGAGCTCCGCCTGGTCGAGCGGCAGCGCGGTCGGCGTCCAGCGCGCGGCGGTCACGCGAGCGCGACCCCGTTCACCGGACCGCTACGATCCCGCCGCTCCGCCGGCGTGCGCGCGGTACCACGCGACCGTGCGCGCGAGCCCCTCGTCGAGCGATGTGCGCGCCGTGAACCCGAAGCGCGCCGCAGCGGCGCTGCAGTCGAGACGGCGGCGCGGCTGCCCGTCCGGGCGGCTCGTGTCCCACAGGAAGCCGCCGGTGAAGCCCGTCGCGTGCGCGATGCGCGTCGCGAGGTCGCGGATCGAGATCTCGAAGTTCGCGCCGACGTTCACGGGATCGATCCCGTCGTAGCGCTCGGCGGCGAGCACGATCGCCTCGGCGGCGTCGTCGACGTAGATGAACTCGCGGGTCGCGCTGCCGGAACCCCAGAGCGTCACTTCGGGCGCGCCGGCCGCAATCGCCTCGCAGCACTTGCGAATCAGCGCCGGGATCACGTGCGACGTCTCGGGATCGAAATTGTCCCCCGGGCCGTAGCAGTTGACGAGGAGGAGGTTCGCGGCATGGAAGTCGAACTCCTGCCGGTACGCCTGTCCCTGGACGATCAGCATCTTCTTCGCGAGCCCGTAGGGCGCGTTCGTCTCCTCCGGATAGCCGTCCCAGAGCCGCGCCTCCGCGAACGGGACCGGCGTGAACTTCGGATACGAGCAGATCGTGCCGACGTTCACGAACTTCTCGACCCCGGCGCACCGTGCCTCCTCCATCGTGAGGAGGCCCATCATCGCGTTCTCGTAGAAGAACGTCCCCGGAGAACGCTGGTTGGCACCGATCCCGCCGACGCGCGCCGCGAGATGGATCACCAGCTCGGGTCGCTCGCGCGCGAACAGCGCGCGCACGTCCTCGGCGCGCGTCAGGTCGCACTCCCGCCGGCGCGGCACGATGATGCGTCCCGCACCCGCCGCCGCGACCCGTGCGACCACGGCGCGCCCGACGAACCCCGCGCCGCCCGTGATCAGCACGGATCGTCCGCTCCAGAAGCCCATGAAACGAGGGTTCATAATGTAGCCGCGAAGCACCGCGCAAGCCGGGTTTTCCCGATGGTGGTCAGCGCGCGACGGTGTCGTCGCGCCAGTCGACCCGCGCGACGCGGCACCCGCGCTCGTCGAACCGTCTGGTCAGGTGGAGACCCGCCGCGTCGCCGTCGAGCGCCATGATTGCACGGCTCGTCGCCGGTCGGAGGCCCGACTCGTAGGCGACGAGCCAATGCGCGTCGTAGCGCCGGGCGATCTCCGCGAGCGGCGCCGCGCCGCCGGTCGGGATCATCACGGCGTCGCGGTCGGCGAGCCACGCGAGCGACCACGGATCGAAGGTCAGGACGCGTTCCGTCGGGCCGACGTTCGCTGCGACCCACGCGATCGCCCGCGGGCAGGCGACGAGGCTCGGGAACCGCTGCACGAGGCGCTGGCTCCGCGCGAAGTCGAGCCCGGACGCGAGCACGAGGAGCATACCCGCGATCGCGCCGGCCGCGCGCGACCGCCGTCCGATCCGGGCGACCAGCGCCGCGGTCCAGAGCGCGAACAGCGGCAGCAGGAACGAGAAGTAGCGCATCTGGAAGTGCCACATGATGCAGATGAACCCGACCGACGCGCCGACCGCGGTGACGAAGAGCCAACGCATGAGCGGATGGTCTCGCGAGACGAGCACGCCACCGAGCGCGACGACCGGGAGGAGCGTCCCGACGGAGACCGCCGTCCGCCCGGTCGCGATGCCGCGGAACGGGAACACGGTCGCGACGAACTTCCCGAGTTCGTCGGCAACGACCTCGCCGGCGCGCACCCACCCGATCGTGCGGAGCATTCCCGGCAGCGACGGGAGCCCGTCGTAGATGCGGTTCCATCCCTCGTAGCCCTCGGTCTTGAAGATCCAGACGAGGACGCCGAAGCGAAACTGCGGGCTGCCGTACGCGAGGTAGTTCCGAGCGAGGTACACCGACATCGCACCGGCGAACGGCACGAACACGAGAACGAGGCGTCGCGCGCGCTCGACGACGGTCGCCCCGCCGAATCGCCAGACGACGGTGAGGAAGACGACCGCGACGAAGAAGCCGCTCGGCTTCTCGAGGAGCGCGAGACCGCCGGCGGTGCCGGCGAGGACGAGGAGCGCGTCGCGCCGGTGTGCGAGCGCCTCGTAGAGGAGCGCGGTCGTCAGCGTGAAGAAGAACGCGAACCCGACGTCGTCGGTCGCGAGGAGCCCATAGTAGAGGAGCTCGGCATCGAGGACGGTGAGCGCGCACGCGAGGAGACCGGCGCCGCGGCCGAAGACGCGGGCGCCCCACCAGTAGACGGTGAGCCCGGTGAGCGCGATGTAGATCAGGTTCGGGAGATGCACGGCGAACGGCCCGACGCCGAAGATCGCGAACAGCGGGACGAGCACGATGGGCCGGAGGAGCCCGTGGAACTCCGGCACGTGACGGATCGCCGGGTAGACGCCCGCATGGAACGGGACGACGTTCTCCGTGTACCCCTCGCCGCGAAGGAGGCTTCGCGCGACGATCGCGTGCTGCTCCGCGTCCGGCGGTGCGAAGGTGAGGTTGCGGGCCTCCCAGATCGAGACGCCGAGACACGTGACGACGAGGACGCAGGCGGCGACGCCGGCGAGGCGCGGTGTCGAGAGCGGCCGCAACGACGCGCGACCATAGCATCCGCCGGCCGCCCGCCCCAGCGTGGGCGCGCGTCGCGTTGCGGAGGCCGTGACCGCCCGGTTATAGACCGGCGATGCCCGCCCCGGCGCCTCGGCGCAACGAGCAGCCGCACGCGCCGCCGCCGAGCGACCGACCCGACCTGGTCGCGTTCTACGATCGCATAGCCCCCGAACGGGACGGCTGGAAGGCGCGGAACGCGTACTACTACGCGGAGCGCGCGCGCTACTTCGCGTTCTTCATACCGCCCGGACAGGCCGTACTCGAGATCGGCCACGGCACGGGTGACATCCTCACCGCCGTACGGGCCGGACGCGGCGTGGGCTGCGAGTTCTCCCCCGCGATGGCACAGGCGGCGGCGGGCCGTAGCCCGTTCCGGTTCTGCGCGCTCGAGAACGAGGAGGTCCCGCTCGACGAGCCATTCGACGCGATCGTCGTCTCGGGGGTGATCGGCGATCTGACCGACGTGCAGGCGTTCCTCGCGTCGCTGCGCCGGCTCGCGACACGTCGCACGCGCCTCTTCATCGACCACTACAACCCGTTGTGGCAGCCGATCATCACGGCCGCCGAGCGCGTCGGTGCGAAGATGCCGCAGCCGGCGCAGAACTGGCTGTCGCCCGACGACATCCAGAACCTGCTCGAGCTCGCCGGGTTCGAAGTGATGCGCCGCGACGCCCGTCTGCTCGCGCCGAAGTACGTGCCGGTTCTCTCACCGCTCGCGAATCGCCTTCTCGGCAAGCTCCCGCCGCTGAATCGGCTCTGCCTGATGCACTCGACCGTCGCCCGCATCCGCCCCGAGCTCGGCGAGGATTTCACGTGCAGCGTGATCGTCCCGTGCCGGAACGAGCGCGGGCACATCCCGGGCCTCCTCGCCCGCGTGCCCGAGATGGGCAGGTCGACGGAGATCCTGTTCGTCGACGGCGCCTCCGACGACGGGACGCCGGAGGCGATCGAGGCGGAGATCGCCGCGCACCCCGAGCGCCCGGCGCGACTGATCCACCAGGGCGGTGCGACCGGCAAGGGCGAGGGGGTTCGGCAGGGATTCGCCGCTGCGCGCGGCGACATCCTGATGATCCTCGACAGCGATCTCACCGTCCCGCCCGAGGACCTGCCGAAGTTCTACGCCGCGCTGCGCGACGGCGTGGGCGAGTTCGCGAACGGCTCGCGCCTCGTCTACGCGATGGAGCGCCAGGCGATGCGCTCGCTCAACTACCTCGGCAACAAAATTTTCAGCCTCCTCTTCACGTGGATTCTCGGGCAGCGCATCCGGGACACGCTCTGCGGGACGAAGGCGCTCTTCCGCTGGGACTACGAGACGATCGAGAGCCAGCGCGCGCTCCTCGCCCGCGCCGACCCCTTCGGTGACTTCTTCCTGCTCTTCGGCGCCGCGAAGCAGATGCTCCGGATCATCGAGATCCCGATCCGCTACCGGGCGCGGATCTACGGCGACACGAAGACCCACGTGTTCCGCCACGGCCTCCTCCTCGCACGCACGTGGTGGGCCGGGTTCCGCCTGTTCAAGCTCGGCGTGTAGGGCCCCACACGGAGCGTCCGGCGGGCGGCGGTGACGGCGTCCGCCATCGCGCCGAGACGGACCGAACGCACTTGGTAACGACGCGCCTCGCGACCCCACTTCCAGTTCGCGCCATCAATTAGCGGCAGGACGCTACTCGTCTTCGGACATCGCCCTGCCACGACAAAACTTGCCGAGCACCCCGGCCGATGGCCGACGTGTCGACACGTCGCATGCGCTCCGGTTTTTCTCAGGACGGCCATCTTCTCGCGGCGTTCCTGGCGATCCCCCCATGACCGAGAGCGTTTCCGATGACATTTTGCCACCCGCATGTATTGACACATGCTAGCTAGCGTGCTATTGTAGCCCTATCAAATTGGCACGGACTTCGCAGCTTTCGCTTCCTTCCCGCCCCACCTGGGGCGGTCGTCGCCGTGGCGCCGGCCGCAAGCCGACCGGCGACCGCCGCGCCGGCGTCCCGCACCGGCACCGAGCGGCGCACACGGCGGCGCATCCCGTGCACGTCACGCTCCGGGCAGACGTCGCGGTCCGTTGCCTCCGAGCCGATCGCGTTTTTCCGGCCGTCCGTGATGCGATCGCGGCCGCGTCCGACGACGGGTTCCGGGTCCTGCACTTCAGCGTTCAACACGACCATCTGCACGTCGTGGCCGAAGCCGACGACGCACGAAGCCTCTCGGGCGGAGTCAGCGGTCTCGCCATCCGGGTGGCCCGCGCGGCAAATCGCGCCCTCGGGCGCCGGGGTCGCGTCTGGGCGGGTCGATATCACGCACGGGCACTGACGACGCCCCGGGCCGTGCGGCTCGCGCTCGTGTACGTTTTGACGAATGGCCGGAAGCACGGGGCGACGGAATCGGCCATCGATCCATGCTCGTCCGGCCCGTGGTTCACGGGCTGGCGCGATCCACTTCCAATCCCCGACGCGGACGCGCCGGTGGTGTCACCGCAGACGTGGCTGGGCGGTGTCGGTTGGCGTCGGCACGGCCTTGTCGGATTCGAGGAGCGGCCGGCGCGAACCTCAGACCGAGACTGAAAACGCCGGCCGACCCTGACCGTTCCCCCGTCGAACTACTTGCGCGAACCGCCGCCGTGTTACCACGCCGCGCATTCGCCTCCTCGTCTAGCCCTTTATCCATCGGCGTCAGCGCCCGAACCATCTCGCGACACGCTGTAGACGTGAATCACCGGCCCGCCGCGCACCATGCCGTCGAATCCCGCGAGCGGAAGATAGAAGGCGTCCCGCATCTCGAACACGGCGTCCGCGGGCGCGACGTCGCCGTCGGCGAACGGACTGAACGTCGCAACGAGCCGGAGCCTCGGCTTCAGCTCCCCGAAGCCCGCGGGGAGCTGCGAGAACGGGACGGGGTGCTCCGTCGTCACGACCCAGCGGACGCCGAGTGCGGGATCGAGCGTCGGATTCCGGCGGACGCGATAGCCGTCGAGCACCGGATCGCCGAAGGTGTACGGCCACGGGGACCCGAGGACCAGGATCGTCGAAGCCGGCGGGACGTGGGCCTCGAGCCATGCCCGCGCGAGGAGCCGCGTGTCCGGACGCGCAGCGAGCGTGTCGAAACGGATCGTGTTCGCGAGCGGTCGCGCGGCAACCAGCATCAACAGAACCGCCGTGACCGCGCCACGCACCGCGCGACCACCCGGGAGCGCGACGCCGACCCGATCGATCGCAATGGCGACGGTCACGGCGAACGCGGGCAGGAGCGGCGTGAAGTAGCGCGTGTAGGCGAGCGACGAGACGCCGAGCCGGACGATCGCCGCGACCAGGAAGAGCGTCACGGGGAGGAGTGGACGCAGGCGCGCGTTCCAGACGAGCGCCGCCACGGCGGCGAGCGCGAACGCCAGGCCGTGGGCACGGACGAGCGAGTTCTGCCAGTGGTACCAGAACCCGGTCCCGACCCCCTCGCCGCCATACTCGGCGAGGAGTCGCGCGTAGGCCATCCACCCGGCGAACGTCCGATAGTCGAGGAGGAGGTACGGCGAGGCGGCAATGACCGTCACGACGACCGCGACCGTGGCGGCGCCGACCCGTCCGATCGCCCCGGCGCGGCCGGCGACAACCGCGACGACGACGAGGGGAACGAGCAGCGACACGTCGTACTTGATCGCGACCGCGAGCCCGCAGGCGACGCCGGCGACTGCGGCGGCGGCGAGCGATGGACGTCGCTCCAGCCGCACGCAGGCGAGGAGCGCGGCGGTCGTACAGAGCGCGAGCGCGACGTCCGGCTTCGCGAAGTGCGAGTCGCGCACGTGGAGGAAGGCGACGCTCAAGAGGAGCGCCGCTGTGAGTCCGGCGCGCGCGTTCCACACCGCACGGCCGAGGAGAAACGTCACGGCGACCGTCGCCGTCCCGAGCGCGACGCTGAAGAGCCGGGAGAGCACGTAGAGTCGCGCGGGAAACTCGCGCGCCACGTCCGCGAGGGTCCCGGGGCGCGGCGCGAGGCCGAGGACGTACGCGCCGGCGAGCAGCGCCTTCAGCCACCCGTAGAGCGCGTAGAGGTAGAACGTCGGGTACATGAACCAGTGCGGGTTCAGGTCGCCGGTGTCGAAGCCCGACACCTTCGCGAGCAGCACGTCCTCGTCGGGACGGGCGTTCGGGTGCGGAAGCCCGTAGCGAATCCCCCAGAGCCGGAGCGCGAGCCCGAGCCCGACGATCGCGGTCAGGGCCAGCAGGGAGCGCGCCGGCGACGCTCCTGGCGATTTCGAGCCCACGCGCATACTCTAGCGACCCGAGGCCCGCCCCGCACGGAGTACACATGTCCGTCCGCCTACCCGCCCGCGACCACATCCGCCCGATCGACGACGACGATCCGCTCCGCTTCTACTACGTCCCGGTCGTCGGGCACCTCTACCGTCGGCGGCTCGAGATGGCGTCCGCGCTGCTCGACGGCCACCGGGGACGGGTCGTCGAGGTCGGCTACGGGAGCGGCGTCTTCCTGCCGGAGCTCGCGGCGGTGTCGGGCACGCGTGTCATCGGCGTCGATCGGCACCGCGAGGGCGCGGCCGTGCGCGCCATGGCGCGCCGCGAGGGCGTCGACGCGATCCTCGTGACCGGCGACGTCCTCCGTCTGCCGTTCGCCGCCCGGACCGTCGACGCGCTCGTCTGTCTCAGCGTTCTCGAGCACATTGCCGCGCTCGACGACGCGGCGGCCGAGCTCCACCGCGTGCTCCGTCCCGGCGGCGTCGCGATCCTCGGGTACCCGCGCGTCGACAAGCTCATGGGCGCGCTCTTCCGTGCGATCGGGTTCGCCGACATCGAGCGCCATCACGTGTCCACGCCACGTGACATCGAGGCGGCACTCGGCCGCGTGCTGACGCGCGATGTCACCCGTCCGTGGCCCCGGGGCCCCGTGCCCCTCTACCACGTGAGCCGCTGGCACCGGCCCGGATCCTAGCGCGTGTCGACGCAACGGACCGACGGGATCGCCGCGCGCGAGCGGGCGCACTTCGAGGCGATCGCCTCCGAGCGCACCGAGCTCTACTGGGCGGAGCGCGCGCCGGCGGCGCCGCGCCGCCGCGCGATGCGCGCCGAGCGCCTTCTCGCCGCCGCCGCCCTCGACGGCGAACCGGGCCGTCGCATCCTCGACGTCGGCTGCGGCACCGGCGAGTACACGCGCGAGATCGCGCGCCGGACCGGCGCGACGGTGGTCGCTCTCGACGTCGCCCCGCTGCTCCTCGCGCGCGCGCGGGCGACGATGCCGGCGAACGTCCGCCTGGTCGCCGGCGACATCGAGGCGCTCCCGTTCCCGTCCGGGGCGTTCGATGCCGTCGTCGGCAACGCGGTCCTCCACCATCTCCGTCTCGATCGCGCGATCCGCGAGCTCCGGCGGCTGCTCCGTCCCGGCGGTCGCTTCTGCTTCGCCGAACCAAACATCCTGAACCCGCAGGTCTTCCTCGAGCGCCGCGTGCGCTTCATCGGTCGCTGGCTCGAGAACTCGCCGGACGAGATCGCGTTCACGCGCTGGGGGCTCCGCCGCACGCTCGAAGGGCTCGGCCTCGTCGACGTGACGATCCGGCCGTTCGACTTCCTCTACCCCCTGACGCCGCGCTCGCTTCTCGGCGTCGTCGAGCGCGTCGGACGCGTCCTCGAGCGCACGCCGGGCGTCGCCGAGATCGCCGGGTCGTTGCTCGTGAGCGCGGCGAAGCCGTGAGGCACCGTATTCCGCCTGCAACGCATTGATCGGCGAGCAACGCGAGACTAGCCTCCTCCCATGGCACGACCCGTCCCCAAGGCGCTCGACGACGAGGCGACCGTCCAGGTTCCCGGCACGGTGCGCTTCCCCGTCGAGCTGACGCCACCCGACGGCTTCGACCCGGCGCGCCTCGAGACCTGGCCGCGCGTCGACGGCCGCCTCGAGTGGGTCGCGGGGAGGCTCCTCTACATGCCACCGTGCGGGGATCGGCAGCAGGATACGGTGACGGATCTCGTCGTCGCGCTCGGTGCGTGGGTTCGCCAGCATCGCGAGTTCGTCGTCGGAACGAACGAGGCGGGTCTGCGGCTCGGTGATGATTCGCGGGGCGCCGATGCGGCCGTCTGGCGGCGCGCGGACCTGTCCGGATACACGGGCGGCTTCCGGATCGTTCCGCCGGTCCTCGCCGCCGAGGTCGCGGGGCGGTACGAGGGCGAGGCAGAGCTACGCGACAAAGCGCGGTGGTACCTCGGCGCCGGCGTCGCCGTCGTGTGGATCGTCCTGCCGACCGAGCGTGAGACGCTCGTCGTCACGGCGAGCGGTGAGAGTCGGCACCCCCGCGGCGACCGGCTGCCGCCACACCCCGACGTCCCCGACCTGGCGCCCACCGTCGCCGATTTCTTCGTTCAGATCGACGGCTGAGAAGCGCCGACGGAGTCGCCCTCGAGTGGAACGACCTCCGCGAGCTCGCCGCTCGCGGTCGTCCCCGTCGTCGAGGACGACGAGCTCCTGACGCGATCGCACGCTAGCAGGCCGTCAGCGCGGGCGAAGCACGTCGACGGTGCGGACGAGCGGCGGCGCCGTTTCGCGCGGGAAGACGTCCGTCCGCGACTGCGCGAGCGCGAGCGTCAGTCGATAGACGCCTGCGCCCGGCGGACGCAGCGCGAAGCGCACCACGACCGCGTCGCCCGGCGCGAGATCCCGTGGGAGCCCGACCGACTGCGTGCCGACCGCCACCGGTGCGTCCGTCGGTCCCCAGCTCGCGACGAGCCGTACGACGCCGTCGTCGTCGAGGGCGAGACCGGGCCAGGGCGCGGTACCGCCGTTCACGATCCGCACGACCGCTTCCCCGCCGGCTGCGAACGGAAAGCTCTCGGGGATCCGGATCGCCTCGACGCGGCCGGCGCGTGCCGCCGCCGGCAGCGGCGCCGTGTCGACGCCGCCGACGGTTCGCCCGGGCGTCGGATCGAGGAGCGCGCGACGCCGGTCCGCCGACGGCGCACGCCTGACGGCGAAGACGACGTCGGTGTCGAAGCGCGCGGCGAGCTCGAGCCCCGGGACCGCCGTCCATGCAAGACGCTCGGACTCGGGCACGGCGTCCAGATGGACGAGGATCCAGCGCACGTCGACGAGGTCGACGAGCGTCTCGAGGCCCTGCGCGTCGGGCAGCTGGCGTGCGACGCGCATCAGGAGCGCGTGCGTGCGCGGCGGGTACGCGGTGTAGCCGTTCAGCAGCGGGAGCCAGTGGACCGTGCTCCAGTACATCGCGCGACTCTCGCGCCGGGTCGCCGCGATGCTGTCCTCGGGCCCGAGCGGCAGCTCGAGGAGCGGGCCGCCGTCGCCGTGCTCGGCAAGCCAGCGGTAGGCGGCGGGCACGGCGCTCCCCGTCGGCACCGCGTCGAGCGGCATCGGCCACTCGAGCGGACGGTACTCCCAGAGCACCGCGGCGAAGAGGACGGTCGCGATCGCGGCGCCGAGACGGATCCCGGTTCGCTCGCGGGCGCGCGCGAGACCGAAGCCGGCGAGGCCGCCCACACCGAGTGTCACCACCGTGAAGAAGCGCAGCGCGACCCGCATCGAGGAGAATCCCGGGACGATCGCCGCGAGCCAGCTGTATGGGAGCGGCACACGAACGCCCCGGACCTCGACGTGGGAGCCGAGGCAGAGGATCCAGCCGACGACGGCGACCGCGAGCCACCGTCCCGTCCCCTCGCGCCACGGCGGCACGCATGCGGCCGCCGCGAGCGCGAGGACGACGAAGCCGAGGTAGACGTGCTCCGTGCGCGTGAGAAGCGCGGGGCCCGCCCAGTTCCAAAGCGTCGTCATGCCCAGCGCGCCGCCGTACGCGCGGATCGCCCCGCCTTCGCGCCGGAGGACATACGGCCAGGTGACGGCGGCGACGACGACGAGCGCGACTCCGAGCCCGACCGCGAGCGCGACCCAGCGCCGCGCCGGAGGTTGCTCTCGCACTGCGATCGCGACGAGCCACACGCCGAGCGTCACGAGCGCGGCGTACGCGACGTAGTAGGCGACGAGCAGCTGGATCGTGAGCGCCCCCACGCCCGCGACGAGCCACGCGCGCCGACCGTCGCGGAGATACGCGGTCACGCCGAGGAGCGCGATCGGGAGGTACTGGATGCTGAACGTCTGCACCGGCACGAACGAGTGCGTCCGCCACGGGGCGAAGGCGTAGACGAATCCCGCGAGGAGACCGGCCCACCCGCTCCGCGTCGTCGCCGCGACGAGCGCGAACGTCGCGAGACCCGCCAGGGGAAACGACGTGAGCACGACGACGTTCAGGGTCGCGACCGGATTCCCGGTGAGCCAGTAGACCGGCCCGGCGACCGGCAGCGTCCCGAGCAGGTGGTCCGAGCCGGCGAGCGTCAGTCGCGCCGGGTAGAAGACGTTCGCGTCGAAGAGCCGGAGCGGCGCACGGACGATCGTCCGGCAGACCCACGCGAGCGTCCACAGGTGGAGGTCGAGGTCGACCCAGCCGAAGATCGGGGCCGCGCGGACGTGATCCCCGGCGTGGATGACGAGCGGCCACGTGAACGCGACCGTGTAGGCGCCGTACAGCGCGGCCGCGCCCGCGAGCCACGATCCCCAGCGGACCGGTGGCGACGGCGCGCTCACGGCGCGACGACCTCGACCCACCGGCTGACTCGCGTCCCGACGACGCCGCCATCGCCCTGCGCCACGCGCGCGACGAAGTGGAAGCGGCCCGCGGCCGGCGGCGCCGACAGCCCGGCCGCGATCTCGACGCGCGCACCGGGGGCCGTGTCGGCGGGGAGCCGGAGGGGCGTGAGCGCCGGACGCACGCGGCGTCCGTCCGGCCCGCGCCACGCGACGCGCACGCGCACGAGACGGTCCGTCCCGAGCGCGAGGCCCGGCCACGCGCGGCGACCGTGGTTCTCGAGGACCAGCCTCACGGGAAGGAGCGCGCCGGGAACCATGCGGATGGGCACGTCGAAGCGAACGACGGTCGCGCGGAGGTCTCGCGCGGCGAGCCGTCGAAGCGGCACGCCGGCGAGCGTCGTTGCCTCGGGCTCGCCGCGGAGACGTCGGTTTAGATCGTCTCGTCGGCTTTCATCTCCCGCGAGCGTGACGCGATAGATGCGCTCCGTCCCGAACGATGCGGCGAGCTCCGTCCCGGGCGCCAGTTCCCAGCCGGGCGCGGTCCCGTGCAGTACGATCCAGCCGAGCCCCGTCAGGTCGACGAGCGAGCGGAGCGCGGACGGATCCGGCAGCCGGCGAGCCAGTGGCATGAGCAGCTCGTAGCTCGGCGGAACGTAGCCGCTGCGTCCCGTCAGCTGCGGCAGCCAGTGGCGCGTGCTCGCGTAGGCGTAACGCTGCTCTCGGAACGCACCCAGGAGATCGCCGACCCACCCGCGGACGGGGAGCTCGAGCAGCGGCTTTCCGTCGCCGTGCTCGGCGAGCCACGCGTACGCCGGGGACAGCGGCGGCGTCGCCGCGACGGGAACCACGAATCCGCCGAGGCCGAGGTCGCGTACCATCACGACGACGAGGATCACCGTGACGACGCAGCACAAACCCGGTGGAAGCCGTCGCGTCAGCGTTCCCCACCCGAGGCCGGCGAGCCCGGCGACCGCGAACGCGACGACGATCACGAAGCGCGCGGGGACGCGCGTCGCCGAGAAGCCGGGGAGCCAGCGCCAGAGCAGTCCGAAGAGCGCGCCGCCGCCGGGACCGAGCGCGAGAAGATAGCCGGTCGCCAGAATCGCGACGAGCGCGACGACGGTCGCGGCCCGCGGTCGCGGCGCACGGTGGCGCAGCGCGACGGCGGCCAGGCCGGCCGCGGCGAGGAGTAGCGCGACGCGTCCCTGAAACGGCCGGATCGCAGGCCCGATCGCGAGGGGGACGACGTACGCCCGCCACGACGGCACGCCGAGGGCCAGCTGCGCGGCGAGCCCCTGCTCCGGGAGGAGACCGAGCGAGCGCACCCAGAGGTACGGGAGACTGACGACCGCAAACGCCGCCGCCCCGACGCCGACCGCCGCCGCCGCGGCGACGAGACGCGCGACGCGCGCGCCGATCGCAGTCACCGTCGCATACACGCCGATCACGATCACCGTGCAGTACGCCAGGTAGTAGCTGCAGAGACACTGGAGGAAAAACGCCCCCGCGAGCGCGGCGAGATCGGACGCGCGTCCGTCCGCGAGCGCGCGGTCCCAGAAGAGCAGCACGAGCGGCAGCCCGTAGAGTCCCAGGAGCTGGACGTGAGCAAGCTGCGAGAGCCGCCACGGCGCGAACGCGAACACGAGCCCGCCGACGAGGCCCGCGGGGAGGCTGCCCGTCCAGTGCCGCACGAGCCAGCACATCGCGGCGCCCGAGAGCGCGAACGACAGCAGCAGCGTCGCGTCGTACGCGAGGACCGGGTTCGCCGTCAGCGCGTAGATCGGGGCAAAGAGCGGCCAGTAGCCGAGGAGGTGCTCGGACAGCGCGAGGGTCAGCGGCGCGGGATGGAAGATGTTCGCGTCGAAGAGACGCGTCGGTGCGGTCGCGAGCGCGTGCGTGTCCCAGCTGAGGATCCACATGCAGAGCCACGGGTCGGCCGCGAGGAGCGAGCCGGCGGGGCCGTAGAAGCGCGGCACGTCGAGGATGTGGGTCGTCGCGTGGCGCGCGAGCGGCCAGAGCGTCCACGCCGTCGCGACCCCGAAGAAGGCGAGGACGCCGAGCGCGCGCACCGCCGACGATCGCGTCAGAAGCCGCGCGCGAGCCAGCGTGCCCGCACCGGCGTCGGTGGCGCCTTCGGCAGCGCGATCACGAAGCCCGTGCGGGTCTTCTCCGCGACCCACTCGCGCGCGCCGGGGTCGGCCGCCCACTCGATCTCGACGACGTACCGATCGTCGGGGAAGTCGGCCGCGACGGTGGTGCGGACGCCGCTCACCTCCTGCTCGCCCGTGCCGTAGGTCGCGCCGGGCCCGCGCTCCGGCAGCGCCGCCTGCGGCCCCGTGTTCGCCTGCACGCGATGATCGCGTCCGCCGAGCGCGAGCGCGGTATCCGTGTTCTCGATCGAGTTGCCGAGGACCGTGCAGGCCCGCGCCCCGTCGCCGAGCCGGATGCCGACGGGGCTCCGCACGATGGCGTTGGCGCTCACCGCGACACGCTGCCCGTTCACCTCGATGCCGCTCGTGCCGTTCGAGATCGGCACGTTGCCGACGACGGCCCCGTCGGACGCGTCGAAGCGGATTCCCTCGGCTTCGGCGACGCTCGGGTTGTTGGCGACGACGACGTCGTGCGTGCCGCCGGCCTCGACCCAGATCGCCGGCCCGGGCTTGAGGAACGCGGCGTAGTTGGCGACCAGCATCATGCCGGAGCCGCGGACGACGAAGCCGCGGCCGCCGGTCAGCACCCGGTTGCTGACGTACGTGTTGTTGTTCGCCGGACGCCGCCCGCCCGGTCGCTGCTCCGCCTGGAAGCCGGTCCGCGGCGAGAACACGTAGTTGCCGACGACCTGCATCTCGTTGGTCTCGTCGGTGAGGACGCCGACGTCGGCCGAGAGGACGATGTTGTCCGAGATCGTGCAGCCGCGGCTGAGCGTCAGGTCGAGGCCGTGGCCGCCCTCCTTGCCGGTCCCCTGCACGCGGTTGCCGCTCACCCGGCAGTTGACGACGTTCCGGAGGACGATGCCGCTCGTCGTCTGGTCGAGCTCGATCGTGTTGTCCGCGACGGTGATCTCGGCGGCGTCGTTCTTCTCGTCCGTCGACGAGCGAACGACGATCGCCCCGGTGCCCCCGGCGCGGAGCCGCCGGACGCGATCGTCGCGGACACGCACGTCGCGGACGCGCTCGAGCACCACGCCCGCCCCCGCCATTCCCGCACCGTCGAGCGTCACGCCGACGATCGCGAGGCTACGCTGCTGGGCCTCCGCCCCGCGCGGCGGCTCGTTCCGGACGAGCGCACCCGCAGCGTCTGCGCGGAAGTCCTTGGCGGCCCGGAGCTCTCCGCCGTCGTCGCCGCGAATCGTCACGTCGTCGCCGCGGACGACGAGCGGCGCGCCGAGGATGTACGTCCCGCCCGGAAGGCGGAGCACGCCGCCACTCGTGGCGAGCCGGTCGAGCGCCGCCTGCAACGCCGGCGCGTCGTCGACGATGGCATCCCCGCGCGCTCCGGCTTCGCGCGCGTCGATGACCTGGCGCGGACCCGCGGCGTCGGCCGCCGCGGCTGCGAGGAGGACGAGCAGTGCCGGTGCGAGCGTCGCGCGCCCGGAGTCACGCCTCACTGGTTCTATCCGGGGCTGAGGTGCCGGACGTCCACAGCCTTCCGCTCACGGAGGTGAGCCGAAGGAGCAAGCTCCCCTTCCCTTCGCCGTCCACCGCTGGAACTCCTCCCTTTCGAGGACCGTAAAACCTGGACGGGGCTCTGTACCGCGTCCAGTCGAGGAGGGGAACCAGCTGATCTGCTGCCACCCCGAGGAGGCGGCCGGCGCCTTGCGCGCACGAAGGCGACCCAGATCAAGACGTCGGGAGGTCGAGGAGATGCACTCGCCGTCCTCCCTAGCCCGTTCCTGCCTGAATCGATGCCCTAGACGCCCAGGCTCATCGCGCACACCTCGAAGACCTGTCCGTCACGGCGAGCCCTTCGGAGTTTCGCCGAGGCGGCCGCGTCGTGCGAAGAGCAGATCGGCGTGGTGCCCGCGTGATGCGAGACGGGCACCCGCTCGAACTGCGTCGACTATTCGACCGCCTGCTCCGCCATCGGCGAAACGAAGAACTGTGACATGACGTTGACCTCGCCGTTGACGCTGGCGGCTGCAGGACCGACCGTCGACGGCCCCCTGCTGCTGATGACACGCCAGTTGCCCCACGCGCTCCCATCGTAGATGGTCTGATACGTCCAGTTCGGGAATGTCGCCCCCGAGGCGAACATCCTTACAAAACCTCCGTTCGTGACGAGCACTGGGCCTGTTCCCCAGCCACCCGCCGGTATCCCAGCCGACACCTCGACCCACAGTCCGGAATCCCCTCCGAGAGCAACATTCATGACGTTCATTTTTTGCGAAGTCTGATCTCGTGCCGCAACCCACAGCCGACTCTGCGTCGCCTGGTACGTCAATCCAGGAGCAATATCCGTGGTCAAGCCCGTCAATTTGATCCAGCCCGCCCAACTACCAAACACTTGGTAGGTGTACCAAACCTTACCGCCATTGTCGCGCACTGCGATGACCGGAATTCCGCTCGCGAACGTTGCCGCCGGCTCGTAGCTGGTCGCGACGCCGGTCGGGAGCGGCATCCAACTGCTGCTCCAGGTGCATCCCCCTGGATTGGCACCTGGAGTGCAGGTGAGCGGAGAAGTCAGTTGGATCCAATACATCGACCCGGTCCCTCGCCCCGGTACGTAAACCTGCACCTTGTTGGCATTAGCGATGACTCCGGCCCCGACGAGCGCCCCTTGGCCATTCGACGGGATCGCGGGCAACGGGAACCATCCCGACCATCGACCGTCATCACGGACACGGTACTGAAGGGCGCCGTTGTGCTCTGCCACGAGCCACAGACGCTTCCCGCTCCATGCGATACTCGGGCGAACTGTCGAGAACCCGTCCGACAACGCGTGGGGCGCAGGAACCCGCATGAGGTAGCGGTCCTTCGGTTGACCAGAAGCGTTCCCATCCCCAAATGTAGGCGTCATCCACAGTGACCATGGCGAGCCCCCCGCCGATATATGCCATTTGAAGTGTAACGCCGTAGCAATTTCGGGAATGGGACTCTCCGACGGCAACAGGTCTACGCCGGTCGAGAAGCGAAAGTCCTGCTTCGACCATTGCCCGTTCACGTAAAGCGCCCGTTGAAGAATCGACGTCCCGTAGTAGACGAATGAATCGACCTGTACGGCGGAGGTCACCTGATTGAAGAGCCCAGCGCCCTCATACCCCAACGTAGCATCCGGCGGATGCGCCTCCGCACCGCCAGGATTCGACTTCGTGAAGTAGGCATGCTCCCCGTCACTTTGACGCTTGTTATAAATAACTGGTACGTACTGCTCCGTCAGCCAAAGGTTACCGAGGCTGTCGTAAAACCCAGGCGAGTTCATCAGCGCTTGATCATTCTGAGGATCGGCGTTGCCTTGAAACAACGCGCTCGTCGGCTGGAGCGCACCGGTCGTCGGGTTGAAGCTGAACTCCTGCGCCGGCTTGCCGAACCGTCCCTGACCGGTACATACACACGTATTCGGAAAGAAGGTGTTTGTCGGGGGACAATCGCTGGTCGTCACACAACGCTCCCCGGTGTTGCTACAAAGCTGCGCCGGGTGACTCGCATTCGCACAGGCCCTGAGGCAGGACACGTGGAAACACGTCTCGCCCACGTCACAATCTCCGTCAACCATGCACGGCGCATCCGAACCAGTGCAGGCACCGGAACAGTCACTGTCGACGGTGCAAGGATCTCCCGAGAAAGCGCACGCCCTACAGTCGTCTCCGAGAGTGCAGGGCTGGCCCGTCGTCGGACAGGTTCCTTCCCATGGCGCGCAATGGTCCGAGTTACCCTCTCGGTAGGGTTGCGTGCACCCGACGTCGAACACGGACGTGAAGCGAAGGTCGTTCGCGTCGTCCGGGTTGTTCACACGCGTCGGATCGACGGCAATCGCTTTGACCGGGCGGAGCACGAAACACATCTGACGCCCGGTGCTAGTCAGCGCCGTCGGAGGCTTCCACTGAGGCATGAAATATACGGCGGGCACCATTAGTGCCGCGCGTGTCGGGGGAGGCGGGCTCGACGACGCAACTGACACGACGACGATACGGTCCTGCAGCCAATTGTTGAACGCCAACACATCGGTCGTGTCGTCGTGACGCAGGAGCGCCATGTCATCCCACCCACAGTAGTTGTTCTGGCAGGGCGGCGGAACCTGCGCCGGCGTCGCGGCGACCAGATCATCTACGGTATATTTGACAATCGGCCAATTGCCCGCGCACGGATCGGTCGCGAGGTTTGCATCCACATATCCGAATGGACTGCCGGGCTGTCCACCACTGAGGAGGCCGCTCACGCCTTCGTAGTAAATCCGCGTGTGATCTGCCTGCGGATTCGCAACTGCGACCCGGGCAACCGACGCGTTCGCTACGGGATCGACGACGAGTTCACAAAACGCCTTCGTCTCCGTATTGAACACCCCGATTCGCTGACCTTGGATATGACTCACGCCGGCGTTGGCGGCTTCCGTAAAGTCGGAAATGAAAACGTACTTCGCCCAAGTCGCCGTTGACCAATCCATCGTTGCGGGTTGCTGAACGAAACCGGGTACCGGTTTGATTAGAAGCCGCGTGCCCGTGGTTACGCCATCTTGGGTGTCATTGAACGGGTTGTCGAGATGCGCACCGGAGCGATCGTTCGGCGGGACATGGTCGCTGTAGACTATGATATCCACGGGGTCTGTACTTGAACGACCCGGAACAGCGAGACCGAGCACGAGCAGCACCGACAGCATGAGTTTCATCTCAAACCTCCATTCTCCACCGGACCGAACGGCGAGTTGGGAAGCCTGGCACTATGCGTCGGCGGGCCGCGTGCATCGTCCCCGGTTCGACTGCGCGCTCGGACGAAGCAGATTCCTTCTGGACCAAGGGAAACCGGGGTAGCAGGCATGAGGCGAGGAAGTGCACGCGGACCGTGATTGCGACGCCCGAGGCGCGACGGGGACGGATGCTCGACCTCCTTGGGTTCGCGGAAACCCGTTGGTCGGTCGGTGCTCGCTCGCCGAGGACGACGCGATCAAGTTGCCCACTCGGCCGCCATCGGTGAGTGCAGGCTAGCATGATCGACGGGCATGGCATAAAAAAGGGCGAGTACGCAAGCATCCATGAATGCCTGGTCACCTGGACGGACAGTTATTGCGATCCCGTCGTCCACCGCGGCGTCTCGGCAGCTTCGCGGCCATCGTATTGGGCGAGCAGCGATCCCTCGATACGTCCGGACACGAATCGACGAACGTTGAGGAGCCTCGCGGCATCATGCCCTGCATGGAAGGCGTCGGGCTGACGACCGGGCACGCCCGGCTCGGACCCGAACCTGCGGAGCCACCGGAGCGCCCGGCCACGCGGATCGAGGAGAGAGGTCGCAAACCCGCGACCTCACCGGTGATCGGTGATTTCGGTGTTCATCCGCTCCGAGGTGCTCGCCCGGGTGAGGGACACGGACTTCGAACCGGTCGCGGTGATACATGGAGGACGATCCGGGATTCGAGCCCGCCCCGGGAGCCCCGCCGCGGGAGTCCCCGATCGCGATCACGCGCGACGAGGACCGGATGGTCGATCTCTACGCGACCTCGCAGCGGCCGGGCTAGTCGTCCTCGCCGACACGGTCTACGCCGGCTCGCGGGCGACCGTGGACGGTGCGCCGGTCCCGATCGTTCCGACGAACCGCCTCTTCCGTGGCATCCGCGTGCCGGCGGGACGACCCCACGTGCGCTTCGAGTATCCCCGTGGACGATTCCCGCCGGGATCGCCACGAGCGTCGCCCGCCTGGTCCTCGTCGCCGCACTCTTCCGGAGGCGCCCCCTACTGGATGTAGCCGAGGCTCCGGAGCCGCTGTTTGATGTCCTCGTCCATCGGCGACGCGACGGGCGCCTCGGCTCCGCGGGCTTTCGTCGGCTCGTAGGTCGGCACCGTCCGAGGCGGATTCCGGGCGAGGTACGCCGGATCGACGAGCGCTTGGATGATGTGCCCGTCCATGTCTTCCGGGACCGGTAGCCCGAGCAGGTAGAGCACGGTCGGCGCGACGTCCAGGACGGACGGTGGCGTGACCGCCTGGCCGGCGTGCACGTGGTTTCCGGCCGCAATGATGATCCCTTCGAGGCGATGCTCACCGCTGATCGGGCTCGCCGGATCGTACTTCGTCACGGGACCGGCGCCATGGTCGGAGACGATGATCACGGTGTCCTTCGGCCCGGTCTGGGCGACGAGGCGCGCCACGAAGCCGTCGACCTCGTGGTAGTAGTCCGGAATCCGTGCGCGGTTGATCTCCTCCTCGTCCGCCGGCGCCGGCGGTCCACGCCAGGTCTCGGGTTGGTAGTACCTCCAGAAGTGATGCTGGATCGGGTCGGTGCCCCAGATGTAGACCATAGTCAGGTCCGCCGGAGCGGTCTCCATCAGGTGCTCCGCGATTGCCGTCCGCGTCGCATCGACGGGGTACGCCGCGAACCGACTGTAGAACTCGCGCTCGTACGGGTCGATGAAGTGACCCGGGTGGACCATCAAGCGCTCGAGCTCCGGGCCGAGCGCCGCCGGATACACGCCCGGATGCTCCTCCGTGAGCGATGCGGGGCCGCCCACCAAGTCGCCGCGCTCCGCGGGGATGAACCGGTCGGAGACCATGACGCCGTTCACCGGCTCGACCGGCCACGTGACGTACCACCCGACGACGTTCACGCGGCGGTGCTCGCGTCCGGCGATCGTCCAGAGCGACTCGCTCCGACGGAGATTGCTCGTCACCGGGATGTCCTGGGCGAGGAACGATACGATGCCGTGATGCTGCGGGGTCTTGCCGGTCGCGATCGTGGTCCAGATCGCCGGCGACAGCATCGGTTCGAGCGAGCGCAGCGTTGCGCTGAAACCGTCGTGGACGAGACGCGCGAAGGTCGGGAGCTTTCCCGTCGCGATCAGCGGCTTCATGACATCCCAGGTCGCCGCATCGATGCCGATCAGGAGCACGCGCCCATCCCCGCGCGAAGGGCTGCGGCAGGCACACGTCGCGAGGAGGACGAGGGCGGCGGCGATCGTGGCGGCGCGGGCCGCGGGGCCCGCGGCGCGCGCGCGTGAACTTCGTCGTGGCAAGGGACCACATCCTAGCCTGCGAGCGCGGCCGCGTCACACGCCGAGGAGCAGCCGCGCTCTCGACCCTAAGACGCGGATTCCTGCGCCACACACGAGAACCGAGCCCGTGAGGCCGACGGCGACGAGCGCGGCCACGCGAGGCACCGCGGCGAAGCCGGTCACGTGGGGCCATGTCAGGACGAGGAACGGATAGTGGTAGAGGTAGATGCCGTAGCTCGCCCGGCTGAGGAAACCGACCGGACCCGGCACCGTTGCGTTCGCGGTAAGCGACGCCGTGAGTCCCACGACGCTGAAGGTGTAGATGCCGCGGAAGAGCACCTGCACCGGGAGCGGCGGCGCGGCCGCGGCGAGCCCCCAGAGCAAGGCGTACCCTGCGATGCCGAGGAGACACGTGACCACCACGGCTCCGCGACGCCGCGTCGCGAGCGCGCGTAGGCGGGGACGGTGGACCCAGGCCACCCAGCCGGCGAGGAAGTAGCCGTAGTAGTAGGCCGGGTTCCGCATCCCCCAGAAGAACCCGTTGTCGAACCGTAGCGCGGGGATGAGGGCCGCCGCGACGGGATAGAGCCAGACGATCACGACCGCGGGGGCGATCGCCCGATCGCCGACCGCGCAGAGAGCGCTCGTCGCGACGATACAGACGATCAGGAGGAAGACGTAGTAGTAGATCGGCAACGCAGAGCCCGTGACGAACTCGAACGCGATGTCGCGGAGGCGCGTCGCGCCGGCGAAGCCGGTCACGTGGACGACCGCCGATGCGACCACGTACGGCACCAAGATACGGACGAGCCGTCGGGCGACGATGCGGCGCTTCGACAATCCCGTTCGCGCGTACAGATACCCCGAGACCACGAGGAAGGCCGGCACGTGGAACTGGACCGCGCGGCGGACGATATTGTCGACGGCGGTCGCTTCGGGATTCCAGAGCGTCAGCAGCGAGTGATTCACCACGACCGCGACGATCGCGGCCGCCTTCACGTAGTCGATTGCGGCGAGGCGTCCGGACTCGTCGATCGGCGAGCGCGCGAGCATGCGCGCGCCTCCATACCGCCGTACCTGCGCGCAGGTCTATGCCGAGCCGTGGTGCGCGGCCCGCACCCGGGACCCGACTCGGCGGTGCTCGTCGGCTCGGCGGCCGACCCGGCGCCGGGATTGCGCGCCGACGGCGCCGCCGGTGGCCCAGCCGGCGGGACGAGCCCCCGATCACGCAACTCCCGCGCCACGCCACGCGCGAGCAGCGCGTGTCCGATCGCATTCGGATGCGGGTCGACGAACGGGCGGTTCACGAGCGTCGCGGGATCACGCCCGGCATAGAACCCCGCGGTGTCGACGACCGGCACGCCTGCCTCTCGTCCGAACTCCTGGAGGCGCTCGAGCGCGATCGGCGCGAGCGCGGGGCTGCCGAGATCGTGGAGGAAGATCGCGAATCGGGCGCCCCGGCGGCGGATCGCCGCCTGCATCTGCGCGAGAGCGTCGCGGCTCGCGATCCAACCCGGGTCGGTCGGCGCGAACGCGGGGCCTTCTTCGTCGCGGCGCTTCTGCCAATACGCCATCCGCTCGAGGCCCGCGAGGCCGCCGTGCGCCGTCCACCCGCGGTAGAGGAACGCTCCCCATTCGAACAGCCGGCTTCGGAGGACGAGCTGCCGGTAGGCCCGGTCGGACCACCGCGTCGACGGCACGTACGCCAGCCGCATCCGTTCGGTCGGCTCGATGTCGTTGACGACGTACAGCAGCACGACGAGATCCGGCGCCAGGCGGTCGATGTTCGCGGCGAGGAAGTGCTCCTCCTGGTCGCTGTTCCACCCCTGGACGGCACCGACGACGACGTCCACGCCGACAGAAGCGAGCTCGGCTCGGAGCCGCGCCGGAAACGTCTCGTCCTCCGGCACTCCCGGCCCGAACGTCACGGAGTCGCCCAGGCAGAACACGCGAAACGTCCCGGGCGGTTTCGGAATGCGCGGCTCACGATCGCGCATGCCGAGCGAGTTGAAGCGCACCGAGACGCGGCCGAGCTCCGCGCTCGCCTCCGGTACGTGACGGAAATATCCGCCTGCGTCGTCCCACACGATGAGGCTGCCGTACTTTTCGAGGTCGTGGGCGAAGTCGTGCACCGCGACATTCGTCGCGCGCAGGCCGACCTCGAGAAGCGCGAGGGCGAGCACGGTCGACGCGACCGCGAGAAGCAGGTGTCGAAGCACGGTCACCGTGCCGCACGCGCGGGACGCACCGGCCCGCGAACCCTCGCCTTTTCCGTCACGATATCCAGTGCTATGAGGCAGCGCCCCCGAAGCCGCCATGGGCGCAACGTTCTGATACGCATCCACATGTTCGACGAGCAAGCGCACGCCGGTGTCCCGACCCATGCGGCGGCGTGATGATCTCCTTCCCGGTCCGCAGACGCCGACCACGCCCGATGCCGCGCGCATGCGCAACCTGCCGGCGGCGTGGCCGTTCGGTCTCGTCGCCCTCGTCGTAGCCTTTTGGCTCGTCCGGATCGTCCGCCCGGGTTCGCGCATCACGCTCGTGAGCTACGATTCGCGCACGTACTTCTATCCGCTCTACGAGGCGTTCTACGGGCGGCTCGCCGCCGGCAAGTTCTCGGCGTGGAATCCGTATCAGCTATGCGGCCTACCCTGGCTCGGGACGCTCCAGGGGGGCTTCTTCTATCCCCCACACGCGCTTTATCTCGCCTTGCCGACGAACGTTGCGCTCGCGGTGTCGGGGTTCGGTCACCTCGTTTTCATCGCGCTGACGACGGCCGCCTTTGCGCGCCGGGCCGGTCTCATGCCGGTGGCGGCGATGCTCGCCGGGGTACTCTTCACGCTCCGCGGTTCGATCGCGCGCTTGCTGCTGTGGCCATACACGCTCGAAGCGGTCGCGTGGCTGCCCTTGGGCTCGCTCGCGGTACTTGAGCTCACGCGCGGCGGCGGCCGACGGGCAGTGGCGCTCCTCGGCGGCGCGACGGGGATGAGCGTCCTCGCCGGAAGCCCGCAGGGGACGGTCTTCATCGGGTATGCCTGGGGCACGTTGCTCGTCGCGCTGCTCGCCGGCGAGCGCGCCTCGGCGCGCGCGTGGGCGCTCGCCGGCGGTCGGTTCGCCGCCGGGATCGGCTTCGGTGGTGTCGTCGGCGCCGTGCAGCTCCTGCCGGCGCTCGAGATGGCGCGCGTCGGCACGCGGGCGGCACACGCGTTGTCGTTCGCCGCGATGTTGCCCTTCGGCAATCCGGGCTTCCAGCTGGTGTGGGAGGCGATCACCGGCGGCCCGCTCTCGTTTGGCGTGGTCGCGCTCGCGCTGATCCCGGCGGCCATCTTCGGACGCGGCAAGCGCACGCTCGCGGTGTGGGCTTTCGCATTCGGCATCGTGGTGTTTCTGCTCGCGATGGGCCCCGCCACCCCGCTCTTTCGGCTCTACCTCGTCGTGCCGTTTCTGACGCAGTTCCGTTCGCCCGCACGGATGATCGTCATCGCGCAGTGGGCCGCGGCGATTCTCGCCGCGACGGCACTCCACGCAATCGTCCAGAGGGCCGGCGCGAGGCAGCCGCGCGGCGCGGACGGCGGGCGCGTCCGTCGAGCGCTCGTCCTCGGTCCGACGATCTTCTGCGCCCTCGCGTTCGCGGCGATCCTCTTCGCGCGCCACGTCTTCGTCCCGGCCACGCTCGGCGCCGCCACGGGCGCCCTTCTGCTGCTCGCAGTCCGGCGTCCGCTCCCCGTCGTCGGCGCGTCGCTCGTCCTCCTCGCCGCCTCCGAAGCGATCTTCGAACCCGGCCCACGTGAGCGCCTTCCATACGATCAGGCCGCGGCGGCCGTCTACGAGCGCTACGGCGCGATGTACGCCCTGCTGACCCGCATCCAAGGGTCCGACCGCGTGTGGGTCGTGAATCCCTTCCTGAACCCCGATCTCGCGCCGAAGCTTGCGAGCCGCCACGGCGTGCGCTCCGTCGAGGATTACGAGCCCCTGAACCTCCGCCGGCAAGCCGACTACTTCACGTTTCTCATGGAGGGCGCAACGACGCGCTCCGATCCGAACTTGATCTTCCAGGGAGGGTTCATCCCACCCGCCGTGAGCTCGGGTCGGATGGCGCCGGTCCTTCGCCGGCGCCTGCTCGACCTCGCCGCGGTCCGCCTGATCGTCATCCCCGACAACTTCCTCGGCCGGCCCGCGATCGCGAAGATCGTCGCGGGCAACGGCCTCGTGCGCCGCGAAGCGGTGGGAGAGCGCCTGACCCTGTTCGAGAACCCCGCCTCCCTGCCGCGCGCGTTCATCGTCTACCGGACGCGCGCCGCGCCCCCGCCCGATGCGCTCCTCGCGGCTCTCAGCCGGTCCGACTTCGACCCGCTCGTCGAGAGCTACGTCGAAGGCGACCCGGGGTTCGTGGCCACACCGACGGCGCCGCGGCGCGGTACGGCGGCCACGTTCGTGCACGATGGCGAGGACGTCGTCGAGCTGGACGTCGACGCCGCCGCGCCCGGCCTCGTCGTGCTCGCGGATTCATTCGCTCCCGGTTGGCGCGCCACCGTGGACGGTGCCGATACGCCGATCGTTGCGACGAATCACCTCTTCCGAGGTGTCGCGGTCGATACGGGGCACCATCGCGTCCGGTTCGTCTATTCGCCGTGGACCGTTCCGGTCGGTGCCGCGTCGACGGCGCTCGCCCTCGCCACGCTCGGCGTCCTCGCGCGACCGCCCCGTCGATCGCGACCGACCTGAGCGCTTCCCAGCCGATCGAGGTCGCGACACACCAGGCTCCGACTTCGGTTGCTGGTCCGCGGTGAGCGTGCTACTCGCGGGCGGCGCTTGTTCCGCGCGCGGCCGATCGTCTCCGCATGACCCTGCTTCGCCGTTCGCTTCGTCATGTCCTCGTCGGAGTGACGATCCTGGCGGTCGCGGTAGTGCTGGCGGAGCTCTCTCTGGACGTTGCCGCACTCTTCGCGCGCGACCGCACCGGCGCATGGAAGCTCGGGGCGGCGCACAAGATCCTGTGTGTCGGCGATTCGCACACCTTCGGCGCACTCGTCCCGGCCGAGGAGTCGTATCCCGGCCAGCTCCAACGGTTCCTCGACGAACGCGCCCCGGCAGCGTACTCCGTCGTGAATCTCGGCATCCCGGGAATGAACACCGCGCAGGTCCGGGACCGGCTTCACGCGGCGCTACTACGGGAGCCGCCGAGCATCGTGATCGTGTGGTGCGGGGTGAACGATGCCTGGAATCGCACCGAATCGCGCGCGCAGGCCGACAGCCTCGGGAACGTGCTGATGCGCTCTCGCCTCTATCGCCTCGTCCAGACGTGGCGGAACGACCGCCGGCTCGACAACGCCCTCGGCAAGGCCGTGCCCGGTGCAGGGGAGCGCTACGACGTGAGGGTGCTGACCGACCCGCAGCAGCCGGACCACCGGCGGCTCGCAGTCGTCGGCGGCGATCAGACCGAGGAAGTCGCATTCGAGGACACCGGCTTCCAGGTGGATCCCGGCATGGAGGATCGAGCGGCCGGCGACTATCGCCGGATGGTCGAGGACTGCAAGGCTGCCGGCGTCTCGCTCGTCTTCATCACGTATCCGGTGGACGTCGACGCCTTTCACGTCGCGAACCGGGCGATCCGTCGTGTGGCCGGAGAATACGCGATCCCCGTAATCGAGTCGTCCCGGTCGGTGCAGCGCGTCCCGGAGAATGCACGGCGCTTCCTGTGGGCCGGCCATCCAAACGGCCCGATGTACGGCGAGATCGCCCGCGACATCGCCCACCTGCTGGTCGGAGGGGTGCTCGCGGAAATAACGTTCGACGACGAGCGCCTTGCCGACACGTCGATGACGGGACCCTGCTCCCGATCGACGACGGACTGCGCGAGGGGTACGGGGTGTTACCGCTGGAACCCACAAGCCGCGGTCTGCAACATTCGGACGGCAGTCCTTGCGACCGGGCACGGCGTCGAGGCGTCGCTGCGATTTCGCGTCGACACGGTGCCGAGCACAAACGGGGGGCGCGATGTCATCGGCCTCACGGAGGACAGGTACGGCACAGGTATTTACGCGCGCTTCACCGGCGCGGATCAGCTAGAACTCCTCGCCATCGGAAGTAACAGCGTCGAGCGCCGGTGCGGACCTCTCGCGTCGCACGTGGCGGCGGGCACGTGGTACGGCCTCCGGGTACGCGCCGACAAGTCGGATCGCGCCCGAGCCAGTCTCGAGCTGCTCACCGCGGCGGACACCGTGATCGATTCCGTCACGTGCGGAGACCTCCCGGCTGGTGGGGGCGCGTTCGGCAGCATCACGATCGGGAGCTCCTGGGCCGGCGGGTCGAGCGCCGACATCACGTTCGACGACGTGACGGTCCGGGAAGCGCCGCGCGACGCGTTGGTTTCCGGGCAGAAGACGGGAACGACCCCGTAGCACGACGCGCAGGCCATCCTGCGCCCGGCCGCGAGCGAGCCCTCAGCGCGCCTCGTCCTCGCGGAGCGTGCGCACGACCCGCGCCGGATTCCCGACCACGACCGCGCGAGCCGGCACGTCGCGTGTAACCACTGCACCGGCGCCGACGATCGCGCCCTCGCCGATCGTGACGCCGGGCAGGATGACCGCTGCCGACCCGACGGTCGCGCCGCGCCGCACGCGACTCGGGATGCACGTCCAGTCGGCATCGGTCACCAGTTGCCCGTCTGGCCGGCAGGCGCGAGGAAAGCGATCGTTGGTGAAGCAGACGTGATGGCCGATGAAGACCTCGTCCTCGATCGTCACGCCCTCGCAGATGAAGCTGTGACTCTGGATTTTGCAGCGGGCGCCAACGACCGCGTTCTTCTGGATCTCGACGAAGCACCCGATCCGCGTCCCATCACCGACCGTGCACGCGTAGAGATTGCAGAAGCCGAAGATCTTGACGTCGCGCCCGAGCCGGACGTCGGGGGCGATGCGATTGTAGGTCTCCATGGTTCAACCCTCGTCGGTCGTCGCCCCGGACGTCCGCGGCGCCCCGTTCGGAACCGGCGGTCGCGCCAGCGCCGCAACGCTGAGCCCGAAGGGAAAACGTCGCACTCTGCCGAGCGCCTTCGCTTCGAGCCGGTAGGCCGCGACGAGCGCCTTGTTGATCCACGGCGACTGGACGCTGAAGTCGGTTCCCCGCCGCCGCGATATGCCCAAGCGCGCGACGATCCCGCGGAGGACCACCGCGGGCGGAAACGCAACCACGTTCGTATACGTCAATCGTTCGACCGTGAAATGGGACGCTTCGAGCGCGCGGCGAAGCGTCCGCGCGGTGTACCGTCGGAAATGGTGTAGCACCTCGTCGTGTTCGCTCCATAGGAACTGAAAGGCCGGTACGCTGATCAGGAGCCATCCGTCGGGACGGAGTATCCTCGCGACGTCCTCGAGTAACGGCCCCTCCTCTGCGAAATGCTCCAGGGCGTCCATGAGCAGGATCACGTCGAAGGTCGCCGCGGCGAACGGAAGCCGGCCACCCTCCGCGCAAGCGAGGCGTGCAAGCCCGCGCTCACGACAGTAGCGGAGAGCTTGAACCGAGCGATCGACGCCGACGGTGTGTCCGCGTCCGCCCACGTGGGCGAGGACCGCGCCCGTCCCGCACCCGACGTCGAGGATACGGAGCGCTGCCCGATCAGGGACGTCGCGGAGGAGCGCGTCGATGAGGAGTCGCTTGCCGATGTACCACCAGTGCTGCGTCTCCAGCCGGTACATCTCGTCGATCTCGGCGGTCTCCATTCGTCCGGGCGATGGGTACCACAGTGCGGCGGCCGCTTTCCAAACGCCTCCTCCGCGACGTCCACCCCTGCGGACGCTGGCGCCGGCGCGTTTCGCTATCGCGGCAGAAAATGGCCTTCGCGGAGCGTCCGCGCGATTCCCTTCGCGAGCAGCGCGTATCCGTGTGCGTTCTGGTGCCGGTCGTAGAGCGGCGCGTTCATGAGCCGCTCGAACGACCGTCCGCCGTAGAACGGGAACGTGTCGAAGACCGGCACGCCGGCTTCCCGTCCGAACTCGGTGAGCCGCGCCCACGCCGCGCGCTCCAACGGCGACCGCGTCTGGTCGTTGAGGAAGATGACGAACCGTGCGCCGCGTGTCCGGGTGAGGTCGCGAATGCGCAGGAGGGCATCCCGGCTCGCGAGCCAGCCCGGCTCATCCGGATCGAAGGCGGCAGATCCCTTCTCCGGCAGCCACCGCCAGCGCGCGAGCGCCAGTGAATCCGGCGCCTGCGGAAACGACACGGCATACATCCAGGCGCTCCACTCGAACAGGCGGCTGTGCATGACGAGCATCCGGTAGACGCGCGAGGCGTTGCGCTGCCGGCGCGGGTCGAACGCCTCGGTGAGCTCGGTATCGTTTGCGACGTAGAGCAGCGAAACGAGGTCGGGCGCGAGCTCGTCGATGTGGTGTTCGAGGAAAGAAGACTCCGCGACGGTGTTCCAGCCCTCGACACCGGCCGCGACCACGTCGATCCCGTCCGCGCGCAACGTGGCGCGGAGCCACGCCGGATAGATCGCGTCCTGCCGCACGCGTGGCCCGAAGGTATGGGAATCGCCCAGACACAGTACGCGGAATGTGCCGGCGGGCTTCGGCATCCGCGGTTCCCGGTCGCGCATGCCGAGCGAGTTGAAGTGCATTTGGACGCCCTGCGAAACGAAGCTCGTGTTCAGCGGATATCGCATGTAGTCACCGGCATCGTCGTGTTCGAAAACGCTCGCATGCTTCACCACCTCGAACGCCGGATCGCCGATCCGGACCCCCGGTAAGCGGAGGATCCCCTCGAGGACGACCAGCGTGCACACGGTCGAGGCTGCGGCGAGGACGATGCGGCGAATCATCTCGGCGGCATCGCGTACCGCCGTGGCGGGGAGCCACGCAAGGCGTCGAGGACGTCCGCACGCCTTCGGGATGCATCGTGCGCTCGACTCGGTGTAAAGAGTTCCGCCACGGCGGCATCATCGATGGCAGGCGCCCCCGCGAGACCCGTGGCAAACGAGCCGCATCCGACGAGCGAACGGGCTCGTCTCACGGCCGACGGACGGCTGCGCGCGCTCGGAGCGCTCGCCGTGCTCGCCGCGGCGTTCTTCGCGTTTCGGCTCGTTTTCCGGGGCCGCGGAATGGTGCTCGTCAATGGCGACGTGCTCCTCTACTTCTACCCCCTCTACGAGACGACGTATGCACGGATGGCGGCGGGCCATCTTCCGCTGTGGAATCCGTATCAGCTCTGTGGCCTTCCATGGCTCGCGACGCTCCAGGGTGGATTCTTCTACCCCGGCCACGTCCTCTACCTCCTGCTGCCGACGTACCTCGCGCTCGGTGCCTCGACGCTCCTGCACTTCGTGCTCGCGGCCGTCGCGACGGCGGTGTTCGCACGCGAAGCCGGTCTGGGGACGGCGGCCGCGATGCTGGGCGGGATTCTGTTCACGCTCCGCGGGACGGTCGCCAACCTGACGCTCTTCCCGAACGCCCTCGAGGCCGCGGCGTGGCTTCCGGTCGGGTGCCTCGCCATCCTGCGGCTCGCCCGGGGCGCCGGCGCATCGGCGGGCGCGCTGCTCGCCGTCGCGTCCGCCGCGAGCCTGCTCGCCGGCTATCCGCAGGAAACGGTCTTTCTGGCGTACGCCTGGGCGACGCTCCTCATAGCGCTCCTTCTCGGCAGTCGAGCCGGGGTGCGACGCTGGATCTCGCGCGGCGTCTGGTTCGGCAGCGCGCTCGCGCTGGGCGGCATCGCGGCCGCGATCCAGCTCCTTCCCGCAGCGGAGCTCTCCCGCGCGGGCGCCCGCGAAACCCAGCAGCTGACGCAGGGGCTCATGTTCCCGATGGGCGGCGCGGTGCAGGGCAATCCCGCTTACTATTACCTCGCAAACCACTCGATCAGCGGCAGCCAGTTCGCGTTCGGCCTCGTGGGCCTTGCGCTCCTTCCGGTCGCCGTGTTGGCGCGACGCCACCGCGCGCTTGCAGGCTGGGGGATCGTCTTCGGCGGCGTGACGCTCGCATTCGCGCTCGGCCCCGTTACGCCGCTGTTCCGGCTGTACATGGCCCTGCCGGCACTCGGTTGGTTCCGTCTTCCGAGCCGGATATTCCTCCTCACCGATTACTGCTTCGCGCTGGTCGCCGCGGTCGCGCTCGACCGTCTGGGCGACGCCGTCCCGGTCGCCGCACGCCGGCGCGGGTGGCCTGGGCTCATTCCGGCCGCCGTGATCGCGACGGCGCTCGGGCTCGCCGCGTTCGCCGGCGTCCGCGGCCAGTTCCGCGCGATGTTCCTCGGACTCCTCACGGCTGGAGCTGTCGCCATCGGCGCGCGACGTGGCGTGCTGGCTTCCATCGTGGTCGTGCTCGCGCTCGTGGACGTCTTCGCGGAGCCATCGCCCGGACTCCTGCGGCCATACTCTCGCGGCGCCGACGAGCTCTACGGCACGCACGCCGAGACGTTCCAGGCCGTCGCGGCACGCGCGGGGCATGACCGGATCTGGCTCTTCGCACCGACGTTGATGCCGGACTTCGGACCGAAGCTGCCCACCCGGTATCGCGTCCGCGCCATGACCGACTACGAGCCCGTCAACCTGCGTCGTCAGTCGGAGTATTTTCTGTACTTTACCAATGGTCCGCTACGGTCACCGCCGCATTTCTCGGGTGACGTCTACTCGCTCGCCGGACTCCCCAGGCGCCCGAGCGCGGCCACGCGTCGGCGGCTCGTCGACCTCACGGCGATGCGGTTCATGCTCGTGCCGGAAGCCTTCTTCGTCCGCGCCGACGTCCGGCAGTTCGCCATGGAGGCCGGGTTCGTCCGGCGCCCGGACGTCGCCCCCGGCATCGTCCTCTTGGAGAACCCACATGCCGCTCCGCGGGCGTTCGTTGTCTATCGAACGTTGCCCGCGCCGGAGCCCGACGATCTCCTGTCGCGACTGAGCGCGCCGACGTTCGACCCCCTCGTCGAGAGCTTCGTCGAGGGCGACGTCGGGATCGACGGCGCGGGCGCCCCCGAGCGCGGCGAACCCGCGACGTTCGTCGTCGACGACGAGGCCGCGGTCGAGCTCGAGGTGAACGCCGCCGCGCCGGGGCTCGTCGTGCTCGCCGATTCCTTCTACTCCGGCTGGGAAGCGACGGTGGACGGCGTGCCGGCGCCGATCGTCCCGACGAACTTGCTGTTCCGCGGCGTCCGGGTGCCCGCCGGGAACCATCGTGTCCGCTTCGAGTACCACCCGTGGACGGTCCCCGCCGGTGCGCTCGCGAGCGCGGTGGGTGTCCTCGGCATCATCGGGCTCTGGGCGTGGGGACGGCGCTCGGCGCGCGCTCCCGGGATACTACCGTCCGGCGCCGCCGCGGACGCACTCCGACCGTAGCCCGGGCGCTCAATCCCGCGGACGCTTTCGCTCCCCGAGGCGGTAGCGCCCGAACATCCCGTTGCAGACGATCCGGACGAGCCCGATCGCGGAGCGCACGGCGTCGCGTCCGCGGTGTACCTTCGTGCCCGCCTCGTCGTGCCACCGGACCGGAATCTCGAGAATGACGAACCGGAGCCGTCCCGCGAGGTAGAGCACTTCGGCGTCGAAGCTCCAGTCGTCCAGCGTCACGCGCGGAAAGATCTCGCGCACAGCCTCCTGGGTGAATACCTTGAAGCCACAGGTGACGTCCGAGACGCGGACGACGAGCAGCCGGGTGAGAAACGTGAAGACGCGCCCCATCGCCTCGCGCAGGAAGGGCTGGCGCTCCTCGATGATCGCGCCCGGCATCTTCCGCGAGCCGATGGCGACCTGCACGCCGTTGCGGAGATGGCCGAGGAATTTCTCGAGCTCCTCGATCGGCGTGGAGAGGTCGGCGTCGGTCATCAGCACGGCCTCCCCGCGCGCGTGACTCATGCCGAGCTTGACGGCATGCCCCTTCCCGCGGTTCGCCGTGGAGGCAACGACGCGGACGGGGTTGCCGAGCTCCGTGCCGAGCCGGCGCACGACGTCCGCCGTACCATCGGTGCTTCCGTCGTCCACGACGATCAGCTCTGCAGGCAGCCCGTGCGCTTGCAGGTATGCGTCGATGCGGCGCAGCGGTTCGACGATCCGCCGCGCCTCGTTGTACGCGGGGACGACGACGCTCAGCCGACATTCCTCCTGCGCGTGGGTCACCGGGCCCGGAATCCGCCGCTGCTGTGTGGAGCGAGTGATCGCGCGCCCGGCATCGGCGGGTGGATACCACAAGCGCGGACGCGTTTGCCAAAGGCCTCGGTCATCGAGCCGGAGCACGAGCGCGCTGGGAGTCGGGAGCGGTCGTCGGCGCGGGCGAACGCCTTCCGAAGAGACCGGCCGCGCGTAACGTGCGCGCGATGCCGTTCGCCAACAGCTCGTGGCCCTGCGCGTTCGGGTGAGGATCACGCAGGCCGTCGTTCATCAGGCGGAGCGGCGGATAGCCGGCGAAGAAGTCCCAGGTGTCGAAGACGCGCACGTCGTTCAAGTCGCCGAACTCGTGGAGACGCGCGAGTGCTTTGTGCTCCAAGGGACCATTTTCCTGGTTCTGGAGGAACACGACGAGGTCCGCGCCGCGACTCCGCGTGAGACCGGTCATGCGTTCCAGCGCCGCCCGGCTCGCAATCCATCCGCGATCTTCCGTCGAGAACGGCGTCCCGGCCGATTTCTGCAATGCCACCCAGGCAAGAAACCGCCGCGTGTCCTCGGGGTCCGGGCCGGCGATCTTCGCCTGGTACAGAAACGCGCCCCATTCGAACAACTCGCTGTGAAGGAGGAGCGCGCGATAGGCCCGGCTTGCCCAGCCGGTCGGCGGCCGACGCGCGCGCGAGAACGGGTCGACCAACTCGTTGTCGTTGACGACGTACAGGACGAGGACGAGGTCGGGATCCAAGCGGGCGACGTTCGTCTCGAGGAAGCGGTCTTCCATCACCGTGTTCCATCCGGCGACGGCGGCGGTCACGACGTCGACGCCTTCGGGTGCCAGCAGTCGGCGGAGACGCGCCGGGTAGATCTCCTCCGCCGGAACGGCGGGCCCGAACGTCACCGAATCGCCGAGGATCAGGAGACGAAACGCGCCCGCCGGCTTTGGCAGGCGCGGCTCGGGATCCCGCATGCCGAGAGAGTTGAACTGGACACTGACACCCTGGAGCATCGTGCTCTCGCCCGGGCGATGGCGCGAGTATCCACCGACCTCGTCGTCGACGAGCAAGCGCGCATACTTCTCCGACTCGTGCACGAGGTCGTGGACGCCGAGCCCGGTCACGCGGACGACGATCTCGAGGGTGGCGAGCACCGCGACGATGGAGAGGGTGGCCAGAACGAGATTGCGGAGCATGCGCGAATCCCGTAGCCGGGGCATCCGCGACGATCAAGGTGAGCGGCAACCGAACTGGCACTCCGCCCGCCCGCGTGTCACAGTGATCGCCCGCGGAGCCCGAACCCTTTGTCCGATCCGTCCGACGGCGCGAACGCGCCAGCATGATTCACCGGCTTGCCATCGCGTCCCTCGCGGGGGCGCTCGCGGTGGGGGGCATGGTCGCGTGCCGTCGGCCGCCCGTCGAAACCGTGCTCGAACCGGTCCACCGACTCTTGCAGACCGACGGCAGCTCTTCGCCGTGGGCCTGCGGCACCGAGGACGAGGTCCGACCTGCGATCGGCTGTCCGCTCGTGCTCCCGGGCGTGACCGAGTTGAACGTCGCCCACGACGGTAGGACGTTCCACCACCGCTATCGATTACCGGCGTCGGCCCCGCCCGGCGCCTATATCCTCGAGCCGATGGTCCGTTTCGGCGATCGCGAGGCCTGGCAGCTTCTCGGCGCGTCCGTTGCGCGTTTCACGCAGGATCACGAGATCGAGCTGCCGATCACGTTACCCGACGGCGTTTCCGATGGGTCGATCGACGTGAGCGTCCGCGCGCGTGCCGTACCGCCCGCGACGCAGACGAACGAGCCACCTGCCGTGCGCATCGGCACCGGAGCCGTTCTCCGGGTCGGAATCGCGCTCGAATCCATCGCCACCGCAGCAACCCCCTCGCCCGTCGAGTTCTCCCTCGTCGCGCGGACGGCGGGGGGCGACCGCGAGCTCGTCCGGACCACCCTCGATCCCGTCGACGACGCCGCCCGGAAGTGGAACGATTACCGTCTCGACCTCGGCGCGTTCGCCGGTCAATCCGTCCGATTCCAATTTTCGAGTCGGGTGGTGCCACGCCCGGGGGAGACGGCGGACGAGGCGTTCAGCTTTCCGCTCTGGGGCGCGCCGGAGATTCTCGAGCCGCGAGCGCGGCAGGCGAAACAGCCGAACGTCATCCTCATCTCCCTCGACACGCTGCGTGCCGACCATCTCGGCGTCTACGGATGCGACCTCCCAACGAGCCCGTCCATCGATCGCTTCGCGGGCGAAGGGACGCTCTTCGAGCAGACGATCGCCGCCTATCCGTCGACGCCCGCGTCGCACATGACGATGATGACGGGCGTGTATCCGGCGGTGCACGGCGTCGTGGGGCCGCTCGACCGCCTGCCACAGGAGATCCCGACGCTCGCCGAACGCCTCGCCACCGCGGGCTACACGACCGGTGCCGTCACCGAGGACGGGATGCTCGTCGGCGCCTCCGGGTTCCAGCGCGGATTCAGCTATTACCGCGAGAACAAGGGAACGAGCATCTGGGACGCGTCCGGACAGGTCGACGTCACGTTCGCCGCCGGGCGCCGGTGGATCGAAGCCCATCGCGACGAGAAGTTCTTCCTTTTCCTTCACACCTACCAGGTGCACGAACCCTACAGCCCGCCCCCCGAATTCGACATCTTCCGGACGTATCGCGAGGATGGTCACGACGTGCCGATCACGGACGCCACGCCGCTCGCGATCCGCAGTCGCCACCTCTATGCGGGCGAGGTGCGGTACGTCGACAGCGAGTTCGACAAGCTCCTCACGGGGATCGCCACGCTCGGGCAGGCGGATCGCACGCTGATCGTCGTCACGTCGGACCACGGCGAGGAGTTCTACGAGCACGGCTGGAAGGGCCACGACGAGTCGCTCTACGAGGAGGTGCTGCGTGTCGTGCTGATCCTGCACGGACCGGGCGTCGTGCCGGCCGGGCTTCGCATCCCGGTGCAGGTGTCGCTCGCCGACCTGACGCCGACGCTCCTCGATCTGGTCGGTCTGCCGGCCTCCCCGACTACGCAGGGCGTGAGTCTCGTTCCGCTGCTCCACGATCCCGGCGCCCCGGCCTTCGCCAACCGCGTCGCCTTCGCGGAGCTCGTGAAGAAGCGTCAACCGTACCTGAAGGGCGCGCGCGCCGGCGGCCTCATGTGGATCTTTCCGGAGATTGCGGGGCGCGGACCCGAGGTCTACGAGCTCGGGAAAGATCCCGGCGAGCACGAGAACATCGCGACGCCGGCGTTGATCGCGCAGGGGGAGCGGTTGATCGAGCAGTACCGTACCACCGCGACGAGCCTCCGCGCCCGGCTCGCCGGCAAGCCCGCCGAGGAGGCCACGAGCCCGCCCCCACTCGACGCCCGGACGGTGGAGAAGCTCCGCGCCCTCGGCTACGTCCAGTGAGCGGCGCGAGTTGAGCGCGCGTCACCCGTGGCGCGAACGCGCGGGACGCGCGGCGCTCGTCCTCGTCGGCGTGGCGCTCGCCCTCGTCATCGTCGAGGTGGGGGACGCACTGCGCGCGTGGCTCCGCGGATCCGGATGTGCGCACGGCCAGCCGCCGTTCTGGCGTCCGCGCGCCGACGTCGGTTGGGCGCTCGCGCCGGGCGCGAGCGGCGACGCCCACGTCTGCATCGGGACGTACGAGATGGCCCGCCACGCGATCACGATCAACGCACTCGGGCAGCGCGACCGCCCGCGGACGCTCGCCCGAACGCCAGGGGTCGCGCGCGTGCTCGTGCTCGGCGACTCGTTCGTCGAGGCGATGCAGGTCGATCTCGAGGAGTCGTTTCCCGCGCTCCTCGAACGCCGACTCCGCGTCGAGATGCTGAATGCCGGGGTGTCGGGCTACAGCACCGACAACGAGCTGCGGGCGTTCGTCGCTGACGGCCACCGGTACGCACCGGACGTCGTGCTCCTCCTGTTCCACGTGGGAAACGACGTGCTCGAGAACGGGCCACGGCTCTTCCTCCAGAATCCCCACGGGCTTCCTCCGAAGGGATGGCTTCGCTCGGATGCGCCGTCGCGTCGCCTCGACGCGTGCTTCGCCGTCCATCGCGCCGCGGCCGCGGTCGCCGCCGCGACACCGTCGCTGCTGTGGCGGAACTCGCGGCTCCTGCGCGGCGGGCTGACCAGCGGCGTCGCACGCGTGATCCAGTCCGCCTGCGCCGACGAGATCGGGCCCTCCCTCATCCGGGGCGTGCCCGAGCTGTTCGGGGTCTACGGAAAGCCCGCGACGCCGGCGTGGCAGGAAGGCTGGTCCACCACCGAACGGCTGCTCGTGCACCTCGCCCGCCGCGTCCGCGCGAGCGGCGCCCGGTTCGGCGTCGTTCTCGGTCCGGCCTGCCTCGAGTTCGATCCGCGGCTGCGCTGGCCATCGATGGCGGACCCCGTCGTCCGCGAGCACGACTGGCGCTTCGTCTATCCCTACACGCGCCTCCAGCACTTCCTCACCGCGGAGAAGATCGACTGGCTATCCCTCCAGCCCGCGCTCCGCACCCATTTCATAAAGACCGGCGAGCTCACGTGCTACTTGTGGGACGGCCACTGGAACGCGGCGGGACACGCGGTCGTCGCGGAGAGCCTCGCCCCGTTCGTGATGCGGCTTCTCGGCGGAACTTGACGTCCGGGGATCGGGGCGTGCCGGCTATCGCGTGCAGATCGCGAGCAGATCGATTGCGCCGTCCGCCGTCGGGCGCTCTTCGAAGTCCTCGGGAACCACCTCGGCGACCGGCACGTGGTCGCGCGCCATCTGGCTTCGCACGAGTCGCGCGAGCCGACCGAACGCCCACTGCACGACCGGCGCGGGGAGGAGCCGGTGGAGCCGGAGCGGGTCGAGGCGCATGAGGCGATCGACGCGCGCCCGGCGCGCCGCCTCGTACGCCGCGACGCGCGCATTGCCGACGACGCCGCGGACGTCGACCTGCGCGAAGAAGGGGCGGAGGAGCGCCGCGAGCTCGTCCGCGGTGTACTCGCGGACGTGGAAGGGGTTTGGCGAGAACGACATCGGCCGGTTCGGCGTCGTCAGGACCAGGCGTCCGCCGGGCACCAGCCGTTCGCTGAACTGCGCGAGCAGACGCGCCGGCTCCTCGAAGTGCTCGACGACCTGGAAGTTGCAGACGACGTCGAAGCGGCAGCCGAGGGCGCCGAGCCGCTCGAGGTCGGCGCAGACGAAGCTCAGGCGCTCGCGCCCGTAGCGCATGCGCGCGTGCGCGAGCGCCGGCCACGCGCGATCGACGCCCACGACGCGTGCGGCGACTTCGGCGAGCTGCGCGGCGCCGTAGCCCTCGCCGCAGCCCGCGTCGAGCACGGTCCGTCCGGTGCAGTAGGGGCGCGCGAGGTGATACGCGGCGAGATGCCGGGCGAGGTCGGCGCGGAAGTTCGGGTCGTCGCCAGGCAGGCGCTCGCCGGTGAACGCGGGGCGCTCCGTCTCGCTGGTCGCCATGCCCTACCCGCGCGCGACCGCCGCGGTCCCGAGCTTCCGCTGGGCCTCTCTCGCGAAGTCCCGGACGGTCGGGTCGCCGCTCGCGAGCGCGGCGGCGATCGCGTCGGCGGCGCGCGCGTCGCCGATCTCGCCGAGCGCCCAGAGGGCGGCAACCTCGGCCGCGTCACCGTGGCGGCCGGCGAGCGCGACCAACGGCTCGACGAGCGTGTGGTCGCGCCAGACGCCCGCAGTCCACGCCGCCGTCTCACGGGCCTGGGGGTTCCCGTGCGTCAGGCCGCGGACGAGACACCCGCGGCTCTGCTCCGGCGCCCAGCGCGCGACCTCGAGGAACAGGCTCGGCACGTGATCCTGCACGACCTGGTCGTCCGCGCCCATCAGCCCCACGAGGTCGCACGGCACCGTCGGGGCCCGGAGGTATGCGAGCGCGCGCACCGCGGAGACGCGGAGCCAGCCGAGGCGCTTCTCGCGGAGCATCGAGTGGATGAGCGGCACCGCGTCCTGCTGGTTCGAAAGCGCGAGCGCGACGCTCGCATACGGGCCGATGCGGCGCCGGTAGTACCTGTCGTGCAGCCAGCCCTCGAGCGTCTTCGCGGGGACCGAGACGGACAGCGCGGGCGGCGCGCCGTCGCGATCGTTCGCGAAAACGTAGGGCGCGGCGAGGAGGCGCGCCGTCGTGAAGGCGAGCGCGCGTCCCGCCTCGCCGCGGATGCGTCCGGACGGTGGGTTCGCGAAGCGGACCGTCAGGTAGTCGAGCGCGCGCACGTCGGCGAACTCGCCGAGGCTCCGCATGAGGAGCAGCTCGTCCCGCTCCGGCGGCGCGACGCGTGCCATGAGCTCCCGGAGGCCACCGTGACGATCGGCGACCGCGAGCACCGCGGTCGTCACGCGCGCGCGCAGCGTGCGATGGACCTCGTGGAGCGCGCCGAGGAGGACGGGGACGTCGTCCGGCCCGCCGCGGCGTCCGAGCTCGTCGACGGCCGCGAGTCGATCGCGGAGCGGTCCGCCGATGGCGGCGTTCTGCGCCGCGGCGAGCGACGGGCGCTCCGGTTCCGGCTCGCCGCGATCGGGCACGGCCGGCAGGTCGCGGCGGCGGAGCACGTCGTAGCGACCGGTGCGGAAGCCGAGGACGTAGTGGCGCCGGATGAAATCGCGCAGCACCAGGTAGTACGCCGGCGCCTCCTGGAAGAAGCCGAAGCGATCGTTCAACGTGACGATGTAGGGCGGCGGCGCCGCGGCGAGCGTCTGGACGACCTCTGCCTCCTCGGTATGCGCGGGACGTCCCGGGAAGAAGTAGTCGTGGCGGACGGGACTGTCGCGACGCGAGAGGAAGTTCACCGCCGCCATCGCCGGAAACCCGAAGAGCGGGTCCGTCGGTTTCGTGTGCGTCTCGACGAAGCCGACGACGCGGCGGAGCGACGCGAGGTCCTGGCCGACGGTCGCCTCGACGCCGACGCCGGCGAGCATGGCACGCTCTCCGGGGACGACGGCACGATCGACGCGATCCATCTGGAGGATGCGGCCGAGGTTCGCGCCGAGGCGAACGGTCGCAACCGCGAGCGGCACGGCCAGGAGAACCGTCGCGATCGCGCTTCCCGCCGGCCCGACGCGCCGCCACGCCCGCGCGAGACGGGCGCCGAGGAACGCGATCACGGGGACGCTCGCCGGCACCGCCATCACGAGATGCATGAAGTCCATCCGCGGGTTCATCTGCTCGAGCATCGCGAGCCCCGAGATGACGAGCACGACGACCGGGCGGAGCTCGGGCGCCGGCCACTGCCACACCCGCGCGAGCCACCAGACCGCGGTTCCGAGCGCCAGCGGCACGAGGTAGAAGCCCGCGTTCTCGAGCTGCCAGATGACGGACAGCGCGAGCCCTTCCGGCATGCGCGCGAAGAAGGCGAGCGTCCCGCCGGCGACGACGCCGATCACGGCCGCCGCGAGCGCGACCGTCCGCGACGTGACGCGACCCGCACGAAGCGCGAGCGCTGCGCCGCCGCCGGCCACGACCGCGACGCAGAGGGCGAGCGCCCACCACTCCGGTAGCGGATAGGGGATCCAGTACACCTGCTGGACGCCGCCCCCGACGAGCAGCACCTCGTGCATGAACTGGGGCACCGACATCCGGGTGGCGAGGAACGCGAGCCACGGCAACGTCGGCAGGAGGAACCCGACGCCGAAGAGCACCACGTCGAGGAACGGCTTCCGTCCGATCGGTCCGTCGACGACCAGCGGATGCCGGAAGGCCACCACGGCGAGCGCGAGCCACGGCAGCACGAACACGGCCATCTCGAACGAGAGCGGCGTGAGCCCGAAGAGGACGGCGATCGCGATCCCGAAGGCGCCGAGCGCAAAGCCCGCGAGCCGGCGCCGCCCGGCGCCGCCGGTCGGCGTCGCGAGCACGAGGATCGCGAGCCCGGCGGCGGCCGCCGCGAACGCGCCGCCGTTCGGCTTGAACCCGAAGCACACGCCGGCGGCGACGCCGGCGAGGACGAGCGGGAGGCGTCGCCCGGACTCCTCGTAGCGGAGGAGGAAGGCGGTGCCGGCGAGCCAGAAGAGCGTCGTGTACCAGGACGGATACGGGATGTTGAACGACGCGAACTCGCCGCCGAAGAACGGCAGGAACGCCGTGTATGCGAGCATCCCGGCAATCGCCCAGCCGAGCGAGGCGACCCGCCGCGTGAGCGTGAACACGAGCATCGAGCTCGCCGCGTTCACGAGCGCGAGGACGACGCGAAGCGCGATCACGTTCACGCCGAAGAGCCGGAACAGCAGGACATTCCCGTAGAAGAGGATCGGCGTGTAGCCCGTGTGGAAGTCGATGTACGGCAGCTGGCCGTGGTACGTGCGCGCGATCTGGTAGAGGACCGTCCCCTCGTCCTCGAGGTAGAAGCCGTACGGGACGAAGGCGAGGAAGTAGGCCGCCGCCGCGACGAACGCGAGGAGAGGCTCGGCCACCTGGCGCAGACGGACGCCGCTCACGGTGGTGGCGGAATGTATCCGATCTCGCCGCCGATTACAGGGGCCCGGGGCGGCGAATACGCCCCGTCGTCCGGCGTCGCGCAGGCGCTGTGGCGGACGCGATGCCGCGACCGCCCGCGCCGACGCGACGAACTTTTCGTTGACGGCGCCGTCCGGCGCGGCGTATTCGACGACGGCGAGTGCTGTTCAACAGCCTCTACTTCGTCGCATTCGCCGCCGTCGTCCTCGTGATCCATCACGGCGTCGTGCGGTCGTGGACGTCGCGGAAGCGCTTCCTCCTCGCGGCGAGCTGGCTCTTCTACGCGACGTGGAGCCCGTCCTTCCTCGCGATCCTCGTCGCCACGACGTGGATCGACTTCCTCCTCGCCGGCCGCATCCGCGCGGTGCAGGGAACGCCGCGGGCGCGTGTCTTCCTGGTCATCAGCCTGACGCTCAACCTCGGCGTCCTCGCGGTGTTCAAGTACGGCCGCTTCCTCTACGACTCCGCGGATGCCCTACTCGGGCTGCCCGCGGCGCCCCACTTCCTCTCGCTCGTCGTGCCGCTCGGCATCTCGTTCTACACGTTCCACTCGATCAGCTACGTCGTCGACACGTACCGCGGGCTCCGTCCGCCCACCGACGACTTCGCCGACTTCGCGCTCTACGTGGCATTCTTCCCGCAGCTCGTGGCGGGACCCATCACCCGGTGGGGATTCTTCGGCCCACAGCTCGAACGGCCGCGTACGGTGACCTTCGAGGACGTCGACCGCGCGCTCTTCCTCCTCGCGGTCGGCTACGTGAAGAAGGTCGTCTGCGCGGACTCGCTCGGCTCGTTCGTCGACCGCATCTACGACGACGCCGGTGCGACCGGCGCGGTCGAAGCCTGGCTCGCGCTCTACGCCTATGCGTTCCAGATCTACTTCGACTTTTCCGGGTATACCGACATCGCGTGGGGGATCGCGGGCCTGCTCGGGTTTCGGCTCCCCGAGAACTTCCGCCATCCGTACCTCGCGGAGAGCCCGAGCGAGTTCTGGCGGCGCTGGCACGTCTCCCTCTCGACCTGGCTCCGCGACTACCTGTACATCCCGCTCGGTGGCAACCGACGCGGCCGGGTCCGTACCTACGTGAACCTCATGCTGACGATGCTTCTCGGCGGGCTCTGGCACGGCGCCGCGTGGACGTTCGTCCTCTGGGGCGGTTATCACGGCGCGTGGCTCGCGGCGCACCGGTTCGTTTCACGCGCCGACGGGCCGCCGAGGACGCCGCCCTGGCTCCGGCGCGTGGTGTCGTTCCACCTGATCGCGCTCGGCTGGGTGCTCTTCCGCGCTGGGCGTCTCGAGGTCGCGCTCGCGTTCTTCCGGGGCCTCGTCACGCCGCGGGTGATGTCCGGTCCGTT
>Ga0070741_10001347_pt1 | contig 75966 bp, 72 predicted proteins | sample Coa_R1_4_FD_66440 | JGI IMG/M metagenome (GOLD analysis project Ga0070741, IMG submission 66440) | Surface soil microbial communities from Centralia Pennsylvania, which are recovering from an underground coalmine fire - Coalmine... | ecosystem: Environmental > Terrestrial > Soil > Unclassified ...
GGATCGCATCCGGAATGTGCCCTTCGATGAGCGAGCTTGTGCGTCTAAGTAACCGATAGGAGACAATTGTCAATATATGTCCTAAATAAAAGGACTACACGTTGATATTACTAGGCTTTCAGCTGCCTCTCGGTCTCCGGAATATTGTCGATGCGGTGAGATTTGCGCAGAAACAAGCGAATCAAGAACCGGCATCAAAGCCGGCAAGACTTAATCGGATGGCGCTGCAGTCGCGCACCGTGTTGGAGCCCTTTCGATCCATTGACTCGCAGCGTTCCGTCGCGAGACGATACAACCGTTGCGGCAATTATTCTGGCAAATCAAAAAGGGGGAATCATGCTCAAGGCTTTGACGAGAACGTCGACATTGTTGGCCGCCATCGTTGCCGTCAGCGCGCTCGCCGGCGCACAGGCGCAGGCCGCCGAGCGCTGCCGCACGGCCGAACAGTGCCACGGGCCGTTGCCGCAGATTTGCATGCGCTGCTCGAACGGCCACGAAGCGTGTGCGCATTGGGCGTGCGTGCGCCATCGCTGCGTGGTCGAGACCTGCCCGCGCAAATACCAGCGGTGACAGCAAGCCAATAGCCCGGATCGCACCACGCGCGAGCCGGGCTATGCCGTAAGCTTCCCGGATTGCTTCGGCAATCCGGACTACGTGCCGCGCTTGCTGACGCTTACTTCTTCTTCTTCTTCGTTGGTTTGACGCAGAGCACGGGCCCCGCCCTGAATGATGCGGGACTGATGATCGGGCCTTGCTGGCAGAAGCTGACCCAATGATCGCGCAGGGTGCCCGTCACCGTGCCGAAGGTACCCGGCGACGGCTTCGGTTCCGCGGCCGATATGTTGTAAGTCTTGTTGCCGTGGCGCAGCGCGAGGCAGCCGAACTCGACGCCCTTGACGACGCACCCGGAGACCTTGATCGGCTGATCGGCAAAGGCCGGCACCGCGCAGAGCGAAAGCAAAATACCGGCAGCAAAAACAAGTCGCATGTGTGGTTCTCCCCAGTTCGAATTATTCGCCTCGCGCTTTGGTGCGCGAGGCGTGCGCAAAAGTTGCATGCAAAATCAAGGGTGTCAATTTTGAGTAGTGTGACGCGCGGCACTGACGCGCAGTGAGAATGTCGAGGGTCACTGCACGCGTCGGGTGGGCAAAATCTCTGCTCTACGCTTGGTCAGCGGCGATTGCGTGTACTTGTGTTTTCAACGTCGATTGCTACTCTACGGAGTGTTCTCGCGGAAAGCGTCGGGGGCTGTACAATGACAGTGAAAGTTTTACGAGCGCCGGCAAACAGCCACGAGGCTGTCGAAGTGCTTCAAATCGATGACCTCACGGACTTCGCCAAAAAGACTGATCTAACTGAAATACTAGGACGACTTGACCGCATCGAAACACGCCTCGCACAGCTTGAGGCACAGCTTGGGCCGCCTGATCGCGAAAGCGGTACCGCTGTCTTGACCCAACTCGGCGGGGGCCCAAGTTTCCACGCGGTTGTCATTCTCCATTGGCGTCCCTCTCGAGTCACCGCGAGCATGCCTGGCGTTCAGCCAGGGGGCTTCAGCTATCAAGTCAATATTCGAGACGATGGCTTTGAACTTACTTCGCCAGTCCTTGCTGGGACATTCGACTGGACCGCCTATCGATAAATATTATCAGCGCGTTGTCTCTCGAACGCTGGATATCGAACAACGCAAGCGTAGGGGGTGAAATCGCCTACGCGACGCGACCGCATGGGCACCGCGCGTGAGCGATTTTTGCCCACGCGGTTGCGCTCTCACGGCGCGGTGCCCACCCCTACAAGAAATTACGCCGCCTTCTTCCCCTTCTCCGCAATCCCGGCGAGCGCCCGTAAAATACCGGCGGCGCCTTTGAGCCGCGCGTTCGGCGATTCCCATTCGTCGAAGAACACGACCTTCTGGTCGGGCCGCACGCGGGCGCCGACCGGGTGTTTGGCGATGTAGGCGATGAGGCCCTCGGGGTTGGCGAACACGTTGTCGCGCAACGCCAGCACGGCGCCTTTGGGGCCGACTTCGATGCGCTCGACATTGGCGCGCCGGCACAGCGTCTTGATGGCGACGACCTGGAGCAGATACTCGACCTCCTCGGGCAGCGGGCCGAAGCGGTCGACGAGCTCGGCGGCGAACGCCTCGATGGCGCGGTCGTCCTCGATCTCGGCGAGCCGGCGGTAGAGGCCGAGCCGCACCGGCAGGTCGGTGACGTAATCCTCCGGGATCAGCACCGGCGTGCCGATGGTGATTTGGGGCGACCATTTGTCGGCGACCGGGGTGCTGATGCCGGCCTTGAGCGAGAGCACCGCTTCTTCGAGCATCTGCTGATAAAGCTCGTAGCCGACTTCCTTGATGTGGCCGGACTGCTCCTCGCCCAGAAGATTGCCGCCGCCACGGATGTCGAGATCGTGGGAGGCGAGCTGGAAGCCGGCGCCGAGCGTGTCGAGCGATTGCAGCACCTTGAGCCGGCGCTCGGCCTGCGGCGTGATTTTCCGGTTGGCCGGCAGGGTGAGCAGCGCATAGGCGCGCAGCTTGGAGCGGCCGACGCGGCCGCGCAGCTGATAGATTTGCGCGAGCCCGAACATGTCGGCGCGGTGCACGATCAGCGTGTTGGCGGTCGGAATGTCGAGGCCGGATTCGACGATGGCGGTTGAGAGCAGCACGTCGAACTTGCCGTCGTAGAACGCCGCCATGACGTCTTCGAGCACGCGCGGCGGCATCTGGCCGTGAGCGACGGCGACGCGCACCTCCGGCACGCTGGCGTCGAGGAAGGCTTTGGTCTCGGCGATGTCCTCGATGCGCGGGCAGACGTAAAACGCCTGGCCGCCGCGGTAGCGTTCGCGCAGCAGCGCCTCGCGCACCACAACCGGATCGAACGGCGCCACGAAGGTGCGCACCGCGAGGCGGTCGACCGGCGGCGTGGCGATGATCGACATGTCGCGCACGCCGCTGAGCGCGAGCTGCAAGGTGCGCGGGATCGGCGTCGCGGTCAGCGTCAGCACGTGCACTTCGGCGCGCAGCTTTTTCAGCTTCTCCTTGTGGGCGACGCCGAAATGCTGCTCCTCGTCGACCACGATCAGGCCGAGGTCCTTGAAGGCGATCGACTTGCCAAGGAGCGCGTGGGTGCCGACGACGATGTCGATGGTGCCGTCGGCGAGGCCCTTTTTGGTTTTGGCCATCTCGGCCGGTGAGACGAGGCGCGAGGCCTGGCCGATCTGCAGCGGATAGCCGCGCAAGCGGTCGGAGAATGTCTTGAAGTGCTGGCGCGAAAGCAGCGTGGTGGGCACCACCACCGCGACCTGCTTGCCGTTCATCGCCGTGATGAAGGCGGCGCGCAGCGCGATCTCGGTCTTGCCGAAGCCGACGTCGCCGCAAATGAGCCGATCCATCGGCCGGCCGGCCGAGAGGTCGTTGAGCACGGCGGCGATCGAGGCGTCCTGGTCGTCGGTTTCCTCGTAGGGGAAGCCGGCGGAGAATTCGTCGTAGAGGCCGGCGGCGACGGCAAGCCGCGGCGCCTCGCGCAATTGCCGCTCGGCGGCGATTTTTATCAGCTCGCCCGCCATCTCGCGGATGCGGTTCTTCATGCGCGCCTTGCGCGCCTGCCAGGCGGCGCCGCCGAGACGGTCGAGCTCGACGTTGGTGCCTTCGGAGCCGTAGCGCGAAAGCAGCTCGATATTCTCGACCGGCAGGTAGAGCTTGTCGCCGCCGTAATAGTGGATCTCCAGGCAATCGTGGGGCGCGCCGGCGGCCTCGATGGCGCGCAGGCCGGCGAAGCGGCCGATGCCGTGATCGACGTGGACCACGAGATCGCCGGCGGCGAGGCCGGTTACTTCGGCGATGAAATTTTCGGCGCGTTTTTGCTGGCGGCGCGGGCGGACCAGGCGCTCGCCCAGAATGTCCTGCTCGCTGATCACCGCGACGTCGGCGGTCTCGAAACCGGTCTCGATGCCGAGCACGGCGAGCGCGACTTGCGGGCGCGGCAGGCCCAGCGCCTGCGGCCACGACGCGATCGGCGCCAGATTGTGCAGGCCGTGCTCGCCCAGCACATGCGCCATGCGCTCGCGCGAGCCGTCGCTCCACAGCGCGATGGCGGCACGCTTGCCGGCGGCTTGCAGCGCCTGGACGTGTTTGGTCAGCGCTTCGAAGACGTTGGTGCCGGGCTCGCTGCGCTCGGCGGTGAAGTTGTGGCCGGTGCGGGCGGCGATATCGATTGTGGCGGAGGCGTTGTCCTGGGCCGCAAACGGCGAGAGCCGCGCCAACGCCGCATCGTCGAGCCGCGTGCGCCATTCGGCTTCGGCGAGATAGAGGCCGTCCGGCGGCAGCGGTTTGTACGGCGCACCACCGCCGTCGCGGTCGAGCGCGCTGCGCCGCGCTTCGTAATAATCGGCGATCTGCGCCAGCCGCTCGTGCGCGGCTTCTTCGGCCAGCGGTTCGAGGATGACGGGGGTGGCGGAGCCGGCGTCCAGATAATCGAACAGCGTTGCCATCTGTTTGTGGAACAAGGGCAGCCAGTGCTCCATGCCGGCGTAGCGGCGGCCTTCGCTGACTGCTTCGTAGAGCACGTCGTCGGGACCGGCAGCGCCGAACGCAGCGACGTAGCCGGTGCGGAACAGGCGGATGGTCTCGGTGGTGAGCTGAAACTCGGCGACCGGAACCAGATCGAGGGCGCGCAGCTCGCTCGTGGTGCGCTGGGTCTCCGGATCGAAGCTGCGGATCGATTCCAAGGTGTCGCCGAAAAAGTCGAGCCGCACCGGCGCGTCCATGCCGGGCGGAAACAGATCCAAGATGCCGCCGCGCACCGCGTAATCGCCGGGCTCGCGCACCGTCGAGGCGCGATTGAAGCCGTTGAGCTCCAGCCATTGGGTGATGCCGGCCATGGGCAGCACGTTGCCGGGTGCGGCGGCGAGCGATTGCCGCGCCACGGTCTCGCGCGCCGGCACGCGCTGCAGGATGGCGTTGACGGTGGTGAGCAGCACGGCGGGGCGTTCGCGCCCTTTTACGGCCGCGAGCCGGGCGAGCGTGGTCATGCGCTGCGCCACCACGGCGGCATGGGGCGACACGCGGTCGTACGGCAGGCAGTCCCAGGCCGGAAATTCCAGCACCTCGATGTCGGGCGCGAAGAAGGCGAGCGCACGGGCGAGCGTCGCCATGCGCGGGCCGTCGCGGCAGATCACGGCGGCGCTGACGGCGGGCGGCTTGGCGCTCGCGGCAACGGCGCGGGCGAGATCGGCGATGACCAAGCCTTCGGCGCCATCGGCGACGCCGGCAAGGAGCAGCGGCTTTCCCGGTGCGAGGCGTTCGGCCGGCGAACGATGCGAGGCGAGCGCCATGGTCACCGCATGGCCTCGGCGCGCTGGTGGAACGCGATCAGCCGGCGCAGCACGGCGCTGTCGTGCGCCTGCGGCACCGCTTCGCCGCCGCTGACCCAGGCGTAGAGCGCGGCGTTCGGCACCTCGATCAGCCGCTCGAAATCGTCGAGCGCCGGTTCGTCGAGCGCCGCGATATGTGCATCGGCGAAACGGCCGACGATCAAATCCATCTCGCGCACGCCGCGGCGCCAGGCGCGGAACAGAAGTTTGCGCCGCCGCTCGTCCAATCCGTCGCTCGATCGCTGGGTCATTGCGTCAAAATTCTCGTTGGGTCGCAAACGCCAAAAGCCCGGACGCGGCCGGGCCAGCGGTATATAGAGGGCGACCTTGCCATTGTCATGGCCGCCCGATGCGCCCGCCGGCTCTCGACCCGCTGTTCGCGCCGCTCGCCACCCTGCCCGGCATCGGACCGCGGCTGGAGAAGCTGTTCGGCCGCCTGCTCGGCCGCGACGACGAGCGGCCGCGGCTGATCGATCTCGTCTTTCATCTGCCGACCGGCTTCGTCGACCGGCGCAGCCGGCCGCGGCTGAGCGCGGTGGTGCCCGACACGGTGGTCACCGTGGCGGTGCGGGTCGAAGGCCATCGGCCGCCGCCGGCGCATCGGCCGCGCGCGCCCTACAACATCGACGCCAGCGACGCCGAAGACGGCATCCAGACATTGACCATCACCTATTTCAACGCGCGCCGCGATTATCTGGAAAAGCTCTTTCCCGAAGGCGAGGTGCGCTACGTGTCGGGCACCGCCACGCTCTACGACGGCCACCTGCAGATGGTGCATCCCGACCGCGTGGTCGACGAAGCCGGCTTCGCCGCGCTGCCGCTGATCGATCCGATCTATCCGCTCACCGAGGGGCTGCATCCCAATCAGCTGCGCAAGGCGATAGCGGCCGCGCTCGATCGCGTGCCGAAGGAGCTGCCCGAGTGGCAGGATGGCGAATGGCTCAAGCGCAGCGGCTTTGCCGGCTTCGCCGAAGCGCTCACGCGCGTTCACCAGCCGCACGAGCCGTCCGACGTGAAGCCGGAGAGCGCGCCGTGGTCGCGGCTCGCCTATGACGAATTGCTCGCCGGCCAATTGGCGCTGGCGCTGTTGCGCGCCCATCAACGTCGCGGCAGCGGCCGCGGCACCAAGGCGGCCGGACGTTTACGCGAGCGCATCGTGGCCGCCCTGCCCTATGCGCTGACGGCCTCGCAACAGCAGGCGGTCGCCGACATCGTCGCCGACCTGGCGCGGCCGCAACGCATGCTGCGGCTGCTGCAAGGCGACGTCGGCTCCGGCAAGACCGTGGTGGCGCTGCTCGCCGCCGCCCATGTGATCGAGGCCGGCCGGCAGGCGGCGCTGATGGCGCCGACCGAAATTCTGGCGCGGCAGCATCTCTCCACCATCGCGCCGCTCGCCGCGGCGGCGGGCATGCGCGTCGCCATCCTCACCGGCCGCGAGCGCGGCCGCGACCGCGCCGACATTTTGGCGGCGCTCGCGGCGGGCGAGCTCGATCTGTTGGTCGGCACCCATGCGCTGTTTCAAGAAGACGTCGCGTTCCGCGATCTGGCGCTCGCCATCGTCGACGAGCAGCACCGCTTCGGCGTGCACCAGCGCCTGGCGCTCGCGCGCAAGGGCGAAGCGGTCGATCTTCTGGTGCTGACCGCAACGCCGATCCCGCGCACGCTCGTTCTCACCTATTTCGGCGACATGGACGTCTCGGCGCTGCGCGAAAAGCCGGCCGGCCGGCAGAAGGTGGATACCCGCACCATCCCGCTGGAGCGTTTGAACGAGGTGACCGAGGCGGTGGCGCGCGCGCTCAAGGAAGGCCGCCGCGTCTATTGGGTGTGCCCGCTGGTCGAAGAATCCGAAAGCATCGACCTCGCCGCCGCCGAGGACCGCCACGCCGAGCTCAAGCGCCGCTTCGGCGGCAGCGTCGATCTGGTGCACGGCCGCATGCGCGGCCCCGACAAGGATCGCGCCATGGCGCGCTTTGCCGCCGGCGAGACGCGGCTTCTCGTCGCCACCACGGTGATCGAGGTCGGCGTCGACGTGCCGGAGGCGAGCGTGATGGTGATCGAGCATGCCGAACGCTTCGGGCTCGCCCAGCTGCACCAGCTGCGCGGCCGCATCGGACGCGGCGCCGAGCGCTCGACGTGTCTGCTGCTCTACAAGGGCCCGCTCGGCGAAACCGCCAAAGCGCGGCTCGCCGTCATGCGCGAGACCGACGACGGCTTCCGCATCGCCGAGGAGGACTTGAAGCTGCGCGGTGAGGGCGACGTGCTCGGCACCCGGCAAAGCGGCGTACCGGGCTTCAAGGTCGCGCAGCTCGACGTGCACGGCAAGCTCCTCACCGCCGCGCGCGATGACGCGGCGCTCATTCTGTCGCGCGATCCGACGCTCGCCTCGCCGCGCGGCGAGGCGCTGCGTCATCTGCTCTATCTGTTCGCCCGCGACGAGGCGATCCGGCTGTTGGCGGCGGGGTAATAAGCGGTTGCGGTCACTCCGGTATGACTTTATCATACCGATCAAATGGAGATCGCCGATGGGTACTGCACAAAAAAGGACCTTCAGTTTGCCGGTCCAACAGGCGAGGTTCATCGACGCGCAGGTCCGCACAGGCGCCTACGCGTCGGCGAGCGAAGTCGTTCGTGCAGGCTTGCGGGCGCTCCAGGAGCGTGACGCCGCGGTTGAGCAGTGGTTGAAGACCGAAGTCGTGCCGGTTTACGACGCAATGAAGGCCGATCCTAAGCGCGGTATCCCGGCCGAAAAAGTGTTTGCCGATCTTCGCGCCCGCCATTCGGCACGATCCAAGGCTCGGAAGCGTGGCGCATAGAGTCATTTTTTCTCCAGAAGCTGCCGCGGATCTTTCCGAGCTTTATGATTACATTGCAAAGCAATCGGGAGCTGCTGTCGCCTTTACTTATCTGAGGCGCATCGAAGCGTATTGCGCGGGATTCAAACATTCCGCTGAACGCGGCACAAAGCAGGATGATTTACGGCGGGGACTGCGCACCGCAGGATTCGAACGACGGATTACACTTGCCTTTCATCTTGATGCGGAAACCGTGATTATCGACCGCGTTTTGTACGGCGGCCGCGACATCAAGCGCACCCTGAGGCCGCGGCGCGTCAAAGGTCGGCACCGCAGACCGTAGGGGCGAAGGCAGTACGCCCGCGTCCATGACACATCAGGCGATCTTGCTGTGCCTAAAGCCCGAGCGCCCGCGGCAGCCAGAGCGAGAGCTGCGGCAAGTAGGTGACCAGCATCAGCACGGCGAACATCACGGCGTAGAACGGCCAGATGCGGCGCAGCACGTCCTCGATCTTGACCTCGCCGACCGCGCAACCGACGAACAGGATGGCGCCGACCGGTGGATGGCACAGGCCGATGCCGAGATTGAGCATCATGATCATGCCGAAGTGCACCGGATCGACGCCGAGCTTGAGCATCACCGGCAACAGGATCGGCGTCGAGATCAGGATCGACGGCGCCATGTCGACCAGGCAGCCGAGCAGCAGAAGCAGCACGTTGATCAGGAGCAGGATGACATATTTGTCGGTCGAGATCGAAAGAAAGAACGCGGTGATCTTCGCCGGCATCTGGGTCAGGCCGCCGCGCATCCGGGTAAAGCCGACCAGTACATCGGCGAAGGCGACCAGGCGGCGCGCTATGCCGCCTTCGGCCATGATGGCGCCTGCGAGCACGAAGAACGGGATGGTCAGCATCGCCACCTTGCTCACCCCGTTGGAGATCCGCAGCATCACCGCTTCGAGCAGCGCTTTGCATCGCCGCCTGTGATAATTTCTGGTTCGGCCAGACTGCGAGACCCGCTATGCGCATCGTGGTTATCGGCACTTCGGGCTCCGGCAAGACGACGCTGGCGGTGCGCATCGCAACCGCATTGCAGCTGCCGTTCATCGAGCTTGACGGCTTGCACTGGGGACCGAACTGGTCGGCGCTGAGCGAGACCGATCCGGACGAGTTTGCCCGCCGGGTGCGCAATGCGACAGCGGCCGACACCTGGGTGTGCGACGGCAATTACGCGATGGTCCGCGATCTGATCTGGCCGCGGGCGACGCATGTGATCTGGCTGGACTACAGTCGTTCGGTCGTCATGTCTCGCGTCATCAAGCGATCGCTGGCGCGCGCGCTCGATCGGAAGGAGCTGTGGGCGGGAAACCGGGAAAGCTGGCGCCGCATGTTTCGCGCCAGCCATCCCATCCGGTTCGCGTGGCGGACGTGGCGCGAACGGCGCGCGCGATTCGCGTTTCTATTAAGCGACGGGCAATACCGGCATCTGGCGGTGCTGAGGCTGCGGCGGCCGCGCGAGGCGGCAAGTATTCTCGATCGGCTCAAGCCGAACGCCATGTAGGGTGAGCGAAGGCACGCGCCTCGTGCCGCGTGGCAAAATCGTGCGCGCGCCGTGCCCGCGCGTCGACGATTCGTCCGACGATTTCGCCCACCCTACGGCATTTGCGAGCGCGAATCGGCTATGGTTCGGTCATGCCGAAGCCGCCGCGCAAGATCGCGTTCGTCACCGTATCGACCGAACACGGTACGCTGATCGTCAATCGTTTCGATCAGCACATCGTCAGTCAGACCGCGGGTTATGGGGTCGGCTTCCAGCTGTTGGAGGCGAGCCAGTATGACGCCGCCGAGGTCGAGCTCACCTTGAACCTGCTCGATTTGCGGCGGCAGCACTACGGCGACGGCGCGATCGCGGTGGATTGCGGCGCCAATATCGGCGTGTTCACGGTCGAATGGGCCAAGCACATGGCCGGCTGGGGCGCCGTGATGGCGTTCGAGGCGCAGGAGCGGATCTATTACGCGCTCGCCGGCAACATCGCCATCAACAATTGCTTCAATGCGCGCGCCATCCATGCCGCGGTGACCAAAGAGCCGGGCACGATGAAGATACCGGCGCCCAATTATTTCGCGCCGTCGAGTTTCGGCAGCCTGGAGCTCAGACAGCGCGCCGGCAACGAATTCATCGGCCAGGAGATCGATTATTCCGAACAGAAGATGGTCGCCGTGACGGCCACGACGCTCGACACCTACCAATTTCCGCGGCTCGATCTCCTCAAGGTGGACATCGAGGGCATGGAGCTCGAGGGCCTGGCGGGCGCCGCCGCGTCCGTCGCCAAGCATCATCCGATCATGCTGGTCGAAGCGGTCAAGGTCGACAAGGAAGAGTTGCGCGCGTGGCTGGCGCGCCACGATTACACGACGTTCGATGTCGGCATGAATCTGCTGGCGCTGCACAGCGCCGACAAATGCCTGCCGCAGGTGAAAGCCTAGGTTGTTCGATGGAACTTAATGGAACTTGGTGGAACTTAATCAAACTTTGAAGTTGCCTATTATTTGGAATTGATCGGCTTTATTTCTGATTGTACGAATATGTATCCGTCACTCCGTTCGGAGTCGGATTTGAACTGGAAATGGTCCTAGCCCCGATCGTTCATAACAGGGGGCATGGACGAGGGGGCGATCATCGGCAGGCGGGGAGTGAACCGGGAGCGGCTGCAACAGGCCAGCGCCCGGCTCGGCGAAGCGGCCATCGACCCGCGGGTCTGGCCGGAAATTCTGGAGCAAATCAGCAACGCAGCGGGAGCGAGAGGCGCAGTCCTCTTGCAAGGGGATTCGCGGACCGCTGACGTGCCCCGGACCTCGGAAGTCGACGAATTCGTCGACAGCTATTTCGCAGAGGGATGGCATACCCGGGACATTCGGGCAGAGAGAGCAGTTCCTCTATTGCTTGCCGGCGCAAAGGTCGTCACCGACCGCGACATACTTGCGCCCGAAGAAATGCAGCGTGCCGGTCTGTACGCCGAATCCCTGATTCCTCATGGACTGCGCTGGTTCGCTGGAATCGGCTTCTGGGCCGGTCCGGCGCTGTGGGGCCTGACGATTCAGCGTACCGATCGCGAAGGGCCATTCGGCGGCGAGGATAAGCGGCTGTTCGCTGAGCTGTCCCAACGGTTGAGCGAAACGGCGACGCTGTCTTACGCGGTGGGCCGACTGGTGCTGGAAGGCATGACCAATGCGCTGCAGCTCATCCACCAGGCCGCCATTGCGCTGGATCGTTCAGGAGCCGTCCTCGGCATGAATCCTGCCGCCGAGCAGATGTTCGACGATGAGTTTCGTGTCAGGAATCGGCGAATTTTCGTGCGCGACAAGAAGGCCAGGTCGACGCTCGATATTTTTATCGACCAAATACGGACGATGCCGGATACGGCCGCGTTGCCGGCCGCGCCTATTGTCGTTCGTCGCGAACGCAAGCGGCCTCTGATTATCCAAATTTTGCCGATAGATGGCGCCGCGCGAACGCCATTTCTTGGCGCGCGTGCCCTGCTTGCTTTGTCGGATCTCGATCTCGCAGCAAAGCCGGACTCCACGACATTCGCCAAAGCCTTCGGACTGTCGCGCGCGGAAGCGGCGCTGGCTTCATTGCTGGGTACCGGGTTGTCGCCGAGGCAAGCGGCGGAGCAACTCGGCGTCACCTATGAAACCGCGCGTACCCAGTTGAAAGCTATCTTCGCCAAGACGGGAGTCCATAGACAGAGTGAGCTCGTGGCATTGCTGACGCGGCCATCCCTCAAATGAACGCGATCGCCCAGACGTGGAGGCAGAGTCATCGCCACCGCGATACGACGTCGGGGGATGCCGCGGCTTTCGGCGCAGGCGGCGGGATCGCCACCTGGCCGCCGCCACCGAGGACGATGACTTCGGTCGACTCTTGATCGACCTTTAGCAGATAGCTGTAACCGTCGAGCAGGCGCGCGATCACTTGCCGGACGGAACCCGAGTAGGTCGAGTCTGCTACTGCACTCAGTGGGACCACAGTGCGGTAGCGCAGCCTGAAGCTAGCGGATAGCGCCGATAGGACGTCGGCGATCGTGTCCTGGCTTGTGCTGACGCGCAGGGCCGCCGCAGTGCCCGCGATGCGGACTTCGGCGCGGGCGGCCATAGCGGCGCCGCAAACCAGCACGATCGCCAGCGCAGCCTGTCGAGTCCACGGGTGCCGGAGGCGCATTGCGGGCTGCTGGATAGCTGTCGTCATGCGCGATGGTCCGATGCGATCGATCGCGACGCGCCAGTTCGGCCAAGCCGCAGCAAGGCGGCGACCAGCGCCGCCCGCTCGGCTTGAGAGCGACCGCCTCGATGCGAGCCTACTCTCAAGCCAGCCCGTCAGTGGCCGTGCGCTTCGTCAATGTTGATTCTGCAACTTGATGAAGATGCGCGAGCGGTGACAGATCTGCGGGTCGACATCGCCGTTCGAATAGGTGTGCGTCTCCACGATAGGGCTGACATGGGCGGCCGTCAGCGTCTTGCCGTCTTCGGAGATCATGCCGGAGACCGGCGGAATGGCGTCGACCGTCGCCGTCTGCCCGGTGCGCGGGCCGGCGGTGTAGGTTTCGGTGAAGCTGCCCGGCACCATCGTGGCTGTCCAGCCGCCGTTGCCATCGACCGTGTAGGTGAACGAGAAGCTGAAATCCGCTGAAGCCGCCGACGGCGGAAAATGTGGAAATCCATCCGGCCCCGGCGTCGGGCGATCGGCGATGCCGAAGGCCGTGCCTTTGACCGTTCCGGTGCCGTCGCCGTTGAAGGTGCGAATGCCTTCAACGCTAAACGAGCGGTTATACGAAGCCGAGGGCGAAGTGCCGGGATTGGTGAAGTCGTTCGGCTGCAGTTGCGCATTGAAGCCCGAATTGGGCAGCGCTACCCCCGGAGTTGGATTAGGCAACGGCGGCGGAACGTTTTCATTGCCGACATGTCCCGGCGCAACCAAACACGCGGCGGAGCCGGTAAACCCATATTGTCCCTTCAGGTTCGGCGAATCAGCCCGCGCGCTCGCCGCCGCGGTCACCGCAATGACTGAAACAAAAACTCCAAATGCACCACGCATGCGCCCCTCCCATGGATCGCGACTTGGCCGGACTAAGGCCACCGCGACCATGGAGATGATTGCCAAGCGAATGTCTTCACCCATTTGGGGTATGATGGACTGCTCTCGGCCTGGTGATTGCGGCGCGATGGTCCATGAGATCCCAGTCATGCGCTTGGTCGCGGCGGTCAAGGTCGATAAAGACGAGCTGCGCGCGTGGCTGGCGCGCCACGATGACACGACATTCGACGTCGGCATGAATCTGCCGGTGCTGCACAGCGCCGACAAATGCCTGCCGCAGGTGAAAGCCTAGGGACGCGTCAAGCGCGGCCGCGCTCGGTGCCTGCCGCAAAAGCGACCGAATACGACCGCGGCGTTGCCGCCGTTTGGACACCGAGAACTGTTCCGATTGGGCGTTCTACCGCGTTGGACGCGACATGGGTTTGTCGCGGGTGGAGGCGTCATGAGTGATCAAGCCCACGGTTTTCTCATTCACTGGTTCACCGACCATGTGCAATCGCTGCCGGAGCCGCGGCGGCTCGCGCAGGCGGTCCGGCTAGCCACGCAGTGCCGAAAGGATGCGACGGCGGCCGGCATACCTCTGGCGGAGATCAGGACCGCCGCCGGCGGCGATCTCATTCGTACGTTGCTCGACGCCCTTGATACTGCGGCGCGTCTCGACAATGAGACTCCGTTGTCCCCGCAGATCGAGGCGCTGGCCGGAGAAAGCCTCGGGCAGGAACTCAGCGCCCAATAACGGCCGTCGTCGCGCAAACCTGTAACGGACGCCGTGCGCTCACGGCGTCATCACCGGTGCGCGCGCCTCCTTGTCCGCAAAGCCGACCACGAACGGTGCCGGATTGGATTGCGCCACCGGCTCGCCGCGGCTCTTGACCGTGACCTGATACATGCCCGGCTCGCGAATGGAGTCAGGTGGAACGATGGCTTGCAGCTCGCGACGGCTGACGAATTTCGTTTCCAGCTCCTTGCCGTTCAGCAGCACATAGTGAAACGGCCAAAAGCCCTTGCCGGTGATGGTCAAGGTCGTCGGGCCGGCGCCCTGCGTGACCGCATAGGGCGTGACGACGATGTGCTCGGGCAGCGACTGCCATGAATTGAATTCGGGAATCGGGTTGACGTATTTGTGGAATGCGTGATCCACGACCTTGCCGTCCAGCACCACCATCTTGACGTTCTGCGTCATCCAGATGTCCTGGAGCGGATTGCCCTCGACGATGGACAGGTCGGCGATCTTGCCCGGCTCGACGCTGCCGTAGTCCTTGTCCTTGTGGAAGGTCTTGGCGACGTTGAGCGTGGCGGCCTCGATCGCCACCATGGGCGGCACGCCGGCCTCGACGTCCATGGCCATGCCTTCGTGCATCAACAGCCCGGCCATGCCGCGCGGCGAGTCCGAGCCCTCCTTCAGCCGGCCGCCGGCAGCGACGAAGCGGCGGATGAACTCGTAGGAGTTCTTCATCCCGATCTTGGTCTGCTCGAGCTGCTCGGCGCTGTAGCGGTGGAACAGCTTGTTGGTGGTGAATTCGGTGATGACGCGGACCGCGGGGGGAAAATTGGCGTTGGGATCGGCGAGGATTTGCTGCTCGCGCTGCCAGAAACGCGGCGCATAGGACGACAGCGGGCGGAGCCATTTGGCGATGGTCGGGGTCCAGGCGACGTGATGCGCCACCATGGGGGCGATCACCTTGTCGTAGTTCTGCGGCTCATAGAGCGCCCCCGCCTGCTCGGCGTCGATGCGGCCCGCGGTGCGGTCGACCTCGAGCTTGTGGCGCTTGTCGAGGTCCATGATCGAGGTGTAGCCGACCGACCAGATGTGCTCGATGCCGTCCATGCCGGCATTGGCCGAGGCGATGGCGTCCCACGAATGCCCGGTCGCGCCCATGCCGAGCTTGTGCGCCTCGTCGGTGACGACGGCGATCAGATCGGGGGTGAGAAACTCGCTCAGCTTGAGCGCATCGTAGCCGGCCTGCTTCTTGGCGCGCACGATGGCGCGCGCGGCCTCCGCATTCGGCACCTTCATGTAGTTGCGCCAGGCGCGCGAACCTTCGGTCTCGAACTCGCCGGTGCGGAAACCGAGCGCCTGCCCGGTGACCCACAGCCGCGGGCCGCGGATGTGGCCGCTGGCGGTGCCGTATTTCTGCGCCAGCGCCCATGGCCCGTCCTGCTGGGTTTCGATCTCGACGCAGGTGGTGATGCCGAGGTGCAGATAAAGCTCGCCCCAGAACGCTTCCCAATGGCAGTGGCCGTCGATGAAGCCCGGCATCACGGTCTTGCCGGCGACGTCGATGATTTTGGCGTCCGGCGGAATGGCGACCTCGCCGTTGCGGCCGACGGTCTTGAAGCGGTCGCCCTCGATGACAATGACGGAATTCTCGATCGGCGGGCGGCCGGTGCCGTCGATCAGCGTGCCGCCGCGGATCACCAGCGTCTGCGCATGCGCGCTCGCCGCCGCTACGAGTGCAATTGCGAATGCCGCCAACCCCGACGATTTGCCCACTACCATTCCTCCACCTGCGCAGCAGCCCGCGAAGCGAGTGCCGTGCCGGGATCGTAGAGGCTTTGCCGCGGGCGTGCCATTCACAGGCGGCGCGGCACGCATGCCTTGCGGCAACGACGCCTTGCGATAAGGACCTGGACCGCTACGGTGGCGGCGACTCCAGGGTCTTTGCGGAATCGCTCGGCTCTCGAGAGCGGGAGCGTCAGCACAAATGTGCGGACGCATGCAGGGGATTTGCACAGGACATAACGACGACAGTGCGCGCGCGAGCCCTCTTCGCGTCGGTCAGAGGAGAGAATAACGCCGCGATGACGTCCGATGCGCGTATCGTCGCTTGCCTGCAGGCGCGTAGCCGGCGGAGTAGCCTTCGTAGCCGGCGGCGTAGCCCGGATAGCCAGCGGGAGCTTCGGCGAATTGATTGGCCGACGCCGAGCGCGTCGTCCTAAAGCGTGGCGGAGAATACGCCTCGGCAGATGCAAAGCCGCCGCCGCTCACATTGCGGAATGCAATGGCGCCGCGGATCGATCGATAACGCGTGCGCACGGCATTGCCGTCGTTGCCGGATTCGATGAGCCATTGGCCGCTGCTGTCCGGTCCGCCGCGGATCACGCCGACATGATGGGGCCACACGACGACCGCGCCGACTTGCGGCCCGCCGGCGCTGGAGCCTTGCCGGGCCCAGTTGCGGGCCAAATTGAGACTAGGGTCGGCGATGCCAAAGACGTGGCGCATGTAGACGCCGCACCACGCCCTGCCATGACCGTAACCATGACCATGGCGATGGCCGAGCGCCAGCGCCGACACGCGCTGATAATGATGCGAGGATTGCCGATGATGCGCCGACGCCGGCAACGTCATGGCAGCAAACGCAAACGCGACAACAAACAGTCTACGCATCCCAATCTCCCGTTGTCGGAAAAGAAACACAGCCCCCACAGGCGAATTCGATCCCGACAAGACCGGGCCGGCGTGCTTGGTTCCAAATTTTCGTCAACAACAATTGTTACAGGCGATCGTTGGTCCGACATCGGACATGACATGGAACAAAAACTCCGACGTCGGTCTCGCGGCCACAGAATAAGCCGGATGCTGACGCATTTTTCTCATGAGAAAGTACCGTTCACGCATGAGTGGTACGGCGCGGGCAGCAGTGTGTCGACGCGATCGTTGGTGCCGAACTAACAACCGATGCGTCGGTCGCGATCCGATGTCGGTCGGCAACACGCTGATCATGGCGAGCGGCGCCTGAATGGTGCCGGACCGCGACGCGAGCGCGGCGGTTCGCCGAACCCGGAAAACTTCGCCGCGCTCGCCAATCGGCGCCGGCCAGCCCGTGCGCGAGAAGCCTCCGGCGCCTCGTTATTGCGTCGCGGCGAGGGAACCATAGTCGCACATCGTACTTTTGTGTGGCGACGGCACTGCGCAGGCAAAGTCCCGGAGCGAGGCAATTGGAATGGAGTACGGAATGACGAACGGCATCGGCGCGGCGCAACCCACGCGGTTTCTGCGGGGCTGGCGGCTTCCCGCTATTGTGACCTTTGCGGTCGCCGGCGCGCTGACGGCGCCGAGCGCGGCGGCGCCCGCTTCTGCGGCGCATCACGACCGCCGTGCACACGCCACCGAGGCGACGGCGCCACGCGATGCGGGTCAGCCGGTCATGGCGATCGTATCGCTCAAGAACCAGCAGGTGACCATCTACGACGCCAACGGCTGGATCCGGCGCGCGCCGATCTCGAGCGGCATCAAGGGACGCGAAACGCCCGCCGGCGTGTTCAGCGTGGTCCAGAAGGACAAGGACCACCACTCGAACCTCTACGACGATGCGTGGATGCCGAACATGCTGCGCATCACCTAGTCGGGCATCGCGCTGCACGGCGGCCCCCTGCCCGGCCATGCCGCCTCGCACGGCTGCGTGCGGATGCCGTATGGCTTTGCCGAGAAATTGTTCGACAAGGTGCCGGTCGGCACGCGCGTGATCATCGCGCCGAACCATGCGGAGCCGGTCGCGTTTTCACATCCGGCGCTGTTCGAGCCGGACGCGAAAGCGCTGGCGGCCGCATCGGATCGCGCCGCAACGCTGGAACGCGAGGCGGCGGCTGCCGCCACCGCCGCCGATCAGGCCAAGAGCGCCGCCGCGACGGCGGCGCATGACGCCGCGCCGCTGACGGCGTCGGTGCGCAAGCTGGAGCGGCTCAAGAGCCGCGCCGACGCCGAGCTCGCATCCGCCGAAAAGGCGCTCGCCGCCGCCAAGACGGATGAAGCGAAGGCGCGAGCCGAGGATCTCAAGCAGAAGGCCGCCGCCAAAGTCGCGGAGCTGCAGAGTGAGCTCGACACCGCCAACGCCGACCCGAAACTCGAGGCGGCCGCGTCGGCGCAGGCCGCCGCCAAGGCGGTCGAGACCAAGCGTGCCGACGCCGCCAAGGCGGCGCATGAGGCAAAGCTCGCGCTCGAGCCGGTGTCGGTCTTCATCAGCCGAAAAACCCAGCGGCTCTATGTGCGGCGCGGCTTTGACTCGACGCTCGAGGTCCCGATCACCATCCGCAATCCCGATAAGCCGATCGGCACTCACGTGTTCACCGCGGTAGCGCGCAGCGATGCCGGGCTGCGCTGGACCGCGGTCACGATCGACAATGGCGACAGCGCCAAGGACGCGCTCGACCGCATCACCATCCCGCAGGATGTGCTCGCCAAAATCGGGCCGACCGTATTGCCGCGATCCTCGCTCATCGTCTCCGACGAGCCGTTGAACCGCGAAACTAACTATCGCACCGAGTTCGTCGTGGTGCTCAATAACCAGCCGCAAGGCGGACTGGCGATGCGCGCACACCCGACGGACGTGGTCGCCCGCCGCAACTCCAGGGACGACAACAACTTCGGCTCCGGTGGCTGGCGCGGTTGGGGCTCGCCATACGGCTATGGGCGCCAGGACGGTTATGGGCGCCAGGGCGGCGGCAATTATTATTATCAGCAGCCGCAGGGCTATTATTCGCAGCCGCAGAGTTGGTGGTGAAGATGCTCAGCGCGTCGCCAACAGGCTCCGCCGCGCGGACAAAGCTGCATGTCCATCGTCCGCGCGGCGACCTCGCCGTCAGGCGTAAGCTTGCTCAGCCCTTCACCACGAGCCGAACGATCTTGTGCTCCTTTGTGGCCGTGACGACCATGAGGGTGAGACGCTCCTTGAGCGCGCGCAGCACGAGATCGCCGACCTCCTTGGTGCGGCTTTCAAACGTCCGGCGCTCGCAGCAATCGTCCATGACGAAGCCGACGAAATCGCCGAAGCAGTCGAACACCACCTCGCAGACCTTGCCGGTGAACTCCGCAACGTCCTCTTCGCAGGGCCGCGCAGGCTTGCGCGGCGGGCGATAGCCGCCGAGCGACGGCGGGATGGCGGTGGCATTGCCGCCGAGGCCATCGACCCGTCCGGCGATCTGCTCGACGTAGCGCACGAGCACCGGATGCCAGCGGTTGCTTCTGGGCATCGCGTCGAGCCGCGCCTTGAGGATGGCCAGCGTGGTTTCCTCGGCCGGCAGCATTGCTTCGCCGGTCGACACCGGGATCTTTATTTGGAACGAGCCGACAATGTACGGCTCGTAGGCGAGCCTTTCGACAATGATGCTCTCGACCGGACCCCGGTCCGCCGGCGCGGTCCTGGCCGGAGCGCCCGGCTCCGGCAGATCGATGTTGCCGCCGCCGGCACGTCGCCGCGTCCGCTCAATCCGGGGCGGTGGCGGCGGCGGTGGCGGCGCAACGCGGCGCACGCGCTTGCCAATGCGGCGCACGACGATGTCGAATTCCTGACCGGTCTTCACCGTCTTCGGCAGGTCGACCGTGAACAGCCCCGCGAAGCCAGGGCCGGTGCCTTGCGGGATGGGCACATAGGTCACGCCTTTGATGGTTTTGACCTCGATCGTATGGGCGTCCGCGGCCTTGAGCGGGTGCACGCCGTACATCCAGGATGCGAGCTTGATCACTTCGGCGCTCGACACCGCGGGCCAGTAGATCCGAGCGGTCGAGCCGGGCGGCACCGCGCCCCAGTCGATCATCAATTCGTCCGGGCGGCCGGCCAGCGGGCCGCTCTGCGGCGGCGGCGCGCTCGGCCGTACGTCGAAGGTCTGCGGCACCCGGTGCGCCGAAAGCGGTCCGGGATTGTCGGAGGTGGTGACCTGAAGGTTGCGCTGCGCCAGCTGGTCGCTGGACTCAGGCGTCGGCACGCTGCCGCCCACAGTCTGGATCGGGGCTCCGTCATAGGCGAGCTGGGCGACCAGACAGTGATGGGTGCCCGGCAAGGCGTTCGGGATCGCAACGCCGTTCTCTTGCACATTGGGATCGTTGACGTTGAGGAAGCAGCCGAAATAGGCCCACTGCGAGTCGCCCTGCTCGATGGTGATCGTCAGGTTGTTGGCGCCGGTGCCGGTGAAGCCGCCGGCTTTGAATTCCGGATCGTTGGGGTCGTTGAAGTTCGGCTGAGCGCCGGTCGCGAAGAAAGGAATGGTGTGGTTGTCCGCCGGGGCTTCCGGCCATTGCGGATTACCGCTCCCATCGGTCTGGCTGAGATACGTCGATGTCGGGTCCCAGGCCGTGTCCGCGGTCTGCGTGCCCCACAGCCGGAAGAACACCTTCACGCCCGTGGCGGCGCCGGCGGAGCCTTGCGAACCCTTCAGGCGCACCCTGGCGATGGCGAAGCTGTAATTGTTGTAGGGCAGGAAGCCGACGGTCGAGAACGGCGTAACCGAGGAATCGGCTGTGAACTCGGTCTGCTGCTGCGGAATGACGTTGCTGTTGGGATCGAAAGGATCGATCCCCGACGGATCGCCGTAGGTCTGGTTCAGGTGCTGCAGCAGCGCCTGGATGTAGACGTAGGCGCCGTCGAAGTCGAACGCGCCACCGGTACTGTTCTCGACGAACTGCGGCCCACCCGGCACCGGGTACTGATGCGATGCCGGTGGTGCACCGGGCGTTGCGGTGAAAACGCGCAGGTCCTCGCTGAGCCAGGGAACGGTGAGCTTGGTCGGGTCGCTGGGATCCGTGACGACGTTGGTAAAGTACGGATCGGCGCCGGCCAGAAAGAAAAATTCGGTCGCTGCCGGGAACGCCTTGCCCAGCACGTTGATCGACGAATTGACCGCTGCCGGCGTCTCGCCGCTGGTCGGGAAGGTCCCCAGCGGCTGGGCGAAATTGACGTCGTAGGCGAACATGATCCGCTGCGGGACCTTGAGATTGGCGCTCTGGTAGGCCACCGCGGGCGGCGTCGTCGAAACCGCGGCCGTTACGCCGCCGAAGCCGATGATCGGCAGCGTCGGCTGCGCGCCGCCCACGATGTTGCGGCTGAAACCGTCCAGCGCGAGGTAGATGCCGTCCGGGTAGCTTCCGCCGTGCATGATGATGTCGTTGATCTCATCGTGGCCCCAGGTGTTCTTGGCGCCGACAAAGCTCAGCACGCCGATCGGCCATGGATCGTCGGTGTTCGGTCCGGGGATCGTGGCGACCTGGTCGGGCGGAAAGGCCGCAGCCAGAAGGCTGGCGAAGTACGGGAACGGGTCGGACGAATCGCCGGTCAGGTTGGTGTAGACGCCGCGCAGGCACGCGCCGTCGATCGGCTTGCCGCCGGAGTCGAGGCCGGGCGCCGCGGCGATAATGTCGGGGATCGCGAAACCGAGCTGGTGGAACAGAAAATAGATGAACAACATGGAGCCGCCGGTGCCGGGACCGTTGCCTGGAAACGGCAGAGTCGAATTGACGTAGTCCGCGCGTGCACCGTAGTGCGTCGTGCCGTCGAACTCGGTCGACGCCGGGTTGCTGGCCGGCAACGAGCTGTTGAGCCAGGCTCGCGAGCTGCCGGTGTTGAACAGGCTTGTCATGCCGTGGCTCAGCTGAAACTGCACGGTCAAAAACAGCGAGAGCGCCTCGCCGCAGCTTTCCTCGTCACCGACGCCCGACGAATAGCCCCAGCCCGTGTGCTGCGTGGCCATGAACATCTCGGTGACCTCGGCCACCATCAGCGCGCGCATGGAATCGGACGATCCGGTCTTGCCGGGCTTCAGCTTGAGCGGCCACCAGCTGGCGCCGCCGCCCAGCGCAGTGACGAAGGTGGGGATCGGTCCGCCGGTGAGGGTCACACCGGCAAACTGGGTCTGCATCCAGCCGAAGTCGGATTCGCAGACGGCGATGACCGCATTGGTCCTGGCCGGCTCCACGCCGCCCGGTCCACCGAGGCTCTCGTCGTAGGCGAAGGCGTAGTGGGTGGTGACGCCGCCATTCGTCAGTCCGGTGGTCACCGCCCATTGCGCATAAAGCGTCAGGTTTCCGGTCTGATTTGGAAAATTGAAGGTCGCGGCAGCCGGCGAGCCGTGCGCGGTCCCGCTGCCGTCCGCCTTGGTATTCCAGTACAGGAAGGTCGCGCCGGTCCGCGACAGGTTGCCGGTGACGATGTTCTCGGGATTGTTGTTGGAATCGAGTTGCTGATGGGGTGCGGTGGTGTCGTTCTCGGCGACATTGACGGTTGCACCCGAAGCGTAGGTGTTGGAATCGACGGGGACCGAACCACCATCCGCGCCGTTTCCGTCATAGATGACCTGTGCCATGCCGGCCTCCGCTGTAGGACCGCCGCCCGGCGAGATGAATGCGTGACCTCATCCCGGGAGGATAGCGGTCGCATCTGCATGAATTGGCGCAATACTATCGTACGTTGAAATGGCAAGTCTGTGACGTACGTCACCCTGCGCCGGCTGAAATCATTTCATCAGCTTCACATGCGCGAGTATCCAGTCGCGATAGTAATCGAGCCGGACCACCGCGAAGCGTCCGCTGCATTCGTCGGGCGCGAACGTGTGACTGAGGATGCCGGCGGCGAGGGGCTGCCCTTTGACCAGCTTGATCGGCACGCGCGGCACCGCACGGCTGCGCGTGGTCGCGACGAAAAACGCCGGCCCGCCGGAATCGCCGTGGCAGACGCCGCGCGCATCCGGCGACGGCTGCTCGACGGCGCTTAGATCGTCGGGTCTGACCATCATTTGCCGCGGCAGATAGGGTTGTTCGAGGTTCGGCGCGCGACCGCGATGGACCGTATCGGGAGCCGACGTGCCGATGCGCATCTTGTGCAAGGTCTCGCCCTTTGGCGCGGCGCCGAAGCCGTACACGTCAAGCCAGACGAGCGGCCACGTGCGTATCCGCGGCAGGCAGCACACGACGTATTCGTTGTTGATCGCAGGCAATGCGGCACTGAGCGCGCGGGCGGGATGTGCCCCGCTGATGCGAATGAGGCCGATATCCTCCTGATTGAGCGGCATGTCGTCTTCAGGCAGGTTGGCATCTGAGCCGAGCCACGCCGCAAACTGTCTGAGAAAATTCTCCTCGATCGCGACCGCCGCGGCTTTTCGCACCACGGCGTCGGGATCTTTGAGGCTACGCCCATAGGTGATGGTCACCTGGTCCGGTTGGACCGTCGATTTCAAATCGTGGTCGGCCAGACAATGCGCGGCGGTGATGACAAAGCTATCGCCGTAAACCAGACCCGAGCAGGCGCCATGCGGCACTGTCACCATGACGGTTGCGCGCGCGCCGGGCTCGTCGGCGGCGGGCTCAGTGCCGCCGCGAATGGCGACCGCGTGCGTGGTGGCAAGGCACGCCAAAAGACAAGCCACAATGACGGGAACGGCGTGGCGGCTCAGCAATGCCGCGCCTCTTACTTCGCCGGCGTCGGCGCCTGGTGCGCCTCAGGCACGGCCCGGCGCATGGCCTGCGCGGCGCGCGCGGTCTCGGCGAGGCCGGAGAGCTTGCCGTGCGCATCGCCGCCGGGCTGGATGATGCCGGCCGACATCAGAAGCTGCATGGCCTGCTCGACCGTGATGTCGAGCTCGACCACGTCGTGGCGCGGCACGTAGAAGAAAAAGCCGGTGGTCGGGTTTGGCGTGCACGGCATGAAGGCGGAGACGTGCTCGGTCTGCGGCAGCCGCGCCGAAAGCTCCGCACTCGGCGATTGCGTCAAAAACACCACCGACCACATGCCGGGCGCCGGAAACTCGACCAAGCCGACTTTGCGGAAGCTCGAGCCGGAGCCGGAAAACAATGTCTGAAAGATCTGCTTGGCGGTGCGGTAGATCGGCCGCACGATCGGCATGCGGCTGAGCAAACTTTCGCCCAGGCTGATCAGCCGCGAGCCCACCAGATTGGCGGTCAAGAAACCGAGCAGAGTGAGTGCCACGAAGGCGATGACGAGGCCGAAGCCCGGGATCTCGACCGGCAGATAGGTTTCCGGCTTGTACGCCGTCGGAATGAACGGCCGCACCCAATTGTCGACCCAGGTGACGAACCACCAGACGAGCCACAAGGTCACCGCCACCGGCCCCGCGACGATCAGGCCGGTGAGAAAATAATTGCGGATACGACTCATAAGGCCGGCCGATGGCCGCGCGCTCGGGGCAGCAGGCAGTTCGTTGCCGTCGCTCAGGTTCGTCATTGCGCTAAGGGTGCCGCTTCGAGACGCAATTATAGGGGCGAATCGGCCGATCGGACAGCAGCGCCGATCACTCTACTGTCACTGATTTCGCCAGATTGCGCGGCTGGTCGACGTCGGTGCCGAGAATGACGGCGGTGTGGTAGGCGAGCAATTGCACCGGCACGGCGTAAACCAGCGGCGCCACCGTCGCCGGCATGGTGGGCAGCGTCAGCGTCGTCAAAGCGTTGCCGTCGGCGGCCGCTTCGACGCCCTTCTTGTCGGTCAAGAGGATCAGGCGCCCGCCGCGCGCGGCGACCTCCTGCATGTTCGAGGCGGTTTTTTCGAACACCTGGTCATATGGCGCGATGACGATCACCGGCATTTTTTCGTCGATCAGCGCGATCGGGCCGTGCTTGAGCTCGCCGGCGGCGTAGCCCTCGGCATGGATATAGGAGATTTCCTTCAGCTTCAGTGCGCCTTCGAGCGCCAGCGGGTAGCTGGTGCCGCGGCCGAGATAAAGCACGTCGGGACATTTCGACAGCGTGCGGGCGAGCTGCTCGATCTGCGGCTCGAGCGCCAGCGCCTCGCTCATGTGGCGGGGCACCTCGATCAGCGCGCGAATGAGCTTTGCCTCGTCGTTGTGGTCGAGCGCGCCGCGCGCCCGACCGGCGGCGATGGCGAGCGCGGCGAGCGCCGCCAACTGGCAGGTGAAGGCCTTGGTCGAAGCGACGCCGATCTCCGGACCGGCCAAGGTCGGCATGACGACGTCGCTCTCGCGGGCGATGGTCGAGGTCGGCACGTTGACGATAGAGACCACGTGCTGCTTGTGCTCGCGCGCGTAACGCAGCGACGCGAGCGTGTCGGCGGTCTCGCCCGATTGCGAGACGAAGATCGCCAGATTGCCGGCGGCGAGCGGCGCGCTGCGGTAGCGGAATTCGGAAGCGATATCGACCTCGACCGGCAGCTGCGCGAAACGCTCGAACCAGTACTTCGCCACCATGCCGGCGTAATAGGCGGTGCCGCAGGCCGAGATCGAGATGCGGCCCAGCGTGTTGAAATCGAACGGCAGCCGGAACGGCAGCGCCACGCGCTCGGCCGCCATGTCGATGTAATGGGCGAGCGTGTGGCCGACGACTTCGGGCTGCTCGTAAATCTCCTTCGCCATGTAGTGGCGGTGGTTGCCCTTGTCGATCAGCATCACGTCGGCGCGCGATTTGATGATCTCGCGTTTGACCTCGGCGCCCTTTGCATCGTGGATCTGCGCGCCCTTGCGGGTGACGATGACCCAGTCGCCGTCTTCCAGATAGCTCACCGTGTCGGTGAACGGCGCCAGCGCGATGGCGTCGGAGCCGACGAACATGGCGTCGTCGCCGAAGCCGACGGCAAGCGGCGAGCCCTTGCGCGCGCCGATCAACAAATCCTCCTCGCCGGCAAACAGGAAAGCGAGTGCGAACGCGCCGCGCAGCCGCGGCAGCGCCCGCTTCACCGCCTCGACCGGCGAGGCGCCGCGCTTGATCTCCTCGGTGACCAAGTGGGCGACGACCTCGGTGTCGGTGTCGGTCTGAAACTTGGCGCCGTCGGCTTGGAGTTCGCGCCGCAGCTCGGCGAAATTCTCGATGATGCCGTTGTGCACCACGGCGAGCTTTTCGGTGGCGTGCGGATGGGCGTTATTCTCGGTCGGCCGGCCGTGGGTGGCCCAGCGGGTGTGGCCGATGCCGATGGTGCCGCTAAGCGGCTCGTTACGCAGCCGGCTCTCGAGGTTTTTCAGCTTGCCCTCGGCGCGGCGGCGGGTGAGCACGCCGCGCTCGAGAGTCGCTACGCCCGCGGAATCGTAGCCGCGATATTCGAGGCGCTTGAGCGCCGCGATGAGCTGCGGCGCCGCCGGCTCGCCGCCGATGATTCCGATGATGCCGCACATGCTCTTGGAACGCTCTCCGCGACAGCCTTTCTTAGCGCAAACAGCCTAAAGATTGATTGTTGAGGCGCACCACGCGTACCCGACGAAATCGAATAACCTTGCATTTCCTGACGCTTGACCGGCGTCCCTGAGGCATAGCTTTAACCCGGGTCTAGTCGCTCGCATGCGCCTTTTTCCTGCCCATCGACTTTAACGCGCGCAAGCGGCTCGCCCAACCTTCCTTGACAACCTGGCGGCTGCGGCCGAGCGCCAGCGCGTCCGCAGGCACGTCGGTGGTGACCACGGAGCCCGAGCCCACATAGGCGCCGGCGCCGATCTCGAGCGGCGCCACCAGGGCCGAGTTCGAGCCGATGAAGGCATTGTCGCCGATCGTGGTCCGGTGCTTGGCGATGCCGTCGTAATTGCAGGTAATGGTGCCGGCCCCGATATTGGCGCCGGCGCCGACGAAGGCGTCGCCGATATAGCTCAAGTGGTTGGCCTTGGCGCCGGCTGCGACGGTCGCCTCCTTGAGCTCGACAAAGTTGCCGATGCGGGCGCCGTCGCCGAGTCGCGTACCCGGGCGCAGCCGCGCGAACGGGCCGACCGACACATTCCTGCCGACCGTGGCGCCGGCAAGATGCGAGAACGAATGGATCACGGCGCCGTCGCCGACGCTGACCTTCTCGCCGAACACCACATAGGGCTCGACCACCACGTCCTTGCCGAATGTGGTATCGCCCGAGAGAAACACCGTCTCGGGCGCCACCAGGGTCACGCCGGCGTCGAGCGCGGCCTGGCGCAGCCCCTGCTGGGCGACCGCTTCGGCCTCGGCCAGTTCTTTCTTGCTGTTGATGCCGCGCACCTCGTCCTCCTCGACTTCGACCGCGACCACGGACTTGTTCATGCCGCGCGCAATCTCGACCGCTTCGGTCAGGTAAAACTCGTTCTTGCGGTTGCGGTTGCCGATCCGCTCCAGGATCGTCAGAGCGCTCTTGCCGTCGAGCGCCATCATGCCGGCATTGCAGAGCCCTACCTCTTTGTCGTCCGCCCCGGCATCCGCCTCCTCGACGATCTTGAGCAGCTGGTCGCCCGACGCGATCAGCCGGCCATAGCCTGAAGGACTGGCCGGCCGGAAACCCAGTACCACGACGGCGGCGCCGTCGCCGAGCGGCGCGCGCAACAGCCGCAGCGTTTGCGGCCGCATCAGCGGCGTGTCGGCATAGACGATGAGGATATCGTCGAAGCCGCGCTCGATCGCCGCTTTCGCCGCCAGCACGGCGTGCGCCGTGCCGCGGCGCTCATGCTGCACGAAGCAGGCGGCGTCGGGCAGCACGCGCTTGGCCTCGGCCGCAACTGCGTCCTGACCGGGCCCGATCACCACCGCGACGGCGGAGGGCGCGATGCCAGCAACCGCCGTGAGCACATGGGCAAGCAGGGAGCGGCCGGCGACCGCGTGCAGCACCTTGGGCCGGGCCGAGCGCATCCGTGTGCCCTCCCCGGCGGCAAGCACGATGGCAAGGCAGGTCCGAGCCGCCATTCCGTTGACCTCCGCGGCGCTCTCATAGCCGAGCAGGCGGGACGCCGAAAGCTGCGCATGAGGCCATGGCAAATGGTGCAAATTAGGAAAGATGACGGCAGAACCGCGGTGCGCACGCGGGAAGCGCGAATCTGCTAATTTTCCACAATGATTCGGCCGCGGATTTTGGAACCGGGCACGGCGCGCAGCGGCGGCATGGCCGCCATTGCCGCCAGCAAGCCGATCGTCAAGCCCGTGCCGCCGCCCAGGCGGCCCGCCAAGGCGGCGTTCACCATGCGCAATCTGTGGCGCCTGACGCTGTGGGGCGGCGCCGCGGCAAGCGCACTGCTCGTGGCCGTGGTGGCGTCGCGCAGCGACGCCGGGGCGCAGCGCATCGCCGGCTTGTTTTCGATCCGCGGCGACCGCACCCAGGTGGCGGCGCGCTCGTTCGATGCCGAGGCCGAGGCGCACCGGCTGGCCGAAGCCGTGCGCGGTTTGAACGCCGAGAACCAGGAGCTGAAATCGCGGCTGGCCGCGGTCGAGCACAATGTCGACGATATCACCGGCTCGGTGGCGCGGCAGATCGAAGTGATCAAAGAGACCAAGCCGGCTCCGCCGCCCGCCCCCGTTCCGGCTCCGAGCCATGCTGCACCGGCCGCGGCGCCTCCGGCGGCAAAAGCCGCGATCGCCGAGCCGCCGGCCGGCGCTGCGCCAGCGCCTGCACCGGTCCAGCCGGGCGCGGCTCCGCCAGCGCGCAGCGCCATGCCGGCGCCGGCCGCCCCCGCCCCCCACGCCGCAGTGCCGGCTCCGAATGCTGCCGCGCCGGCCCCGCGCGCCGAGTTGCCCGCGCTGCCAGTGTCGGCCGCACCGCAATACGGCGTTGATATCGGCAGCGCCGTCTCGATCCAGGTGCTCCGTGCGCATTGGCTCGGCGTCCGTTCGGCGCATGCCCAGCTGTTCGAGGGATTGATGCCGGTGGTCATGCTGCGCGAGGTGCCGCACACCGGCCGGGTCGAGCTGCGGCTCGTGGTCGGTCCGCTCGCCAACGCCGAGGCCGCCGCCAAACTCTGCACTGCGCTGGCGCCTTATCGGCTGAGCTGCCAGCCGACGCTGTTCAGCGGCCAGCACGTGGCGCTGCAGTAGCGCACCACGCCCAAATTCGTTTGCGCAAAGCCAAATTCGTTTGCGCAAAACACTGACGTGGTGCATTGGCACGCGCGTACTGATAATCGAACGCGCCCACAACCATGCCCCGCCCGCTGTTCCGGCCGACCGCCCGGCAGATCAATTGGCTCCTCGTCATCGGCTTTTTGGCCGTCGGCGAGGCGCTTTATTTGCGCTTTATGGCGATCGAGCGGGCGAGTGTGGCGCTCGCCTGCCAGGCCGGTCTGTCGACCTGGTTGTGCAGCACCTACCGGGTGGCGATCCCGCTGTTTGAGCACGAGGTGTTCGGCGCCGTGGCGCTCGTGGCCGCGCTGTTGAATCTCATCCGGCCTTCGGTCGTGCTGATGGCGTTGGCGCTCGCGGCGGCCGGGTTCGGCCTCGTCCTGCACAATGTCGATCTGGCGGCGCTTGCCGTGGCGGCGCTCATTCTGAGCTTGGCGCGACCCGCGCCTGCGCCAGAATAAAGGCAAGTCCAAAAAGCGCGGCGCAGAACCACAGCGCCTGCCAATTGGCGAAGCCTTCGTTCAACGCGATGTAGACGGCGGCGGCGGCAACGACCAAGGCCGCCGTGCGCTCGGCAAACGCCGGCGGTCCCGCCCGACGCTCGGTCGAGAGCCAAAGCACCAGGTAAGGCAGCACGCTGGCAGTCAGCGCCGCAAACGGAATGTCGCGGTAGCGCGGCTCGAACACCAAACCCAGCGCCGTCTGCACACCTAAGAAAAACAACACCAGAAAGCTCAAGCCCAGCGCCCAAAACAGGCCGTCGCGGTCGGCATCGGCGTCGCCGAGCAGCGCCGCAAGCGCCGGCAGCGGACGGCGGACAGCGCAGGCCGTGGCGCACACGATGGGCGCCGCGGCCGCAATAGCCGCGAGCGCCAGTGAGCGGAGCCAGCCGCCGGGACTGAAACTTTCCGGCCCGACCTGGTCGACCACCCAGCCGAACAGCACGGCGGGCAGGAAGACGAGAACGGCGATGCGCCACCAGAACCCGGGCGCGGCCGGCTTGCCGCGCCCGGCTGCGAAGGCGGCGCCAAACGCCGCGGCCGCAAGCGCGATAGCGGCCAAAGCCTGCAGCGGCCAGTGCGGATGATCCGACACCGCGCCGCCGCTGAGGCTGAATCGGGGGGCCCCCGTGGCGCGGTCGAAAATGCCCCATTGGCCGCCCACGGTGCCCTCGAGCCAGCGCTTCCAGCGCTGATCGAACGCCTCGATCACATTGACCCGGACATGGTCGCGCTTGGCGAAGGCGAGCGACTCGAGAATAACGCGGGCCTGATTGGACGGTGACGGCCGCGCGCCTTCACGCATGCGTCCGCCGCTCGGCCAGCCGAGCTCGCCGATCATGATCTCCTTGCCGGGGAAGGCGGCGGCGACGCGGTTGCGGATCGACTCGACGTGGGCCGCCGCGTGCTCGGCCGGAATCGGAAAATCCTCCCAATACGGCAGCATGTGGATGGTGATGAAATCGACTGCGCCGGCGACCTCGCGATAGCGCAGCCAAAACTCCCAGACGTCGGCGTAGGTCACCGGCTCCGCCACCTGCGCCTTGACCTCGCGGATCGCGGCGATCAGGTCGTCGACCGTCATTTCGCCGCGCAGCAGCACCTCGTTGCCGACGATGATGGCGCTGATCACGTCGGGATATTGCTTGGCGAGCGCGACCGTGGCGGCGATCTGCTGCCGGTTCTTGTCCGGCTTGCTGGTGAGCCACAGGCCGTCGAGGACTTTGAGGCCGTGGCGACGGGCGCTTTCCAGCACGGCGGCGGCGTTGTCCTCGACCGAGTAGATGCGCACGCAATTGCTGTACTTGGCGATCAACGCCAAGTCCTGGTCGATCTGGGCGGCGCCGATGCGCGTGCCCTCGACCAGCGGATCCTGGTTGTCGCGGTATGGCGCGTACGACACGCAATAAAGCTTGTCGCCGGCGGCGAGCGGCGACGGCGGCAGTGCCACCGGACGGCCGAGCCACCACCAGGTCGCCACGATGGCGAGCGCGGTAAAGACGAACAGCGCCAGCGCCGGGACGATCCGCTGCATATTGGCTTGTTGCAACACCGCCTGCCATTAACCTTGACCGCGCGTCGTGCCAAGCTGCAGCGCGGTTCCCCGCGCCTGCGCCGCCATGCGCGCTGGACAAACCGGCGGACTTGCGATGTGCTCGCTGGCGGCCGCCGGCCGCAATTCCGGCATGATGAGGCGCTCCAGGTAGCACCTCGTTTGCGAGCTTCCGAAAGCCTTACACGCCTCGAAACCGTATCTCCAAGACAGTATCCCCAAGACACCTGATGCCGCTCAAAACGCGAACCAACCTCAAATCCGTTCTCCGCATCACGGTCGGGCTCTGCGCCGCAATCTGGCTTGCAGCCGCGGCCCCGGGCGCAACCGGTACGGCCTCCGCCCAGAGCGGCAGCGATACCAAGGGCGCCGAAAAGACGCCGGCACCGGCGGCAACGGCTCCGGCGCCGGCCCAGAAGGTCGAGGAGTATGCCGAGATCCAGAAGTCCATGAACGGACCGGCCGGCAATCCGGAATGCGTCTGGCTCGGCCGCCGCGTCGTCAGCCTGTTGTGGCGCGACGATATCGAGACGGCGTTTCGCCACCTCGATCTGTACGACCGGTTCGGCTGTCCGTCCGGCCATATCCAGGCCTCGTTCCGCTGCCTGATCCTGCATTCCAACAGCGTCGACCCGAAGTCGCCCGACAGCCTCAACGGCCGGGTCAATGCCTGTTGGATGAATCCGCCCGACCCGGCGCCTCCCCCCGCGCAGGCCGCCGCCGCGGCACCGAGCCCCGAGTCGAAAAAGTAACCCACGCGAGAGTCAGCGGGCGCGGCTGGAACTAACGCGCCGGAGGCGAGTTCTCCTTGTCTTGAATTTGCCATGCCGCGGCGCTACTTGTTGAAAGCCGCTCGCAAGGTTCCTTACCCTCCTTACGACCATTGTCGAACCTTCGGGGACAAGGTTCGGGCCTGTGCCTTAAAGCCCCGCGTGGTTGAGAGTCGATGCGCACCGTTGCTGCCGTGCTCGCGCTTATTGTGTGCGTGCATGCCGGGCTATGGGTCCTGTTTCGGTCCCAAACCAGAGCGCCCGAATTTAGCGGCCATCTTGCCAGCCTGTCGTACGCTCCCTCTCCGAGTTTGCCCGATCCGTTTGTCGGCGAAGACCAGGAGATGGCCGATCAGATTCGCGCCTTACTTCAAGCCGCAGGCGACAAAAGCTGTACTGCGTCCTCCCGCGCCGGGAGTACCGATAGCGTCAAGCCCAACCAGCTGAGCGCTGCTGAGAAAAAGGCCGCCGAAGAACAGGCGTCGGCGCAGATTCGTGCTGATCTCAAGACGATTGCGCAATATACGCGGAATATTCGAACGTATTCATCGACTGGCGCCGCCAGACTGATCCCACCGATCGCGGCTGAACTCGGCCTGAAGGTCACGGTGGGCGCTTGGGTCGGCAAGAACGACTCTTGCGAGAACGAGGTCAAAAACAAGCTGGAAATGCGCGTTGCCGTCGATCTGGCGCGCCGCAACAGCAACGTCGGTGCGATCGTCGTCGGCAACGAAACGATCTACCGTGGCGACTTGACCATCGAGGATCTTATTACGCTCATCAAAGAGGTGAAGCGTGAGAGCCCGGTGCCGGTGACCACCGGCGAAATCAACTCGGTCTGGCTCCAGCATCCCGAGCTCGCTTCCGCGGTCGACTTCGTCGCCGCACACGTGTTGCCGTACTGGAACGGCATCGATGCCTCGCACGCGGTCGACTACACGATCGAGATTTACGACAAGCTGCGCCGCGCGCTGCCCGGCAAGCGCATCGTCATCGCCGAGTTCGGCTGGCCGAGCGCAGGCTACAATATGCACAATGCGTTCCCCGGCCGCACCGAGCAGGCGACGGTGCTGCGCGATTTTGCTGCGCGCGCCCAGGCCTATGGCATCGACTACAATATCGTCGAAGCGATCGATCAGCCGTGGAAGACGGCCGAAGGCGGCGTCGGTCCGTACTGGGGCGTTTTCGACGCTGCCCGCCAGGCCAAATTCTCCTGGACCGGGCCGATCGCCGCGCCGGATTATTTCAAGCACGCCGGTCTTGCCGTGCTGCTCGGCCTGTTGCTGTCGCTGCCGATTCTCGGTCTCGCCGGCGCGACGGTACGGCAAGCGCTGATGCTGGCCGTCTCCGCGCATCTTGCCGGCGCGTGGTTCGCGACCGTGATCGCTTTCTGGAGAGGCCATTACTTCGTGCCGGGCGCCGCGTTCGCGCTCGGGCTTGGCGTCCTGCTGCTCTTGCCGCTGGTCGCCATCGCGCTGGCACGACTCGACGAAATCGCCGCGATCGCGTTCGGTCGTTCGCCGCGACGTCTCGCCGCCTCGCCGCCGCTCGTGCCCGAGCCGTTTGCGCCAAAGGTCTCGATCCACATTCCGGCGTGCTGCGAGCCGCCCGAGATGCTCAAGGCCACGCTCGATAGCGTGGCGCAGCTCGACTATCCCAATCTCGAATGCGTGCTGGTGATCAACAACACGCCCGACCCGGCGCTGTGGCGGCCGGTCGAGGAGCACTGCCGCACGCTCGGCGAGCGTTTCAAGTTCTTCAATGTCGAGAACCTGAAAGGCTACAAGGCCGCTGCGCTGCGGCTGGCGCTCGCCAACACCGCGGCCGATGCCGAGATCGTCGCCGTCATCGACGCCGACTATGTGGTCGAGTCCGGCTGGCTCAAGGACCTGGTGCCGCTGTTCGCCGATCCGCATGTCGGCCTGGTGCAATCGCCGCAGGATCACCGCGACGGCGAGCGCTCGCTGATGCACGGCGCCATGAATGCCGAATATGCCGGATTCTTCGACATCGGCATGGTGCAGCGGAACGAGTTCAACGCCATCATCGTGCACGGCACCATGTGCCTCATTCGCCGCGCCGCGCTCGACTCCGCCGGCGGCTGGTCGAGCGACACCATCGTCGAGGATGCCGATCTCGGTCTCACCCTGCTCGAAGGCGGCTGGACCGCGCACTACACCAACCGCCGCTACGGTTACGGGCTCCTTCCTGACACGTTCGACGCCTTCAAGCGCCAGCGCCATCGCTGGGCGTTCGGCGGCCTGCAGATCCTGCGCAAGCATTGGCGGCGCCTGTTGCCCGGCGTCGACGGATTGAGCCGCGAGCAGAAGCGCGAATATGCGATCGGTTGGCTCAATTGGCTCGGCGCCGAAAGCATCGGCGTCCTGGTTGCGCTGTTGAGCATCCTCTGGGTGCCGGTCGTGGCGTTCGCCGATATTGCGGTGCCCGACCGCATCCTGACCATTCCCATCCTGGGCGCGTTCAGCGTATCGGTGGCGCACTTCGTGACGCTCTACCGGCTGCGGGTGCGCGCGACCCCGCTGCAAATGGCGGGCGCGGTCTGCGCCGCCATGGCGGTGCAGTGGACCGTGGCGCGCGCAGTCGCCATCGGCCTAGTCAAGGAACGTCTGCCGTTCCTGCGCACCGCCAAAGGCGGCGCCACGCGCAAGGGCCCGGACTTTCCGGCGTTCTGGGAAGCGGTCATCGCCGGATTGTTGCTCGCCGGCGCGGCCACCGTCGTCATCAACAACGTGAAGCAGATCCGCGAGATCAATATTTTCGCCGCGGTTCTGGTCGTGCAGAGCCTGCCGTTCCTGGCGGCCACGCTGATCGCGCTGGTCGAAGGCACGCGCTTTAATACGTTGCCTTACTGGCGCGGCGTCCAGAGCAAGGCCGCCGTGCTGTTGCCGCAGCCGAAAGTCATCGCCGAGCAGCCCAAGCTGCCGAGCGAAAACCGCATCGAGACGGCGCAGTAATCTTCAGCCCTTCCCGCGAAGCTGCGCGTGGCGGCACGCGCCGGCCACTTTCGCTGACTTGGAGATGATCGCGTTCGCCGGGCGGCGGCGTGATCAGCTCACTCCCCTCCACGCGTAAAAGCTTGTCTGAGCTTCATTGGCCCGTTCAACGGGGATACAAATTGACGGGCACAGCGCGTGCGAGAAGGAAGCGGGATGTCAGAGCTGCAGGAGCGTATCGTGGCGCATCATGTCGGGGCGCGCGGCTTTGGCGTGGCATTGAACTGCCCGCCGAAACTGCGCAAGCACCTGATCCATGTGGTTTACGAGGCCGACGCGCAATGCGCCAAGGAAATGATTGCGCAGAACAAGGACGAGAATTTCCACATCCTGCCGTACTGCCTCGGCCAGCGCCAAGGGCGCGCCAGGCTTTTTGCCGGCAAAATCCTGCGGTACTTCCGTGGCCGACGCCAAGAGGCCGCGAAACTTTTTATCTGCAAGAATCCGTATTTCAGCTCCAACATCGAACCCAATCCGGACTACGGCCGATATTATTGCGAAGTGCACCTCGATGGCCCGGAGAACGGCGTTGAGCTCAAGGGCGAGTGCTACGACCTCGATTACAGCGACGACATGGGCATCGTCCGCGTCGCCGACGTTGCAGTCCGCACGCTTGATGACGTCCTCGACAGCGGCGATGCGCCGAAGGGCTGTCATCCGGATTTCTTGTCGCTCGATACCCAAGGCTCCGAACTTGCCGTTCTCAAGGGCGGCGAGAGGGCATTTCGCGAACACTGCCTGGCGCTGGCGACGGAGATCGAGTTCCACGAGCTCTACAAGAATCAACCGTTGTTCTCTGACATATTCCAATTCGTCCATCGCCACGGCTTCCACTTTGCCGGCTTTACCTCTCTATGGGAGTTTTCCTCCCATCGGCTGCCGATCGGGGCGCGCGACAAGGGCTTCGTCGGCTTCGGCGATGCCTTGTTTTTGCGCAGCATCGAAAGCGTGTGCGATATGGCGAAGTCGGAGGATGAACGCTACCTCGCGCTGTTCAAGCTGGCCTTCATCGCCTTGAATTTCGGCTATCTCGAATATGCGATGCAGGCGGCCGATGCGGCCGAAACCCTGGCGCCGGATCCAAGTCTGCGCGATCGCGTTGCCGAACGGGATTGCTACAAGGCGGTTCACGCCCTGCGCGCCGCGGTGCGCGAATTGCCGCCGCATTACCCACACCGGGACCGCACGGTGATGACGGACGAGCTCAAGGATGTGCTGGCGCGCGCTGCCGAACAACAGAATCAAACAGCGGCAGGCGAACCCTCCGAACGAGATCGATCGCCGCAGACGACGCCGGTAGAAGCGGTTCTCGAGGAGTATGGCTTCACCTGGGTCGCTGATTCCGTGCGCCGGCGGCGCCACGCGGCGGAAAGCAGCGTGGCCGGCAAGATGTATCGCTGAGACCGATGCTGCGTTGCGCCGGCACGCCGGCGCAACATGGTCAACGTGAGGCGATGGTTGCGCGCCGCGGAGTTCGCGCCCTATCCCCGCAACGCACTCTCTGCGAGCCGCACCCAGTAAGAGGTGCCGGCCGGGATCGCTTCGTCGTTGAAATTATAGGCCGGGTGATGCAGGCCGGCGCTGTCGCCGTTGCCCATGAAGATGAAGGCGCCGGGCCGTTCGCCCAGCATGAAGGCAAAATCCTCGGCGCCCATGACCGGCGGCACGTCGGTGTCGACCTTGTCGCCGCCGGCGATCTCGCGCGCCACGGAAGCGGCGAACTCGGTCTGACGATCGTTGTTGACCAGCACCGGATAGCCGTTGGTGCAGGTCAGCTTCGCCTTGGCGCCATAGAGCTTCGCGGTGCCCTGCACCACCGCCTCGATGCGCTGCAGGAGGGTGTTGCGCACGGCGTCATTCAGGGCGCGCGCGGTGCCGCGCAGCTGGGCGTGCTGCGGAATGACGTTGTCGGTATGTCCGGCCTGGAACATGCAGATCGACACCACCGCGGCCTCGAGCGGATCGACGTTACGGGCGACGATCGATTGCAGCTGGTTGACGATCTGGGCGCCGACCAGAACCGTGTCGATCGACAGATGCGGCCGCGCGGCGTGGCCGCCCTTGCCTTCGAGATCGATGGTGAGGTGATCGGCCGACGCCATGAACGGACCCGGCCGGATGGCGAACTGACCTATCGGCATGCCGGGAAAATTGTGCATGCCGTAGACTTCCTGGATGCCGAAGCGCGTGATCAGGCCGTCCTTGACCATGGCGAGCGCGCCAGCGCCGCCCTCCTCCGCCGGCTGGAAGATCACCACCGCGGTGCCGTCAAAGTTGCGGGTCTCGGCCAGGTATTTGGCGGCGCCGAGCAGCATGGCGGTGTGGCCGTCGTGGCCGCAGGCGTGCATCTTGCCGGGATTTTGCGATTTGTACGGCAGCCCGGTCTCTTCCTCGAGCGGCAACGCGTCCATGTCGGCGCGCAGGCCGACGACCTTGCTGCCGCTGCGGCCGCGAATGACGCCGACCACGCCGGTCTGGCCGATGCCGGGCACGACCTCGTCGCAGCCGAAGCCTTTGAGCTTGTCCGCCACGAACGCCGCGGTGCGGTGCACGTCGTAACGCAGTTCCGGATGGGCATGCAGGTCCTGCCGCCATGCGGCGATCTCGGGCTGCAGATCGGCGATGCGATTGACTATGGGCATGGCGGCGGTCCTTGCTGGCGAAGCGGCCGGATGGCCGCAAGCATAGCAAATGGCGCCACGCCGCGCGACGGCCGGACATACGGTACCTCGCCCCGCCGGTTGCGGGCCGGACCGCAACGGCCCACATCGACAGCCACACGGCGTTGCCTCGCGCCGGCCTGATCTGATACCAGAGGCCGCCGTGCCGCAGCCTTTATCGCCAAACGGGGCGGTTCGTCAGCGGGCCCGTAGCTCAGCGGTAGAGCAACTGACTTTTAATCAGTAGGTCGATGGTTCGATCCCATCCGGGCTCACCACTATGGTTCGGAGGAGTTTCCAATGTCGCAGAATGGATCCGCGGGAGAGGCAAAAGACGGCGTCGACAAGTCGGCGCCGGCGATACTGCGGCATGAGGACAGGTTCTGGCCTTGCCCAAGTCTCGAGGACGCCGTCGCTGCCTGGCACGTGCTGCCGGTTGAGATGCGCGATAGCGCTTCAATCGAAGTCGAAGGCGCGGTTTATCACGGGCAGGAAATCGAGAAGCTTCAACAAAAGCACTGACGGCAGACCGAAACCCCCGAGCGGTGAAGCGCCGGACTATCGAGCGCTTGGGCCGGAGGCATCGCTGCGCAGCGCTGCGGACGCAGTGCCGCGCAACACGATTTTTCGCGACAATAAGCTGAGCGAAGCGCTGCGCACCACAGCCGGCGCAACGCGACGCCATGGCGCACGGACCATCCCGGTCCTTAAGCCGCCGCTAACCCGATGGCTTTAGCGTGGTACCCGGCTCAGTGGGACGGGGATTTGGGTGTTGCCACTGTCCCGGCCCTGCCGTTGCAGTTTTGGTACCCTCCTCCGGCAGGGCCGCTTCTCACACGCCCTCCCCTGACGCGTACGGGCGCAAGCGATCACCGGCCCGGCCAGCATCGGCTTGGCGCCCATATCCTCGAAGCGATGGCGGAAGGCGGGGCCGCGGACGGCGGCGCACCGCCAGCCAAACTTGACCCGGAATTACACGCGCAAGCTCGCCCGACGTCGGTCCTCGTTGACCTGCATCAACAGCACAAGCAGATGATGCGGGACTTCGTTTTCGGGCTCGTAAAGCTTCTGCAGCCCTGCGCCGATGGCCTCTCGCATAACGCTGTACAGCGTTGCGGGCTCATGCAGCGCTCGTTCGCGATCGGACGATTGCGCCATGCCGACACCGTTCTTGTCCCCCCGGTGCCAAGCACAGAGGATGCGCCAAGAAGCGCGAGTCGGCAAGCAGGAACGTCGCCGCGTGCCGAGATCGAGGTCGGCCGCGACAGACGACTCGTCCGATGAGCCGCCGCTTCAGTTGAAGTGGTAATTCAGGCCAGCGCGAATGACGTTGTCGTCGATCCTCGTGCTCACCGTGCTGGTCGTCTGCGTGTTGACGATTTCCAGGATACGCGGCGGCTTGCAGAAGCCGCACGCCCCCGTCGTCGTGTTATTGGCCGCACCTGCGACGCCCATGTTGATGGTGCCGAAATCCATGAACAGATATTCGACCTTGAAGCTCCAGCGGTCAGTCAGGGCTGTCTCGACGCCGCCACCCACCGCTTAGCCTGCCCGGGTGGTATCGGAGCTTATGGCTACGGCGCCGCCGCCGCCGACGGCGCTGTCCTGTATTTCCGCCACCGCCAAGCCGCCGGTCGCATACACCAGCCAGCGCGGCGAAGGCGTAAAGCCGAGCCGGCCGCGCAATGTTCCGAACCACGGCAGCTTGACGGTCTGCGTGGCAACGCCCGTGCCGGCCGGGCAGCCGGCGGTGTCGCACAGGGTGACCGAGCCGCGCTGACCGCTCGCCTGAATGTCCGCCTCCAGGCCGAACACGATCGTATTGTGCTGCCAGTTATAACCGGCCTGCAGGCCGCCCAGGACGCCGTTCGGATCGACATTGCCGGTGCCGGCGGCGGTCGCCGTCGTGGTTCCCAACGGGATCAAGACCGGGGCTGGTGTGTCGCAATCATCGCAGCGCGTCAGCGTCGTCGAGGTCGAATCGCTCAGCGTCGTCGGATCCGACGCCCAGCCGTATCCCAAATTGCCGCCGACATAGAAGCCGGTCCAGCTCCAGACCGGCAGCACGGGCGGTGGTGCTTTCAGCGGCATATCTGCCGCCATCGCCGATCCCGCGGCGATCATGGCGCCCAAAAAGATGGCAGCGCGTAATTGGCTTTTCATATCATGCCCCCCGAAAAACCCATGGAACTTTACCCCCGTTTCGCTCCGCTGCCTGTGCCTTTGCGGCAACATCGCACCGGAATCTTGGGCACGGTTAAGCAATCCAGCCGGGGCCTACAAAATCGCAAAAACTCCAGATTCTCTCGGTTTTTCAATCGAATGCCGGCATCACCTCGGTGGCAAACAGCTCGACCGAGTGCAGCGCTTCGCCGAGCGTCATGTCGCCGAAGGCAAGCCAGGGCACAAAATAATTGCCGCCGGCGGCGGCCGTATCGGCCTTGATGAAATCGCGCACGGTCCGCGGCGAACCGGCAATCGCGGTGCCGAGCGCCTGCAGATCGTCAAAGCTTTCCGGATAGAAGGCTGCCCTGCGCGGCGCGCTGCCGTGGCGCTTGAACAGCCAGAAGAAGCTCGTGCGCCAGCGCGGATAGGCCCGCTGTGCGATGGCGCGCGCCTTCTCGTCGGTGTCGGCCACCACCACGTGGCGGCCGAGCCCGAGCAGGGTCGAGCGCGTTTTACCGAGCTTGTCCCGGACCGCGAGATAACGGTCGAAGATCGGGCGGACGGTTTGCGGGGGCGCCAGCGCGATGACATTGACGTCGTTTGCCGCCGGCCATTCGGCGCTGTCGGGGAAGCTGACGCCGTACCACAACGGCGGGTGCGGCCGCTGCACCGGGCGTACCGTCATGGGCACGCCGTCGAAGCGGTAGAACTCGCCGGCGAAGCTGAGCTCATCGACCGCGAGGCCCTTGAGCAGCAGCTGAAAGGCCTCGTGATACATCGCCTGGGTCGCGGCGAAATCGAGCGCGTAATTCTTGCTTTCGAACGGCGACACGCCGCGGCCGATGCCGAGCTCGAGGCGGCCGCCGCTCAGCTGGTCGAGCATGCAGATTTCCTCGATCAGGCGCAGCGGATGATAGAACGGCAGCAGGAAGACCATCGGCCCGAAGCGCAGCCGCTGCGTGCGCTGTGCCAGCGCGGCAAGAAAGATCGCCGGCGACGGTGCGCAGCCGAGCGGCGTGCCGTGGTGCTCGGCCAGATGATAGGCGTGAAAGCCGCCGCGATCGTAAGCCTCGGCGAGGCGAAGCCGGTTGGCATAAAGCTCGCCCAGCGGCACGCCGGCATCGTCGAGATGATCGAACACGCCGAATTTCATGAGCCGTTCTCACCCGCGTTGCGCGCTTGTCCCACACTGCGATCGTTCAAGGCGGCGGCCAGCGCGTCTCGTCGTCGGCGGGAGCATAGGTCTCGCGAAAGATCGAGTCCCGGACGATGCCGTAGGTGTCGTCGGCGTAGCGGATCAGCCAATCGCCGGGCTCACCGTGCAGCGGGTCGTTCTGCCAGCTGACGGGAACGGTGGCGGGCGCCGCCAGCCGCAGCGCATGCGCGACGGCGGGACGCTTGCGGTAGGCGCCGTTTTCGCCGGGCGCCGTCGGCGGCACCGGTTCGTAGCTTGACAAGAACAGGTCGCGCCTGACCGGCCAACGCTCGCCCTGCGCTCCGGTGAGCAGCGCGTCGCCGGCGCGGAAGCGCACCTCGCCTTCGAGTGTCTTGCAGACGCCGTTCGCCGCCGCGAGCTCGACCTGAACCGGTATCGGTTTCTTGCAAACCCGCAAGGCGCGCGGGTCGCGATCGAGATCGAAACGATCGGGTCCGGTCAAGGCAGCTCATCCCGATAGCGCCGGACCAAACGATGCCATGAGCTGTTTTCCGCACCCATGGCGTCTGCCGCCGCATAAGCCAGCGCGCGCACCTCCTGCCAGGCCGATGTGGATGACGCGGCCGATTTGATGAGCGTGTCGAGCGACTGGGCTATTCCCGCAAGCTGCTTCTGCATGTCGCGGCTGAGCGCGGCGCGATGGACGAAGCCGAGCCGCGTTCCGGCGCCATGAAGAGCCGCGACCAAAGCCGGTCCCACCGCGGCGAAGACCAGATAGGACCCCTCCGACAGGAACAGGGATTCGCCGGCACGGTCGCGAAGCGGTGGAACGAACAGCGGGAGCGCGACCGTGAGGAGCGACGCGCAAAAAATGATCGTGGAGATGCCATTGAGCGTCACTTCGGCGCGATCAAGCGTTTGATGATTGCGCTCGTGGTAATGCAGCTGATCGACGACGATCAGCTGCAGCCAGCGCGCGGCCTCGACAGCCGGCAGGCTGCTGCAATCGACGAGAGGCAGGCCTTGCTGGCGGACGGCGCGCTTGACCTGGGCGAGTGCCGAAAACTCGTAGTCGACCTTGGCATCGTCGGCAGGTTCGTCATCCGCCGTCGCCAGCGCACCGGGCAAGACCAGCAACGGCAACGACATGCGGGCGATGCGCAATTGCTCGGCGCCGAGACGGCATGCCGTCCAGCGCTCCTGCAGACTTATCCATCTGGTCCAAACGACCGATCCGACCACCAAGAGCGAGGAGAACTCGAACCAGGGATAGAACGAATGATCGCCGCTGGTATAGCCGAGCACGGCGAACAGCACCGCGCAGGCCACGCCGAAATGGGCTGCCCAGGTGATGTCGCGATGAATGGACGAGCCGTACAAGGCGCTGCGGTCCATGGCTTCGAAACACCGATTGAGGTGTGAATGCTTCGAAGCGGCTTGGTCCGGGCACACTTCTTCCCATCCGGCCGAAAAGTACGAGGTCGGCCGCCATCTCAGCGCGAAACTGCGCCAAAACTTATTCTTCCTCTTTTTTCCATCCCACCCGAACAATGCGAGAAACTCGAGGATCGCCTGTTCGAGGCGTCCGAAGATGCAGCGCCCCCGGACCAGCCAGCCACCGCTTTCCGGATCGAGACCGCTGGTGACGTCGAGACTTTCAGACGCAAGAGGATGCAAAGGCGAACCGACCGCCACCAGCGTCTTTCCCAGCTTTTTGCTGTGCCTGGCCCATCGCTTATTTTCGTTTCGCGCGGAAACAAGAACGACGTCGGAAAGCGCAAGCGCGAACTCGATCACGTCAGTGCGCGACATTCCCGGCGGCGCCTTGACGACGAACGCGCCGCTTTCCACCTTCTCGACCTCGTGCCCGAGCAGGACTTGCCGGTCGATGTCGGTGCCGGCGACGGCGCTCAGCGTCGGTGCGGCCGGCGAGTCCGGAATGCAGACGAGCAGACGTGTCTGCCGCGGTGCGGTGCGCAAGGTGTCTCGTAACGCATCGCCGTCCTTGGCACAGTCCACCAGGTCGGGCAGCAGCAGCGCGATCATCGCGCCCGGCTGGGAATGGTGATTGTGGGAATGAGGCTGAGGCATTCGGACGTTCCCTGCGCGCATTGTGGCCGATCAGCCGCCGACAATAAAGCCGCGGGGCATGCGGCGCGGCGTTCGCATGAGGCTCCGCGGTGCAGCGCAAGGAAGGCGCCGAACGCCGTCCCGGCGGGCCTGATCAGGCGGTACAAAGAATGCTACAGCGACCCGTAAAGGGACCCCAGCCATGCCCAAGCACGACGAGCAAAACCAAAGCCGACGCGGTTCGCTGATCGCGCTTGCCGTCGTGGTCGTGCTGTTCGCCGTCGGCTGGGCCTTGGTGCACGAGCTTTATCAGAGCGAAAAGCTGCAGGATTGCCTGCTGTCCGGACGCACCAATTGCGCGCCGATCGAGACGCCGGCGCGCTGAGCGCGGTGCGGACCGGGCGGCTTTGCCGAACACCGCGCGTGTGCCCCATCAACGGCACGAAAGCTTCATCCCCGGGTCGTCAGGGTGCCACAGCGGGCTCTTAGGCGGGGGCGGCGGCAAAGGAGGATTCGTCATGAATGCCCCAAATGTCCAAGCCGAGCGTCCGGCACAGCAGCGCGACGCTTTCGCCTGTCCCAATTGTCCGCGCTGCGCGTCCGTGGTGCACGTGGCGGAGCGGTCTGTTTTCAACCTCCCCGGCCGCATTTGGCATGCCTGGGCCTGCGACCGGTGCGGCGAGGAATTTGCGACGTCAATTAGCGTCTTGCCGCTTCAGGTCTGACCGCCGGCGTCGTCGTGGCTCAGGATGGCTCGGGACCTTGGGCGGGCGGAACCGGACGTGCAATAATGTGTTCGCCCCGGTGTTGTTATCGTCATTCCGGATTGTTCACAGGGAGGACCCCCCATGACTGAATTATTCGCTCGCCGATCGATCCTTGGTTATTGCGTTGGCGGTGCCGCCAGCGCCGTGCTGCTGACGTCAGCCACGCGCAGCGAGGCCGCAACCACCACGTTCAAGGCCAGTCTCGACGGCAAGGACGAAGTGCCGTCAAACACCACGGGCGGCACCGCCTCGGTCACCGTCACCTACGATCCGGCGACCAAAAAGCTCAGCTGGGACGGCAACTACAAGGGCCTCACCGGCGCGGTGACCGCGGCTCACATCCACGGCCCGGCCGAACCCGGCAAGAACGCGCCGCCGGTGATCTGGCTGACCAAGAAGGGCGACCAGAATCCCGACTTCCCGAGCCCGTTCAAAGGCACGGCCGATCTGACCGACGACCAGGCCAAGGATTTGATGGCCGGCAAGTACTACGTCAACATCCACACCAAGGCGAACCCGGCCGGCGAGATCCGCGGCCAGCTCGCCAAATCGTAAAATCGTAAATCAGCGCGCTGGGCCGTAGCGTTCGTACCAGGCGCGACTTGATCGCCCGCCGGTCTGCCCCGCGCAGCCGGCGGGTTTTGTTTGTTCTATTGTCCACCTCATCCATCAGGATGAGAAACTTAGGTTACGCCGCAGCTGCGGTGACGCGCGGACCCAAGATCGTGGTCTTCAGATAAGCACCGAGCGCGACCAGGTCGTCACGCGACACCGGCGCGTAGGGCGGATACGGATCGCCGGCCGGCACGCCGATCAGGTTCATCGCCGCTTTCATGCTCGGCGCCAGGCCGTAATGCATCCAGCGGCTCGGAAACTGCGCGAATTGCAGCTGTATCTGCGCGGCGCGTTCATAGTCTTTGGCGACGAACGCTTCGATCACGGCGCGGGCGATCTCGGCGGCCGGCGGCGGCATGGTGGCGCCGGAGCCGCCCAGCTCGATGCTGGCCAACAGCATCTGCATGGTGGTGAAGTAGCGCGCGTGGCCGGCGCGGTCGATCTCGACGATCAGCCGCGACACCCGCGCCAGATCGCGCGAGCTTTCCTTGATGAACTGCACCCGCGGCAGTTTGGCGAGCGCGATGGTGTCGGGGATCGAAACGTCGGCGCCCGGACCGGGATTGAGATAGAGCGTCAGCGGCAGGCTGGTCTCGCTCGATATTTTCTCGAAATAGCCGAGCAGATCGCGCTGCGTCGGCGGGCCCGCGAACGGCCGCAGCGGCGCCAAGAGCTGCAGCGCGGCGGCGCCGCATTTTTCCGCCTCGTGCGCGAGCGCGATCGCCGTGCGGAACGACGCATGCGTGATGCCGACCATGACCGGCACGCGGCCATCGACGTAGTCGATGGTGGAGCGGATCAGGCGCTGGCGCGCTTCGAATGACAGATAAGTGTATTCCTGGGTCTCGACCCCGGCGGCGACCACCATGGTGGCGCCGCAGTCGCGCACCACGTAGTCGATCTGCCGCCGCAGCGCCGGCTCGTCGACGTTAAGATCGGCGGTGAACGGCGTGAGCGGCGCGACGATTAACCCTGGCTGCAATCCGGGCTGGCGCATGACGTTCTTCCCGTGTGCGGGGGGTACGACCTTACTTACTGCTTCGGAATTTTCGCGTCGGCGATCACCTTGCCCCACTTGGCGATGTCGGAACGCATGCGGGCATCGAGCTCGGCCGGCGACGAGGCGCGGGTGTCGATACCGAGATCGAGCGCGCGCTTTTTCAGATCCGGCTGCGCCAGCACCTCGTGCAGCGCCTTGTTCAGCGTGTCGATCACATCTTGCGGCGTGCCGGCCGGCGCATAAAGCCCGTTCCAGGCGACGACGTCGAAGCCGGCGACGCCCTGCTCCTGCACGGTCGGCACGTTGGGCAATTCCGGCGAGCGCCGCGGGCCGCTGGTGGCGATGGCGCGGCTCTTGCCGCCATCGAGCGTCGGCTTGAGCGCGGCATAAAAATCGATGCCGAGCTGCACGTCGTTGCGAAGGAGCCCGACCACGATGTCGGGCGAGGTGCGGAACGGCACGATGACGAGATGCGCGCCCGCCGTGGCGTTGAACAGATGGGCGGTCAGATTTTGCGTGCCGCCGACATTGATGGTGCCGACGTTGACGCTGCCCGGCTTCTCGCGGTCGGCTTTGAGCAGGTCGCCCAGCGTCTGGTACGGCGACGCTGCGTTGACCATGAACACGCACGAGAAATAGCCGATGATCGAGATCGGCACGAAATCCTTCAGCGGGTCGTAGGGCAGATGGGTGAACAGCGGCACGGCGGTGGCGGTGCCGTTGGTCAGGAGCGTGAGCGTATAGCCGTCCTTGCCGCCGGCGATCGCCGCGCGCGCCGCCGTTATGCCGCCGGCGCCCGGATTGTTCTCGATGACAAAGCGCTGGCCGAGCTTTTCGCCGAGCGCCTCGGCAACGAGGCGCGCGGTGACGTCGGCGACGCCGCCGGCTCCGAACGGCAGGATCACCCGCACCGGCCGGTTCGGATATTTGGCTTGGGCGCGGACCGGGCCGGCGCCGATACCGGTTGCGGCGGCGGCGAGTGCAAGCGTCGCCTCGCGGCGGGTTATCGTCGATTTGGCGGGCGTGTTCTTCATATTGCAGACCTGATGGGTGAAGCCGTTGTCCGGCCAGCTTTTGCCTTGCGGCGAAGGACTTGTCGAGGCAGCGGACGATCCGCCACGCCCTCACGTGTCCTCGACATCGGCCTTGCTCTGCCACCCCGAGATGGTCGTTGCCGCAAAGTCGGCAAAGCGGCCGGCGGCGATGGCGGCGCGGGCGCCGGCGACGAGCTCCTGGTAGTAGTAAAGGTTGACGATCGACAACAGCGTGCCGCCCAGAAGCTCACCGCTGCGGAACAGGTGATGCAGGTAGGCGCGGGAAAAATCGCGCGCCGCCGGGCAGCGGCTCTCGGCGTCGAGCGGCCGCGGATCGTCGACATGGCGCGCATTCTTGATGTTGATCGGGCCGAAGCGCGTGAAGGCGAGGCCGTGGCGGCCGTTGCGCGTCGGCAGCACACAATCGAACATGTCGATGCCGCGGCCGATCGCCTGGAGAATGTCGGACGGCGTGCCGACGCCCATGAGGTAGCGCGGCCGCTCTGGCGGCAGGGCCGTGGCGGTGCGCTCGACGACGTCGAGCATGACGCGCTGGGTTTCGCCGACGGCGAGGCCGCCGATGGCGTAGCCGTCAAAACCAAGCGCGGTGAGCGCACGCACGCTGTCCTCTCGCAGTTGCGGATCGTCGCCGCCCTGCACGATGCCGAACAGCGCGCGGTCCAGTGCCGCGTGCTCGAAGGCGCGCTTGCAGCGCTCGGCCCAGCGCAGCGACAGCTGCATGGCACGCTCGAGCTCGGCGCGCTCGGCCGGAAGCCGCACGCATTCGTCGAGCTGCATGGCAATATCGGAACCGAGCAGGATCTGCACCGCGACGGCGCGCTCCGGCGTCAGCTCGACCTTGGCGCCGTCGAGATGCGAACGGAACGTGACACCCTCGTCGCTCACTTTGCGCAATGCGGCGAGCGACATGACCTGGAAGCCGCCGGAATCGGTGAGGATCGGCAACGGCCAGCGCATGAAGCCGTGCAGGCCGCCCAGCGCAGCAACGCGCTCGGCGCCGGGCCGCAACATCAGGTGATAGGTATTGCCGAGCAGAAGCTCGGTGCCGGCTGCGCGCACATCGTCATGATGCACGCCCTTGACCGCGGCCTGCGTGCCGACTGGCATGAAAGCCGGCGTGTGGACGAGGCCATGCGCGGTAGTCATTTCGCCGGCGCGCGCGGCGCCGTCGCTGGCAGTCAGGCGAAAACAAAAGCTCATGCCGATGGCGCGCCGTGCCGGTGAACGCGGCCTCTTAGCGCATAGCGGTGGGATCGGCTATCCGGCCGTTACGGCCACGGCGCGCGCTTACGCCTTGCCCTCATCGTTCGCGGCACGCGCGGCCAAGAGCTGCCACTGCTCGGCCATCTGCAGCAGCACACCTTTTTCAAGAGCATCGTCGGCAAGACTGGCGAGACGAACGCACTCGGCGGCATAGCGGCGATACTGCTCCGCCCGACTCTCCGCTCTACGCATCGATTGCATCCCCCCGAGGGCCTGGGTGAACACGCGAATCACGGACTTGGTTCCGAGCCGCGCGCGCCGATTTGATCCGGAACTTAGGTCGAAAGTTCCACGTTCCCGGTTCAAGGCATTTTCGACCACGAATAGATTTTGGTGATGTAATGGATGATGCGGAAAAATACCGACAATATGCCGCCGAATGCCGGCGGCTCGCCGAAAAAAGCTCTGCCAAGGACAAAGCGGTTTTACTCGACATAGCGGACGCGTGGATTGCCTGCGCCGAACGCGCCGAACGCACGGGCGCGTCCGGTAAAAAGCCACCGCACAAATAGCCCGGGATGCGGCGTTCACCCGATGTTTGCGTGCGCGGCGTCGGCAAGCGGCCGTCTTGTACGTTCCGGCCGCGCGAAATTTCGGTCCGGCAAAGCTTGCCTTTGCGGCGCCGCTCTTTCAGTTTAGCGCCCGCGCTTACATTGTGGACAGGGGACGGGGCATCGTGTCGTTCTTGCCGGGCTTTTCGGCCAATCTCGCGGCGTTGCTGTTGTTGTCGCCCGGCGCGGGCAACGGCGCGCGCGCCGGACGCAAGGCCGCGGCGCGGCGTTTGCCGCAACACTTCGGCGCAGCGCGCGGTGACAGGTTCGATGCGTTCGACGGCGCGGTGCTGCTGATCCTCGCGCTGGCGGCGGCGGCCCATGCCGGCTTCGTCTCGGTCATGGGATTTTCCATCGACGAGACTTACGACGTGGTGATGGCGCGCCATCTGGCGCTGTCGTACCAGGACCATCCGCCGGCCATCATGTGGCTCATCGCGGCTGCCGTGCATCTGTTCGGCAGCGAACACCATTTCATCGTGCGGCTGCCGACGCTGATCGTCGCGGCGGTGCAAGGCTGGCTCCTGTACCGATTGACCGCGCTCGCGTTCGGCAAACAGGCCGGACTGTTCGCCGTGATCGCGCTCGCGCTCTCGCCGCTGTTCGGCTTTTATCTCGGCGCCATCGCGGTCACCGACGGGCCGCTGCTGCTCGGGCTCACCGGCGCCGCCTACTTTTTGGCGCGGGGCTTGTTCGGCGACCGGCCGATCCATGCGGGCGACTGGCTCTTGACCGGAGTTTTCTTCGGCATCGCCTGCCTGTCGAAATTTTCGGCGATCCTGGTGCTGCCCGGCCTTGCCTTGTTTCTCCTGACCGTGGCGCGCGCCCGCCCTCTCCTCTTCACGCCCGGTCCCTATGTGGCGGCGCTTGCGGCGTTCGTCATGTGCACGCCGATCATCGTCTGGAACGCGCAAAACGGCTTTGCGGCATTCGTATTTCAGGGCAGCCGCGCCGCGCTCGACGGCCACATTCACTTCGATCGCTTTGTCTCCCATGCCGGATTTCTGCTGGCCGTGCTGGGACCGGTGCTGGGGCTGATCCAGGTCGGCACCCTTGCCGGCGCGCTCTGGCGCGGCCCGCGCGACGAACGAAGCTGGTTGTTCGCCACCTTGGCGCTGGCGCCGATCGCGTTCTTCATCGTCATCGATCTGTTCGGCTTCGAGGGGGTGCAGGGCCCGCACTGGCTCGCGCCCGGTTATGTCTTCACGTTCCCGCTGCTCGGCGCGGCGGTGGCGCGATGGTGCGAACGCTTTCCGCGGCTGGTCTGGGGTACGATGGGCTGCTGCGTCAGCGCCGGCGCCGTGGTGGCCGCCCTGTTCGTCAGCCATGTGTTGACCGGATGGCTCGCCGATTTCGTCCCGGCGATCACCGGCAATTACGACCCGCTGGTCGCCGACGGCACCGATTGGCGCAACTTGCGCACGCGGCTCGAACAGGACGGCCTCGTCGATTCCCGGCATTTCATCCTGATCGGCCGCTACGAATATTGCTTCAAGGCCGAACTGGTCATCAAGGACGCGCTGCCGATTGCGTGCCTCTCGATCAATCCGGTATCGCATGCGCTGTGGCGCGATGATGCCGCCCTCCTCGGCCGCGACGCCATCATCGTCACCAACTGGTGGAACGCGCGGCAGAGCATCCCGGCGGCGAGCGCCAAGTTCGCCAGCGTCGAAAAGCTGCCGCCGCTGTGGATCACCGATCACGGCCGGCACGTACTGCGGGTCGATCTCGCCATCGGGCATGATCTGCAACGGCCGCTGTTCGATCGGCACTGACGCCATATCGGCCGCCGGCTTGCATCAGTTGGGCTGCAAATCCTCCAGCTCTTTGGCCTTTGCCATCAAATCGTGGGCCACCTCTTCAAGCCCGTGCGCGGTCGCCAGGTGCGGGCACGCGCGGGCAAGCCGCGTGCAGGTTTGGGCAAGGTCGCGAAGATATTCGATCACTTCCAACATCTTGACGCTTATCCATTTTGAAGGCGCAACCACGACCAAACCGGCCGATGTCACGACCGCCAGATCAGACGCAAAAAGCGTGGCCTGCGCGTTTACGATAATCGCCTTGAGGCGACTTGTTATTTTCGGACAAAAACTTGTGCGCAGCGGCTTATTGCTGCGACCGGACCGCGCGGGGCGTGTGGCCTGTCCAGCGCTTAAACGCGTGAGAAAAGGTGCTTATTTCGCTATAGCCGAGCAGCCAGGCGATGCGCGAGATGGGTACGTTTCGCTCCGCCAGATATCGCTTGGCGAGCGCCGTCCTGACCCCCCGCTGCAGGCGCGCAAACGACAGGTTCTCCGAACGCAGCCTGCGGCGCAACGTCCGCGGCGTGATGCCGAGCCGCTGCGCCACTCTTTCGAGATTCGCGTGGCCGTGCGGCAGCAAGGCCGCGATCGCATTCTCGACATTCGGCCGCAGCGCATCGGCGGGGACGTTCCGGCGGTCCAGGATCTCGTCGCAATATTTGATCAGAAGCCGGTTGAGATAGGGATCGGCGCTGACGTTCGGCAGCTTGGACACGTCGTTTTGGAAAACGACGTCGTCGGCATCGGCTGCGAAGTCGACAGCGCGGCCGAAGAACGCATCGAGCTCCGCGGATTCGGCAATGCGCTGGTGCATCATCTTGATACCGAGCGGCTGGAGATCGCGGCCGGCCATGCCGCGGCAGAACCGCACCACGGCGACCAGCCAGCTTTCTATTTGATGCCGATCCGAAAGACGCGGCACGCCGGCGTAGCTGAGCTCTATGGCCAGCGCATTCCCGATCCTGACCTTGAGATCCATTCCTTCGTTCACGAGCGCCGAATACCGAGCGACGCTCAGCAGCGCCTCGCCAAGGGACTCGGACGATGCGGCCACATAGTACAAGAAGCCGGTGGCCCGCAGATCGATCTGGCGCGCGATGTGAAACCCGAGCAGGTTGTCGCCCAATGCCTCGGCGATCAGATTGAGGCATGTTATTTGTGCCTGCACCGTGATCGGCGAATTATCGTCCTTGATGTCGTTGATCGTCAGTCCGGCGCGATGCAGGAGCGGCGGCAAGCTCACGCCGAGGCGGCGCGCATGGGCACATGCAAGCCGGGTCATGATGCCAGTACAGGTTGGAATCGCACCCAACCGGCGTGATTTTGCCGCCTGACCTTTCAGGGCCAACTCCTCAAGGCAAACGAGACGAGACTGGCAAGCCCGAACGGCAACCGTGAAATATTCCACCAAACCGCGTTTTTAGCAAATAAGTTGCGTTGCGGACCGCTTCGCCGGCCTCGCGCTTTTAAAGGCGTCTGCGATGACACAAGCGCCGGGAAGCCACCGCGTCAGGCTTTCCAGTGCCAAGCGAAACCGATAAGCTTCCCGCGTAAGCTGCCGGCGGGACATGTTTATATCCGCGAGCTGGAGGCAGCGGCTATGCCCGCGGCGGGCAAGCATACGAAACAAAATGAGATCGTTTTTGCGGATACCTTTTGCATTTGCGAAAGGCGGCAGGGCGCGTGGAGCAATCGGAGGAGTTAACGCATGAAGGTCAGCGATGTGATGACGCCGCACGTTCTTTCGGTGTCCCCCGATGCCTCGATTGCCACGGCGACGGAATTGATGCTGCAAAAACGGATCAGCGGCCTTCCGGTCGTTGACGATCAGGGCACCCTCGTCGGCATCGTCACCGAGGGCGACTTCCTGCGCCGGGCCGAAACCGATACAGCACGCAAGCGGCCGAGATGGATCGAGTTCTTCATGGGCGTCGGCCGGCTGTCCGACGAGTACGTTCGGCTGCGCGGCCGCAAGGTCAGCGATGTCATGACGCACGAGGTGCGCACAGTGCCGCCCGATGCCCCGCTCGAAGAGGCCGTCCGCCTGATGGAGCGTCACCGCATCAAGCGCGTTGTGGTCGTCAACGACGCCAAGGTTGTAGGCATCCTCACGCGCGCCAACCTGCTGCATGCCATGGCGAGCTTCGCCCATGAGATCGCCCCACTGTCCGCTGCGGACTCCGCCATCCGCGAACGGCTGCTCGCCGAATTGAAAGCGCAGCCATGGGCGCCGCTCACCGCCGTCGACGTCACGGTGCGCCACGGCGTCGTGCAGCTTTCAGGCATCATCACTGACGAGCGGCAGCGACAAGCGCTGCGGGTCGCAGCCGAAAATATTCCCGGCGTCAAAAACGTCGAGGACAACGTGGTGTGGGTCGAGCCGGTCTCGGGGATTTATGTCGAGGCACCGGGGCACCGCTGAGTCCTGTTAGGAAAAAGGCCACGCGACGACGCGATTGAGCCTCCGCGCGCTGACGATGTCCGACAGCTCACCAACGCGAGTCGACTAGCCGACCGTCGTTGTGCGAAGCGACGGGCAATTTGAACTTACAACGACCATGGGTGTTACGCGGTTGTATCTGCCCCTGCAGCCCAACCGGGGAGAACCCCATGACAAAACTGATCGTATCGTTGACTGCGGGCCTGGTGCTCGCACTCGCTGGAGCGACGATCGGCGGCCGCGCGCATGCTGCCGTGATCGCGCCGGACGGCCTGCGCACGGCGGCCGATGAAGTCTCTGCCGTCGACCAAGTTCAGTTCGTATTCCGTGGCAGACGCTACTGCTGGTACTACACCGGATGGCGCGGTCCGGGCTGGTACCGGTGCGGTTTTCGCTGGCGCCGCGGCCTTGGCTGGGGCGGTCCAGTCGGATGGCATGGCTGGCGTAGCCCGGGCCACCGTCCGGGCGTTCGCCCGGGCAGGCCAAACCGGCCGGGCGCACATCGGCCGGGAATCCGACCGCCGATTGGCCAGCTGCCGGGGCGGCCTGGAGCGAACCGGCCGGGAGGCCATAGGCCAGGCGGCGGCAATGCCGGAGCCGGTCGGCCAGGCGGAGCTGCAGGCGCTGGTGGCGGTGGGCCGGGTGGCGGCGGTACCGGAGGGCGTGGGTCCGGTGGTGGCGGCGGCGGTGGCGGCCGTGGAGCTGGCGGCGGTGGTGGTGGCGGATCGGGCGGCTCCGGCGGCAATCAGTGATCCGACGCCAGTTGCTCGCGGCGTAACAGATTGAACGGTCCCGAGGCGGCGGCGATTTAATCGCCGTCGCCATGGTGATGACCGTGCGGTCAAAAACGTGTCGAACTGCGCGCTAGGTCGACCTGGTAAATCCGAGATCGTCTTCGATCACAGTGTTCGGTCCGATCGGCACTTCGCCCGGATTTGGTACATTGAGCTTGCGAAACACGATCTTATCGCGCCAGACTTTGCGAAGGAAATCTTCGAAGACGTTGATTGTCAGCTGCTCGCCCGGGCAACGCCGGTAGCCAAAGCCGAATGGGGCAAAGCCGGCGTAGTCGCAGACCGGGAAGCTCTTGCCATCGACCTTGGCGAAAACCGTCCCGAAGCCGCTATTCGTGAGGTTGGCCCTTCGCCCATCCTTCACCTCGAAATTGGTGATGTCGAACGGGCACCGCGCCAGGCCGATCTGCCGACAGTTTTCTTCGCTGACCTGGGCGCTGGTAGGCACCCTAAGATACCTGGTCGGGTCGAACTTATCCGGGTCCTGCCAATGAACCGGATCCATGCTCGTGCTGGTGTGCGGCGTGCTGATGTAGCTGTGACGCTCCAGCGGAACGCCAAATCGCTGCTGCGGAGACGCCCCATAGGCGCTTTTTCGGGCGTCCTTGACAGCCGAGATGCTTCCGCCGTTTGGCGAGATGACACGGAACAATTCCATGACGAACAGTTCCAGTGGCGAGTAGGCGATGCCGTCGGCGCTGTTGAAAACTCCACCGCTCATGGCTTCATTAAACGACGCCCGCACAACCGGGTCGCCACCGTCTTCGGACAGGCGCGACATAATTCCGAAGATCGAGTTGCCCCATTGGCTGAGCGCCACGAAATTGTGGAAACACTCGAACACGACGTCCTTCTTCGCAAAGTGACTGCCATCTCCAGCGTTCTTCAGCCAATACCAGGCGATCGTGCTTTCCGGGTTCTTGACTTTGCCGCTCTCGATGTCGGCAAGTCGATCGTCGATCCATGATTTGAGGAAATCGAGGTGTTCTCGAACGATCATGTAGTTCTGGTAGGTGATGGGCAGCAGCGGATTCCTGTAGGCAAGAACTGTGTTGAATGACTCGCCGATCTGCCGCACTTCGAACGGGATATGGTCGCCGGTCACGCCGAGGTGCAGGTCCCAGTAGAGATCGAAATAATAATCGAGGTAATGCCGCATGAACGGCTTGCCGGCAAACTTCTGGTCCATGATTTTGTCAAAGAAAGCGACGACCTTCGGGCCATACATTGGTTTGTACAGGTCCGGCGTCACCCCCGAGAAATAAATCCGCTTACGAAGATTATCGGGGCCGCGTTTCTCGAGGCCCTGTAAAAACACCGTCACGCCGTCCTCAGGCGTGGGCCGCCAATCGCGGGTTATCAGACCCCAAAGATCATAGGGGAGCGCATTTTCCTTGGTGAACTCGACGCCGATCATCGGCAACGTCGGTCGCTGGTCCTCGTAAATGCTTGTGAGGAAAAACGGTATGACCGCCCTCTCGACATAGTCGCGCTCGAAATTGGGTGGAATGGTCTCGCGGAAACGCTGAACTGCACGGAGCATTTGACGCGGAAGGCCGGATTGTGGGGCATCGGCAAACGCCCGGCCGACTCCCGCTGCCATTTCTGATGATGCGCCGGCGCCCAATAGGCCAACAGCCGCTGCGCCGCCCTTGAGAACGGTCCGACGCTCCATGGTCTTGCGTTCCATCACGCTCTCCTATCGTGTGCTATCCCCCCGCTCCGGATTCGGAACCACTTTGCGACGCAAAATCGCGCCCATTGGCACTGCATCTGCTGGCAATGCATCTGCTCAGGCCACGCGTCAGAAATTGCGTCGTGATAGAAGCTGGTTTTCCCAGCATCCGACACTCGCGACAGGTTTAAAGCTCGCAAATGCCGCGACTCAATCCTTACGTTGGGACAACTCTGATATACGAACGGAGATGAAATTCAGTATCCTCATGTGACGCGTGCGCTGAACCCGCCATTCGCCACGAGAAGTCGCAGGTTTGTGATCGCTTGCCAAAATTTAGGCGCGCATAATGGCAATGGCAGTACCGCTGGTGCCAGGGGGCTCGTAGCCGGAGTAACCAGCATGTCCACCACTGCAACTCCATCCACGCCTTTCGTCGCGCCGACGGCGCTTGAGCCGCTGCGAGCCAAATCGGGTTGGATCATCGCCCTCGGCGTCGTTTACGTAATCGCCGGCGCCATTGCACTTGGCAGCGTAATGTTTGCGACCGTGGTGACGGTTTTTGTCGTCGGCATCATGATGCTGGTCGCGGGCGTAGCCGAAGTCATCAATGCGTTTCAGATAAAAACCTGGGGCAAATTCCTGTTTTGGCTTCTGCTCGGAGCTCTCTACATCATCGCGGGGTTCCTGACATTCGACAATCCGCTGCTTGCCGCGGCAGTCCTGACGCTTCTGCTCGGGGTTGCGCTGATTGCCTCCGGAATCATGCGGGTTTTTCTAGGCTTCAGCATGAGACAAGGGACGCCATGGGGTTGGGTGGTGTTTTCCGGAGTGGTTACGCTCCTACTGGGTCTGATTATTCTCGCGCGTTGGCCGGTCTCAGGCCTTTTCGTCTTAGGCCTGTTGCTGGGCATCGATCTCCTTTTGGCCGGGATCAGCTGGATCAGCGTCGGCTTCGGTCTGAAAAGGCTCACGACCTGACGGCAACGGCACGGTTCGCCGAACCGCACCTGCCCGACGGAGGGCGCCATGCGTTGGGTTTATCTGTTTGTCATAGTTGTTTTTTTGTCTGCAGTCGTGCTGTTCGCGGTACAGAACGTTCAGCCGACCACGATGGCGTTTCTGGGCTTCAGCGTCCGGGCGCCGCTCGCGCTCATGGTCACGGTCATCTACGTGTTGGGTGCCCTGACCGGTGGCAGTCTGCTCGCGCTCATGCGCGCGACGATTCGGGCGACCAAAGCGAGCTGGCCCGTTGCGGATCGGCGATAGATCCAGGTTATGGACCGCGAGCCGATACTGATCGATCTTGCCCTGCAAGGCGGCGGCTCTCATGGCGCGTTCACGTGGGGCGTGCTCGACCGGCTGCTCGAAGAACACTGGCTGCATATTGCCGCGATCTCCGGCACGTCGGCGGGCGCCATGAACGCCGCGGTGCTGGCGGACGGCTGGATGGCGGGCGGAGCTGAGAGCGCGCGTCGGGCGCTGGAAAATTTCTGGCAGCGAGTGTCGCGCGCCGCGGCGTTCAGTCCGATGCAGCGCTCGCCGCTCGATCGCCTGATGGGCCGTTGGACGCTCGATACCTCGCCCGCCTACGTGTTCATGGACCTGATGTCGCGGCTGCTTTCGCCCTACGCCCTCAATCCGCTCGGCTTTAATCCGTTACGCCGCATCCTGTCGGAAAGCATCGATTGCGATCGGCTGGCGCATTCTCCGATCAAACTGTTCATCACCGCCACCAGCGTGCGCACCGGCCGCGGCCGCATCTTCCGCAACCCGGAGATCACCGCCGACGTTCTGCTCGCTTCGGCCTGTCTGCCGACCATGTTTCGCGCCGTCGAGATCGGCGGCGAGGCCTACTGGGACGGCGGCTATGCCGGCAATCCGACCATCACGCCGCTGGTGCGCGAAAGCGATGCCCATGACACGATCCTCGTGCAGATCAATCCGCGCGAGCGCGCGGACATGCCGCGGTCGGCCGCCGACATCCTCAACCGGCTCAACGAGATTTCCTTCAACTCGCCGCTGATGAAGGAACTGCGCATGATCGCCCTGTTGCGCCAAGTGGCCGACCCGGGGAGCGGAGAAGGCGCGCGCTGGGCGCAGATGCGCATGCATCGGATCATGACCGATGCGCTGGCGAAATTCGGCGCCTCGTCGAAGCTCAACGGCGAATGGGAGTTTGTGGCGATGTTGCGCGACGAAGGCCGTCACGCCGCGAGCGAATTCCTCAAAGCCCATGCCGACGACCTCGGCCGGCGTTCCACCGCCGACATCGATGTGCTGGTGGCGGAGTGCTGAAGAATGGGGCTCCTCGGCATTCTGGTCGGGCTGGCGCTGCTCGTGTGGTTTGCGTTTCGCGGCTGGAGCGTTCTGCTGCTCGCGCCGGCCGCGGCGCTGGTCGCCGCCGCGTTTGGCGGGCAACCGCTGCTCGCGAGCTGGACCCAGATCTTCATGGCGAGCGCCGCGCGCTTTCTGGCGCAGTTCTTTCCGCTGTTTTTGCTGGGCGCCGTGTTCGGCAAGCTGATGGACGACGGCGGCTCGGTGTCAGCCGTCGCCAGCTACATGACCAAGACGTTCGGGGAGCGCCGCGTCATACTGGCGGTCGTGCTCGCCGGCGCGGTCGTCACCTATGGGGGCGTCAGCCTGTTCGTCGCCTTCTTCGTGCTCGTTCCCATGGCGCAGACACTATTCGGTGCGGCGGCCATCCCGCGCCGCTTGATCCCCGCCGCGATCGTGCTCGGCACCTCGACCTTCACCATGTCGGCGCTGCCGGGCACGCCGTCGATCCAGAACGCAATCCCGATGCCGTTCTTCGGCACCACGCCGTTTGCTGCTCCGGGCCTCGGCGTCATCGCCGCGATCATCATGCTCGGCTTCGGCCTGTGGTGGCTCGACCGGATGGAGCGCGCGGCTCGCCGGGTTGGCGAAAGTTACGGTGCGGAATGCCTGGAGTGCATCGACGCGGCGATCGATGACGAACTCATCCGCGAGCGCGCCACCACGGCGCGCGAATTCGATCCGGCCGAAATCCGCCACGGGCGGCACGGCGCGGCCGATCCGCCGGTCCTCATAGCGGCTTTGCCGCTGGTCGTGGTCATCGCGGTCAATCTCACGATGTCGCTTGCGGTCCTGCCGCACGTCGATTCCTCCTACCTTGCCGACGAACGCTGGGGCGGGACCTCGATCGCTGCGGTGGCCGGGGTGTGGTCCGTAGTGGTGGCGCTGGCGGCCGCGATCGCAACGACGGTGCTGCTCAACCGCGCGCGGCTGCCGGAACTGCGCCGGAGCATGGACGCGGGCGCCCATGCGTCGGTGCTGCCGGCGGTCAGCGTCGCAAGCCTGGTCGGGTTCGGCGCGGTGATCGCCGCGCTGCCGGCGTTTGCAACGGTGCGCGATTGGGTGCTGGCGATCGAGGGCGGCCCGCTGGTCTCGCTCGCGGTGGCGATCAACGTGCTCGCCGGGTTGACCGGCTCGGCCTCCGGCGGATTGACCATCGCGCTTGACGCGCTCGGCCAGAATTACATGGCCATCGCCGCGCAGGCCGGCATCGACCCGGCCCTGATGCACCGCGTCGCCGTGATCGGCGCCGGCACGCTCGACACCCTGCCGCACAACGGCGCAGTGGTGACGCTCCTGGCGCTGTGCGGGGCGAGCCATCGCGACAGCTATTTCGACATTGTCATGGTCGGCATCGTCGGCCCCGTGGTGGCGTTGATCGCGGTGATCGGGCTCGGCTCCGCCTTGGGATCGTTCTGATGCCAAGTCCGGCGCACGACACGGTGTTTTGTCTGCGCGGATCACGAAAAATTCACGTCACGCCGCCGCCGCAAAACCTAATCTTTTTGCTTCGGAACTTCCGACGTGGTACCAATTGGCTGGAGATTTTCGAGGTTAAGGCGCCGACCTAAATTCCTGGCTCTCTGTTATTGCAATCGGATCGCGGGATCCGACTTAGTCGAACAACATTTTGATCTGGGAATCGGCCGGGCCGTGCCAAACGGGAGAAGCCGCCATGACCAGTGTATCTCAAGCGCAAATGCCGGATGGTCCGGCTGCCCAGACGCTGCGCAGCAAATGCGGTTGGATCGTCGCGCTCGGCGTCGTCTATGTGATCGCGGGCCTGATCGCGCTATCCAGCGTCGTCTTTGCCACCAGAGTCACGGTCTTCATCGTCGGGATCATGATGCTGGTCGCGGGTGTCGCCGAAGTGATCAATGCCTTCCAGTTCAAGTCGTGGGGCAAGTTTCTGGTCTGGCTGTTGCTCGGTGTTTTGTACATCGTCGCCGGTTTCCTCACGTTCGAAAACCCGCTGCTTGCCGCCACGGTTCTCACCCTGCTGCTCGGCGTATCGCTCGTCGTCTCCGGCGTCATGCGTCTCATCCTCGCTTTCAGCATGCGCGAGGGAACGCCGTGGACCTGGGTGGTCCTCTCGGGTCTCGTCACGCTTCTCCTCGGCCTGATCATTCTGGTGCACTGGCCGGTTTCGAGCCTTTTCGTGCTCGGCACGTTGCTCGGCATCGACCTTTTGTTCATCGGCATCGGCTGGATCTTTGTCGGCTTCGGGCTGAAGAGCCGCGCTTGACGCAGCGGCAACACGAATATCGCCGAGCGTAGTCACCACATCGGCTTCGCTCGGCAAGCGGAGCGAAGCGCGGCATGACCTTGCCGGCAACAGACAACCAGGTCCGGCAAAACCGAGTTGTAAATTTCCAGTCCCCGATCTGGGACTATTTGAATTGATCGGCGCTATTCAATGCCGGGTGGGTACCTTCAATACGCCTTTCGGGGCCGGCTTGGTGCGCTTGAACTTCCCCAGCCACTTGTGCCGGACGTATGTCTCAGTTCCTTTCGTTGCGACCTTGAGCATCTCCAGAAGCAGAGGAAATCTCAGGTAACGAAGGTCGTTCGGGAGATTTTTCAATGCTTTTAGTTGGATAGCGAGCGTTGTTTGCACCCATGAGATTCGCTTCGAAGTATTTCCCGGATGGATTCGCACCCAAACAAGATGGGTATCAGCCGAGACGACGCGATATTTCCAAGCAAGACGTATCCACAAGTCCCAGTCCGGCGATACGAATGTCGGATCGAATCCTCCGAGCGCCGTTACGGCTGCTCGTTTTGCCATTGTTATCGAGCAGCCGCCCACGCAGTTCTTGAGCGTGATCGCTGCCTTGGCGGAGAGGTGGTCCGGCAGCCGCCGCTGCACGTTGGGAGTTCCGCCGTTTTCGTCGAACAGAACCGAGTTGGAAAAGACCACATCGGCCCCTGAGTCGGAGGCTTTTTTCAAGGCAACCTGCAACCAATTGGGTTCCCAAAAATCGTCATCATCGAGGAATGCGATCCATTCTCCCTCGGCGGTGCGGATGCCGGCGTTCAGGGCAGCCGCAATGCCATGCTGCGGGATACGAACAACATTGCATCCCGCCGCTTCCTGCATGGTTTGCGCTGTATGTTCATTTTCCACATCGTTGACGACCACGATGATCTCAAAGTCTTTCATGGTTTGCGCGCGAACGCTTTTGATGGCGTCGCGGAGCATGCGCGGTCGGTCCCGCGTTGGAATGACGACTGAGACAAGCGGTTTCATGATGCGGAGGCTGGGAGTTGGTTTTGGGATGACTGTAAGCGAACATATACCATGCGGCCAAGATCGCGTGTGGCGTCAGGGCGCTGCAGCGCGAAACAGCAGGCAGGCGTCGCCATAGGAGTAAAACCGGTAGCCGCCCGCGATGGCATGCGCATAGGCCTGCCGCATGGCGCCGAGGCCGCTGAATGCGGCGACCAGCATGAACAGGGTCGAGCGCGGCAGGTGAAAGTTGGTCAGCATCAGGTCGACGGCGCGGAAACGGTAGCCCGGCGTGATGAACAGCGCGGTCTCGCCCGAATACGCGGCGATGGCGCCGTCGGCGGCCGCCGCGCTTTCGATAAGCCGCAGCGAGGTCGAGCCGACCGCGACGATGCGGCCGCCGGCAGCGTGCGTCGCGTTGAGCGCGGCCGCCGTCTCGGCGCCCACCGTGCCCCATTCGGCATGCATGCGATGGCCGGACGTGTCCTCGGCCTTGACCGGCAGGAACGTGCCGGGGCCGACATGCAGCGTCACCTTATGGAGCGCAATGCCGCGGGCGCGCAACGCCGCGACCAGTTCGTCGGTGAAATGCAGGCCCGCGGTCGGCGCCGCCACCGAGCCCTCGTCGCGGGCGAACATGGTCTGATAATCGGCGCGGTCGGCGTCGTCGGCGGGACGGCGGCCGGCAATGTAGGGCGGCAACGGCATGTCGCCGCGCTCGGCCAGAGCCGCATCGAGCACCGCACCGTGAAAGGCGAACGCAAACGTCACCTCGCCGCCCTCGCCTTTCGCCTCGACCGTGGCGTCGAGCTGGTCGAGGAAGCAGACTTTGCCTTCGGCGCCGAAGCGCACCACGTCGCCCGTCGCAAGGCGCTTGGCCGGCCGCACCAGCGCGGTCCAGCGCGAGCCGTCGAGGCGCCGTGTCAAGGTCGCCGCGATCGCGGGCCCGGTCTCGCCGCCCTCGCCGCGCGGCAGCCGCCGGCCGAACAGCTGCGCCGGGATGACCTTGGTGTCGTTGACCACGAGCGCGTCGCCGGGCCGCAGCAAATCCGGCAGATCGCGCATGATGCGATCGTCCAGCCGCGGCGGCTCGCCCGGGCGCACCACCAGGAGCCGCGCCGCATCGCGCGGCGACGCCGGCCGCAGCGCTATGCGGTCCTCCGGCAGGGTGAAGTCGAACAGGTCGGTGCGCATGCGGCTCGGCAGGGTCTTGTTTTGGGGCGGCGCGCCAGCCCTGGCGTGGCGCGCCGCCCGGGCCATATGTGGTCCATGAGCGGCCGCCCCTGCAATCCCGGCAGCGATCTTCGCGCGCTTTGGCGGACGCTGCTCGGCAACACGCCGATGCCGCAATGCGGCGTGCCGGAGCCGCAGGATGCGGAGCAAGCGACCGTCGACGCGGCGGACGGCGAACAGCCGGACGAGCTCGACGACGGTGCCGCCGCGCGGCGCACCCGATAGCGGATCGACGTCCCCTCCCCCGCGTTGAAGCCGGCCGAGCGCCGCACAGCCGCTGTTGTCCGGCCTCGCGAACCTGCTCTAAAACCTCGCATCGGCAATCTTTGGCGCGGCAGGCAACGTGACCCCGAGCGCGGTCATCCAGGTCAAACGCGGCATCGGCGACGTCATTTGGCACTTGCCGTTCGTCCGCGCCATCGCGGCGGCCGCGCCGGGCGGCCAGGTGACGTTCTTAGCGCCGCCGTCGAGCGGCGCACGCGCGCTGCTGGCGGCGGAGCCGTGTATCGCCGAGACGGTTTATTTCGACCATTCCGGTTCGGAACTGCGGCGCGGCCTCAATCTCATCCGCCTCGTCGCGCTGTTACGGCAGCGGCGCTTTCGCACGCTGTGGATTCTCGACCGCACCACGCGGCCGGCCCTGGCCGCATTCTTGGCCGGCATTCCGCAGCGCATTGGCGTCGGGCTAACCCGGCAGCGCTGGTTCATCACCAATCCGGGCATCGACCGAAGCCATTTCCACGAGCATCCGATCGGCTGGCTCGTTGCGCTTTTGGCCGCAGCCGACGTGCCGCTGCTGACCACGGAGCCGAATTTGCACATCGCCGGCGATACGCTCGCCGCAATCGCGGCAAAATACGCCGGCTGTCCGCGGCCGTGGTGCGCAATCGGCATCGGCGCCTCGCACGTCGAGCAGGATTGGCCTGACGCCAAGTGGGCGGAGCTGATCGCTGGCATACGCGCGCGCAGCGCCGGCAGCGTCTTCGTCGTCGGCGGTCCCGAAAGCGTGGCCCGTGCCGATCGCCTGGTGCGCCATGGCACCGGAGCGCGCGCGGTGAACGCCTGCGGGCTGAAGCTCGACGAGACCGCCGCGCTCCTGCATCACGCCGACCTCTTCGTCGGCGCCGATTCCGGGCCTATGAACATAGCCGCCGCGGTCGGCACCCCGGCCTTCGGCCTGTTCGCGGTCAATCAGGTCCTGACCTACTCGCGATTCATCCACCCCATCGTCCCGCAAGGCGGTCCCGCGCCCGGCGGCATGGCGCGCATGACGCCGGCTGGCGTCATCGCGCAGGTCGCGCCTCGGCTTTCGGTTTGCAAGCAACAAGGCTAAGGGAGCGGGCGGGACCGTCGCCTCGCGCCGCCTTTCCCCGGAACCGCCATGCCGACCATCTCCGCCTACATCATCGCCTTCAACGAGGCCGCCAAGATCAAGGCAGCGGTCGAAAGCGTGCTCTGGGCCGACGAGATCGTGGTCGCCGACTCCAACAGCACCGACGGCACGGCTGAGATCGCCACCGGGCTCGGCGCGCGCGTCGTGCAGATTCCGTTCCAGGGGTTCGGCGACCTGCGCAATCGCGCCATCGCGGCCTGCCGCGGCGACTGGATTTTCAGCCTGGATTCCGACGAGCGCTGCACCCGGGAGCTGCGCAACGAGATCCTCGGGCTGATCGCCGGCGCGCCGGCGCACGACGTCTACCGCGTGCCGCGCCGCAATTACATGATGGGCCGCTGGATCCGCGGCTCCGGCTGGTATCCGAACTTCCGCCAGCCGCAGCTGTTTCGCCAAGGCGCGATGCGCTACACGCCCGAGCCGGTGCACGAAGGCTACGAAGTCCTCACCGCCAAACCGATCGGAACGCTGCGCCATCCGGTCTGGCAGATTCCGTTCCGCAATCTCGAGGAAGTCATCCGCAAGATCGACCGCTACTCGAGCCTCGGCGCGCAAAAGCTGACGCGCAAGAAAGTCTCGATGGCGGGTGCGGTCGGCCACGCCAGCTGGGCGTTCCTCAAGCATTATTTTTTCAAGCGCGGCTTCATCGACGGCTGGGCCGGCTTCGTCATCGCCTTCGGCAATTTCGAGGGCACGTTCTACCGCTACGCCAAGCGTTACGAGCAAACGCAGAACTGGGAGCCGCCGCCGAGCGAGCCGCTGCGGCGCGACTAGGCGCTGCAAATTTTTTTATTGCGTGATGCGCGATTGCATCACTTGCGATTCATCTGGGGAAAAAAATTTATTTTTTGCTGCACGCGCAATCGCGTGTGGCATTGTCGTTGTGCGGTCATGTTGTGTCGAAGGGTGGCGATCATGAAACACGCTGCGTTGCTTACGCTGCTTTCGTTCGCTCTCGTGTTCGCTCTTGTGTTTGCTCTTGCCTGTCCTGTGATGGCAAAGCCACATCACGCCCAGCACCATCGCCATCACCACGCCGCGGCGCACGAGCGTCATCATCGCCACATGGCTCACGACCGCCATCACCGCGACGCGGCGCGTGACCGCCACCACCACGACGCGGCGCGCACGTCACACCAGGCCGAGCACAATACGACGCACGAGACCGCTCCCGTCTCGCATTCCGGCATCACCTGCGAAATGGTGCGCGCCTACGTGGCGAAGGTGGGCATGGGTCAAGCCATCGCGATGGCCAAATCGGCCGGCATCAGCGCGGCCGAGGAGCAGCGCGCGAGGCAGTGCCTCGCCAAGCGGATCTAGATGATCGAGCTGTGATGCCGGCGCGCGTTCTGTCCACGTTAACAAATGCGGCCGGCCAGAACAGATTTCTTTGCAAGCTACCATCCATCAGCCTACAGCTAAGACTCGGTTTTAAGGTCGCTCGGGCTTTTGTCCTAACTTGAGCGTTTAGACTGCCGTAAATCGCACGGAATACATTTACCTGTTTGCAATGGGAGCCCTGCCCGAAGCTCGGGCCACGCCCTATCGGCTTCTTTTATTTGTAAAGAGCCTTCCATTCGCGATCGTGCCCTGAAGAGCGGCAACGCCTATTTTTTGATCGCTGGCCACCGAAATCCGCACAGGCCGAGAGCGCGCCCGTGGACTTGATTAAAAGGGAAGATGCTCCGTTGAAGGGTTCGCAATGTCCCTCGACTAGGTGGAGGTCCGGGCTTCGTAGCAACACTGACCTGGATGAATCACAATGGGGCTGCAAGAGGCGTCACTGGCGAATGCCGAAATCCTGTCATTCCCGCAAGGCGCCCATGGCCGTGCGCCGAACGCGTCGGCATTGGAGGATCAACGGCTCCTGCATGCCGTGCTCGACAACATGCCGCAAGGCGTGTCGATGTTCGATCCTGCCGCCAGGCTGGTGTTCTGCAACCGCAGCTACGTCGAGATATACGGCTTGTCTGCCGAGCTCGCCAAACCGGGAAACGGTCTGCTCGACCTTCTGGCGCATCGCCTGCAAGCGGGAACGTTTTGCGGCGATCCCGAGCAGCACTTTGCCGAGCTGATGGCCAAGGTTGCCGAGGGGCATACGTTCGCGAATGTCGTCGCGTTGGAGGACGGCCGGGCATTCTCGGTCGTCAACAAGCCGCTTGCCGGCGGCGGCTGGGTTGCGACCCACGAGGACGTCACCGAGCGCCGGCGCGCCGAACAGCAGATCGCCCACATGGCGCGCCACGACGCGTTGACCGATCTGCCCAATCGCGTGCTGTTGCGCGAGCAGCTGGAGCGCGAGCTCAAGCGCGTCAAGCGCGGCGAGATCGTGGCGATGCTCTGCCTCGACCTCGATCACTTCAAGAGCGTCAACGACACGCTGGGCCATCCGATCGGCGACGAATTGTTGAAGCTGGTGGCCGACCGGCTGCGTGGCTGCACCCGCGAGCCCGATACGATCGCCCGGCTCGGCGGCGACGAGTTCGCGATCATCATGACGCAACTGCATCAGCCGTCGGACGCCGCGGTGCTGGCGCGGCGCATTCGCACCTCGATCACAAGACCCTATCACGTGGACGGCCACCAGATCGTCTCCGACATCAGCATCGGCATCTCCATCGCCCCGCTCGACGGCACCGAACCAGACCAGCTTCTGAAGAACGCCGACATGGCGCTCTATGGCGCCAAGGGCGACGGCCGCGGCACCTATCGGTTCTTCGAGGCCGAAATGGACAAGCGCATGAAGGAGCGGCGCGACCTGGAGATGGACCTGCGGCAGGCGCTGGCCAACGGCGAATTCGAGCTGCATTATCAGCCGCTCGTCAATCTGCAGACCAACGAGATCAGCGCGTTCGAGGCGCTGCTGCGCTGGCACCACCCGACCAGGGGCCTGATCTCGCCGGCCGACTTCGTGCCGATCGCCGAAGAAACCGGCCTCATCGTCCCGATCGGCGAGTGGGTGCTGCGGACGGCGTGCAAGGAAACCGCCAACTGGCCGGATCACGTCAAGGTCGCCGTCAATCTTTCGCCGGCGCAGCTGAAGACCAAGAACCTGGTCGCGATCGTCAAGAGTGCGCTCTCCGATTGCGGCATGCCGCCGGAACGGCTGCAGCTCGAAATCACCGAGACCATGCTGATGCAAAATACCTTCGCGACGCTCGCCATGCTGCATGAACTGCGCAAGCTCGGCGTGCAGATCGCGATGGACGATTTTGGCACCGGCTATTCGTCGCTAAGCTACCTGCGCAGCTTTCCGTTCGACAAGATCAAGATCGACCGCTCGTTCATCCAAGATCTCAGCAACGGCGCCGAGCCGCGCGCCATCGTGCACGCCGTCGCCGGCCTGGCAAAGTGCCTCAACATGATATCGACGGCCGAAGGCGTGGAAACGCAGCAGCAGCTCGATACGCTGCAAGCTGCGGGCTGCACGGAGATGCAGGGTTATCTGTTCAGCCGGGCCAAGCCGGCCGGCGAGATCATGCAGCTGTTTCAGGCGCAGGCGCTGAATTTGGGCGCGGCCTGAACCAGTAATACCGTCATTGCGAGGAGCGAAGCGACGAAGCAATCCAGAAAGGCACCGCCGCCCTGGATTGCTTCGCTTCGCTTCGCTCGCAATGACGATGAGTGGATCGCCCCTTTCTATCCCGGCCCTGTGACTACGCCTTCGCGTCGGCCGCGACCTGCATGCGGACGATGCGGTCGGGATTGGACGGCGGCTCGCCGCGCTTGAGCTTGTCGACCACGTCCATGCCGGCGATCACCTCGCCGATCACGGTGTACTGGCCGTTGAGGAACGAGCCTTCCTCGAACATGATGAAGAACTGGCTGTTGGCCGAGTGGTTGTTGCCGCCTTTGCGCGCCATGCCGACGATGCCGCGCTCGAACGGCACCTGGGAGAACTCGGCCTTGAGATCCGGATAGGACGAGCCGCCGGTGCCATTGCCGTGCTGGCCGTCGCCGGTCTGCGCCATGAAGCCTTCGATGACGCGGTGGAACGGCACGTTGTCGTAAAAGCCTTCGCGGGCGAGCTGCTTGAGGCGCTCGGCGTGACCGGGCGCCACGTCGGTGCGCAGCTTGATGACGATGCGGCCCGGCGTGGTCTCGAGGATCAGGGTGTTTTGCGGATCGGCGCCGGCCGGCAGGCCGGCCGTGGAATTGCTTTCACTCATGGTGTCAAACTTTCTTTTCGGGGTTACTTCGCAATGCTGGCTTTCTTGATGTAGTCGAGCTTGGCGAAATCGTGGGTCAGGTAGGCGTTGCCCTGGCTCTGGACGCGCTGCTGGTCGGGCCCGCTGCCGCGCGGCGCGCCCTCCCCGTAGCCGCTGTAGAGCGCATCGACCACGTTCATGCCCGAAACCACGCGGCCGAACGGCGCAAAGCCCATGCGGTCGAGCGCGCCGTTGTCGCCGAAATTGATGAACACTTGCGTGGTGCGGGTGTTCGGGCCGGCGGTGGCGAAGGTGATCATGCCGCGCGAATTGCTCTGCCGCACCGGATCGTCCTTGATGTTGGCCTCGCGCCAGACCGCGGAGACTTTCGGGTCGCCATTGACGCCGAATTGCACCATGAAGCCCGAGATGACGCGGAAGAAGCGGTCGTTGTCGTAAAAGCCGTTCTTCACCAGATTGTAGAAGCGGTCGGCGCCGACCGGTGCCCAATCGCGATGCACTTCGATGACGAACGGACCTTTGCTGGTCTCGACGTTGACCTTGTAGACCGCCGGCGCCTGCTCGTTGAGCGCCGCGGGATTGCCGAGATTCTGGCTGAACGCCGGAGCCGCCAAAAGCAGCGCAAACAGAAAAGCGAAGACGCGGATCATGTGATCTCCCGAACCGATTGGATGACAGGCGCGAAAGCGCTCAAGCCCTGTTCTCAAGTCTTAGCGTCTCAAGTCTTGGCGAATTTCTTTTTCAACCGCGCGGCCACGGCCGGCGGCACAAATGCCGAAACGTCGCCGCCCATGGCGGCGATCTGGCGCACCAAAGTGGCGGTGATCGGGCGGACCGCGGGCGCGGCCGGCAGGAATACCGTGGTGATCTCCGGCGCCATGGCGCCGTTCATGCCGGCCATCTGCATTTCATAATCGAAGTCGGTGGCATCGCGGACGCCGCGCACCAGGATGGTCGCGCCCTCGCGCTTCGCGACCGACACGACGAGGTCGGCAAAGGTCAGGCAGGCGAGCTCGCAGCCGGCGGCGCGCGCCACCGGAGCGCAAATCTCCTGCAGCATGGCGAGCCGCTCGTCGGCGGAAAACAGCGGCGTCTTGCCCGGATGGACCCCGACCGCCAACACCAGCCTGTCGGCAAGCCGCACCGCCCCGCGCACCACATCGAGGTGGCCCAAGGTGATCGGGTCGAACGATCCGGCAAACAGCGCGGTGCGCGGCATGGGCGCGGTCTAGCTTGCGGCGTTGGCGGCCGCAAGGCGGCGCCCGTCATGGCCTCGAGCAACAGCATGGCCGAGGCAAAATACTCCGTGCCTCCAATAGCTTACGGGCCGACGATATCCGCCAGTATAATTTTATTAACCATCGTGAACCTGCGCGCGCCCCGGCGCGACCCAAGGAAAAGGGCGATCCGTCCCGGCGCGGACGGATGGGTGAACGGGGACCTGTCATGCGCAAAGCGATTTACGCCATCGGTGCCGCCGCCGCGATCGCGGCCGCTTTGGTGATGCTGCCGAGCCTGTCGCAGGTGCAGGCCCATGGGCCGGTGTTCGGCGTCAAGGGCGACCGCGTCGATGCGCGGCCGATCGGCGCCAAGTGCTCGCAGCACGAATGGCCCTATTTCGAAGCGAGCTGCCTGCGCGATCCGCGCCAGCCGTTCGGCCAGGCGCGGCAGGTGCGGATCATTCCGCTCGACCGGATGCCGGCCGTCGACCAGAACACCGCGGTCGCATCGCGCTGAAACCCGATCACTCGGCCTTGATGCCCGCGGCCTTGATGACGTCGCCCCACTTGTGGGTTTCGTCGGCCATGAATGTCTTCATCTCCGCGGGCGACACGAGCCTGGTCCCAACCTGCAGCTTGGCGTAGGCTTGCTGCACCTCCGGCGTTTTCAGGATCTCGTTGGTCGCGGCATTCAAGGTCGCGACGATCGGCGCCGGCGTGCCGGCCGGCGCCAATAATCCGGTCCACAGCGACGCGGTGAGCTGCGGATAGCCGGCTTCGGCGAAGGTCGGCATGTTCGGCAGTTGCGGGATGCGGTGCTCGCTCGAAATGGCAAAGCCGTTGAGCTTGCCGGACACGATGTGGGTCAGCAGCACCGACGTGGTGTCGATCATCAATTGCACCCGGCCGGCCAAGAGGTCCGTCACCGCCGGCGCGGCGCCGCGATACGGCACGTGGGTGAGCTTGGTGCCGGTGGCGAGCTGCAATTGCTCGCCGATGATATGCGGCAAGGTGCCGGTGCCGGGCGAGCCGAAATTGAGCTTGCCCGGATTGGCTTTGGCGTAGGCGATGAACTCCGTGAACGAATGCGCCGGCACCGACGGATGGACGGTGAGGACTTCCGGTGTCACGGCGACGATCGCGATCGGCGTGAAATCGCGCAGCGGATCGTAATCGAGCTTGTAGAGCGTCGGCGCGATGGTGAGCGAGCCGACCTGTGAGAGCAGGAGCGTGTAGCCGTCGGGCTCGGCGCTGACCACCGCGTGGGCGCCGACAGTGCCGGCGGCGCCGCCCGGCCGGTTTTCCACGACGACGCTTTGATGCAGCTTCTCCGACAGACTGTTCGCCACGATGCGCGCCACTACGTCGGTCGGCCCGCCGGGCGGATAGGGCACGATCAGGCGGATGACGCGGCTCGGATAATTCTGCGCCGATGCCACGCACGGAGCCGCCAGGAGCGAGGCGAGGAGGAATGCCAGAACGGACCGGCGCTGTGCGATCATGCTTCGCTCTCTGCTTGTGCAGTTTTGACGCTGTGCCGCGCTTACATGGCGACGGAGCCATTTAACCGTATCGCCGGCATCTTGACCATTTGCCGGCCGCCTTGACCCACCCGGTAGCCGCGTCTAAGAGCCGCATAGCCCCAAAACACGGTCGCCATGCTGGTGCTTATCGACAATTACGACAGCTTCGCCTTCAACCTGGTGCATTATCTGGGTGAATTGGGGGCCGCGGTGAACGTGCATCGCAACGACAAGGTGACGAGCGCCGCCGTGATCGACGCCGATCCCGACGCCATCGTGCTGTCGCCCGGGCCGTGCACGCCCAGGGAAGCCGGCATCTGCCTCGACCTGATCGCGCAGGCGGCGCCGACCATACCGATCCTCGGCGTCTGCCTCGGCCATCAGGCGATCGGCGATGCGTTCGGCGGCCGCGTGGTGCGCGCGCCCGAGCCGGTGCACGGCAAGGTCTCGGAAATCCGCCATCGCGGCGCCGGCATTTTTCGCGGCATCAATGCGCCGTTTTGCGCGACGCGCTATCATTCGCTGGTGGTCGAGCGCCAAAGCCTGCCGCGCGAGCTGACTGTGACGGCGGAGACCGAGGACGGCTTGATCATGGGCTTGGCGCATATCCGGTTGCCGGTTCACGGCGTGCAATTCCATCCCGAAAGCATCGCCTCGGAGCATGGCCACCTGATGCTGAAAAATTTTCTCGACATCGCCGCCGCCTGGAATACCGCGGCCGGCCGGCGCAGCGCAGCGGGCGAAGCAAGCCAAGGCGGACCAGGCGAGCGCCGCAGGGCGTTCGCACCCGTCCATTGATCGAGGTGAGTTCGTGACCGAAACGTTGCGTGGTCTCATCGGCAAGGTCGCGACCGGCGCTGCGCTCAGCCGCGACGAGGCGGCGCGCGCCTTCGATCAGATGATGTCGGGCGAAGCGACGCCCTCGCAGATGGGCGCACTGCTCATGGCATTGCGAGTGCGCGGCGAGACCGTCGACGAGATCACCGGCGCCGTCACCGCCATGCGCGCCAAGATGGTGCGCGTCGCGGCACCGCCGGAGGCGATCGACGTGGTCGGCACCGGCGGCGACGCCTCGGGCTCGTTCAACATCTCGACCTGCGCGGCGTTGATCGTCGCCGGCGCCGGCGTGCCAGTCGCCAAGCATGGCAATCGCGCCCTGTCGTCGCGCTCGGGCGCCGCCGACGTGCTGACCGCGCTCGGCGTCAACATCGATCTGCCACCGGACAAGATCGCCCATTGCATCCGCGAGGCCGGCATCGGTTTCATGTTCGCGCCGGCGCATCATCCGGCGACCAAGAACGTCGCCGCCACGCGGGTCGAGCTCGCCACCCGCACCATCTTCAATCTGCTCGGGCCGCTGTCCAATCCGGCGGGCGTGCGGCGCCAGATGGTCGGCGTGTTCTCGCGGCAATGGACCGAGCCGCTGGCGCAGGTGCTGAAGAATCTCGGCGCCGAGCAGGCCTGGGTGGTGCACGGCTCCGACGGTCTCGACGAGATCACGACGTGCGGGCCGACCAGCGTCACCGCGCTCGAGGACGGCAAGATCCGCAGTTTCGAGATCGCCCCCGAAGACGTCGGCTTGCCGCGGGCGAAGGTCGAAGCGCTCCGCGGCGGCGATGCTGCCGCGAATGCGCAAGCCGTCGAGGACGTGCTCGACGGCAAGCCGAGTCCCTTCCGCGACGTGGCGCTGTTCAATGCCGCCGCGGCGTTGGTGGTTGCCGGCAAGGCGGCGGACCTGAAGGATGGTCTGCATCTTGCGACCAAGTCGCTCGATTCCGGCGAAGCCGAAGGCCGGCTCGATCGCCTGATCGTGGTGTCGAACGATGGCTGACATTTTGGCGAAGATCGCGGCCTACAAGCGCGAGGAAATCGCCGCGGCGAAGCGCGCCCGCCCGCTCGGCGCGCTCGAAGCCGATGCTAAAGCGGCGCCGCCGCCGCGCGGGTTTGCCGCCGCGATCGAGCGCCGCATCGCCGCCGGCCATTACGCGCTGATCGCCGAGATCAAGAAGGCGAGCCCGTCCAAGGGACTGATCCGCGCCGATTTCGATCCGCCGGCCTTGGCCAAGGCGTATGCGGCCGGTGGGGCCACCTGCCTGTCGGTCTTGACCGATGCGCCGTCGTTTCAGGGCAGCCTCGATGATTTGCGCGCGGCACGCGCCGCGGCGGCGCTGCCGGTGCTGCGCAAGGATTTTTTCTACGAACCTTATCAGGTGATGCAAGCCCGCGCCGCCGGCGCCGATTGCATCCTCATCATCATGGCGGCGGTCGACGATCGTTGCGCGGCGGAGCTCGAAGCCGCAGCGAGTGCGTTCGGCATGGATGCGCTGATCGAAGTCCACGATGCCGACGAAATGGAGCGCGCGCTGCATCTGAAATCGCGGCTGATCGGCATCAACAACCGCAATCTGAAAACCTTCGAGACCACGCTGACCACCGCGGAGCGGCTGGCGCGTCTCGTGCCGCGCGATCGCATCATCGTCGGCGAAAGCGGCATCTTCTCGCCGCAGGACATTGCGCGGCTGGCCAAAGCCGGCATCACCGCGTTCCTGGTCGGCGAGAGCCTGATGCGCCAGGACGACGTCGCGGCCGCAACGCGTGCCCTGCTCGCGCCGAGCGCGGCGCTCGCGCACGTCAAATAGTGCCGTGGCGCGGCGCTCGGGCAAGCTCACCCATCTTTCCGCCGGCGGCGACGCCCGCATGGTCGACGTGTCGGCCAAGCCCGCGACCGAGCGCGTCGCCGTCGCCGAAGGCCGCGTGCGCATGCGCGCCCAGACGCTCAAGCTCGTGCAAAGCGGCAATGCCAAAAAAGGCGACGTGCTGGGCGCCGCGCGCATCGCCGGCATCATGGCGGCCAAGCGCACCCATGAACTGATCCCGCTGTGCCATCCGCTGGCGCTGACGCAGGTCAAGCTCGAGCTGAAGCCCGACGCCAAGCTGCCCGGCATCGCCGTGCGCGCCGAGGTCAGGGTAACGGGGCAGACCGGCGTCGAGATGGAAGCGTTGACTGCGGTGTCGGTCGCCTGTCTCACGATCTACGATATGGTGAAAGCGGTGGAGCGCGGCATGCGCATCGAGGGCATCCGGCTCATCGAAAAGCGCGGCGGCAAGAGCGGCCATTACCGCGCCGAGGAGTTTTGAAGCCGTGGCGTTGCTGTCGGTTGCCGAGGCGCTCGAACGCGTGCTGGCGCAAGCCGGACCGCTGCCCGCCGAGGATGTGCCGCTCAACGAAGCCGACGGCCGCGTGCTGGCGCACGATCTGAAAGCCCGCCGCACCCAGCCGCCCGCCGACGTGTCGGCCATGGACGGCTATGCGGTGCGCGCAGCCGACGTCGCCGGCGCGCCGGTGCGCCTGAAGGTCATCGGCGAGGTGCCAGCCGGCAGGCCGTTCAACGCCGCAGTCGGTCCCGGCGAAGCGGCGCGGATTTTTACCGGCGGCGTGGTGCCGGCGGGTGCCGACAGCGTCGTTATTCAGGAACTGACCAAAAAACACGACGGCGGCTGGGTCGAGATCGAGAAGCCGACCAAGGAGGGCCGCCATGTGCGGCTGCACGGCCTCGACTTTCGCACCGGCGACGTGCTCCTCGCCAAGGGCCGTCGCCTCGCCGCGCGCGACCTGCAGCTCGCCGCGGGCATGAATCATCCCCTCGTTCCGGTGCACCGGCGGCCGAAGCTGGCCATGTTCGCGACCGGCGACGAGCTGGTCCCGCCCGGCACCGAGCCGGGTCCGGGCCAGATCGTCTATTCTAACGGCTTTGCCCTGGCGGCGCTGGCGCGCGCCGAAGGCGCCGAGGTCATCGATCTCGGCGTGGTCGGCGACAAGCTCGACGAGACGGTGGCGGCGGTGCGCAAGGCGCGCGAGGGCGGCGCCGACATTCTGCTTACCACCGGCGGCGCCTCGGTCGGCGAATACGATCTGGTGCAGTCGGCCTTCGCCCAGGAGGGCATGGCGCTGTCGTTCTGGAAGGTCGCGATGCGGCCCGGGCGCCCGCTGATGCACGGCCGGCTCGGCCCGATGGCGGTGCTGGGACTGCCCGGCAATCCGGTGTCGTCCTATGTGTGCGCGTTTTTGTTCCTGGTGCCGCTCATCCGCCGGCTGTGCGGTCGCAGCGATCTCGTCACCCCGGCCGAATCGGTACGGCTCGGCTGCGATCTGCCGGAGAACGACGAGCGCGCCGATTATCTGCGCGCGGCCCTGACGGGCGAAGTGGACGGCCTCGTGGCCACACCCTTTCCCGTCCAGGACAGCTCGATGATGGCGCCGCTCGCCAAGGCCGATTGCCTGGTGATCCGCGAGCCGCACGCGCCGGCGGCCAAAGCCGGCAGCCCCTGCACCATCATGCGGCTGACTTAGTAGCCCTGCCAACGGCTCCTAACAGACAAAGCCCGGGAAGTTGGTCCCGGGCTTGTCGTTTTTCCTCACGTGCGCGTCGATCTCAGTACCGAGCGGCGAGCGGGCCGCCGAAGTTGAAGCGCCAGACCAGCCCGGACGTAACCGTTTGTACGGTTTTCTGGCTGTGCTCGGCCACGCCCACCGGAGCGCCGGTGTCGATGAGAATCGGAAGGTCAGCGGCCTGATACTGGGCGTAGCGATATTCGGTGCGCCAAAACAGTCCGCGGATGGGAATCCACGGCATGTTGAGCGCGTATTCGGTGCCGCCGCCAATGAACCAGCCGCTGTAGGTGTGCGCGTCGATGAAGGCTCCGATCGGTACGGCAGGGACCGAGAAGAGAGTGTCAAAGAGCTCCTGACGATCAAACCGCGTCTGCGTGTAGCCGCCATCGACGTAGGCCAGGAGCGACGGCGTGACCAGATAGCCGACTCGGCCGCCGACGTACCACGCTCCGGACTCCTTCTCCATGGATCCGATGCCCGAGACGTCCGCGAAGTTCTTGCTGTGCAAGTCCATGAAATCGTAGTCGCCGAAGACGCCCACGACCCACGACGAGGCGATCTGATAGTCGCAGCCGGCGCCGACCCGGCCGAGCCAGCCTTGGCCGCCATTGGTGAAGGTATTGGTCAGGGGCACGTGGCCAGGATCGGTCTCACCGTAGGTCTCCTGATTCCAGAAGCCGTAGCCGACGCCGCCGTCGATGTAGCAGCCGGTCCAACTGACGGCCGGCGCTGGAGGTGGTGGCGCCTTGTAGGCCGGCGCCGGTCTGTAGAGGTCGGCCGCAAGGGCCGAACCGGTTGTCAAAATCAAACCCGCCAACGACGACAGCAAAAGTTTCTTCATGGCAACCTCCTACGGGCTAAGAGAACTGAGCGACGTTCTAACCCACAGGTCACCGATTCACTGTCTCTCCACGGCAACATTCCGGAACGATCGACCATCGTGCAGGCATTGCCACTTCGGATGCCTAACAAAAGCTCAATCGAAGCCGCGTCTGACAGCGCATAAGGCGCGGAGAGGCAAAGCCGCCGCCCTTAGGCAAAGACAAAGCCCGGGATTTTGGTCCCGGGCTTGTCGTCACCTGTAGAGCTTTATTTCAGTAGCGTGCCTTAGTGGCCGAAGTTGAAGCGCCACACCAGCGACGAGGTGATGGTCTGCACGAAGGCCTGCGAGTGCTCGACGTTGCCGGTCGCGGCGCCCGTTGCACTGACGACTTCGGTCAGGTTGCGCTTGTCGTACTGGGCGAAGCGGTATTCGGTGCGCCAGTACAGGCCATGCAGCGGCAGGAAGTCGAGGGCGTATTCGTAGCCGCCGCCGATGAACCAGCCGTCGGTGTTGTAGTTCGGATAGTTGAGGCCGGTTGCGGCACCGTTGATCGTCAGGAAGCTGCCGCCCTGCGTGAAGCGCGCTTCGGTCCAGCCGCCGTCAACGTAGGCCATGACCGACGGCGTGACCAGATAGCCAAGCCGGGCGCCGGCATAAACCGCATCGCGCTCTTTCATGTTGGCGGTGACGGGCGAGGTGATTCCGCCGACGATGGCGAGCTCGTTCGGGTTGTTGCTGCCCTTTATGTCCATGAAGTTGTAATCGGCGAAGGCGCCGAGCACGAAGCGCTGATTGAACTGAAAGTCGCAACCGCCGCCGGCGGCACCGAGCCAGCCGCGGCCGCCGCTAGTCGTGGTGACGGTCGATACGGTTCCGATCACGGCGCCTGCCGGGCTCAGCAGATTGCCGGTCAGGCTGTTGTCCTGATTCCACATGCCGTAGCCGACACCGCCGTCGATGTAGCAGCCGGTCCAGTTCGCCACCACGGGCGGCGGCGCCATCGGCGCCTTCACCGGCATGCGCAGATC
>Ga0070741_10001348_pt1 | contig 75925 bp, 71 predicted proteins | sample Coa_R1_4_FD_66440 | JGI IMG/M metagenome (GOLD analysis project Ga0070741, IMG submission 66440) | Surface soil microbial communities from Centralia Pennsylvania, which are recovering from an underground coalmine fire - Coalmine... | ecosystem: Environmental > Terrestrial > Soil > Unclassified ...
TTCTACGTCACCGGCAAGCGCTGGCCGAAGCTCTACGAGATCGAGATCGACAACATCCCGCCGCCGATCCCGCCGCCGAAGCGGTAATCACGCCTACCGATTGCGTTGACGCTGGGCTTTCGCGCGGCGTATAAGAGCCGCAGCGTCGCCCCGCAGCGCCATCCCACCCGGAGTTGGTAATGATCCTTACGCACGAGCACAAAGAGCTGTATCGCACGGTCAAGAAGTTCGTCGAGGACGAGATCAACCCGCACGTCGCCGAGTGGGAAGCCGCGGGCATCTGGCCCGCGCACGAGATCATCAAGAAGATGGGCGATCTCGGCTTCCTCGGCATCTGCCGGCCGGTCGAGTACGGCGGGCTCGGGCTCGATTACTCCTATGAAGTGATGTTCGCGCAGGCGCTCGGCAACTGTCATTGCGGATCGGTGCCGATGGGCATCGGCGTGCAGACCGACATGGCGACGCCCGCGCTCGCGCGCTTCGGCTCGCCCGCGTTGAAGAAGGAATACCTCGAGCCAGCGATCAAGGGCGACGTCGTCGTCTCGATCGCCGTGTCGGAAGCGGGCGCGGGCTCCGACGTCGCGAGCATCAAGACGACCGCGCGCAAGGACGGCGGCGACTACGTCATCAACGGGTCGAAGATGTGGATCACCAACGGCACGCAGTCCGACTGGGCGTGCATGCTGGTGAACACCAGCGAAGGCAAGGTGCATCAGAACAAGTCGCTGCTGATCGTGCCGATGGACGCCAAGGGCATCGATCGCAAGACCAAGCTCGACAAGCTCGGCATGCGCGCGTCCGACACCGCGATGATCTTCCTCGACAACGTGCGCGTGCCGCAGCGCAACCTGATCGGCCAGGAAGGCATGGGCTTCATGTACCAGATGCTGCAGTTCCAGGAGGAGCGCCTGTTCGGCGCGGCCTCCAGCATCGACGGCAAGCTCAACATCATCAACGAGACGATCGAGTACACGCGCACGCGCCAGGCATTCGGCCAGAGCGTGCTCGACAACCAGTACGTGCACTTCCGCCTCGCCGAGCTGCGCACCGAAGTCGAGGCGCTCAAGGCGATGGTGTATCAGGCGACGGAGGAATACGTCGCCGGTCGCGACGCGACGATGCTCGCGTCGATGTGCAAGCTCAAGGCCGGCCGCATCGCGCGCGAAGTCACCGACGCCTGCCTGCAGTTCTGGGGCGGTCAGGGCTTCATGTGGGAGACGCACGTCGCGCGCGCGTACCGCGACACGCGCCTGATGTCGATCGGCGGCGGCGCCGACGAAATCATGCTCGGCATCATCTGCAAGCTCATGGGAATTCTCCCGAGCAAGCGCAAGCACGAGCAGAACAAGGCGGCGCAGGACAAGGCCGCGTAACGTCGTCGTCCCCGCGAAGGCGGGGACCCAGTTCGCAAAACTGGATTCCCGTCTCCGCGGGAATGACGAAGCCGGTTACTTCCCGCCCGCTGCCTTCACCAGCTCCGCGGCCGTCGTCGGCCCGCGCGCGTAGGTGTCGGTGTGCGTCTGGATCAGTGAGCGGAATTCCAGCCCGGCCGGGAACCCGACCTTCAGGCCTTTCTTCTTCGCGATCTCGTCAACCTTCGCGCCTTCGGCGTCGGTGAGCTGCGGCGCGATCACCAGGTAATCCCAGCTGTCGCCGTCGGTGTGCGCGTAGATCTGCGTCGCCGCGACGCCCGCTTCCTTGTCGACCGCGTCGCGCGCTGCGAGCCACTTCAATAGCTCGAGCTGCTTGCCGGGCGCGGCGTGGTAGAGGCCGACGATGACTTTGCCGGGCTCGGCGTCGGCGGCACGAGCGAATAGCGGCGCCGCGAGCAATGCCGCGGCAATCACGAGTCCCTTCTTCATGAGCACACTCCCGGATGCGCAGCACGGTCGCTGCGTCGAGGATGCTACGCCTTTTACCAGTGCTCGCCCTTGAACACGTTGGCGAACACGACCTGCTCGAGCGTCGGCTTCTTCTCCGGCTCCTTCTTGCTGCCCTTCGCCGCAGACGACGACGGGAACAGGTTGAAGCCCTTGTTCAGGATGTAGTCGTTGAGCTTCGGCCAGAGCGCGTACGACAGCTGCGCCGCGGTGCCCATCTTGGTCGCGATCGACTTCGGCTTCTCGAGGATCGCCTTGAGCACCGTGTCGGCCGCATGATCGGGCGACCACGCCGGCACGTAGTTGTAGATCTTGGTCGGCGCGATCATCGGCGTGCGCACCAGCGGCATGTAGATCGCCGTGATGTCGATGTTGAGGTGCTTCACTTCCGCCGAGAGGCAGCGTGAGAACGCGTCGAGCGCCGCCTTGCTCGCGACGTACGCGGAGAAGCGCGCCGCGTTGGCGAGCACGCCGATCGACGACACGTTGACGATCTGCCCCGACTTGCGCTTGCCCATCGACGGCAGCAGGTTGAGGATCATCCGCACCGCGCCGAAGTAATTCAGCTGCATCGTGCGCTCGAAATCGTGGAAGCGATCGAGCGACTCGAACACCGCGCGGCGGATCGAGCGGCCGGCGTTGTTCACCAGCACGTCGACGTGGCCGAAATCCTTGAGCACGTGCTGCGCGCACTTGTCGATCGCGGCCATGTCGGAGAGATCGCACGGATACACATGCGCTTCGCCGCCGGCGCGCTGGATGATCTTCTGCGTCTCCTCGAGCTTCTCGCGCGTGCGCGCGACCAGGATCACTTTCGCGCCGGCCGCGCCGAGTTTCTTGGCGACGTTGAAGCCGATGCCCGACGACGCGCCGGTGACCATCACAACCTTGCCGGCGAGCTTCTGGATCGCCTTGCGCGGCACTTTCACTTCGAGATCGAGCTGCAGCTCCCAGTACTGCCAGAGTTTGTCGGCGTAATCCTTGATGTCGGGGCAGGCGATGCCGCTGCCTTTCAGCGCAGCGCGCGCTTTCTTGTCGTCGAAGATCGCGCGGTTGAACGCGTAGCCCAAAACCGATGGGGGCACGCCGAGCGCGTCGGCGACGCGCTTCTTCAAGCCGCCGGGCACGCGCGAGCCGACCTTGCCCGCGATCGCCTTCACGCCTTTCGGGATCGGCGGCAGCTCGAAATTCTTCGCGACGTTCGGGCCGTGCGCCGCTTCGAGCAGCGTCTGCATCAGCTCGCCGACGGTCGGCGAGTGCGACTGGATCAGGAAGAACGCTTGGCCGTCGAGCCCGTCCTTGTGGGCGATCCAGTCCATCGCGGCGGCGACGTAATCGACCGGCGCGATGGCGACGCGTCCGCCCTGGATGCCGAGCAGCGGCATCCACTTCGGCACGCCGTAGCTGATCTTCTGGATGGTCTTGAAGAAATAGTACGGGCCGTCGATCTTGTCCATCTCGCCGGTGCGCGAATCGCCGACCACCGCGCCGGGACGATAGATGCGGAACGGGACTTTCGCCTCGTCGCGCACGATCGCTTCGGACTGGAACTTGGTGCGGTAGTACGGATGCGTGAGCTTCTGGCCCTCGTCGAACATGTCTTCGGTGAAGCGGCCGACGAAATCCGATCCGGCGATCGCAACGCTCGACGCGTGGTGCAGCTTCACGGGCCCGCCGAGATCGTTCGCGAAATTCACCGCGTTGCGCGTGCCTTCGTTGTTGACGCGATCGGCGGTCTCGTCGTCCATGCCCATGTCGTAGACGGCGGCGAGATGGAAGAAGTGATCGATCTTCCCGGCGAGCTTCTTGAAGTCCGCAGCCGACACGAGACCCGGTGTGGTGATGTCGCCATAGACCGGGATCAGCGCCTTGCCGGCCTCGCCGTAGCGCTCTTTCAAGGCTTCGAACTTGTCCTGAGAGGACTCGCGCACCAGCACGTAGATCTTGGGATCGGGGCGCTGCAGCAGGCGCTCGATGAGGAACTTGCCGATGAAGCCGGTGGCGCCGGTGACGAAGTAATTCATGGTGGAAGTCCCTGTCGTCTCTTCGAGTGATTCTTCGCGGGACGGCTAGTTTATGCTCACGCGATGCAGCCCGCCCAGACCGCCGGCCCGTCCGACCACCCGCTGCTCGACCATACGATCGGCGCGTATTTCGAACAGACCGTCGCGCGCTTTCCGGACCGCGAGGCGCTGGTGGTCGTGCATCAGGACATCCGCTGGAGCTGGCGGGAGCTCGACGCCGAAGTCGACCGGCTCGCGCGCGGGCTGATCGCGCGCGGCATCGGCATCGGCGATCGTCTCGGCATCTGGTCCCCCAATCACGCCGAGTGGGTGCTCACGCAGTTCGCGACCGCGAAGCTCGGCATCATCCTCGTCAACATCAATCCCGCTTATCGCGCGAACGAGCTCGCGTATGCGCTGAAGCAGTCGGGCTGTCGCATGCTGCTCGCTGCGCGGCGCTTCAAGACGAGCGACTACGTCGCGATGCTCGGCGAAGTGCGCGCGAGCTGCCCCGCGCTCGAGCAGGTGGTGTTCCTCGACGAGGAAGGACCCGGCGACTGGGCGAAGCTGCTCGCGGATGGTGAGCGTGTCGCGAAGGACGCCATTGCGCAGCGCATGGCGCAGCTGAAGCCCGCCGATCCGATCAACATCCAGTACACGTCGGGCACCACCGGTGCGCCGAAGGGCGCGACGCTGTCGCACCGGAACATCCTCAACAACGCGTACTTCACCGCGCGCGAGATGGGCATGACGGAACGCGACCGCTTCTGCATCCCGGTGCCGTTCTATCACTGCGCCGGCATGGTGGTCGGTAATCTCTCCTGCGTCGCCGTCGGCGGCACGATGGTGATTCCCGCGCCTTCGTTCGAGCCGGCCGCGACCTTGCGCGCCATCGCGCAGGAGCGGTGCACGGTGCTCGGCGCGGTGCCGACGATGCACATCGCGATGCTCGCGCACCCCGATTTCGGCAAGACCGATGTGAGCTCGCTGCGCACCGGCTTCATCGGCGGCGCGCCGTGCCCGCTCGAGGTGATGAAGCGTCTCGTCACCGATTTCCACATGCCGGAAGTCGCCATCGTCTATGGCATGACAGAGACGTCGCCGGTCGCCACGCAGAGCGCGCGCAACGACGCGATCGATCGGCGCGTCGGCACCGTGGGTCGCGTGCATCCGCACGTCGAGATCCGCATCTTCGATCCGGACACGAACCAGGTCTGCGCGCGCGGGCAACCCGGCGAATTCCAGACGCGCGGCTATTCGGTGATGCTCGGCTACTGGAACGATCCGGCGCGCACCCGCGAGGCGATCACGCCCGAAGGGTGGATGCGCACCGGCGATCTCGCGACGATGGACGAGGAAGGCTACGTCAACATCGTCGGCCGCCTGAAGGACATGATCATCCGTGGCGGGGAGAACATCTATCCGCGCGAGATCGAGGAGTTCCTCTACACGCATCCCGACGTGCGCGACGTGCAGGTGATCGGGGTTCCCGACGGCAAGTTCGGCGAGGAAGTGATGGCCTGCGTGATCCTCAAGGAGGGCGCCAAGGCGCTCACGTGCGAAGCGCTGCGCGAGTTCTGCCGCGAGCGCATCGCGCACCACAAGATCCCGCGCTACCTGCGCGTCGTCACCGCTTTCCCGATGACGGTGACCGGCAAGGTGCGCAAGGTCGAGATGCGCGCCGAGGCGATCGAGCTGCTCGGCCTGCAGGAAGTGGCGCGGCTGAAGACGGCGTAGCTAACGATCGAGCCCGATGCGCGTGCCGGGTTGCGGCGCCTTCAGCCACGCGACGATGTTGCCGGCGATCGCGTCGGCGATGTGATCGAGCGTGCCGCACGCCGTCCACTTGCCGCCGCTCGTGCGCTGGATGTCGAAGTCGCCGGTCACCTGGCCGTCCTCGCGCAGCTCGCCGCGCACGCGCGCCTTCTTGCCGCCGCCGGTATAGCCGCCGCCGCCGAGCACGTAGACGTCGGTCGTGCGCATGAGGAGGACCGGTCCGCGCGTGACCTGATCGAGCCGCTCGTGCGAGAGCTCCACCGCGATGCCGTGCTTCGCCGCGATCTCTGCGATCCGCTGCGGCAGATACGTCGGATAGTCACACTCGCTGCGCACCGCATCGTTGGCGGCGCCGGGCTCGTACGGAATCGCATCGGCGATCTGGATCGGGGCGGAGTACGGGCGCGATGGCGTCGAGCCGCAACCGCTCGCAGCCAATGCGGTGATCACCAGGATGAACGTGCGCATCGTCCTCTCCGGCTAGAACGCGAGGTCGCTCGCGAGATCGTGCGCGACTGCGCGCAAGGTGTCGGCGATCGCGCGATCGACGTTGGGGAAGGCGGGCGGCTGATCCCATTCGTCGGCGACATCCTGACGGCGCACGCTCGCCGCGCTCCACAGGAGCTCGCCGGTGCGCAGGTCGATCATCTGCGCGGTGGCGCGCGCGTAGCCCTTGGGCGAGCTGGTCGGCACGAAGCCGAAGTAGTGGCGCGTGGTGCCCACGCTCGCGAGCTGGATCAGCACGAGCCGCTGCACGCCGTAGCGCGTCGCGAGCACGTCGTAGTTGCGCTCGGCCGTATGCTTGCCGTCGCCCCCGGATTTGGGAAAGCGCTCCGGATCGATCGCTTCGCTGATGCGCTGGGCGCGCACGCCGCGCGACTCGAGCTTGCCGATGATCTGGTCGCCGGCTTGGTCGATGCCGGTGACGTCGAGCCGGGAGAGGTGCGAGTCGAGATCGCTCGCCATCGCCGAGTTGATCGCGATGTCGAGCAATCCCTGCGAGCCCTCTTTGTACGCCGCGGCCGCCGGCAGCGGCATCATCGCGACGCCGACAGCGACGTTGCGATCCCAGATCTGCGCGCTCGGTGCGATGCGCGGCACCTTGTTCGCGCAGGCGGTGGCGATCAACGCGAGTGCCACCACGCATGCGGCGCGCAGCCGCTGTCCCCCGACTCGTCCCATCACACGTCCCCCTCGGTGTATTTGGCGGTTTCGTTGATCCGCTCGCGCTGCGCCAGCCGTTGCTCGCGATCTTTGTCGCTCGCCCAGATGACTTCCGGGAACAGCAGCACCCGCAGCAGCCCGATGAGCATCCACAGATAGCTCACGCCGAATAATACGCCGCAGAACATCGACACCCACTCGAAGTTCGGCGACACGTACTTGATGCCCCACCAGGAGAACACGTCGGTGACCGACGCCGCGAGCCCGATCGGGAACACCCACTGATAGCTCTTGATGTGGTTGAACTGCAGCGAGAACGGCACGCCGACGATGAAGAAGCTCGTCGTGAAGCCGAACAGATGGCCGTGCGTGAAGTAGATCAGCGTGCCGAGCGACATCTGCGCGAAGTAGGCCTCGGCGCTGCCGTGCAGATGCAGCTGGTAGGCAATCTCCGAGGCGCCGAAGGTGAAGGCGATGCCGAACATCACCACCGCCATCGCCATGCCGCGCTTCACCGCGGGCGGGAAGTCGCGCAGGTTGATCTCGATCGAGCGATCCGAGAACGGCACCAGCCACCAGATCGTGAGATCGAGCAGGAAGAAGAACGCGATGAGCCCGATCGGCCCGCCGACGGTGATCCACTTCGACTTCTCCGGCGGCAGCTCGACGACGTCCTTGCTGGCGACGGGCTTGTCGCTGAAGAAATCAAAATTGTCCTGATCGGATTTCTTCAGGTCGTCCTGATGCAGCTGCTTCTGCTCGCCGGCGACGGCGCTGTCGTCGGCATGCGCGACGGGCGCGAGCGCGAACAGTGCGAGCAACGCAGCGGCAATCGCCTTACGCACTCTTCAACCTCACGTAGAGCAGCGTGCCGGCTTTCTTCACCGCCGCCTTGATCGCCGAATCGAGATCGTCGCCCGAAGCGCTCGGCAGCTGGTCGACCGCGACGCCCTTGAACGAGTCGTAGACCTTGCTCTTCGCTGCATCGGGGACGTGGTTGGTGTTCATCGGCTTCACGACGATGACGTTCAGCGTGCGATCGGTCGCGAGCAGCAGGAAGAAATCCTTGCCCTTGTAGCTCGCCGGGAAGATCAGCGCCGTGCCGGCGGGCCGCTTGTCCTGCAGCGGAATGTAGATCGTGTTCTCGTCCTTCTTGTCGAGCTCGGCGCCGAGCGTCTTCGCGCGCGCGATGTCGGCGTCGGTGAGCGTCGCGTCGCGCGGCAGGTATTCACGGATGCCCGGGAATTGCTCCTGCACTTCTTTCGGGATGAGGCTGGTGACGTCGAGCCAGTCGGTCTTGTGCAGGGGCGTGGAAACCTTGTCGCCGGGATTCGACTTCGCCGCGGCTTCTTCGGCGTTGCTGGCGCCATCGCCGTCGGCATCGAGCTTGGCGATCTTGTCGAACGCAGCGAGCGATTCACCGGCGTCCTTGAACTGCTGGCCGAACGGATTGAGCGGCGTGCCGCCGCCGTCCTTGTGGCACGCGTTGCAGGACGGCGGGTAGCCGTAGGTCGCGCGATACATGCGCGCGAAGGCGGGCTCGGCGGAGGCCTGCGTGCTCGTGAGCAGAATCAGTGCGGCGATGATCCCCGTATGGCGCATGGCGCCTCCTTCTAGAAATTGAACAAGCTCGGCACCGTCGAGCGCATCTCCTCCAGCAGCTTCGGATTATCCGCCAGCGCGCGCTCGAGCTGGCGGCGCTGCGCGGAATCGGCCGGCGGCATCAGCTTGGCTTCCTTGTCGGTGCCGCGATAGCGCGACCAGTCGAGGACGTCGCGGATCTCGGTCTTGTCCTTCAGGTGCGCGAGCACTTCGTCCTCGCTCTTGCCGGCCATGAAGTTGAGGCGCTTCGCCGGGTTGCCGCGATGGCAGGCGAAGCAGTATTGCGAGAACGGCTCGAGCAGCGAGCCTTTCGAGATGGCAATCGGCGGCTCGCCGCTCGCGACCGGCGGCGACAGGTCGGTCGTCGCGAGGCAGCAGTAGTCCGGCGCGGTCTTCGCACCGAGCGCGACGGAGAGCGCCTGCATCGTCTTCACGCGCGAGAATGGCGCGAGCTTGAAGAACGCCGGCTCGACCTTGTCGACCGCGGCGAGCAGGCTCTCGCGATTGACCTTGGACGCGGCTTCGAGCTGCTTGAAGTCCGACTGCGTGAGCAGTGCCGCGATGCCGAACGCGCCGTCGACGTCCTGCGCCGTCAGCACGCGCTTGGGCGCGCGCGGCGTCAGCGGGTCGAGCTCCGTCGGCAATTTCGGCAGGCGCTCGAAGGCGTCGAGGTCTTCGTTCGATTTCGGCTCCGCCTCTTTCGAGCGATGCGGCAGCAGGCTCGCGAAGAAAGCGTTGACCGAGCCGCGAAAGCTCTTGCGCTCCGCGAGCGGATCGCGATTGAACAGATCGTTGCCCGGCACCGCGATGCCCTTCTGCGGCCAGCTCTCGACCTGCAGATCGCGCAGCTTCTGCGCTTCCTTGCCGTGCAGGTCGAACTCGCCGGGATTCCAGAGATACAACAGCGCGGCCTTGAGCATCTGCTTGCGGCAGTTCACGCCGGCGTCGCCGTCGCCGCAGCCGTCGATCCACGCGCGCTGCGTCACCGGGATGAACGCGCCGATGTCGGTGAGCTCGTCGAAGCGCTCGGGCGCGGAGAGCGGATTGCCGATCGGCGCGGTGAGATAGCGGGTGGGATTGAAGCCGGCGGCCGAGCGGGCCTCGACGATCTTCGCCGCCGTCTGCGGCTGGCCGTTGGTCTCGTTCCACGGCCGCTGCGGGAAGATCGGCACCGCGCCTTGATGGCAGGTCGTGCACACCGCGCGCTTGGCGTAGACGAGCTTCGGCTGACAACCTTCGCAGTAATCCTGCACGAGCTGGAACTCGAAGCGACCCGCAGCTTCGTTGTAGGAGATCACTTCGATCTCGTGCGCGTTTTCCACGAAGCCGAGGAACAGCTGTCCGCGCGGAGCCAGACCGAGCGTCGCCTTGTCGGGCGCCTGGAAATCCGTCGCCAGCAGCACGCGCGGGTGCTCGTAGTCCGCCGAGGCTTTCAGGAGCGATCGGCCGTGCGGGATCATCACGACGAGCGGCGGCTGCGCGGCGGGATCGAGCTTCTGCAGCGCCGCGATCAGCTTCTCGAACGGGAAGGGCAGCGACTCGTTCTGCGCGATCAGGTGATCGAACAGCGACCGCGTGTCTTCGGGCGGCAGGTCCTCCGACGGGATCAGCTTCGCGGAAAGCGCATCGGCGTCGGCGGCCACCGCGCTTTGCTTCGCGCGCTCGGTGATCTTGTGCGAGGAGCGACCCGTGAATTGCAGCGTGACGAGCACCGCGAGGATCGCGACGCCAGCCAGCCCGGCGATTTGGAACCAGCGCTTCATGGCTGGAGTTTAGCGGGCGGGATCGATCCGCTCGATGCGATAGGCGACGAACGCGAACGCGAAGTAGGACACGAGCGCGCTGATGGCGACGAGCTGCGCGCTGGTCAGGAGCCACGGGCCGAGCGTCTGTCCGGCCTGGATCAGCGCGAGCACGCTGCCGAAGATCCACGCGCCGCGCGCGTGCTGCGGAACGGTGCGCGCATACAGCGCGACGGCGCCGAGCAGCAACCCGACTTCGAGCAAGAGCTCCGGCACCGGGTAGTTCCACAATCCAAAACCCTGCTTCATCGAGTTGTCGTAGAGGGGCAGGTCGGGCACGTGCACCGGCAGATCGAGGAACCAGTGCGACAGCACGGCGAGCCCGACGACGACCGCGGCAGCAACGCCGTCGCGGCCGCGCCAGACGAAATACAAAGCCGCGCATGCCGCGGCCCAGATCAGTCCCGCGACGAGACTGTGCGTGAACGGCATGTAGGCGAGATCGAGCGGGAATGCCTTGGTGAATCCCGGAACGTAGTTCGCGCGCTCGATGCCCGTGAGGACTAACGTGCCCCAGCCGATGTCGACGGCCTGCACCGCGAGGAACAGGATCCACAGCGGCACGCGCGGCTGTCGCGCCTTCAGTGCAAAGCTTGCGCTGTAGTGGCCGACGAACATGACTACATCAACTTGAGGAATTCGCGCAGCGCGAGCTTGTCTTCCTTCGACAGGTTCACGCCGAACTGATGGCCTTTGTTCTCGACGAGGTCGTCGCACTTCATGAACAGCGGCTCGTGCGGGTTGCTCGACGTGAAGTACGCCATCGGCGTGCCTTTCTTCACCGGCAGCTTGATCGCGCCCTGACCGTCCTCGCGCGGTGCGAGCTTGAAGTCGCGGTCGACCAGCGTGGTCTTCTGCGGACGGTGCACCGGATCGTTCGGATTGTCGGAGGTCATCAGCTCGTCGAACGCCTGCTCGAATTGCTTGATGCGGCCGGCGACGGTGTAGTCGATGGTGCCGTCCTTGAGATAGGTCAGATCCCCGATCGCGTTGTTGTGCAGGAACGGCGCGGTCGCCCACACCGACAGCAGCGAGATCGAGCGCAGATAACCCGAGCCGCCTTCGATCTTGCGCATGCCCATCTTCATGCCGCCGATGCCGGGGATCATGCGATTGATCACCCGCGGCACCGAGCCCGGTGAAGGCCGCTCCTTGTAATCGATCGACGAGAACTCCTCGAAGATGTGACCTTCGCTGTGGTTGTCGTGCAGCGCTCGGCACATGTTGGTGCCGATCACGCCGAACGGCACGAGCTCGTCGCTGCCGAGCCAGTCCTGCCCGAACACTTCCTTCTCGGCGAACTGTTTCGGGCGCAGCTTTCCGCTCGCATCCTTCACCAGATACTTCGTCTTGAACTCTTCCGCGTTGCGCTCGGCGTCGGTGAATTCGTACTGCCAATAGTCTTCCTTGCCGAACACGTGGCCTTCGTAGAATTTCGCGAGCTGCTCCTTGTCGGCGCGGATGTTCTCCGGCGCGACCTGCGACGAATGGCAGCCCGCGCACTCGCGCGCGAATACCTTGCGGCCCTGCGGCACCTTCGCGAGATCGACGTACTTCGCGCCCGACGTGCCGTCGACGTCCTTTGCGTTCATCAGATACGTCGGGCCGCCGGTGACGAGGAACGCGGCGAGGTCGTCCATCTTCGCGTCGGCGTAATTCCACGGATCGCAATCCTTCGCGCACTGCGCGATGCGGAACGGCCGCTGGTGCGATTGCTCGCCGAAGAACGAGCCCGGCGTCGGGAAGTTCGGCGCCCAGCATTCCTCGGTGCACATGCCGATGTTCACGTAGACGCGGATCAGCGCGAGGTGATCGCCGACGGAATCCTCGCCGCCTTTCAGCACGTGCTGCGTGATGCCTTCGCGCACTTCGCCGGTGACCGGGTCCTTCATCTTGTTCTTGAACACCCGGCGATTCTGGAAATCCATGATGTTGTTCTGCGTGCCGGGATTGTTCTGGAAGTCGTTGGCGACGAGCGACGTGTCGATCGTGCCCGGCCTGCCGGCTTGCAGCGCGATGCGCGCAAGCGCGTCTTCCGGCGCGCCCTGGAAGAACATCGTCGGCTGATTGATGTGCTGATTGCCGATGGTCGCGGAGATGTTGTCCCACTTCGGCGCGTTCGGGTCCTTCGGCGGCGACGTCGGGTCGAAGCCGACGTGGCATTGCACGCACGGATGGCCGATCACGAAGCGCAGGTTCTTCTGCAGCTCGTCCTTCTGGTACGGCGCGCTCGCCGGATCGAACACGACCTTGCCGTCCTTGTCCTTGGTCGGATCGGCCATGTACTTGCGATAGCCGAGCACGCCGGACGAATGCGGATCGGGACACTTGTCCCAGTAATAGGTCGACTCATCGCCTTCCGTGCAGTCGGGATCGTTGATCAGCCCCCACTTGGTGAAGCGATGCTTGCGCTCGCGCGTGTCGAGCCACGGATACCAGATGTCGTCCATGTGGTTCGGCGTCGTGCGCGAGAAGTGCAGGTAGATCTCGTCCTGATTGCCGAACGTGCCCTTGAACCAGACGTCGCGGCCGCGGCGCGCGCGCTCGCGGAATGCCTTCGCCTTCGCCGGATCGGATTTCTCGACGTCCTTGAACAGCGAGTTCACGTAGCGGCACGACTCGGCGTCGTAGCCGGTCGGCTGCGGCTGATCGCACGGCGGCGGCGCGCTCTGCGGGATCGGCGCGAACTTCCATTCGATCGGTCCGTGCCACTCGTGGTAGTAGTGCTGCGCGCCGTCGGGCCAGACTTTCTTCGCCGCGAGCGTCGCGTAGAAATTCGCGTCGAGCCATTCCTTCTTGGCTTTCAGCTCCGGTGTGCCCTGATAGATGCCGAGCGGCAGCAGCGAGCGCGCGGCGAGATCGTCGAGCGAGACGGATCGCAGCGTCGCTGAATAGGGTTCATCGGGGACCGGATACTTCCCGGCCATGTCATCGGCGATCGCCGGAGCGCAAGCGAAAACGAGCGCAGCCCACCAGAGCTTCCGCAGCATCGGCGACTCTCCCTGACATCTTCTTGTAGGTGCGGATTTTACTCCAACCGCTCCGCGAGCCGGCCGCGCAATTCCGCGGGCACCGCTGCGCGCAGCACGCGCAGCCTCGCGTTCATCTCCTCGAGTGCGTACCGTTTCGGCGGCACTTTGCCCCACACGGGCGCGGGCCAGGCAGGATCGCTCTGGGTGCGCACGACGTGATGCACGTGCAGCTGCGGCACCGCGTTGCCGAGCGCCGCGACGTTGAGCTTGTAACCCCCGAATGCCTTCATGATCGCCCGCGACAGCGCCGCGGATTCGTCCCACAGCTGCACGCGGTCGGGGTCGGACAATTCGTAGATCTCGCGAACGTTCGGTCGCCGCGGGACCAGCACGAACCACGGGTAGTTGGCGTCGTTGAGCAACAGCACGCGGCACAACGGCCAGTCGCCGAGCACGCGGCAATCGGCCTCGAGCTGGGGGTGCAGCGCAAAACGATCGTTCGATTCCGTCACATTCGCTTCCAGTACACTCTGCCCCCTTCGATTCACGGGGAGTGTCGCACATGGCCCGCACTGCGCTGGTCGCAGGCCCAACCGGACTGGTCGGCCGCATGCTGGTGGATCGGCTGCTCGCCAATCCGGAGTACACGCGCGTCAGCGTGCTCACGCGCCGGCCGATCGGCCGCTCGGATCCGAAGCTGGTCGAAGTGCAGACCGATTTCACCGCTCTCGAGAAGATCGGCGACAAGCTCGCGGCCGACGACGTGTTCTGCTGCCTCGGCACCACGCTCGCGAAAGCGGGATCGCGCGCCGCGTTCGAGCGCGTCGACTATCACATGGTGGTCGATCTGGCGCGGGCGACGAAAGCCGCGGGCGCCAAGCAGTTCCTGGTGGTGTCAGCGGTCGGCGCAGCGCCGACATTTCCCGCGCCGTTCTATTCGCGCGTGAAGGCGCGCATGGAGCAGGCGGTGGCGGAGATCGGCTTCGACGGCGTGCAGATCGTGCGCCCGTCGCTGTTGCTCGGCGCGCGCGAAGACCGCCGCATCGCCGAGGATATCGCTCAGAGAGTGGCGCCGATCCTGGCGCCGCTGTTCATCGGCCCGCTGAAGAAATACCGGCCGGTGCCGGCCGGCGAAGTGGCAGCGGCGCTGGAGCAGCTGGCTTCGCGGCATGAGCAGGCGGTGCGGGTTCATCATTTGCCGCTGGACGCCTGATCGTCTCCGCCATCGGGACGTCGAAGTTGTAGTGCTTGCGCATCAGGGCTTCGCGACCGAGCCCGGTGACGGCGAGGCGCGAGCCCGGACGTCTCACCGCGAACTTCAGCAGCAGCAGCTTTTCGAAGGGCTCGCCAGGCGATGCGAGCGTGAGCTCGCCGCTATCGATCCGGCGCAGGCAATCCCATTCTGATTCGGTCATCGCACAGCCACCTCGAGCTTTCGATGGCGCTAGAAAGGGCAATGGCCGTGCCATTCCCGGCGCTTCGCATTCCGAAGCAGCCCGCAGGGTCGCGCCACGACAGGAATTTTTTACCAACCACGAGTGTCGCCGGGCGGCGCCTCCGCCCCAGATCAATGGCGCGAAGATCATTCAAACCGCACGAATACCATCGTGTGGATCGCAATTCGCAATGGTTGCAAGCCTCAGGTGCTCCGTTGCAACCGCGCGTAGTAGAAGCCGTCGAAGTCGCCGCCGGGCGCGATGCGTCGGCCGATCGCGCACGCTTCGCCCCACGTCGAATCGATCGCGACCTCGCGGGCGTCGGTCTGCTTCGTGAGGAATCGCTCCACAAGCTGCGCGCCTTCTTCGGCGAGAACCGAGCACACGGCGTAGACCAGCACGCCTCCGGGTTGCAGGAGCGGCCACAGCATGTGCAGGAGACGCAGCTGTACCGCCGCCATCTGCGCGATGTCTTCGGCCCGGCGCAGCAGCTTGATGTCGGGATGGCGCCGGATCACGCCGGTGCCGGAGCAGGGCGCGTCGATCAGGATGCGATCGAACGTGAGGCCCTGCGCCCACGTCGACGGCCGCGTCGCATCGGCGCGCTTCCAGGTCGTCTTGAGCTGCAATCGCTCGAACGTCGACCGCACGCGCTTCAGGCGCTCCGCGTCGTCGTCGATCGCGAGCAGATGGACGTCGGCGCGCTCGAGGATGTGCGCCGCCTTGCCGCCGGGCGCGGCGCATGCGTCGAGGACGCGCTGGCCATCGCGCAGATCGAGCAGGTGCGCAGCGAGCTGCGCCGACGCGTCCTGCACCGAGACTTTGCCGTCGCCGAAGCCCGGAAGCTTGTCGACGCCGATCGGCTCGGCGAGCCGTAGCGCCTCCGGGACGTGCTCGACGGGCGATGCGTCGAGGCCCGCCGCGCGTAGCTCCGCAAGATATTCGTCGCGGGTCGAGCGACGCCGATTCACGCGCAGCGTCATCGGTCCGGGCTGCTGATCCGCGGCGAGGACGTCCTGCCAGTCTTGCGGCCAATCGTTCTTGATTCGATCGACGAGCCACTGGGGATGCGAGTAGCGGATGGCCGGATCGCTCGGGAGCGCCGCTTCGAGCGCGTCGCGCTCGCGCAGATAGCGGCGCAGCACGGCGTTGACCATGCCTTTCGCGAAGGCCTTGTTCATCGCGTCGGCGGCGCCGACGGTTTCCGACACCGCCGCGTGCGGCGGCACGCGCATCGAGCGCAATTGATACAAGCCGCAGAGCAGCAGCGAGTGCAGGTCGGTATCGCGATCGATCGGCTTCTGCAGCATCTTCGCGGCGAGCGCCGAGAGCAGCGCGTGATCGCGCACGACGCCGTAGGCCATCGCCTTGGCAAACGCGGCATCGGGTCCCGAAAAGCTCGCCGCGGCGCCGAGCGCGTCGTCGAGATTGCGGCCGGCGAGCACGCGCGCGACGGCGCGTGCGGCCTCCATGCGGACTTCAGCCGGCGTGCCCATCGGACCTCGCGATCGGCAAGCGGATGCGGAAGTGCGCGCCGCGTGTCGCCGGCAACAGCGAAATATCGCCCCGATGCGCCACCAGCAGCGAGCGGATGATCGACAAGCCCAGGCCGGTGTTGCCCTGCTGACGCGCGGTGGTGAAGAACGGCTCGAAGATGCGCTGCGCGTTCGCCGACGAGATGCCGGCGCCCTCGTCCTGCACGTCGATCACCGCTTCGTCGCCTTCGCGCGACCAGCTCACGCGCGTGCGCACGCCCGCGCCTGCGTGCTGGCGGACGTTGTCGAGCAGGCTCGAGAGGATCGAGTCGAGCGTCTCTGCGTTCATCGCCACTTCGATCGGACCTCTGTGTGGGTCGGCCTTCAGGCCGACGCTTTCAATCTCCATCCCCGCTTCCCGATGCCGATCCAGCGTCGCTGGCAGCACCGCCGCGACATCCGCGCGATCGGCGCCGACGCGCATCACGTCCGCGCGCGCGAGCTCGAGCAATCGGCGCACGAGATTCTCGAGGCGCTGCGCGTCGGCCGCGAGGATGTTGAGGAAGCGCACGCGCTCCTCGCTCGACATCGTCGCCGCATGATCGCGCAAAAGCTCGACCGCGCCCTGGATCGCGGTGAGCGGCGTCTTGAACTCGTGCGACACGTGCGCGGCGAAGTCGCGGATGTAGTTCGAGCGGCTCTCCAGCGCCTGCGCCATGGTCGCCACCGTTTCAGAGAGCTCGGCGATCTCGCGCGTGCCGGGATGCTCGAGCGGGATCACCGCACCTTGCTCGCCGCGTGCGGCGCGACGCGCCTGTGCCATCAGGTTCTGCACCGGCAGCGCGATCATGCGCGACGCGAACAGCGACAGCATCAGCACGACGCCGAGCAGCAGCAATCCCGCCAGCGCGAGCTCGCGGCGCTTGCCGAACATCGCCTGCTTGATGTTTGCCGGTGTGCGCGCGAGTAGCACGGCGCCGAGCACGCGATCGCGATGCACGATCGGCACGGCGACGAACACGCGGATGCGCGTGCCGCGGCTGATCGAAGCGAGCGCCGGCTCGTCGTGCTCCGACACGCGTGAGCGCAGGAAGCTCACCGGCTCGCCGGTCAGCGCGCGCTGCACTTCCTCGTGATTGGCGAGCGACATGCCGAAATCTTCGCTGGTCGAGGCCACCACAGTACCTTGATGGTCGACCACACGAATGCCGGCCAGCGTCACGGTCTGCGCGCTGCGCAGCATCGGCGTGAGCTCCATGCCGACTTGCTCGGCGTAGAAATCCGCCGGCTTGCCAGGTTCCGCGTCGGGCGGGCGCGGATGGATCGTGTCGCTCGCGAGGTCGAGCTCGGCCGGTTGCGGGCGCCAGCGCCCTTCGGGATCGGCGGGATGCTCGGGCGCAGTGAGCGGCTGGCCGTACGACGCGACGTCGAACGGCTTCGTGCGCGGCTCGCGCGCTGCGTTCTGCGTCACGCGCGTGAAGATCGCGTCGTAGGCGGACGCGACGAACACGCCTTGCGCGATCAGCTCCGACTCGGTCTGCCGGACCAGCGCGCTCTCGTAGATGCGCAGCCAGAAGATGCCGCCGAGCGGCAGCACGAGGATGACGAGATTGATCAGCAGCAGGATCGTCCGCAGCCGGACTCGCTGCAGCCTCATTCGCAGGGGCCGAGCTTGTAGCCGATGCCGTGGACGGTCTCGATCGGATCCGCGCCGATCGACGCGAGCTTGGCGCGCACGCGCCGCACGTGACTGTCGATCGTGCGATCGCTCACCACCTTGTGCAGCTCGTAGGACTCGTTCATCAGGTGATCGCGCGTGCACACCTTGCCGGGCCGCGCGATCAGCGTGCGCAGGATGCCGAACTCGGTGAGCGTGAGCGCGAGCTCTCGATCGTCCCAGAAAACCTTGTATTGCTCAGTGTCGAGCGCCAGCCGGCCGTGCGTGAGGCGCGCGGATTTGGTCGTCGCCGGAATTGCGGCGCGCCGCAGGCACGCGCGAGCGCGCGCGACCAGCTCGCGCGGCGAGAACGGCTTGCCGACGTAATCGTCGCCGCCGAGCTCCAAGCCCACGATGCGATCGACCTCGTCGTCCTTCGATGACAGGAAGATGATCGGCACGCTGCGATTCGCGGGGTCTGCGCGCAGTCGCCGGCAGACTTCGGTGCCGTCGAGCTCGGGCATCAGGATGTCGAGCACGACCAGAGCTGGGCGCTCGGCCGCGAAACGGTGCAGCGCCTGCTCGCCGTTGTCCGCGGCGACGACCGCGTAGCCCGCTTTCTGCAGCGCGAAGGTGACGACCTCGCGGATGTGCGCGTCGTCGTCGACCACCAGGATTTTCTGCATGACGTGACTTTAGCAGCGCGGCCGCGGCGATCGCGGGCTTGCACCGCAGTTGCACAAAGTTCCGGCGCGGTTGCACCAGCGCGTCCTCGGGGCTGCACCGCGCGCGGGAAGACTGGCGGCCATGCTCATCGAACGACTCTGGCGTCCGTCCACGCTCATCCTGATCGGCGCAGGTCTGCTCGCCGCGGATCCGCTGCGCTGGCTCGGGACGACGTGGACGGACGCCGCTTACAACTCGCAGGGTGCGTGGATCGCGCTCACCGTCGTCGCGCTGGCGGCCTGGTCATGGACGAGCGCTCTCGTGCCCGAAGCGCCGGGCAGCCAGCGCTACGCATACGGACTGCTCGTCGCCAGCGCCGGCGTCCGCGCGGTCGGGCAGCTGCTGCGCGTCAACGTCCTCGGCGCGACGACGCTCGCGCTCGACGTCTACGCGCTGTCGATCATCGCCGGGCTCGACCGGCGCGAGCGCGCGCTGTCGCCGGGCTGGCTCGCAGTGCTGTTCGCGATGTCGTTGCCACTCGAGCGCGCGGTGCAGCGGCTGCTCGGCTACGGCTTGCAGCAGATCTCCGCGTCGGCGGCGTGCGACGTGCTCGGCGTCTTCGATCGCGGCGTGCACTGCATCGGCACGCGGATCCTGCTCGACGGCAAGGACCTGCTCGTCGATCTGCCGTGCTCCGGCAGCGCGAGCCTGATGCTCATCCTCACGCTGTTCGCGGGGCTCGCGACGATCAAGCGGCCTTCCGCGCGGCAAGCCGTGATCGGATTCGCAATCGCGCTCGTCGCGGCGCTTGCGGGCAACACGCTGCGCATCTGCGCGCTCGCGCTCGGGCTTGCACACGACGTCGACGTGATGAATGCGCCGTGGCACGAACTGATCGGGATCGCGACGCTGGCGGCATCTGCGTTGCCGCTGCTGGTATGGGCGAGATTCGTCGTCCCCGCGAAGGCGGGGACCCAGTTTTCGAAACTGGATTCCCGCCTGCGCGGGAATGACGTGAAGCCGGCGGCCGTCTTCGCTGCGATGTCCACCCTCATCGTCTCGCTTCCCTCGCATCCGATCGACGTCGCGCACGCGACCGCAGCGCCGCAGCTGCCGTCGCGTCTCGCGGAGTTCGACGCGACGCCGCAACCGCTCGCGCCGATCGAGCGCGACTACTTCGCGAAGTACGGCGGCGGCGCGTCGCGAGCGCGCTACGGCGACTTCGCACTGCTGATGGTTTCCACCGCGGCGCCGCTGCGCCATCTGCACGCGCCTGACGAATGCCTGCGCGGCGCAGGTCACGACGTGCGCTACTTGGGTCTCGCGCAAGGCGATCTGCCGACCGCGATCTATCGCAGCACCGATCCCGACGGGCGGCAGTGGCGCGTCGCGGTGAGCTACGTGTCGACTCGCGGCAAGACCGCGGCGAGCGTCGCGCAGGCCGTGTGGCTGTGGCTCAAGTGTCCCGACGACACCTGGACGATGGTCGAGCGCGTCGCGCCCTGGTCGCGCGACGACGCCGACGCGATCCGCTTCGACTCCGCCGTTTTCCGCGCGCTCGATCTGCCGTCGGCCGCGCCGCAATCCATCCATCTGATGCCTTCCACCTGAGGAGCCTTCCATGCGTGCCCGTCTGCTTGCGTTCGTCTGCTGTGTGTTCTCGCTGCTCGTGCTGCCCGGCGCCGCTCGGGCGCAAGAGGAGCGAATGGGAGGATCGATCGAAGCGCGCATCGGCGATCAGACCATCGCGCTGCCGATGCTCAAGACCGACATCAGCGCCGACGTGCAGGGCGATCTCGCGACCGTCACCGTCGTGCAGACGTTCGCCAATCCGTCGGATCAGCCGATGCACGCGCGCTATCTGTTCCCCCTCAATCACGAGGCCGCGGTGTTTTCGATGCAGATGGACGTCGGCAGCGAGCGCATCCGCGCGCAGATCCAGGAGACGCATAAGGCGGAGCAGACGTACGAGAAGGCGAAGAGCGAAGGCAAGGCCGCGGCGCTGCTCAAGGAGCATCGTCCGAACATGTTCACGCAGGACATCGCGAACCTGATGCCGGGCCTGCCGATCAAGGTGACGCTGAAGTACGTGCAGACGGTGCCGAAGATCGACGGCGCCTATGAATTGCTGATCCCGCTCGTCGTCGGTCCACGCTTCCAGCCGCCAGGCGCGCAGGAAACCGAGCTCGGCAAGTTGCCGATGTATCCGCCGGTGCACGGCCTCGACCTGCCGCCGTCCGTCGAGCCGGATCGCGTGTCGATCAGCATCTCGCTCGAAGGCGGACTGCCGATCCTCAACGCGACCAGCGCGACGCACGCGATCACGACACAGTCAGAGAACGCATCACACTGGAACCTGACGCTCACGCGCGGCCGCGTGATCGACAATCGCGACTTCGTGCTGCGCTATCAGCTCGGCGGCAATACGACGCAAGCCGCGCTGCTCACGCAACGCGACGCGCGCGGCGGCTACTTCTCGCTGCTGATCGAGCCGCCGGCTGCGCCGGACGATGCGCAGATCCTTCCCCGCGAGATGGTGTTCCTGCTCGACTGCTCGGGATCGATGGACGGCCTGCCGATCGAAGCGTCGAAGGCGTTCATGCATCAGGCGCTGACCAGGCTGCGGCCGACCGATCACTTCCGCATCATTCATTTCGGAGATAGCGCGACGGAGTACGCGGACACGCCGCAGGCCGTCACGCCGGAGAACATCCGCCGCGCGCTGCGCTACACCGATTCGCTGCGCGGGCAGGGCGGCACGATGGTCTCGACCGGCATCCAGCAGGCGCTCGGCGTGCCGCCGCTGCCGGGCACCGAGCGCATCGTCGTGTTCCTGACCGACGGCTACATCGGCAACGACTACGAGCTCATCGGGCACGCGCGCCGCATGCTCGGCGACGCGCGGCTCTATGCGTTGGGCGTCGGCACCGGCGTCAATCATTTCTTCCTCGACGAGATCGGCCGCGCGGGCCGCGGCTTCACGCGCTACATGGATCCGACCGAGAAGGTCGACCAGGTCGCCGCCGAGCTCGCGGATCGATTGCAATCGCCGGTGCTCACCGACATCAGCGTCGACTGGGACGGCATCGCGCCGAGCGACGTCTATCCGCAGGCGCTTCCCGATCTGTTTGCCGGCCAGTCTTTGCGGGTGCAGGGGCGTTACGAGAAGCCCGGCGATCATCTCGTGCGCATCGAAGGCAATGCGCGCGGGCGGCGCGTGACGATCGTGCTGCCGGTGCATCTGCCCGAGAAGACCGACGGCGGCGAAGCGGTGTCGCTGGTGTGGGCGCGCTCGGCGATCAAGGAGCTCATGTATCAGACGACGCAGCCGGCGGCGATGATCGACGACGCGGCGACGGGCGGGCCGAAATTCGACGACATCAGGGCGCGCGTCGTCGATCTCGGATTGAAGTTCTCGCTGGTGACGAAGTGGACTTCGTTCGTCGCCGTCTCCGAGAAGGTCTACAACGCGCAGCCCGAAGGCACGCCGACCGCGCCGGTGCCGCTGCCGATGGTGCAGGGCGTGAGCGCGCTCGCTTACGGCAATTCGCCGACGTTCGTGGGATCCGCTGCGCCGGAGCCGCGGACGTGGCTCGGCTTGCTCGTCGTGGCGCTGACCTTCGCCCTGAGCGCGATGCAACGCCGGCGACGCGTCGTCGGGGAGCTCGGCTGATGCGCGACGTTCTCGACGACGCACTCGCATGGTGGGAGCCGCGCCGGATCGTCTACAACATCCTGCTCGCGGTCGTCACGCTGGGTTGGCTCGTGCTCGCCTGGCCGAATTACCGCGAGGTGCCTCCGCTCAAGCTGTTCACCTTCCTGTTCGCAATGGCGATGTGGTCGAACGTCGCCTACAGCACCGCGTACATCGTCGACCTCACCGTGCAGCGCTCGTCGTACCGCGATGGCTGGCGCAAGCGTCGATGGATGCTGTGGCTGCTCGGCATGACCTTCGCGTTCACGCTCGCGAACGACATCCTCGCGAGCTGCGGGGCGATCAGGTGAAGCGGCGTCCGGCGAGATTCCAGCCGCGCGCAGCATCCTGCGACGCGAGCGCCTTGCCGCCCGGGCGCTGCAGCTGCGTGACGAGCAGCGCACCGTCACCGCACGCGATGGCGATGCCGCGATCGCCGACGTCGAGCACCTGCCCGGGCTCGCCGCCGACGCGACCGGTCAGCGCGCGCGCCGCGTGGAAGCGCACGCGCTCGCCATCGAGCTCGCTCCATGCGATCGGCACCGGATTGAAGGCGCGCACGGCGCGGGCGATCTCGTCGGCGGAACGCTGCCAGTCGACGCGCGCTTCTTCCTTGTCGATCTTGTGCGCGTAGGTCGCGCCTTGCGCCGGCTGCGGCGCGGCGGGCAGCGTGTCGAGACGGTGCAGCGCTTCGACGATCAGCTTCGCACCGAGCGCGGAAAGCGCGCTCATCAGTTCGCCGGCGGTGGTGTCGTCGCCGATCGCGATCTTCTTGGCGAGCAGCATCGGGCCGGTGTCGAGTCCGGCGTCCATGCGCATGATGGTGACGCCGGTCTCGCGATCGCCGGCGAGGATCGCGCGCTGAATCGGCGCCGCGCCGCGCCAGCGCGGCAGCAGCGATGCGTGGATGTTGATGCAGCCGTGCGTCGGGATGTCGAGCACCGCCTGCGGCAGGATCAGTCCGTAAGCGACGACGATCATCACTTCGGGCTTCAGCGCGCGAAGCGCTTCGATGGCGTCGCCGCGCAGCTTCTCGGGCTTGAACGTCGGCAGCGAAAGCTGCGCGGCGCGTTGCGCGACGGGCGAGGGCGTGAGCTTGCGGCCGCGGCCGGCGGGGCGGTCGGGTTGGGTATAGACGCCGATGATCTCGTGACCCGCGGCGTGCAGCGCGTCGAGCGCCGGCACGGAGAACTCCGGCGTGCCGGCGAAAACCAGTCTCAACGGAAGCTCACTGCTCTTCGGAGGCCTGTTCCTCGCGCATCCGCTTCATCAGGCGCTCGCGCTTCACGCTCGACAGGTAGTCGATGTAGAGCTTGCCGTTCAGGTGATCGACCTCGTGCTGGATGCACTGGGCGAGCAGGCCGTCGGCTTCGATCTCGTAGGGCTTGCCGGTGCGATCGAGCGCCGTGAGCTTGAGCCGCTTGTAGCGCTTGATCTTGTCGCGCACGCCGGGCACCGAGAGGCAGCCTTCCTCGACGTCCTCCGGCTCGGCCGGCGCGACGATCTCGGGATTGATCACCACCAGCGGCTCGCGCTTGCCTTCCTCCACCGCGCAGTCCATCACCGCGACGCGCTGCGCGATGCCGACCTGCGTGGCCGCGAGCCCGACGCCGGGCGCGGCATACATCGTCTCGAACATGTCGTCGATCAGCCGCTGCAGCGCGGCGTCGAAGCGTTCCACGGGCTTCGCCTTTTCGCGCAACCGCTTGTCGGGATGATGCAGGATGTCCAGAAGCGCCATGTTTGTGCCAGAATCGGATCGGCGTGCCTGGGAGTGCAGCCGTGCAAAAGTATAACGAGTTTCAGCCCTTTTTCCGTCTCTGCGGACGCGCTTTCGCCGCCGCGTCGCTGGTGCTGCTGTCCGGCGCCGCGGGCGCTCAGACCGCCGCGCAGACGACCGCGTCGACCGAAGCCTCCAGCGAGGTCCGGCTGCAGGAAGACGCCCCCCTGCGCTACACGGTGAAGAAGGGCGACACGCTCTGGGGCATCTCCAAGAAATTCCTGAAGGACCCGTGGCAGTGGCCCGAGGTCTGGACCGAGAACAACCAGAAGGTCTCCAATCCGCACCTGATCTATCCCGGCGAGACCTTGCTGCTCGTCTACAAGAACCGGCGACCGCAGATCGTGCCGGGCGCGATCGCCGCCGAGCATTCGAGCGAGAAGCTCGAGCCGCAGATCCGCGAGATCCCGCTCGAAGAGGCGATCCCGACGATCCCGATCGGCGCGATCCGCGAGTTCCTGCGCGGTCCGCGCGTGGTGTCGAAGGACGAGCTCAACAACGCGCCCTACGTCGTCGACTTCAACGAGAACGTCCTGGAAGGCAAGACGCTGATGCATGCCTACGCCAAGAACGTGCAGCAGCCCGTGCTGTCGGGCTACGAAGTGGTCAGGCTGGGCGACAAGTACAAGGATCCGGAAACCGGCGAGCTGCTGGGCTACGAGGCGATCCCGACGGCCGACGCCGAAGTGCGCGAGTACGGCAAGCTCACCAAGGTCGAGCTCGTGCAGGCGCTGCGCGAAGTGCACGCCGGCGATCGTCTGCTGCCGCAGGAGTCCGGCGCGTTCCAGGCCAACTTCTTCCCGCACGCGCCGGCAGGCCCGGTGAAGGGCCGCATCATTTCGGTGTACGACAGCCTGACCGAAACGGGCCAGTACAAGATCGTCGCCATCAATCGAGGCAAGAAGCAGGGCATCGAGCCGGGACACGTGCTGTCGATCCTGCAGGCCGGGCGCACGGTCCACGATCCCTACAACAGCAACCGCGTCACCCTGCCCGACGAATACGCGGGCACGCTGATGGTGTTCAAGGTCGGCGACAAGGTGAGCTACGGCCTGATCATGGAAGCCACGCACCCGATCCACGTGCTGGACAAGGTCGACAAGCCGCGTCCGGGCGAAAAGAGCTGATCGCCGCTTCGCATCCGCGATGGCCGCTGACGAAGCGGAGGACCTTCGCGCCTGGCTCGCGCTGCTGCGGGCGCCAGGCATCGGGCCGGCGTGGGGCCGGCAGCTTCTCGAGGAATTCCACACTCCGCTGCAAGCACTGAGCGCCGGGCCGGCGTCGTGGGAAAGGATCGGCCTGCCGCGCGCGCTGCATCCAAGCCTGCGCAAGCCCGACGCCGAAGCGATCGAGCGCGACGTCGCCTGGCTCGGTGGAGCGAATCGGCATTTCGTCAGCATCGAGGACGAGCGCTATCCAGCGGCGCTCAAGGAAGTCGCGCAGGCGCCGCTCGCGTTGTTCTGCCAGGGCGACGTCGCGCTGCTCGGCGGGCCGCAGATCGCGATCGTCGGCGCTCGCGCCGCGTCGCCGGAAGGTCTCGACAACGCGCGCAAGTTCGCTTCGGTCCTCGCCAAGGCGGGGCTCGTCGTCACCAGCGGACTGGCACAGGGCGTCGACGGCGCCGCGCATCGCGGTGCGCTCGATGCCGGCGGCAATACGATCGCCGTGTGCGGCACCGGACTGGATCGCGTCTACCCGGCGAAGCATCGCGAGCTCGCGCACGAGATCTCCGCGAAGGGACTGCTGGTGTCGGAGTTCTCGCCCGGCATGCCGCCGATGTCGGACAACTTCCCGCGCCGCAATCGCGTCATCTCCGGGCTTTCCCTCGGCGTTCTCGTCGTCGAGGCGGCCGCGCGCAGCGGCTCGCTGATCACCGCGCGGCTGGCGCTCGAGCAGGGCCGCGACGTGTTCGCGATCCCCGGCTCGATCCACAATCCCGCCGCCAAAGGCTGCCACGCGCTGATCCGCCAGGGCGCGAAGCTCGTCGACAGCGCGCGCGACATCCTCGAAGAGGTCGCACCGCGGCTCGGCTTGCGCGTGCCCGCGGAGAAATCGTCGCCCTCGCTCGAGCCGAAGCTCGACGCGCCGCAGCGCAAGGTGCTCGAGGCGATCGGTCACTCGGCGACGAGCTTCGACACGCTCGTCGAGCGCGTCGCGATGTCGGTAGAGGAGCTCTCGTCGGTCCTGCTGATGCTCGAGCTGGACGGCCTCATCGCGGCGGCGCCGGGCGGCGCGTTCCTGCGGCGCGGGTAGCTAGAACGACGATCCCGGCTCCTTCAGGAACGCCTCTTCCTCCGGCGTCGACGCGCGTCCCAGGATCTGGTTGCGATGCGGGTAGCGCCCGAAGCGCTCGATGATCTTCCGGTGCCGGATCTCGTAGTCGAGATTCGATTCCAGCCCTGGCTGATCGAACAGCTGCATCGCTAGGTCGTGGATGGCGAGCGACTCGCTGTGCTCGAAGGGCAGGTAGAAGAAGCAGCGCTGGCCGACGGGCAGCGCGCGATCGGCGCCGACTCGGACGGCCTCCTGCGCGAGTACCAGCGCGAGCGGGTCGCTCGCGAACGCGCGCGGATCGCCTCGGAACATGTTGCGGGAGAGCTGGTCGAGCACGATGACTTCGGCGAGCCGGCCTTGTGGCGTGTCGCGCCAGCGCCAGAGCTCGCCGCGATTCGCCTGCGCGTGCGTGGTCTCGAAGCGCCGACGGATTTCCGCGTCGAGCGCACGATCCACGCGCCACCACTGCTCGGGGTCGAGCTCGTCGAACCAGAAGCTCAGGATTTCCTGCGCCTGCATGCAGCCAATGTGACGCCGCCGCGCCTCTGGCGCAATTTTATTTTCGTGCTAGATTGGGACGCATGAAGGAGAGCGTCCTAGACGTTCTGATGTACCTCTTCGAGAATTACCGCCTCGGCGAATATTCCGACGCCGACAACCACTCGACCCTTCGCACCGAGCTCCTCGGCGCCGGCTTTCCCGACGACGAGATCCAGCACGCGTTCCGCTGGCTCGATGGGCTGGGCCGCGAAGGCCAGCTGCCGCTGCGGTTCGGTCCCGGCCGGTCGATCCGCGTCTATGCGAAAGAGGAGCAGGACAAGCTGCCGGTCGAGTGCCGCGGCTTCCTCATGTATCTCGAGACGCTGGGCATCCTCTCGCCGGAGAATCGCGAGCTCGTCATCGACCGCCTGATGGCGATCGAGGACGAAGTCGACGTCGAGCGCGTGAAGTGGGTGGTGCTGCTCGTTCTCGTCAACCAGCCGGGCTCCGAAGAGCAGGCGGTCCAGGTCGAGGACATGGTGTACTACTCCGGTGACTGGCTGCACTGAAGGCCCTCTGAAACCCTTGCGGCTGTAGCGTTTCCGGGCCTTTCGCCATTCTTGTTGGCTAGACAGCGCGCGAACCCGCGCGTTATAAGCTTGCGCCGTCGATCCCCGAAGCGGCGCGTTTCCACAATTAGAAATCAATGAATCTGGTCATCGTCGAGTCGCCTGCGAAGGCGAAAACGATCAAGAAATATCTCGGCAAGGACTTCGAGGTCATGGCGTCCTATGGCCACGTGCGCGACCTCGTGCCCAAGGACGGCGCGGTCGACACCGAGAAGAACTTCGACATGAAGTACGAGGTGATCAGCCGCAACGAGAAGCACGTGCGCGCGATTGCCGCGGCGCTCAAGAAATCCGACGCCCTCTACCTCGCGACCGACCCGGACCGCGAAGGCGAGGCGATCTCCTGGCATCTGGCCGAGATCCTGAAGGAGAAGGGCTTGCTCAAGGGCAAGTCGGTCAAGCGCGTGGTGTTCTACGAGATCACCCAGCGCGAGGTGAAGAACGCGGTCGACAATCCGCGCGAGATCTCCGCCGACCTGGTCAACGCCCAGCAGGCGCGCCGCGCGCTCGATTACCTCGTCGGCTTCAACCTGTCGCCGCTGTTGTGGCGCAAGGTGCAGCCGGGGTTGTCCGCCGGACGCGTGCAGTCGCCAGCACTGCGCCTGATCTGCGAGCGCGAGGAAGAGATCCGCAAGTTCGTCCCGCAGGAATACTGGACGATCGAGGCACGCGCCGAGAAGGACAAGCAGGGCTTCGTCGCGCGGCTCGTCGAGCTCGACGGCCAGAAAGTGGAGCAGTTCACGCTGACCGAGGCCGGCGGCTCGGAGGCGGCGAAGAACAAGATCCTCGATGCCGCGCGCGGCGAATTGAAAGTCGCGCAGGTCGACAAGAAGCAGCGCAAGCGCAACTCGGGTCCGCCGTTCACGACGTCGACGCTGCAGCAGGAAGCTAATCGCAAGCTCGGCTTCACCGCGCGGCGCACGATGCAGACCGCGCAGCAGCTCTACGAAGGCGTCGACATCGGCGGCGACACGGTCGGCCTCATCACCTACATGCGAACCGACTCGGTGAACCTCGCCGAGGAGGCGCTGAAGGAAATCCGTCACGTCATCATGACGGAGTACGGCAACCAGTCGCTGCCGGAATCGCCGCGCTACTTCAAGGCGAAGTCGAAGAACGCGCAGGAGGCGCACGAGGCGATCCGTCCGACCTCTGCGCTGCGCCTGCCGAAATCGGTCTCCCATGCATTGACGCCCGATCAGGCGAAGCTCTACGACCTGATCTGGAAGCGCGCCGTCGCGTCGCAGATGAATCCGGCGGTGTTCGACACGGTCACCGTCGAGCTTCGTGCCGGGGCGCCGCACGCGTTCCGCGCGAACGGGTCGACGCTCATTGAGCCCGGCTTCCTCGCGGCCTACAACGTGCGCGCCGAAACCTTCGTCGACCGCACCGAAGAGGACAACGAGGACGACGAGAAGCGCCTGCCGCCGCTCGCGCAGGGCGACGTGGTCAAGCTCGTCGAGGTCATCCCCGAGCAGCACTTCACCGAGCCGCCGCCGCGCTACACGGAAGCCTCGCTGGTCAAGACGCTCGAGGAGTACGACATCGGGCGGCCGTCGACCTACGCGTCGATCATCTCGACGCTGGTCGCGCGCGAGTACGTGCACCTGGAAGGCAAGGCGTTCATCCCGACCGACGTCGGCATGATCGTCAACCGCTTCCTCACCGAGCACTTCGCGCACTACGTCGACTACCAGTTCACCGCGCATCTCGAGGACGAGCTCGACGAGATCTCGCGCGGCGAGCGCGAATGGGTGCCCGTCCTCAAGGAGTTCTGGGACGAGTTCAAGCCCATCATCGAAGAGAAGATGGAGTTGAAGCGCACCGAGATCTCCGAGGATCGCCAGCTCGGCACCGATCCGGTGAGCGGCCGTCCGGTGTCGGCGCGGCTCGGGCGCTTCGGGCCGATGGTGCAGATCGGCACCAAGGACGATCCGGAGAAGCCGCGCTTCGCCGGCATTCCGGGCAAGCTGCGCATCGACACGATCACGCTCGAGCAGGCGCTCGATCTGTTCAAGCTGCCGCGCAAGCTCGGCCAGACCCAGGGCGGCGACGAGATCGAGGTGAACATCGGCCGCTTCGGCCCGTACGTGCGCTACGGCAAGAGCTTCGTGTCGCTGAAGAAGGACGACGATCCGTACACCATCGAGCTGCCGCGCGCGCTCGAGCTGATCGAGGGCAAGCGCCTCGCGATCGAGGCGGCGACGATCAAGAAATTCGAAGGTTCCAACGGCGCGGAGATCCGCGTCATCAAGGGCCGCTTCGGTCCCTACATCAGCGACGGCACGCGCAAGGCGCGCATCCCGCGCGGCAAGGACGCCGAATCCCTCACGCAAGTCGAGTGCGAGACGCTGCTCGCCGAGCAGAATCCCGAGAAGAAGTCGAAGAAGCCGGCGAAGAAGAAGGCCGAGGCTTCGGCCGCAACCGGTGAGGCCGCGGCGCCCGCGAAGCCGAAGGCGAAGAAGGCGCCTGCGAAGAAGAAGGCAGCCGCGCCGAAACCATGATCGCGCTGCGACGCGCCGTGCGCGCGCTGCGCGAGGGCGGGGTCATCGCCTATCCGACCGAAGCCGTGTGGGGGCTCGGCTGCGAGCCGCTCAACCGCCACGCGGTCGAGCGCCTGCTCGCGATCAAGCAGCGCGACTGGCGCAAAGGCGTCATCCTCATCGCCGACACCTTCGAGCAGCTCTGGCCGTTCATCGCCGATCCGAATACGTCGAAGCTCGAGCCCGCGCTCGCGAGCTGGCCCGGTCCCGCGACGTGGCTGATGCCGGCGTCAGCGATCGCGCCGCGCTGGATCACCGGCGGCCGCGATCGCATCGCGGTGCGCGTGACCGCGCATCCGATTGCATCCGCGCTGTGCCGCGCGCATGGCGGGCCGATCGTGTCGACCAGCGCGAATCGCTCGAAGCGGCCGGCGCTGCGTAGCCGGCTTCAGGTCGAACGACAATTCCGCGGCGTGGTCGACGACATCGTCGCGGGCGAAGTCGGCGGGCTTGCGCGCCCGACCGCGATCCGCGACCTGGAAACTGGAGAGGTCGTGCGCGCATGAGCCTGCCTGAGCCCGACGCCGGCGCAGTCCTCGCGTACCTGCGCGAGCTGCAGAACCGCATCTGCGCGGAGCTCGAGCGCGTCGAAGGTCACGCGAAATTCCGGCACGACGTGTGGGAGCGCGCAGAAGGCGCGAGCGCCGCCGGCGTCTCGGGCAGCGGCGACACGCGGGTCATGAGCGACGGCGCGGTGTTCGAGCGCGCCGGCGTTGCGCTCTCGACCGTGCGCGGCAAGCAGCTGCCGGCGTCGGCGACGAAAGCGCGACCGGAGCTCGCCGGTCGAAGCTTCAAGGCGATGGGCGTTTCGCTCGTGCTGCATCCGCGCAATCCGTACGTGCCGACGACGCACATGAACGTGCGCTTCCTCATCGCCGAAGCTACGCACGCGGCGCCGGTGTGGTGGTTCGGCGGCGGCTTCGATCTCACCCCGTACTACGGCTTCGAGGAGGACTGCGCGCATTGGCATCGCGTCGCCAAGCGCGTGTGCGATCGCTTCGGCGCCGACGTCTACGCGCGCTTCAAGAAGCAGTGCGACGACTATTTCTTCCTGCCGCATCGCGGCGAGCCGCGCGGCATCGGCGGGCTGTTCTTCGACGACTGGCACGAGAACGGCTTCGTCGCGAGCTTCGGCTTGATGAAGAGCGTCGGCGATCATTTCCTCGACGCGTATCTGCCGATCATCGAGCGCCGGCGGCTGATCGCCTACGGCGAGCGTGAGCGCGACTGGCAGCTGTATCGGCGCGGCCGCTACGTCGAGTTCAACCTCGTGCACGATCGCGGCACGCTGTTCGGCCTGCAGTCCGGCGGCCGCACCGAGTCGATCCTGATGTCGATGCCGCCGCTCGTCGCGTGGCGCTACGACTACAAGCCGGAGCCCGGCTCGGCCGAAGCCGAGCTCTACGACAGATTCCTCAAGCCGCGCGACTGGCTCGCCTGATCAGGGCAACAAGCAGCATCGGCAGCAGCGTCAGCAATCCCAGCGCGCCACCAAATCGCGTGCTGTCGCCCGAAGTCGCCGACGGCGGCGTGACCGGCCCGACCGCGACGTCCGGCGGCGGCAGCACCGCGCCCTTCGCGCAGAAATCGTTGCCGACGATCGGCTGGCTCACGTCGTAGCCGAGATCGTCGTGCACGAACACGAGGCCTTCGTTCGCGGCGGGCAGCGCGCGCACCGTGACGTTCTTCAGCACGTCGCCGGTGTCGATGCCCCACGTCGCCTTGTCGAGCACGATGGTGACGGTGCTGCCGGTGATGCCGCTCGAATCGAGCGTGGGCGTGTCGGCGACCGCAAAGAGATCAGCGTGAAGCTGATCCGCCGTGCTGTTGTACCAGCGACCGTCCGTGTAGGTGACGGTGGTGCCGGTGCCGCCGACGTTGATCGCGTAGCGGCGCGCGTTGGGGTGATCGAACGTCACGATGTAGTTCGCGTCGCCTTGCAGCGGGATCGCGACGGCCGGCGTGACGGTGAACAGGAGCTTGCCGGGCTGATCGGCGGGTTCGGCGATGCCGAGGCTCACGAGATCCGCCCACGGCGGGCGCGCGCCCGGCTCGTTGATCTCGTCGAGCCAGAGCTGTCCCGGCACTGAGCACACCGCGGCCGTGACCGGGGCGTGCTCGTCGACCAGCGGCGCGAATTCGTTGGAAGGCGCGCTCTCGCCGAGCGCATTGGTCGCGGTCGCGTGATAGTGATACGTCGCGCCCGGCGCGTTGGCAGCCTTGTCGACGAACGTCGTCGCCGTGTAGTTCGTCGCGATCGTCTCGCCGTCGCGCGTGATGCGGTAGCCGCTGATCGGGCTGCCGCCGTCGTCGGCGTCGATCTTCAGCACGACATAACCCGGCGTGCGATACCCGGACACGCGCGGCGCCGCGGGCTTCGCGGGCTCGACCGGATCGTTCGCGGCATACATGCGCGGGCCGCCGGTCTGGCGCGCGATCACCGCGACGCGATGGAAATGTCCCTGGGTTCCGCGCGAGCACGCGCCGAGACAGCCGTCGGCGTAGCTCACCAGCACGCGGCCTTCGCTATCGATGGTCGCGTCGTTGAAGTCGAGCAGATTGCGGTCGCTGCCGGCGTTGCCGATGCCGCCCGGACCCTGCACGAGATCCTCTGGCGCCACTTCTTCGACGAACCAGTGTGCGCCGTAATCGAGCGTGCTCGCGATGTAGAGATGCCAGCTGCCGGCGAAGTCCATCGCCTGCGCGGGGAAATTGAAATCGAGCGTCGAGTTGTAGAACGAATTGAAGTACGGGAACGCAGTGCCGACGAAAGCGACGGCGGCGCGACCCGGATCGCCCGCGACCATCGCGGGGAACACGGCGCTGTGGATGCCGACGATGGCGCCGACGTCGAAGTCGTTGAACCAGGTCTGGCCGTGATCCTGCGACACCGCGACGTGCTGGTGCCCGTCGAACGGCACGTATGCGAAGTACACCGTGTTGTCGCGACCGATCGCCACGGACGGATCGGTCTTGCTGATGTAACCCGACGGCAGCTCCGAGACCTGATACTCCGACCAGGTATTGCCGGCGTCTTCGGACACGAGCAATCCCGGATGACCGGCTCCGAGCACGGGCACGTCGAGCTGACAGCCTTTGTTCGGCACGTAGACGGTGCCGTCGGGCGCGACCTTCACGTGGCCGTGGATGCCGGTGCAGTTGTTGGCGACGCTGGTCGGATCGCTCGACGTGCCGGTCGTCGCCGCGGTGTAGATCGGGATCGACGGCTTGAAGGTCACGCCGCCGTCGTCGCTGCGTGAGCAGTAGGCGATCGCCAGGCCCTGCGAGCAGTAGTAGATCGCGGTGGGATACAGCGGATGCGGGATCAGCGCGCCGAGGCCAGCCGACGGATACGGACCCGCGCCGAGCGTCTGATGATCCACGCTCGATGCCGGGAATCCTTCGCCGCCCGGCAGCCAGGTGACGCCGTCGTCGTCGCTGAACTCGGCGGCGCTGATCGGCCCCGCGAGCTGCACGTTGAATACGCGGCCGGTGGTGACGTCGACGGTGATGATCGGATCGAGCGTGACCACGCTCGAGAGATTGCCCGGCGCCGATTCCCATTTCTGCTGCGCGGGATTCGTCGCGTCGTCGAACTTCACGCGCAACGGCTCGATGGTGTTCATGTAGAACACGCTGCCCGTGTTCGGGTTGATGCCGAGCGTGGGCTCCGCCGCGGAAAGTCCGATGCCGGGGAAGTCCGTCGGCTTGTAGGTCGCGAAGCGCGGGCCGATGCCTTGCGCGACATAGGGCAGCGTGCGATCGCCCGGATCGTCGGGAACTTCCACGAGCGCGATGCTCACCGCGATCGTGCCCGTGCCGGAGCTGTTGACGATCGCCTGGCGCGTGCCGCCGTCGGGGATGAGGAAGATCTGGTCCAGGCCGTCGGCGACCGGATCGCCGCCCTGCGCCCAGTGCGCGGTGGCGTCCATCGGATCGCCCGTGCTCGAATCGGACTCGACCGCTTCGCCTTGATCGACCGCGCCGCTGAACCGGATGCGGATGAAGGTGAACGGATGTTTCTCGCCGAAGTCTCGAGGCAGCTCGATGGTGAGCGCGAAAGCGTCGCCGGCGTCGGACGTGTAGGTGAGCGGATGCGCTTCGTCGTTCGCCGCGGTGAGCGTGCCGCTCGCCGGATCGGCGGCGAGCGTCGGCGTGGTGAAGACGGCGGCGAGCGCCGCGCCCAGGATCGTGTGACGCATCGGAATTCCCCTCCCCAGAGGGCGAGAATTCTACCCCGTGTAGGATTCGCGGCATGACCCTCACCGAGCTGCGGTACCTGGTGAACCTCGACAAGGAGCGGCACTTCGGCCGGGCGGCGGAGCGCTCGTTCGTGTCGCAGCCGACGCTGTCGCTCGCGCTGAAGAAGCTCGAGGACGAGCTCGGCGTGGCGCTGTTCGAGCGCAATCGCGGCGAGGCGAAACCCACGCCCGCGGGCGAGAAGATCATCCGGCAGGCGCGTCGCGTGCTCGGCGAAGCGGAGCTGATCAAGGACCTCGCGCGCGAAGGCCGCGACGAGCTGGTCGGCCCGCTGCGCATCGGCGCGATCTACACCATCGCGCCGTACCTGCTGCCGCATCTGGTGCCGATCCTGCGCGACCAGGCGCCGCGGATGCCGCTGGTGATCGAAGAGAACTTCACCGCGGTCCTGCTGCAACAGTTGCGCGACAACGAGATCGACCTCGCGATCCTCGCGCTGCCGGTCGACCTCGAAAGCCTGAAGGCCTGGCCGATCTACGACGAGAGCTTCGTCGTGCTGCTGCCGCCGGGTCATCGCTGGAGCAAGGAGAAGGCGATCCCGGCGAAGCGGCTCGCGGAGGAACAGCTGCTCCTGCTCGGCTCGGGCCACTGCTTCCGCGATCAGGTCATCGCTGCATGCCCGAAGTGCATGGATCAGGATCCCGACACGCCCAGGCCGCTCACCGGCAGCTCGCTCGAGACGATCCGGCACATGGTCGCGAGCGGTCTCGGCATCTCGGTCGTGCCGATGAGCTCGATCGAGCACCGCGCTACGGATTCCGAAGCGCTGGTCGCCCGGCCCTTCGTCGCGCCGGCGCCGTCGCGTCGCGTCGCGCTGATCTGGCGCAAGACCTATCCGCGGTTGGCCGCGGTCCGCGCGGTGCGCGACGCGATCCTCAAGTCGAAGCTATCGGGCGTGGAGAAATTGCGCGAGGATATGCCGTCGGCCTGAAGGCCGACCTACAACAGGGGATGGGAGAACGGTCATGTTCCATTTCAGCGGCAAGCGACCCGCGCACCTCGGCGTGACCAACGGCCGGCTGTCGCCGCCGCCGCGCAAGCCGAACTGCGTGTCGAGCCAGGCCGACCCGGCCGACACCCAGCACTACATCGCGCCGATCGGCTTCGCCGGCGATACCGCGACGGCGATGAAGAAGCTGCGCGACGTGATCGACGACCAGGCCGGCGCCGAAGTGATCGAATCGCGGCCCGACTATCTCTACGCGGAGTTCACCAGCAAGCTGATGGGCTTCGTCGACGACGTCGAGTTCTACAACGACGGAAAAGCGATCCAGGTGCGCTCGGCGTCGCGGCTGGGCTACTCCGATCTCGGCGCTAACCGGAAACGGGTAGAGGCGATCCGGAAGGCATTTGCGGGCTGACCGAGCGGCGCGACAGCACCCAGGCGATCAGGAAGTCGCGCAGCGCCTGCCGCACTTCGGGGACGGCCGCGCCGGCGTCGGCTTCCATCTGCGCGGCTTCGACCATCATCGTCGTGTAGAAGCGCGCGACGATCATCGGCTCGCGGCAACCGAGCTCGGCGAGCTCGATGGAGATCATCATCGCGGTCGCGCGATTGCGCTGGTGGATCTCTTCCATCACGCGCGGCAGCTTGCGACGCGCGTCGGCGAACCACGCGCGCTGGGCGCGCTGCTCGAGACAACCGTCGAGCTGCGCGAACGAAGCCCGGAGGATGCGCTCGATGCCGGGCTTGAGCTCGCCGGTCTCGCGGATCATGCGCGCGAGCAGGCCGTCGAGGAATTTGCGATGCAGCTCGCCGACGTAGCCTTCGACGCTGCCGAATTCCTCGATGAATTCCGGCGCGGTCAATCGCGCCTCGTCGCAAACCGCGGCGACGCTGAGCTGATCGAGCTTGAGGGTTTCAGCGAGCGTGGATGCGGCCGCGAGGAAGCGGGCCTTGCGGGTTTCGGTGGGTGCGGCGTCGTTCATCGGCACGGCGCGGGAGGGAAAGGACGGCGAATAGTGGCGGCTTCAGGAGCAATCGCCATGCCACGACGCGACGAGCGGAGCCGTCCGCCGGAGCGGCGGCGTCGGTGACGACGCGAGTCAGTTCTGGACGCGGAGCGTCACCGGCTGCAGCTTGGCGGTGGCGCGCGCTCGATAGAGATCGTACTGCTCGGTGACGCGCTTCACGTAGTCGCGCGTCTCGCGGAACGGCGGGATGCCGTGATGCCGGTCGACCGCTTCGGGTCCGGCGTTGTAGGCGGCGAGCGCGAGCGCGACGTCGCCGTTGAAGCGGTCGAGCATCATGCGCAGATAGGCGGCGCCGCCGTTGATGTTCTTGTCGGCCACGAACGGGTCGCTGACCCCGAGCAGGTTCTGCGTGCCCGGCATGAGCTGCATGAGCCCTTGCGCGCCGACGCGCGAGACGGCGCGCAGGTCGAAGCACGATTCGATGCGGGCAACTGCCTTGATCAGCGCCGCCTCGATGCCATTGCTCTGCGCGTAGCCGGCGAACAGCGTGTCGTACTGGGTGCCGCGCGTCTCGATCATCGCCGGCGTCATGCCGCGGCACGACGCCTCGGCCGTGGGCCGCGCGTACTCGCCGACGAATCTCATGCCGCGGATGCGCTTCAGGTCGGAGAAGGTGCGCACGCCATTGGCGTCGCGGTGCTGATAGATCTTGGCCTTGCCGTCATCCTGCGCAAAAGCCGGTGCGCTGCATACCACAGCCGCGACGACGGACACCACGATGCGGCGCGCGAAACTCCCTTGGCGACTCATGACTCCCTTCCCCCCAACCCCGGCCCCGGCTGAGGTCAGATTACCTCAGCCATTGCACCACAGGTCAACCGCCGATGGACTGGTAATAATCCATCAAGATCCGGGCCACCTCGGGACGGGAGAACTCCGGCGGCGGCGCCTGGCCTTTGCCAAGCATTTCGCGGACTTTGGTGCCGGAGAGGTCGATGTAGTCCTCGTCGGTATGCCCGGGCGCTTCGCGCTTCATCACCACGCGGCCGAGCTTCTTCGACCAGGCGGTGTTGTCGGCGCCGAAGATCTCGATCTTGAGCGCGCCCTTGGGCACGTCCTTCTCGAAGATCGCCTGCGCGTCGAACGGCCCGTAGTAGCTGCCGACGCCCGCGTGGTCGCGGCCGACGATCAGGTAGTTCGCGCCCATGTTCTGGCGGAACACGGCGTGCAGCACCGCTTCGCGCGGGCCGGCATAGAGCATGTCGAAGCCGTAGCCGGTGACCATCACCGAGTTCTTCGGGAAGTACAGCTCGACCATCTTGTTGATGCAGTCGTTGCGCACGTTCGCCGGGATGTCGCCGCCCTTGAGCTTGCCGAGCAGCATGTGGATCACGAGACCGTCGGCCTTGAGGCGCTCCATCGCCATGCGGCAGAGCTCTTCGTGCGCGCGATGCATCGGATTGCGCGTCTGGAACGCGACCACCTTCTTCCAGCCGCGCTTGGCGATCTCCGCGCGGATCTGCACGGCGGTGCGGAAGGTGTCGGGGAATTCCTTCTCGAAGTACGAATAGTTCAGCACTTCGATCGGGCCCGACAGCAGCGTGTTGCCGAGCGTGGTGAACGTCGCCACACCCGGATGCTTGGCGTCGAGCGTGCCGAAGATCTTCTGCGCCATGTGCTTGATCTGGTCGTCGCTCACCGTCTCGACGGCCTTGACGTCCATGATCGCCAGCACCGGATTGCCGTCGACGTTCGGGTCGCGCAGTGCGATGCGCGATCCGGCCTTGATGCCGGTCTCCTTGGTGAGATTGACGATCGGCACCGGCCAGAACAGGCCCGACGTGGTCTTCAGGTGATCGGCGACGGAGAGCGCGTCGGCGAGATTCATGTAGCCCGGCAGCGGATTGAAATAGCCGGCGCCGAGCATCACCGCATTCGCAGCCGCCGCGGAGTTGAGCAGCAGCGACGGCAGCATCTCGGCTTCCTTGATGAGCGACTGGCGGCGGGCGGCGTCGGCGACGAAAAGGGGCTTGAGCTCGGTCGAGCCGTGGGGCTGGATCATCGGGGCAATCTCGCGTGGAGAAAAATCGAGGCGCGATTTTAGCCGATCAGCATCTTGAGCCCAATGCCCGCCAGCAGGATCGCGAAGCCGCGGGACAGGCTCGTCGGAGACAGGCCGTGCGCGAGGCGCGCGCCGAGCGGTGCCGTTGCGACGCTGGCCGCGCCGAGCGCGGTGAAGGCGAGCAGGCTCACATAGCCGAGCGAATAGGGCGGCAGGCCCGGGTGTCCCCAGCCGTGCACGATGAAGCCCGCGGCGCCGCCCCACGAGATCGGCATGCCGCACGCGGCGGACGTGCCGACCGCGCGACGGATGTGCACGCCGCGCAGCGAGAGATAAGGAACGGTCAGCGAGCCGCCGCCGATGCCGATCAGCGACGAAAGCGCGCCGATGACCGCACCGGCGGCCAGCAGCTCGATGCCCCGCGGCGGCTTCGCATCCTCGTGCGTCTGCGGCTTCAGCCGGAATCCCATCTGGATCGAGATCAGCAAAGCGCCGATGCCGACGATGCGCTTGAGCGCCACCGCCGAAAGCTGATCCGCGATCCCGGCTCCGAGCAGCGCGCCGACGACGAGCCCCGGCGCGACGCGCCAGAAGATCGGCCACACCACGCCGTCGCGACGGTGATGCGAGAGCGTCGACGAGATCGACGTCGCGCCGATCACCGCGAGCGAGGTGCCGATCGCCATCTGCATGTAGACGTCTTCGGGCGCGCCGTTGAGCGGCAGCACGAACGCGAGCGCAGGCACCATGATCAGCCCGCCGCCGACGCCGAACAGCCCCGCGAGCACGCCGGCTATGGCGCCGGTCACAAGGAACAGGATCAGGGATTGCATAATGGTGCGCGCATGCTAACTCACGCCCTCAGGATTTCCCGCGCGATCGTGCTCGTTGCGCTGCTGCCGCTCGCGGCGTCGGCGGAGGACCTGGCGCAGACGCGCACGCGCTTCGCCGCCACGCTCGCGCTCACGCGCGCCGGCGTGGCGCAGACCGCCGAGATCGAGTCGTTCCACGACTATCCGCTCTATCCGTACCTGCACGCCGCGCGATTGCAGCGCGCGATCGCCGATGCGCCGCTGCCTCTGACCGACGAGCAGGTCGCGGCGTTCCTCGACGCCAATCGCGGCGAGCTGTGGACGCGCGACCTGCGCCGCACGTGGCTGTCGAGCCTCGCCGATCGCAACGCCTGGCCGCAGTTCGTGCAGTACTACGACGAGTCCGTCGCCGATCCGATCCTGCGCTGCCAGTACCTGACGGCGCGCGTGCAGACGCTGCCCGAAGGCGCGCCGACCAACGACGTGCGCGCGCTCGTGTTCGCGCGCTGGATGACGCCGGACGACCAGCCGTCGCAATGCGACGCCGCGTTCGCGTGGCTGAAGGAGCAGGGCGCGCTCACCGACGACGCGATCGAGCAGCGCGCACGGCTCGCGCTCAAGTCCGGTCGCGCCAAGCTCGCGCGTGCGCTGGCGACGAGCCTGCCACCGGCGCGCGCCGATCCGATCAATCGCTGGGCTTCGCTGATCCAGGCGCCCGGGCCCGAGCTGCAGAAGCTCATCGACAATCCGAAAGCGCCGGCCGATCAGGAAGCGATGGCCGATGCCTTCGCGCGGCTCGCGCGGCTCGACGGCGCGGCGGCGCTCAAGGTCTACAAGCCGCTCTTCAAGAAGCGGTCGATCGAGAAGAAGCGGCACGACGATTACGCGCGCGCGCTTGCCATCGGTCTCGCGATGGATCGGCAGCCCGAAGCCGTCGCGCAATACAAGGACGTCCCGGACAAGGTGCTCGAGGACAAGGACCACGAGTGGCGACTGCGCGCGGCACTCTGGGCCGGCAACTGGAAGCAATTCCTCAAGTGGCACGATCACGCGCCGGCTCCGCTGAAAGCGCAGTCGCGCTGGCGCTACTGGCACGCGCGCGCGCTCGACGAAAGCGGCAAGCACGAGGACGCGAAGAAGCTCTACGAGGCGCTCCTCGAGGAGAACGGCTATCACTCGGTGCTCGCGGCACAGCGCCTGGGTCAGAGCTTCACGCCGCGCAATCAGCCCGGCGCGGACGATCCGGAAGTGCAGGTGAGGCTCACGCAGATCGCCGGATTCCAGCGTGCGCGCGAGGCTGCGGCGATCGGCGAATACGCGTGGAGCAATCCGGAATGGCGCGCGGGGATGGAAGGCCTGTCGCCGCAGGAACGCTTGCAAGCGGCGCGACTCGCGGCGAACTGGGGACTGTTCGATCAGACGGTGACGATCACGGCGCAGCAGCAGATGTTCGATGATCTCGATCTGCTGTATCCACAGCCGTATCAGCAGGAGGTCCGCGACGCCGCTGCTTTGTCTGGATTGCCGCCCGAGCTGATCTACAGCGTGATGCGCCAGGAGAGCCTGTTCCGTCCCGATGCGGTGTCGTCGGCCAACGCGATCGGCTTGCTGCAATTGCTGCCGCGCTACGCGCGCGAAGCGGCGAAGCACTGGAACCTGCCGCAGCCGGAGCCGGAGGATCTCAAGAAGCCGAAGGTGAACGTGCCGCTCGGTGCTGCGCATCTGCGCGAGTATCTCGACAGCTGCGGCGGGCGCGTGATCTTCGCGCTCGCGTGCTACAACGCCGGACCGGCGCCGCTGCGCAAGTGGCTGCCCGACGAGCCGCGCGATGCCGAGATCTGGATCGAGAACATCCCGTACAACGAAACGCGCACCTACGTGCAGCGCATCCTGTGGAACGGCGTCGTCTACGCGTGGAAGGCGACCGGCCAGCCGCAGAACCTCGTCTCGCAATTGGCGCCGGTCGAGAAGGTCGCGGTGGGCGGATCGTGAGGCGCTACCTGGTCGGCGGCGCGGTCCGCGACGCGCTGCTCGGCTTGCCGGTCAAGGAAAAGGATTGGGTCGTCGTCGGTGCCACGCCCGACGAGATGCTCGCCGCGGGTTATCGCTCGGTCGGCAAGGATTTCCCCGTGTTCCTGCACCCGGAGACCAAGGAAGAGCACGCGCTCGCGCGCACGGAGCGCAAGACCGCGCGCGGCTATCACGGCTTCGCGATCGACGCCGGCAAAGGCGTCACGCTCGAGGACGATCTCAAGCGTCGAGACATCACCATCAACGCGATCGCGCAGGACGAGGCGGGCAGCCTCGTCGATCCGTACGGCGGTCGCGCGGATCTCGAGCAGCGGATCCTCCGGCACGTGTCGCCGGCGTTCGCGGAAGATCCCGTGCGCATCCTGCGGCTCGCGCGCTTCCACACGCGCTTCGCGCCCATGGGATTCCGGATCGCCGACACCACGATCGCGCTGATGAAGCAGATGGTCGCCGACGGCGAAGCCGACGCGCTCGTCCCCGAGCGCGTGTGGAAGGAAACCGAGCGCGCGCTGATGCACGACAAGCCGAGCACGTTCTTCACGACCTTGCGCGAATGCGGCGCGCTCGCGCGCGTGATGCCGGAGCTCGACGCGCTGTTCGGCGTGCCGCAGCGCGCCGACTATCACCCCGAAGTCGACACCGGCGTGCACACCATGATGTGCATCGACGTCGCTGCGCGCGCCGGCCGCTCGCTCGAAGTGCGCGTCGCCGCGCTGCTCCACGATCTCGGCAAGGCGACCACGCCGCAGCACGAGCTGCCGAGCCACAAGATGCACGAGCATCGCGGGCTGCCGCTGGTCGAGCAGTTCTGCGAGCGGCTGCGCGTGCCCAACGCATGCCGCGATCTCGCGCTGATGGTGACGCGCGACCACCTCAACGTGCATCGCGCGATGGAGATGCGGCCGCAGACCGTGCTCGAGCTGCTCGAGCGCCTCGATGTGTTCCGCCGGCCGCAGCGCTTCGAGGAAGCGCTGCAGGCGTGCGAGTGCGACGTGCGCGGACGGCTGGGGCGGGAAAGCGTTGCAGTTCCCGAGACCGACTACCTGCGCGGCGCAGCGAAGGCCGCGAAAGCCGTGGAGCCGCGCGCGCTCGTCGAGGAGGGCTTCGAGGGCGCGAAGCTCGGCGAAGAGCTCGCGAATCGACGCCGCAAAGCGCTGGCTGCGTTCAAGGAGAGCGGCGAGTAAACTCGGGCCGTCGTCCCAACAACGGAGAGATGCCGATGCTCAAAAGAACGATTCTCCTCGTCGCCGCCGCCACCGCGATCGCCGGCTGCAAACAGCCCGTCGACCAGGCCAAGGTCCGCGGCGAAATCGAAGCGCGCGAAAAGGAGTTCAGCGCGACGTTCGCGAAAGGCGACTACAACGGCGTCGCCGGCATGTATTCGTCGAGCGCGCAGCTGTTCCCGCCGAACGCGCCGACGGTCAGCGGTCACGAGGGCATCGTCGCCGCGTGGAAGGCTTTCGTCGACTCCGGCGCCAAGGGCCTGGAGCTGACCACCAACGAAGTCGAAGCGGCCGACGATCATGCCGACGAAGAAGGCAGCTATCGCGTGATCGGCGCCGACGGCTCGACCGCCGACACCGGCAAGTACATCGTGATCTGGAAGAGAGAGAACGAGAAGTGGGTGCTGCATCGGGATATCTGGAACTCGAACAGCCCGCCACCGCCGATGGCGGCAGCACCAGCGTCGGCGCCAGCAGCGGCGCCTGAAGCGCCAGCGACGGCCGCGCCGCCGCCGACCGCCACGCCGGATCAGACGACCGCGCCGGCCCCCAAGCCGGGGACGTAGAGCGCGGATCGTTCCCGCCGCGGCAACGACGACTTGCCGCGGCGGCGAGATTGCTGCCTTGACAATAACTGCCTAGGCAGCTAATTTGCGGCGGCATGAAGCACTATGCCGCCGCCAGCTTCAAGGCCCGCCAGAGCATCGGCTATCTGCTCAAGCGCGCGCACGGCCTGCTCATGGAGCGTGCCGAAGCCGCGTTCGAGAATCACGACATCACCTTCACGCAGTGGGTCATCCTGCTGCGCCTGCGCGACGGCCTCGGCAACACCGCCGCCGAGCTCTGCCGCGGCGTCGGGCATGACAGCGGCGCGCTGACGCGCGTGCTCGATCAGCTCGAGAAGCGGCGTCTGATCGAGCGCAGCCGCAGCAAGCAGGATCGGCGCGTCGTCGAGCTCTCGCTCACCAGGCAGGGCCACGCGATGCTCGAGTCCCTGATCCCGCTGACCGTGGACAAGCTCAACGAAGCCGTCGGCGACTTCAGCGCGGCCGAGTTCCGCGAATTCCTTCGGCTCCTCGAGAAGCTCATCGCCACGCTGGAGGCTCCCAAGTGAGATCGATCACCGTCGCGATCGCTGCCACGCTCATCGCAGGTTGCGTGCTCGCACCCAAGAGCGATCCGCAGGTGTCACGGATCGAAGATCGCAGTCTCGGACTGCGCGGAGTGTCGGTCGCGCCGGCGCCGGCCGGCTGGTGGCGTGCGTTCGGCGATCCGCAGCTCGATCGGCTGGTCGAGCAGTCGCTGCGTGGCGCGCCGACGCTCAACGCGGCACTCGCGCGGATCCGCGAAGCCGAAGCGCGCGCGCAAGCCGTCGGTGCGGGCAATCGTCCCGGCTTCGCGCTCGACGCCAACGAGCAGCGTCTGCGCTTGCCCGAGCACGACATCATTCCGCCGCCGTATGGCGGCATGAACGTCTGGCGCGGCGCCGTGACCGCGGGACTGTCGTGGGATCTGGATTTCTTCGGCCGCCAGGCCGCGCTGATCCAGCAATCGAAGCTCGATCGCGACGCGGCCGCGCTCGACGCGGAAGGCGCGCGACTCGCGATCGCGGGCTCGCTCGCGCAGGCGTATCTGCAGCTCGATCGCGCGTATCGCCTGCTCGACATCGCGCGGCAGACCGAAGCGCAGCGCCAGGAGATCCTCGACATCACGCGCTCGCGCGTGCAGGCCGGCCTCGCGCCGCGTCCGGAGCAGCGTCAGGCAGAAGCTGCGCTGCCGCAGGCGCGGATGCAGCGCTTGCAGGCGCAGGCGGAATCGGAGCTCGCCATGCATCGCATCGCTGCGCTGGTCGGCATGGGTGCCGAGTCGTACGCGCAGTTCAAGCGGCCGCAGCTCAACCTCGACACCGCGCTGCCGCTTCCAGAATCGCTGCCCGCCGATCTGCTCTCGCGCCGGCCCGACGTTCTCGCCGCGCGCGTGCGCGTCGAAGCTGCGCTCGCAGGTCGCAAGGCGGCAAAGGCCGCGTTCTATCCCGACATCAATCTCTCCGCCGCGGCGGGCTTCCAGGCGATCGCGCTCGGTAACCTGTTCGACTGGGGCAGCCGCCAGTACGCGGTCGGACCCGCGATCCATCTGCCGCTGTTCGACTCGCAGCGTCTGAAGGCCGGTTACAAGGGCGCGACCGCCGAGCTCGACGCATCGATCGCGTCGTACAACGACACGGTGCTGCAGGCGGTTCGCCAGGCCGCCGATCAGCTGTCGCTGATCACCTCGCTCAAGCAGCAGCTCGCCGAAGCGCAAGCGCAGCTCGCGGCGGCTGAAGACGCCTACAAGCTGACCGAAGAACGCTACAAGGCAGGGCTGTCCGGCTATCTGCCGGTGCTCACGACCGAAGGCGCGGTGCTGCAGGCGCGCCAGGCACTCGCCGATGTCACCGACGCTTACGCAACCGCACGCGTGACGCTGCTGCTCTCGCTGGGCGGCAGCTTCGTTCCTCCTCGAGGTCTCTCATGAACGCTCCGAATCCGAACATCGCAGCCGCGCAGCAGAAGAACGGCGCGCGGCGCAAAGGCCTGCTGATCCTCGGCACCGTCGTCGCGATCGGTCTCGTGATCTATTCGGTCTACTGGCTCGCCTACGCGCGTCACTTCGAAGAGACCGATGATGCGTATGTCGCGTCCGATCTCGTGCAGATCACCAGCGAAGTGCCGGGCACGGTGCTCGCGGTCGGCGTCGACGACACGCAGAGCGTTCAGCGCGGGCAGCTGTTGCTGCAGCTCGATCCGGCCGACGCGAAAGTGGCGCTCGACGCGGCCGAAGCAGAGCTCGCGCGCAACGTGCGTCAGGTGCGCGCGCTCTTCGCACAGGCCTCGCAGCTGAAGGCGCAGCTCTCCGAGCGGCAAGCCGACTACGACCGTCGCAAAGGCCTCACGCGCGACGGTGCGGTGTCGAAGGAAGAGCTGTCGCACGCGCAGACTGCGCTGGAAGCCGTGCAGGAGCAATTGCAGGCGACGCTCGCGCAGACCGAAGGCACGACCATCGCGACGCATCCGCAGGTGCTCTCCGCGGAGGCGAAGGTTCGCGACGCAGCGCTCGCGCTCAAGCGCACGCAGATCACCGCGCCGGTCGCGGGCGTGGTTGCGAAGCGATCCGTTCAGGTCGGCGCGCGCATCGCGCCCGGCGCGCCGCTGATGGCGGTGGTGCCGCTCGACGACGTCTGGGTCGACGCCAACTTCAAGGAAGTGCAGCTCGAGAACATGCGCGTCGGCCAGCCGGTCACGCTGCGTGCCGACGTCTACGGACGCAGCGCGAAATTCCACGGACACATCGCCGGTCTTTCGGCGGGCAGCGGCAGCGCTTTCGCGCTGCTGCCGGCGCAGAACGCGTCCGGCAACTGGATCAAGGTCGTGCAGCGCGTGCCGGTGCGCATCGCGCTCGATCGCAACGAGCTCGCGGAGCATCCGCTGCGCGTCGGCTTGTCGATGGCGGTGCAGGTCGACGTCCGCGACGCGTCGGGTCCGCTGATGGCGGACAAGGTGCGCGGAGAGCCGCATCCGCAGATCGCGAGCGACGAGGACGACAAGGACACCGAAGCGCAGATCGCGAAGATCGTCGCCGACAATTCCGGCGCGTCGGTGAGCGCCGCGGCGGTGGAAGCGAAATGAACGACAGCGCGCCGCTCCCCAAGGGGACGCAGGCGCTCGCCTCGATCGCGCTCGCGCTCGGCACGTTCATGCAGGTGCTCGACACGACGATCGCCAACGTCGCGATTCCCACCATCGCCGGCAACCTCGGCGTGTCGCCCGATCAAGGCACGTGGGTCATCACGTCGTTCGCGGTCGCCAACGGCATCTCGGTGCCGCTCACCGGCTGGCTGATGATGCGCTACGGCGTCGTGCGCACGTTCGTCGCCTCGGTGCTTGCGTTCACCGCGGCGTCGTTCCTCTGTGGTGTCGCGTGGAGCCTGCCGTCGCTGGTGTTCTTCCGCGTGCTGCAGGGCGCGGTGTCGGGCCCGATGATTCCGGGATCGCAGGCGCTCTTGATGTCGATCTTCCCGCCGCAGAAGCGCGGCACCGCGCTCGCGATCTGGTCGATGACGACGCTCGTTGCGCCGATCTGCGGCCCGATCTTCGGCGGCTGGATCTCCGACAACATGTCGTGGCCGTGGATCTTCTACATCAACCTGCCGGTCGGCATCTTCGCCGCCGCGGTGTGCTGGCGCATCCTCGGAACACGCGAGACGCCGACGCGCAAGGTGCCGGTCGATTCGATCGGCTTCGCTCTGCTCGTGCTCTGGGTCGGCTCGCTGCAGATCATGCTCGACAAGGGCAAGGACCTCGACTGGTTCTCCTCGCCGGCGATCGTAGTGATGGGCATCGTCGCTGCGATCGGCTTCGCCGCGTTCCTGATCTGGGAGCTCACCGCCGAGCATCCGATCGTCGATCTCTCGCTGTTCAAGTCGCGCAACTTCACGATGGGCATCATCGCGATGTGCCTCGGCTACGCGGTGTTCTTCGGCAACATCGTGCTGCTGTCGCTGTGGATGCAGACGCAGCTCGGCTACACCGCGACGTGGGCGGGGCTCGTCGTCGCGCCGAGCGGCATCATCGCGGTGCTGGTCACGCCGATCGTCGGCAAGATGCTCTCGCGCGTCGACGCGCGCCGCATCGCGACCTTCGCGTTCCTCGCGTTCGGGCTGTCGTACTACCTTCGCGCCGGCTACACCGCCGACGCCAGCTACTGGGAATTCCTGAAGCCGCTCTTGGTGCAGGGCTTCGGCATGGCGACGTTCTTCGTCGCGATCGTCTCGCTGTCGCTGCACGGCATCGAGCCGCAGCGCGTGCCGGCGGCGTCGGGCATGCAGAATTTCATGCGCATCACGGCGGGCGCGTTCTCGGCGTCGATCTCGACGACGTTCTGGGATCGCCACGAAGCGCTGCATCAGACGCGGCTGGCGGAAGCGTCGAGCGTCTACGACCCGACGCTGCAGCAGGCGATGCACGGACTCCACGCGGCGGGCTTCAACGATCCGCAGTCGATCGCGGTGCTGACGCGCGGACTCGTCAATCAGGCGTATCTGCTGTCGTCGCTCGACTACTTCTGGATCTCCGCCTGGCTGTGCCTCGCGATGATCATCCCGGTGTGGTTCGCGCATCGGCCGACCGGCGGCGCGCCCGCAGCAGCGGCGGCCGAATAGCGCTACATTCCGGCCCATGCGCTTCATCATGGGGGCGACCGGAGCGACGCTGCTCGGCGCGATCGGCTGGGCGCTGGGCGCGCACCTGAATCTCTTCTTCGCAGTCGTGCTCAGCGCGATCGGCGGAGGCTACGGCTTGTATTACGGTCGCAAGCTGTTCGACGAGCACCTCGGTGATTGAGCGCGCGCAGCCTCGCGCGGTCATGGCGCTCGTCGCGCTCCTCGCGAGCTGGAGCGGCGCGAGCCTCGGCGCCAGCGGCACGCCGGTCGAGATCGTCGGCGACAAGATCGACGCGCTGCAGCAGCTCGTCGATCAGCACGGCGACGATTATCGACGCGATCCCGAGCAGCTCTACGAGGTCATCGACCGGGTCGTCGTGCCTGCGTTCAATCTCGACGTCATCTCGGAAGCGGTGACCGGCAAAGGGTGGCGCTCGGCCACGCGCGACGAGCGCGATCGGTTCAAGGCCGCGTTCAAGCGCCGCCTGATCGTGTTCTACGGCGCCGCGCTGCTCGAGCGCGCGCAGCGCAACCAGTCGGGCTGGAAGCTCTCGGAGATCGACGCGCTCGAAGGCACCGCGCGCGTGCGCGCGCAGCTGCCGCAGAAAGTCGGGCCGCCGGTCTCGCTGCAGTTCGATCTGCGCCTGGATGACGATCGCCGCTGGCTCGTCTGCGACATGAGCGTCGAGGGTTTGGGTCTCGTGCAGAACTTCCGCGCGCAATTCGGGCCGGTGGTGAAGCGCGACGGATTGGCGGCGCTCACGTCGCGGCTGGAAACCGGCGCGATCCCGGCCGATACCTGGAAGCCGCCCGAGCGGCGCTGAGCCCGTCAGCGCCGCGCGACCTGCGTGAGCTCACGCTGCCTCGCGTCGTAGCCGTAGACGTCGTCGAAGAAGGCGATGCCGCCGTTGTCCGCTGGCAGCGCCGTGAAATAGACGATGTGCACCGCGACCGGCTCCTTCAGCGCGACGTGCTTCTCCTTGCCGCTGTGCATCGCTTCCTCGATGCGCTCCGGCGTCCACTCGGACTGATCGCGCAGCACGAAGCGCGCGAGATCGACCGGCTTCTCCAGCCGCACGCAGCCGTGCGAGAGATCGCGCGTGAGCTTGGCGAACAGGTTGTCGTTCGGCGTGTCGTGGAAGTAGACGTTGTGCCGGTTCGGGAACACGAACTTGATGAAGCCGAGCGCGTTGTCGGCGCCGGGGCGCTGGCGCAGCTGGATGTCCGACTCCGCGGCCTTGTCCCAGTCGACCTTCTCCGGATCGACCTGTTCCGCCTTGCCGTTGACGATGCGCACGACCTCGATGTCCTTGCGCTTGAGGAAGTCGGAATCCTTCTGCAGCGACGGCAGCATCTCCTTCACTTCGATGCTCTGCGGGATGTTCCAGTACGGGCTGAACACGACTTCGGTCATCGTGTCGGAGAAGATCGGCGTGCGGTTCTCCGGCTTGCCGACGATGACGCGCATCTGCAGCGGGCGCTCGTCGCCGTCGTGCACTTCCAGATGGAAGCTCGGCACGTTGGCCATCACGTAAGTCTTGCCGAGATCGTCGGGCAGCCAGCGCCAGCGCTCCAGGTTGAGCCGCAGCTTCTCCGCGCGCTCGGCGTCCTTCTCGTTCGCGAGCGCCTGCTTGAGCTGCGCGTACTGCGGCTGCTTCGGCTCGAGCTTCGCGGTGAGCTCGTCGAGATCGTCGCCGTCGGCGGCTTCGGCAGCGAGCGTGGCGACGTCGATCTTGCGCGGCTGCGCCGTCCAGCTCGCATCGACGTCCTTGGCGATGCGATGGCCGAACGCGACGTGATTGCCGTACGTCAGCAGCGCGCGGGTGAGCGCGAGCTCGGTCTCCATCGCCTGCGCGCCGTCGCCGGGCTTGTCGATGCGACGCGCGAGCTCGTCGACGCGGTACTGCGCGGGATCGAGTCCTTCCTGGCCCGCGGCGCGGAGCACGTCGAGCAGATGCCTGGCGACCGGCCGCGCCTCGCCGCGTACGACGAACACCGGACGGAAGCGGCGGCCGCCGTAGAACGCGTGCATCTCGTCGCGCAGCATCTTGTCGCCGGAGATCTTGCCAAGCCCGGCTTGCAGCGCTTTCAGCTCGTCGGGTGATGCAGATCGGCCGCAGGCTGCGAGCGTGAGCGAGACGGTGAGGGCAGCGACAGCGAAGGATCGAGCATGCATGCCCCGATTGTGGCGGCCGCTCAATGCATTGTTGGTTCGCAACCGGACATAGGCACCGTCAGGGATGCATTCGTCGGCTGAGCGCCGGTGTCCACCAGGTCGCCCCCGATGAATTGCACGTGCCAGCGCCGTTGCGTGAGTGCACCGGGGAAGGTTCCGCTCGCAGCGCCGATCGTGACGGATCGGCAGGTGCCGGATGTGTGCGACGTGATGTGCGTCCACGCGAAATGATCGTGCTGATAGCCGAAGCCCTGGCCTTCGTCTTCGTAGAGATCGAAAGCGCCGTCGGCGCCGGGCCAGACGTTGATCACGAGATCGTCCTGCGGACCTTGCGAGCTGGTGACGACGTCCGGCTGCGTCGGCACGATCGCGCCTGCGCGCACGAACACCGGATATTGATCGTAGGGGACGCTGCGCTGAACGATCGCGGGACCGTCGAGCGCTTCGCCGGTGAAGAAATCGATCCACGTCCCCGGCGGGATCCACACGTCGGTCGTCGCAGGATTGCCTTCGGAGATCACCGGCGCGACGAGAACGTCGGCGCCGAGGGTGTACTCGTGCGGATGCTGATACGCGTCGTCGAGCTCCGGCCACTGCAGGAACAGCGCGCGCGTCATCGGCAGTCCCCTGTCGTAGCTCTGGCGGCTCAGCGTGTAGAGGTAAGGCACGAGCCGCTCGCGCAGCCGCAGGAAATCCGTCGCCGCTTGCTGCGCCGCTCCGCTGTATTCCCACGGCAATCGATCACCGTGGTTCGAGTGCAAGCGCATCAGCGGCTGGAACGTGCCGAACTGCAGCCAGCGCACGTAGAGGTCGTCGGGCAGATGCGCGGTGTGCCCGACGGTTCCGTTGCAGCCCGTGGTCGCTTGCGGCGGACCGAGGAAGCTGCCGATGTCGTGCGTGATGTACGGCAGGCCGATGTTGCCTTCGCCGGTGGTGAGCTCGACTTCGAACGCGAGCATCGGCCATGTCGCACAGGTGTCGCCGGTGAAATGCATCGTGTAGCGATGCTCGGCGAACGCGCCGGCGCCGGCGTTGCCGATGCCGTCCTGACCTTCCTGCAGCGAAGCGCCGATGCGCGAGAACGACGGCCAGCGCAATCCGCGCGCGGCATTGCGCGCTGCGTACTGCGCATTGATCCAGGTGTCGGCGGTGAGGCCGGGCGCGTCGGCGTGCGAGCCGTCGCAGCACCAGTCGAGCCACCAGAAATCCAGACCCTGCTGCTCGATCGGCGCGTGCAGCGCGAAGTACGCGTCGAGCTGCTTCGCGTCGGCCCAGTCGAAGATGTAGCAGGCGAAGCTCGGATCGGCCTGCAGCAGGAAGCACGGCGGCACGGATTGATCCTGATCGAGGCCGCCGGTGGCTGCGATCACGGCGGGATACGCAGGATCGGCTGGATCGATCGAGGGATGCACGTTCGCGGTGATCGCGAGCCCCGACTGATGCGCCCAGCCGAAGAATCCGACCGGATCCGGGAACAGGCTCGGCTCGAAGCTCCAGCCATTCCACGAGCACGGATCGCCGATGCGCGCGCCGGTGACTTGATCATAGATCACGCAGCCTTCGGCGCTGTGCATCAGCTTCCAGTCGGTGTCGATCGACAGCGTGTCGAGCGGGACCGCGTTCGCGCGGAACTGCCCGACGAGATCGTGCAGCTCGGCTTCGCTGTACGACCAGTAGCGCGAGAACCAGACGCCGAACGCCTTGCGCGGCAGCATCGGCGCCGGGCCGGTGAGCGCGCGCAGATCGGCGAGGCCTTGCGCGTAGTCGTGGCCGTAGCCGAAGAAGTAGCCGTCCTGATACGCGCCGGTGCGCGACGCGCGCTGCGCGAAACCGGGAGCAGTGTCGGTGAGCAGAACGGTTTGCGAATCGTCGAGCAGAAACCAGCCCTGCTTCGACAAGAGGCCGTCATGCAGGATCTGCGCGTCCTCGTCGTTGTCGAGCGAGCGCCGCCAGCCGCCGAGATTGTCGGGATTGGTGTCGGGGCTCCAGTCCGGCGACGCGGTCGTGCCGATGCTCGTGACGATCGAGAGATTCGCAGCGGTGAACGGGCCCGAGCCCTGCTGATAGCGCAGCGTGAGCTGGTCGGTGCGGATCACGCGCGCGCCGTTCTCGACCGACGTCGTGAACGTTGGCGTCGCGAAGCTGCGATTGACGACCGTCTGCGTGATGCCGTCCTCGAAGCGATCGTCGTCGGCGTACTCGAGGCGGATCAGCGTGGGCGTCAGCACGGTGAAGCGCGCGTGGCCGTCGCGCACGACTGCGCTGTCAGCCGCGGCCGACTTCGAAGTGCCGCAGCCTTGCAACAGCGCGCCAATCACGAAGCAACAGGCGGCCGCTGCGCGTCGCATCGCTAGATGAGCACGAACAGCGCGGCGCCGAGCGCGATGCGATAGACCGCGAACGCCGTGAAGCGATGGGTCTGGATGTACGACAGCAGCCACTTCACCGCGATGAACGCGACGATCGCGGAGACGACGAAGCCGATCGCGAGATCGGTCCAGTTCTCGCCGTGGATGCCTTCCGGCGACTTCAGCTGCTTCAGCAGCTCGAAGCCGGTTGCAGCGAACATGGTCGGGATGCCGACGAGGAAGGAGAACTCCGTCGCCGCCGCGCGCGAGCGCGTGCCCGCGAGCATCGCGGCGAAGATCGACGCTGCCGAGCGTGACGTGCCTGGGAACACGCCGGCGACGATCTGCGCGAGGCCGACCGCGATCGCCACCGTCCAGGTCACGTTCGTCTCCGTGGAGTCCTTCGGCAACATCGCCTCGACGCCGATCATCACCAAGCCGCCGACGATCAGCGCGATCGCGATCGGATGCACTTCCTCCGGCAATTTCCAGCCGAGCTTCTTCACCACGATGCCGAGCGCGGCAGTGATCGCGAACGCGCCGACGAGCTTGAACAGATAATCGCGGTTCTCGGGCTTGCCGAAGCCGAGCGCCAGATCGAGCAGGCGACGCCAGTAGATCGCGACGACGGCGAGGATCGCGCCGGCCTGGATGGCGACGTTGAAGAGCTCCGAGCGCTCGCCGAGCCAATGTTCCGCGATCAGCAGATGGCCGGTGCTCGAGATCGGCAGGAACTCGGTGATGCCTTCGACGATGCCGAGCACGATGACTTGCAGAAGATCGCTCACGATGAAAACCTTGGGGCCATGAAGAGTCGGCGCAGCATAAGGCAAAACCGCAGCGGGACTCGTGTCGCGCTCGTCACCGGCGCGGCGCGGCGCATCGGCGCGGCGATCGCGCGCGAGCTGCACACGAGCGGGATGAACGTGGCGATCCACTATCGCGGCTCGGCTACGGAGGCGCGCGCGCTGGCGGCGGAGCTCAACCGTGCGCGTGCCGATTCGGCGGAATGCTTCCGCGCCGATCTGCTCGACGTCGCCGCGATCGAGCAGCTCGCGCGCGAAGTGCACGCGCGCTGGGGACGCCTCGACGCGCTGGTGAACAACGCGTCGACCTACGAGCGCACGCCGATCGCAGAGCTGCGCGAGCGCGACTTCGAAGCCCTCGTCGGCAGCAACCTGAAGGCGCCGCTGTTCCTCGCGCAGGCTTGCGCGAAGCGGATGCGCTCCGGCGCGATCGTCAACGTCGTCGATGCGAAACCCGCGCGCGCCGGATTCTCGGCGTACGGATCGGCGAAGGCGGGACTGATCGCGCTGACTGAAATCCTCGCGCTCGAGCTCGCGCCGCGCATTCGCGTCAACGCCGTCGCGCCAGGACACATCCTGTGGGCGGAGTCGACCAAGCTCACCGCCGCGCAGCGCAAGAAGGAACTCGCGCAAGTGCCGCTGGCGCGACTCGGCACGCCGACGGAGATCGCGCGTGCCGTGAGCTTCCTCGTCTCCGACGACGCGTCCTATCTCACCGGCGCGGTGATCCCGGTCGACGGCGGCCTGCGGTTACGCTGAGCCGCGCCGCGGGCGTATGCTCATCGCCCCGCGCAACCGGAGACATCGCCGATGGCAACGATCCGCAAGGTGGACTACTTCGTGCTGCACGCGCCGAACCGGCCGGGGCAGGGCGCGCGGCTGATGCGCGCATTGAAGGAGCGCAAGGTGAACCTGCTCGCGATGTCGGCGTTCCCGGACGAGCGCGGATCGCAAGTCGACCTGGTGCCGGAAAGTGCCGCCGAGCTCAAGGCCGCGGCGCGCGCGATCGGTGTCGACCTCGAAGGCGCGAAGAAAGGATTCCTCGTCCACGGCAAGGATCGCGTTGGCGTGCTCACCAAGATTCTCGACAAGCTCGGCGCGGCGAAGATCAACGTCACCGCGATCGACGCGGTGTCGACCGGCAAGAAGTTCGGCGCGATCTTCTGGGTGAAGCCTGCGGATGTGCTGCGAGCGGCCAAGGTGCTCGGCGCGAAGTGACGGCGTAGCCGTCATCCCCGCGCCCCGCGGGACTTCCTTTGGTCGCAGGCGGGGGATCCAGTTTTCAATGCAGTGAGCCGTCGATGATCTGCACGTTCTCCCGGCTTTCGCCGGAGAATGCGCCGCCGGGGCCGAAGCGATGCTCGGCGAATTCGGCGAGACCGTCGGCGTTGATCGTCACCACGGTGCTGCAGCGCGTGCCGTAGCGATCGCCGCGGATGAACGGCGGCGACAGGAAGCGCTCCATCTCGATGCCGACGCCCGTGTTGGGCAATTCGTCGTCCTCGGCTTCCTCCGCGTCGGCGAGCGCGGAGAACAGCAGGTTGCGCGACGCCACGCGCTGATTCACGAACGCCTGCATCGCGCGCCGCAGCCGCTGTGATTTCGGCCACGGCGTGTCGAGCGTCGCGTTGGACACGACGTGGATGCCCGGCTGGAGCGCGCGCTGCTCGAAGCCGTCGAAGTTGTGGCAGAACACGAGGTCGCTGCCGTCGTAGAGCAGCAGGTTGAAGCCCGAATAGATCTTCGCGCGCTCGGCGATCTCGTCGGCGTACTGCTCCGCGGACAACGACGACTGCACGAACTCGCGCACGAGCCCGCCGCGCGACGGCGCATTGGGATCGGGCGGAATCATGCGGCGGATGTTGGTGATCGCGGCGAGGCGGCCGTGTCGCGACAGCGCGAGCCAGCTGCCGCCGTGCGAAAGGTCGCGGCCGCCGAACACTTCGTGCTTGCCGTTCCACCAGCCGGCGGGTGCTGCAGGGCGATCGTGGAATTCGTCGCGGTTGGCCGCCATCGCGAGAGGCAAATCCGCATGCGTTTTCCAGGCGACCGCGATGAGACACATGCCGGCAGCTTATCAATTCCGTGGGTCGGCCTTCAGGCCGACGCTGTATCCTTGCGTCATGGCCAAGCTGCTCCCGTACGAACGGCAGGTCCTGCGCGAGATCCGCGAATGGCAGGCGGAAACGCCGAGCTGGGGCACGCGCCTGCTCGCCAAGCCCGCAGGCAAGGCCGCCGAAGTCGTGCAGGCGCTGGTGCCGGTGTCGGCGCTGCGCGCTGCGCTCGAAGGCGCGCATCGGCTGGCGCAGAAATTCTCCGACCAGAAATCGATCCTCAAGCGCGCGGGCGTCCATCACCTGAAGGATCTGCGCGCGCTCGAGCTCGAGCGGTGCGATCGCATCGCACGCAGCGTGAGCCGGCGGTCGATGGCGATGGCCGGCGCCGGCGGCGCGGCATTCGGCGTCGCGGGTGCCGCGGGATTGATCGCCGACGTTCCCGCGCTGATCACGCTCGCGCTGCGCTCGATCGTGCGCACCGGACTTTGCTACGGCGAGGATGCGCTCGCCGATCGCGAGAGCCGTCTCGCCATCGGCGTGTTCGCGCTGGCGTCGGCGAACACGGACGAGGAGAAGACCACGGCAGTCGCAGCGCTGCGCGATTACGGCAACGGGCTGCTGGACGTCGCCTGGCGCGAAGGCATCGAGCGCACCGCCGAGCGCGAGCTCGCCAAGGAAGCGGCGATCTTCTCGGCGCAGAATCTCGCCAGCAAGCTCGGCATCAACATCGGCAAGCGCAAGGCGGCCGAGGCGCTGCCGATCTTCGGCGCGCTGGTCGGCGGCTCGGTCAACGCGTGGTATCTGCGCGACGTCACGCGCTGCGCCCGCTACGTGTTCCAGGAGCGCTGGCTCTCCGAGAAATACGGCAAGCTCCCCGAGTGACTGCGGCACATCGAGTCGTTGTTGTCGGCGGCGGCTTCGCCGGACTGCACGCGGCGAAGCGGCTCGGCAAATCGGCGTTCGACGTCACGCTGGTCGACAAGCGCAACTTCCAGCTGTTCCAGCCGCTGCTCTATCAAGTCGCGACCGGATCGCTTCCGCCCGGCGACATCGCGATCCCGCAGCGCGTCGTGCTCCGCAAATATCGCAACGTCCGCGTGATCCAGTCGACGGCGCGGGACGTCGATCCGCACCGCAAGGTGCTGATCCACGACTTCGGCGAGCTCGCGTACGACACGCTCATCGTGGCGACCGGCGTGAAGCACAGCTACTTCGGCCACGACGAGTGGCGCGCGTTTGCGCCGGGCCTGAAGACGATCGAGCATGCGACCGAGATGCGCCATCGCATCTTCAAGGCGTTCGAGCGCGCGGAGGTCACGACCGACGCCGCAGAGCGCGCGAAGCTGATGACCTTCGTCATCGTCGGCGCGGGACCAACCGGCGTGGAGCTCGCGGGCGCATTGGGCGAGCTCGCGCACAAGATCATGGTCAAGGATTTCCGCGCGATCTCGACGCGCGACGCAAGCATCATCCTGATCGAAGGCGCGAAGGATGTGCTGCCGCCGTACGACGAGAAGCTGCGCATCGCGGCGCGCAAGTCGCTCGAGACGCTCGGCGTCACCGTGATGACGGAGACGATGGTCGAGGAGATCGGCGAGGACTTCGTGCGCACGCGCACCGAGACGATCCGCGCTGGCACGGTGCTGTGGGCGGCGGGCGTGACGACGTCGGCGTTCGGGCTTGCGCTCGCGAAGTCGCTTGACCTGAAGCTCGAGCGCGGCGGACGCATCGCGGTCAGCGCCGACAGTTCACTCGCCGGTCATCCGGAGATCTTCGTCGTCGGCGATCTTGCGAAGCTCGTCGATGCGCGGGGCCGGGAAGTCCCGGGCCTCGCGCAGGGCGCGATCCAGGGCGGCACGCGCGTCGCCAATCTGCTGATGGCGCGCGCGAAGGGAAAGACGCTGAAGCCGTTCAAGTACCGCGACTACGGCACCATGGCCGTGATCGGCATGAATCACGCGGTGGGCGATCTCAAGTTCGTCAAGGTCCGCGGCATCGTCGCCTGGTTCATCTGGGCGTTCGTGCACGTGATGTCGCTGGTCGACGCCGAGCAGCGCGTGCGCGTGTTCGTGCAATGGGCGTTCAAGTATTTCACGCGGCGCGAAGGCGATCGGCTGATCACGCAGTCGTTGCCCGCGCGCGCCAAATCAGAAGACGACAGCTGACCTTTCCGGATCCGGCAGCGCCGAGCCGGTGATCAGCGTGCCGACCTCGCGGAAGTTCTTCAGCAGGCGATCGGGCTTCGCGTCGGCGATCGGCTTGCCGCCGTTGTAGCCGTACGGCACGCACCACGACGCGATGCCGGCGGCGCGCGCGGTCGCGACGTCGATCGACGAGTCGCCGATCAGCACGGCTTGCTCGCGATCGACGCCGAAGTAATCGAGGCACTGGCGGACTGACCGCGGATCCGGCTTGCCGGCGGCGCAGACGATGAACTCGAGATCGTCGGCGAGGCCGTGCGCGTCGAGCACTTTCATCGCGGTGCGCGGCTCCTTGTTCGACACCAGCGCGCGATGCACGCCGGCGGAGCCCAGCGCGCACAGCACCTGCGCGACGTGCGGATACACGCGCGAGCGCTTGCCGCAATGCGCGAAGTAGCAGCGATCGAAATGCGCGAGCAGATCATCGTCAAGCCCTTTCGCGAGCCGCGCGCGACCGGCTTCGCTCGATGCCAGCGCCGACTCCAGCGTTTTCTTCTCGCCGAAGCCGACCCACGTCTCGACTTGCGCGACTTCAACTCGCGGAACATCGAGCTCGGCGAACAGCTCGTTGAGCGCGTCGGTGATCTCCGGCGCGGTTTCCACCAGCGTGCCGTCGAGATCGAAGATCGCAAGGTCGAACATCAGGCTCTCTTCTTCAGGTCCATCAGCCGCAGGATCATCGGCGTGAAGATCAATTGCATCGCCAGGCCCATCTTGCCGCCCGGAACGATGATGCTGTTCGGGCGCGTCATCCACGAATTGTTCAGCATCGAGATGAGGTAAGGGAAGTCGATGCCGTGCGGATCGGCGAAGCGGATGATCACCATCGATTCGTCGGGGGACGGGATGTCGCGCGCGATGAACGGATTGGAAGTATCGACGGTCGGCACGCGCTGGAAGTTCACGTGCGTGCGCGAGAACTGCGGGCACATGTAGTTCACGTAGTCAGGCATGCGGCGCAGGATGGTGTCGACGACCGCTTCCTGCGAATAGCCGCGCTCGCGCTTGTCGCGATGCAGCTTCTGGATCCACTCGAGGTTGATGATGGGCACCACGCCGATCAGGAGATCGACGTGCTTCGCGAGGTCGATCTGATCGTCGGCATAAGCGCCGTGCAGGCCTTCGTAGAACAGGAGATCGGTGCCGGCGTCGACGTCGCGCCACTCGGTGAACGTGCCCGAAGCCTGGTTGTGCTGCTGCGCTTCGGCGTCGTCGTGGATGTACTTGCGCGTGCGGCCGGCGCCGCTCTCGCCGTAGCTCTTGAACAGCGTTGCCAGCTCGCCGAGCAAGTTGGCGTCCGGGCCGAAGTGGCTGAAGTCGCGATCGCGCTGCATCGCTTCGCGCATGCCCTTGCGATCGTAGCGATGGAACGCATCGCCCTCGACGATCTGCGCCCTGATCTTCTCGCGGCGGAAGATGTGCTGGAACGAATTCATCACCGTCGTCGTGCCCGCGCCCGACGAGCCGGTCACCGCGATGATCGGGTGTTTCACAGACATGTTGTTGAGGACCGGTTAGAGCCGGACGGCGGGACGAAACAGGCTGCGTTCGTTGAACAGCGGCGAGACGTACGGCTTGTCCTCGCCCGTGTCGTAGTCGCGGTGGTAGCGCTCGATGCGCTCGACTTCGCCGGCGGTGCCGAGGATCGCGGGCGTGCGCTGATGCAGCGACTCGGGCTGCACGTCGAGCAGCGACGCTCGGCCCGTGCTCGCGCGGCCGCCGGCCTGCTCGATCAGCATCGCGAGCGGATTGGCTTCGAACATCAGGCGCAGGCGTCCGTGATGGTTCGGCTCCTTGCTGTCGCGCGGATACATGTAGACGCCGCCGCGCACGAGGATGCGATGCACCTGCGCCACGGTCGAGCCGATCCAGCGGATCTTGAAGTCTCGCGAGCGGACGTCGCTGCAGCCGGCGCGGCATTCGCGCACGTAGCGCTCGACCGGCGGCTCCCAGAAGCGCTCGTTGGTCGTGTTGATCGCGAGCTCGTCGATGCCGTCGCTCACGTGGAGATCGGGATGCGTCAGCAGGAAATTGCCGGTCTCGCGATCGAGCGTGAAGCCGTGCGTGCCTTTGCCGACCGTGAGCACGAGCATCGTCGACGGGCCGTACAACGCGTAGCCCGCGGCGACCTGCGCCTTGCCGGGCTGCAGGAAATTCTCGAGCTGCGGCTTGGCGCGGCGATCGTGACGCAGCACCGCGAACGTGGTGCCGAGCAGGCCGTTCACGTCGGCGCTCGACGATCCGTGCAACGGGTCGAACATGAGCAGGTAAGGCCCGCGCTCGAACTCGTCGGGGATCAGGTACGGCTGCTCCATTTCCTCGGAGGCCATGCCGGCGAGCAGTCCGCCCCATTCGCAATAGCGCAGCACGGTCTCGTTGGCGAGCGCGTCGAGCTTGCGCTCCGACGGCAGCTCCGATTGCTCGAAGTCGCCCCAGTCGCCGCCGAGCGCGCCTTTCGCGGTCATCGCGGCGATGGCCTTGATCGCGGCCGCGACGTCGACCAGCAGCGCGGACAGGCTGGCGCCGTCGGTGCCGCGGGTCTGCTCGATCAGGAATTTCGACAGCGTCGTCCGGCGCAGGTACATGGCTACTGCCTCGAAGACCATCGGCTAGTGGGTGACCGGTTTTGCTTGGACTGCCGGACCGCGTTCCTCGTTCCTCGCGCGGAATACCCGCGAGGCCCGGATGTCTGCGGCGTCGATCAGGGACAAGGTGTCGACGTCCGCCGACGCATTTCCCTTCAGCGCGGCCTGGAACACGCGGTTGGCCTGGCGCAGGCGCGCACGGTCGAGCGCGTTGCGCACGGATCGCGCATTGGCGAAGTGCGGCTGCTCCTTGCGCTTGCCGATGTACTCGCGCATCGCAGCGATGGCGGCCTCGTCGAGCTTGTAGTTCATCGAGCTCGCCATCATCTGCGCGATCGCCAGCAGCTCGTCTTCGGAGTAGTCCGGGAAATCGATGTGATGCGCGATGCGCGAGGACAGGCCGGGATTGCTCTTGAAGAACGTGTCCATGCGCTCCTTGTAGCCCGCGAGGATCACCACGAGATCGTCGCGCTGGTTCTCCATCACCTGCAGCAGGATCTCGATCGCTTCCTGTCCGTAGTCGCGCTCGTTCTCGGGTCGATACAGGTAATAAGCCTCGTCGATGAACAGCACGCCGCCCATCGCGCGCTTCAGGACTTCCTTGGTCTTCGGCGCCGTGTGCCCGATGTATTGGCCGACGAGATCGTCGCGCGTGACCGAGACGACGTGGCCTTTGCGGATGTAGCCGAGCCGATGAAGGATCTCCGCCATGCGCATCGCGACCGTCGTCTTGCCGGTGCCCGGATTTCCCGTGAAGCACATGTGCAGCGACGGCGCGGTGGCTTCGAGACCGAGCTGCGCGCGTGCTCGCGACACGACGAGGAATGCAGCGATCTCACGGATGCGCTGCTTCACCGGCGCGAGCCCGATCAATTCCTGATCGAGCTGATCCAGCACCTCCTGCACATTGGCTTCGTGCAGGATGGCGTTGAGGTCGATCGTCACGTCCTCAGCCATTCGACGCTGTAGCGCTGCATGCGGCCCGGCCCTTCCTCGCGACGCAGACGGAAGCCCGGCTCGACCGCGGGCCGGTTGACGATGAACGACATGCGCGGCGTTTCCCATCCGCGCGTCGCGTCGAACGCAGTGACGCGGATGTAGTGATCGGGAAACGTCTTGCGACAGCTCTCGATCTCCATCAGCGCGCCGGCGGCGTCCTTGAGATCGAACATCGGGATGCCGAACATTTCCCAGTAGGTGTTGCGCGGATGCGGATCGTCGGTGTATTCGACGTTCACCGCCCAGCCGTTCTTGAGCGCGTACTCGATCTGCGCGTGGATCTGCTCGTCGGAGAGATCGGGCAGGAACGAGAACTGTCCCTGCGTGATGCGATTGCCGTGGTTGGTCATCATGGTTGAATCTCCTAGGCGCTCGCGGTTGCGGTGGGAAGGAAGTCGGCCGTGTCGGTCGACTGATAGTTGAACGTCACGTCCTTCCACACTTCGAGCGCGGAGCGCAGCGGCTTGCACCACTTCGCCGCGTTCTCGAGGATCTGCGGACCTTCGTTCCAGATGTCGCGGCCTTCGTTGCGCGCGAGGATCATCGCTTCGAGCGCGACGCGGTTTGCGGTGGCGCCCGCTTGAATGCCCATCGGATGTCCGATGGTGCCGCCGCCGAACTGCAGCACGACGTCTTCGCCGAGATACGTCAGCAGCTGATGCATCTGTCCGGCGTGGATGCCGCCGGAGGCGACTGGCATCACCTTGTTGAGCGATGCCCAGTCCTGATCGAAGAAGATTCCGTGCTCGAGGTTCTGCGTGATGCGCGATTCGCGCAGCGTGTCGTAGAAGCCGCGGATCATGTTCGGATCGCCTTCGAGCTTGCCGACCACGGTGCCCGCGTGCAGGTGGTCGACGCCGGCCATGCGCATCCATTTGCAGATGACGCGGAAGTTCATGCCGTGATTCTTCTGGCGCGAATACGTGGAATTTCCCGCGCGATGCAAGTGCAGGATCATGTCGTTCTTGCGCGCCCACTTCGCCATCGACTGGATCGCGGTGTAGCCGATGACGAGATCGATCATGATGATCGCGCTGCCGAGCGACTTCGCGAATTCCGCGCGCTCGTACATGTCTTCCATCGTTCCGGCAGTGACGTTGAGGTAGTGACCTTTCACTTCGCCGGTCTGGGCCTGCGCGCGATTCACGGCTTCCATGCAGAACAGGAAGCGATCGCGCCAGTGCATGAACGGCTGCGAATTGATGTTCTCGTCGTCCTTGACGAAGTCGAGGCCGCCCTTGAGTGCTTCGTAGACGACGCGGCCGTAATTGCGGCCTGACAGACCGAGCTTCGGCTTGGTCGTCGCGCCGAGCAGCGGTCTTCCAAATTTATCCAGCCGCTCGCGCTCGACGATGATTCCCGTCGCCGGTCCCTGGAACGTCTTGAGATACGCGACCGGGATGCGCATGTCCTCGAGGCGAAGGGCTTTGATCGCCTTGAAGCCGAAGACGTTGCCGATGATCGAGGCGGTGAGGTTCGCGATCGAGCCGGGCTCGAACAGATCGAGGTCGTAGGCGATATAGGCGAAGTGCTGCTGCTCGGTGTTCGTGCCGGCGCCGGTGTTGGGCACGGCGTCGACCCTGAACGCCTTCGCGCGATACAGCTCGCAGGCCGTCAAGCGATCGGTCCAGACCACGGTCCAGGTTGCGGTCGACGACTCACCGGCGACGGCCGCAGCGGCTTCTTCCGGCTCAACGCCATCCTGCGGCGTGATGCGGAAGAGGGCGATGACGTCGGTGTCCTTCGGCTGATAGTCGGGCTGCCAATAGCCCATTTCCTTGTATTTGAGGACGCCCGCGTCGTAGCGGCCGCGCGGCTTGGGCTGGTCTTCCTGTTGCGGCTTCGAGCGCGCCTTCGGGAAGGCCGGGGTCAGGACCTGATTCATGGGATGCCTCGGGTTTGGCGACGAAACGACCATATCCGGCGCTTGAGTTAAACGGAAGTCACGATTCCTTATCTTTCAGTTAAGCTAATCCTTATGCTAAACGTGACGGTCCGCCAGCTTCAGGTCTTCGCCACCGTGGCGCGGCACCTCAACTTCGCGCGGGCTTCCGAGGAGCTCCACCTGACGGCCCCGGCCGTGTCGATGCAGGTCCGCGAGCTCGAGAATCAGGTCGGATTGCCCCTCTTCGATCGCCGCGGCCGCAAGGTCTCGCTGACGATGCCGGGCGAATATTTCCTCGTGCACGCGCGCCGCGTGCTCGGATCGCTGCGGGATGCAGAAGATCTCATCGCGCGATTGCGACAGGCCCAGACAGGCAACGTCGCGATCGGCATGCTCTCCACTGCGAAATATTTCCTGCCGCGCCTGCTCACCGGATTCCTCGCGGATCATCCCGGGGTCGAGGTGAAGCTGATCGAGGGCAATCGACAGGCGCTGGTGGAGAGCCTCCAGCGCAACGAGCTCGACATGGCCGTGATGGGACGACCGCCCAAGGAGCTCGACACGATGGCGGAGCCGTTTGCTGAGCATCCGCTGGCGATCGTGGCCTCGACGCGGCATGCGCTCGCCAAGCTCGCGCGCGTGCCGGTCGATGCGCTCGCCCGCGAGCCCTTCATCATCCGCGAGCAGGGCTCCGGCACCCGCATCGCGATGGAACAGTACTTCCGCGAGCACCGCATCTCGCCGCCGCGGATCATGGAGATGGCGAGCAACGAGACGATCAAGCAGGCCGTGATCGCGAACATGGGCCTGTCGTTCCTGTCGCTGCATACCGTGAGCCTCGAGTTCTCGTCGGGCCTGCTCACGGTGCTGCAGCTTCCCGGTCTGCCGATGACCCGTCACTGGCATCTGGTCCGCGCCCGAGGCAAGACGCTGTCGCCGCCGGCGTCGGCCTTCCGCAATTTCCTGCTGGAGAACGCGGAGCGCTTCCTCGTCGAGCACCTTGCGTGAGCGTCGGCTCGATGCGGCTGGCGAGGCATTTGAGGTAGCATCTTCAAGGTCATAACCAGCGCGTCCGCGGCGACGGGCGCGCGGACTTGGGGGCGGAAGTGAAGCGCAATCGACTTTTCGGGAACCTCGTTCTGGGCGCGGCATTGCTCGCGTGCGGTCCGGCTTGGGCGGCATTCGGCGACACCGACACCACGTTCGGCTCGCCGGCCACGCCGGGTTTTGCCATCCACAATCTCGGCGGCAATGGCGACAGCGCCCTCGACACGGTCACCGGCGCCAGCGACCGGCTCTATTCCCTGGGCATCACCTGCGAGCCCGGGACGTGCCAGGCGTCCAACAAGCTGGTCGTGACGCGCTACGACGCCGACGGCCATGTCGACACGACCTTCGGCAACGGCGGCGATCTGCAAGTCGCGAGCAACGTGCAGACGTTCGACTATCGGCTCGAGGTCGACGACAAGAACTCGCAGATCTACGTCGCGACGGTCATCTGCGACGGCACCGCGTGCGGCGTGTTCGTCGGCCGTCGCAATTTCAACGGCACGTCCGACACGACCTACGGCACCAACGGCACGGCTTCATTCACCACCGCGACCAATCGCCCGGCAGTTCTGCAGCTCCTGCTGCAGAACAACGGCAAGCTGCTCCTGCTGATCGAGCACGACACGGTCGACAACAGCGAAGCGACGACCGCGACGCGATTCAACATCGTGCGATTGAATCGTGACGGCACGCCCGACACGAGCTGGGGCAGCGACGCGAGCATCGACGTCTCCACGCCCGGCGGCTGCGATCTCGGCCCGAACATGATGCTCGGGCGCGATCCGGTGCTGTACGTCACGGCCGCCAAAGCGTCCACGTGCGCGGGTCCGTACACGCCCGTGGTGCGGCGCTTCAATCCGGTCGGCAACAAGGACACGAGCTTCGGCACCAACGGCGAAGTCGCGAGCAATTTCGGATTTGCAGGTGATGTGGTCGCGCTCGTCGCGCAGGAGCAGAGCGACGGCAAGATCGGCTATGGCATCGGCGCGTTCACCACGAGCGGCCTGGCCATCGACATGCTGAAGCTCAACAGCGACGGCACGCAGGACCCGAGCTTCGTGCCGCAGCACGGCAGCTGGACGCCGACCCAGGGCTTCACGCCGGAAGGCAACGCGCCGTTCCAGTCGGACGGCAAGCTCATCTTCGCCGGACGCTACGCCGCTGTGGGCTCGAGCAACTCCGATGAGGCGCTCACGCGCATCCAGGGCTCTTCGCTGTTCGCGCATCCGCCGCGCTTCGGCACCGGCTTCGGCGAGCCGTTCGTCGGCTTCCTGACCGCGTCCACCACCGTTCCTGAAAGCGTCGGCACCGTCACCGTGACGCTGTCGATGACCGAGGCGACCGATCACGCCGTCACCGTGCCGTTCAGCCTCGGCGGCAGCGCGACGCGCGGCGTCGACTACAACGTATCCTCCAACGCGTTCGTCATCCCGGCCGGCGCGACCAGCGCGACGGTCGCGGTGACGATCGCCGACGACGACGTCGAGGAGTTCGGCGAGAGCATCTTGTTCGATCTCGGCACGCCCGACGGCGCGCTGTCCACGAGCAATCACAACACGTTCATCATCGACGTCGAGGACAACGACCTCACCGACAAGCCGGTGAGCGTCCCCGACGATGGCGGCGCCTTGCCGCTGGAACTGCTGCTCGGATTGCTCGGACTGGCCGGCCTCAAGCGCGCCGGATTACGCCGCAGGTAATAGCGCAGCTGCGATCGGCGCGCCAGAATGCGGGCGCATGGAAATGCCCGCGTCCGATCTGCCGTCCTTCGGTCTGCTGCTGCGCGACTGCCGTCGCGCGCGCAAGCGCTCGCAGCTCGACCTGTCCGTCGACGCGGAAGTCTCGCAGCGACATCTGTCCTTCCTCGAATCCGGCCGCGCGCAGCCGTCGCGTGAGATGGTGCTGCAGCTCGCGCAAGCGCTCGACCTGCCGCTGCGCGAGCGCAATCGCCTGCTGATGTCCGCCGGCTTCGCCGGCATCTATCCGCAGCGCAAGCTCGACGCGAAGGACATGCAGCCGGTGCGTCAGGCGCTCGAGATGCTGATCAGGCATCACGAGCCGCTGCCCGCGATCGTCGTCGATCGCGGCTGGAACCTGTTCATGGCGAATGCCGCGGTGCCGCGCCTGTTCTCGCTGATGGGCGATCTCGAGGAGGTGTGGAAGCGCACGTGCGGCGACGGGCCGCGCAATATCCTGAAGCTCATGTTCCACGAGCACGGCATGCGCCCGTTCATCCGTAACTTCGCCGACATCGCGCCGCCGCTGCTCGCGCGCACGGCGCGCGAAGCGCTCGAGCATCCGCAGGTGCACGAAGTCCTCGAAGAAGTCTTGCGCTATCCGGGCATCCCGGCGCGGTGGCGATCGATCGACATCCACGCCGCGGCGCTGCCGGTGCTGCCGTCGGAGCTGCACGCCAACGGCGTCACGCTGCGGATGTTCTCGATGATCACGACGTTCGGCACGCCGCAGGACGTGACGACCGACGAGTTGCGCGTCGAGAGTTTTTTCCCCGCCGATGCGCAGAGCGAGATGCTGATGCGCAAGATCGGCGCCGGCTAGGCGATCAGTCCTCGATTCCGAGTTCTTTGATCTTCCGCGTGAGCGTATTGCGGCCCCAGCCGAGTCGTCGCGCCGCTTCGATGCGCTGACCGCCGCACTCGCGCAGCGCGGTCTCGATCAGCGCGCGCTCGAAACGCGGGCCTGCTTCGGCGAGCAGATCGCTGCGATCGTTCGACAGCTGCAGCTGGATCCAGTCGCGCAGCGCATCGTCCCACGCGACTTCGGCGGAGGCGGCGCGCGGCGGCGGCTCGGTCGCCGGATGCGGGCGCAGGCTCGGCGTCGACTCGGCGACAGGCGCGATCGTCGCCGGCGCCGGCGATCGCAATTCCGCGGGCAGGTCCTGCAGATGGATGTCGAGGCCGGGCGCCATCACGGTGAGCCAGCGGCAGGTGTTCTCGAGCTGACGCACGTTGCCGGGCCAGTCGAAGCTCTTCAGCGCGGACAGCACGTCGGGACGCAGGCGCTTGGGCTCTGCTTTCAGCTCCTGCGCGGCGCGCGCGAGGAAGTGGCGCATCAGCAATGGCACGTCTTCGCGACGCTCCCGCAGCGGCGGGATGCGGATGCGGATGACGTTCAGGCGGTGATAGAGGTCTTCGCGGAAGCGGCCCGCCTTGACCAGCGCGTCGAGATCCTGGTGCGTCGCGGCGATCACGCGCACGTCGACCGACAGCGGCGACACACCGCCGACGCGATAGAACTGTCCGTCCTGCAGCACGCGCAGCAGGCGCGTCTGCAGATCGGCGGGCATGTCGCCGATCTCGTCGAGGAACAGCGTGCCGCCGTCGGCTTGCTCGAAGCGGCCTTTGCGCTGCGCTTGCGCGCCGGTGAACGACCCCTTCTCGTGGCCGAACAGCTCGGACTCCATCAGGTCCTTGGGGATCGCCGCGGTGTTGATCGCGATGAACGGCTTGTCCTTGCGCGCGCTCGTGTCGTGCAGCGCGCGTGCGACGAGCTCCTTGCCGGTGCCCGATTCGCCGGTGATCAGCACGGTGATCTGCGATTGCGACAAGCGCCCGACCGCGCGGAACACGTCCTGCATCGCGGGCGCCTCGCCGATCAGCATCGGGCCGGCGGCACGCGATGGCTGTGACGATGCGATCTCCGCGCGGCGCTTGGCGGCGCGGCGCACGAGATCGGCGACGCCGTCGACGTCGAACGGCTTCGGCAGGTACTCGAACGCGCCGCCCTTGTAGGCTGCGACCGCGGCGTCGAGATCGGAGTGCGCGGTCATGATGATGACCGGCAGCTTGGGGTGCGCCGTTCGCACGCGCTCCATCAGCGCGAAGCCGTCGATGCCGGGCATGCGGATGTCGGAGATGAGCACGTCGGGTGAGTGATCCTGCAAGGCGTCGAGGAATTCGGCCGCGCCCTGGAACGTCTGCACGGCGATCTGCTCGCGCGCGAGCGATTTCTCGAGCACCCAGCGGATCGATTCGTCGTCGTCGACGACCCACACGGAGATCGAAGCGCTCGGCGCGGCAACGGTGCTGTTCATTGCTGGAACGGGACCAGGATGGAGAAGGTGGTGCAGCCGGGACGCGATCGGCACTCGATCGCGCCGCCGTGACTCTGGATCAGGTACTGAGCAATCGGCAGGCCAAGTCCGGTGCCGCCGGCGCGCGTCGTCACCATCGGGTAGAAGATCTTTTCCTGCATCTCCTCGGCGATGCCGGGGCCGTCGTCCTCGATGTCGATCTGCGCGACGACGCGATGACGCTGCGATGCGATCGTGACCTGCCGCTTCGCGCGCGTGCGCAGCGTGATGCTGCCCTTGCCGTCGATCGCCTGCAGCGCGTTGCGCGCGACGTTGAGCGCAGCCTGGATCAGCTGCTCGCGGTCGGCCTCGAGCTCGGGGATCGACGGATCGTAGTCGCGCACGACGCGCACCGCCGAGGTCGCTTCCGCCTCGATCAGCCGGCGCACGTGCTCGACCACTTCGTGCACGTTGATCAGGCTCTTCTGCGGCGCGCGGCTCGGTCCGAGCATGCGGTTGACCAGGTTCTGCAGCCGGTCGGCCTCGCGGATGATCACGCGCGTGTACTCGCGATGCTCGGCATCCGGGAATTCGCGCTCGAGCAGCTGCGCTGCGCCGCGGATGCCGCCGAGCGGGTTCTTGATCTCGTGCGCGAGCCCGCGAACGAGCTCGCGCGACACCTGCTGGCTCGTCGCGAGCCATTCGTCGCGCGTGCTGCGCAGATGGCGATCGACGGCGACGGCTTCCATCAGGATCCAGGGCTTGCCGGCGTGGATCGGCGTGGCAGTGAGATCGACGGTGATCGGCTCGTCGCCCACGCGCTGCAGCCGCAGCTCGCGCTCGATGAATCCCGCCCCGGTGCGATGCGCTTCCTGCAGACGCGACTCATGCTCCGCGAAGTGCGGGATGGCGGTCGCGAGCGGCGCCGACAGCGCGTGCCGCCGGCTCACGCCGAACAAGTGCTCCGCTCCGGCATTGAGATAGGTCACGTGCAGTTTTTCATCGAGCGCGATCACCGCGCCGGAGAGGCTGTCGAGAACCAGCTCGGGCCTCACCCGGCGCAGCGGGCTGAATTTCATGGAGAAGGGGAAAGCAAGGAGCGGGCCACGCCCCAGAGTAGCGCGGACGCGCGCTACGCGCACCAAAAAGGTGCTAAACGCCCTCTTTCAGGGATTTTGTCAGCGGCGGTGGCGGCGGGCTGACCGCTGCCGGGGCTGGCGGTGGCGCGGCCTTCGAAGCGCTTGGCGGCGGCTGGCCGGCTGCGCTCTGGAGATGAACGATGACGGGCTCGGAGCGCGACAGCTCGCGCCCCGCGTCGTCCACGACGGCGACCGAGATCATGTGATCGCCCTTGTCGGCGCCCTGATAGAGGAAGGCCGTCGATGCAGTCGGCGCCCGGTTCTGCAATTCGCCATCGAGGTAATAGTTGAGGCTCTGTCCGGCGGCCAGGGCCGGCAGCACGTTGACGTTGACGGTGAACTTGCCGCCGGCCTGGGCAAGCAGCGCGTCGGCGAGCGGCTGGGTGATCTCGACATGCGGCCCGCTGCCGCCGTAAGGCGCGCCGGAACGCGTGGCTTTCTTGCCGTTGGACAAGCCGTAGATCTGCAGCGCAGGGAGATCGGCGAGCTCCGCTGCGTTGTTGCCTACCGGCTTGTCACCGTAATGCGTGACGCCGTTGGCGTCCTTCCATTTGTAGACCTGCTGCGCGGGGGCAGCGGCGGCGGCCAGCAGGAAGCCCATCGCGAGAAGAAGACGCATGGCGGGCACCATAGCGGCGTCGAATCCGTTCGACAACCAATCTTAGCTACTGACGGCGTTCGCCGTCCGATGTGCGGCGATCAGCTCGGCATCGAGCTCGGCGGCGAGCCGCGACTTCTCGTAGACCCGTGCCACCAGCAATGCGAGCACGGTGATCCCGAAGCCGGCGAGAAGGTCGATCACGTAGTGGTAGCGCAGGTAGACGGTGGACACCCACAGCGCGGCGGTCGGCACGAGCAGGACCCAGAACCGCTTGCGGTAGTGCCAGAAGTCGAACACGAGCAGATACAGGGAAGCGGCGCCGTGGATGCTCGGGAACACGTCGATGTGATTGCTGCCGGCATTGATCACCGGAAGCATGAGGCGGGTCAGTGGGCCGCCATGCAGCGGCGTGAGCGACGGATCCACGTGCGGCCCGCCCGCAGGGAAGATGCTGTAGCCCGTGAAGCCGACCGCGTAGAGCGTGAACAGGCCGACGAAGCATTTGCGGAAGTTGACCAGATCGTCGCGCCAATAGTGATAAGGCCCGAACACGAGGTAGTAGAAGAAGAACAGGTAGGCGGCCATCATGAATTCGGTCAGCCATGCCGACTCGATTGGCGCGAAGTAGTGCGTCGCCGGTGCGCCGAGCAGCGCGATGTCGACTTGCGTGAGGACCGGGTCGGCATCGGGAACGCCGAGATGCCAGATCGCCTGGTTGAGCGTGAAGAACGACAGGCCCATCACGAACGGGTACCACAGCAAGCGCGCGCGCCAGCGCCGCGTCGTCGGATTGCGCTGGCACCACGGGATCAGCGCAAGGCCGACCAGCGTGTAGGCGCAGAACGTGAGCGCGCTCGGATCGAGCGGCCCGTCGGCGATCGCCACGCGCAGCGCGACCGAGAGCAGGAACGCGTTGAACAGAACCTCGTGCGGCAGCACTCTCGGCATGCCTTGTTTTCTCCTCCCCAAAACAAACGCCCCGCTTGCGCGGGGCGTCGGTGACAGGACGACGACCGCTTACAGCGAATAGTACATGTCGAACTCGATCGGATGCGTGGTCATGCGGAAGCGCGTGACCTCCTGCATCTTGAGCTCGATGAACGCGTCGATGAGATCGTCGGTGAACACGCCGCCCTGCTTCAGGAAGCCGCGGTTCTTGTCGAGATGCTCGAGCGCCATGTCGAGGCTGTGGCAGACGCGCGGGATCTTCGCGTCCTCTTCCGGCGGCAGGTGGTACAGATCCTTGTCCTGCGGATCGCCAGGGTGGATCTTGTTCTGGATGCCGTCGAGGCCGGCCATCATCATCGCGGCAAACGCGAAGTACGGATTCGACATGCCGTCGGGGAAGCGCACTTCGATGCGGCGGCCCTTCGGGTTCTGCACCCAGGGAATACGGATCGACGCGGAGCGGTTTCGCGCGGAGTAGGCGAGCATCACCGGCGCTTCGAAGCCCGGCACCAGTCGCTTGTACGAGTTGGTGGTCGAGTTGGTGAACGCGTTGATCGCCTTCGCGTGCTTCAGGATGCCGCCGATGTAGTACAGCGCGGTCTCGGAGAGTCCGCCGTACTTGTCGCCGGTGAACAGGTTCTTGCCATCCTTGCCGAGCGACTGGTGCACGTGCATGCCGGTGCCGTTGTCGCCGACGATCGGCTTGGGCATGAAGGTGACCGACTTGCCGAACGAATGCGCGACGTTCTGCAGCACGTACTTGTACGTGAGCATCTCGTCGGCCTTCTTCACCAGCGTGTTGAACTTGGTGCCGATCTCGCACTGGCCCGGCGCGGCGACTTCGTGGTGATGCACTTCGACTTCGATGCCCATCTCTTCGAGCGTGAGGCACATCGCGTTGCGGATGTCCTGCAGCGAATCGACCGGCGGGACCGGGAAGTAGCCGCCCTTCACCGGCGGGCGATGGCCCATGTTGCCGCCTTCGTATTCCTTGCCCGTGTTCCACGGCGCTTCTTCGGAATCGATGTGGACGTAGGAGCCCCACATACCCGAATCCCAGCGCACGCCGTCGAACACGAAGAACTCGAGCTCGGGTCCGAAGAACGCGGTGTCGGCGATGCCGGTGGACTTGAGATACGCCTCGGCGCGCTTGGCGAGCGAGCGCGGATCGCGACCGTAGCCCTGGCCCGTGGCGGGCTCGATGACGTCGCAGGTGAGGATGAGCGTCGGCTCTTCCGCGAACGGATCCATCTTCGCGGTGGACGCTTCCGGCATCAGGATCATGTCGGACTCGTTGATGCCCTTCCAGCCCGCGATGGACGAGCCGTCGAACATCTTGCCGTCGGTGAACACCGACTCGTCGACGGTCTTGGCCGGAACGGTGACGTGCTGCTCCTTGCCTTTGGTGTCGCAGAAGCGGAAGTCGACGAACTTCGCTCCCTTGTCCGAAATCATCTTGAGTGCGTCCTTCCCCGATGCCATTGGGCTCTCCTGGAACGTTTGGATTGAAACGATGGCGTTGCCGCGGGCGACCCGCGGCGTGCCCCGATGGTTAGCACGTTCTGTGCCACGACGGGGCGCGAAAAGCCGGGGCATGGTAGCCCAAAAAGGTGCGCGCGTCTTCGCCATGAAAGTGCGGCGAATGCGGAAATCGCGGCGCGCTCGCTATACTCGCGCCCCCATGACGTTCCAAGACCTGATCCTGAAGCTCCAGCAGTACTGGGCCAGCAAAGGCTGCGTGATCGTGCAGCCGATGGACATGGAGATGGGCGCAGGCACGTTCCACTGGGCGACGTTCCTGCGCTCGATTGGTCCGGAGCCGTGGAACGTCGCATACGTGCAGCCGTCGCGGCGTCCCACCGACGGCCGCTACGGACAGAATCCGAATCGCCTCCAGCACTACTACCAGTTCCAGGTGCTGATGAAGCCGTCGCCGCCGGATTTCCAGCAGCTCTATCTCGATTCGCTGAAGCTCGTCGGCTTCGATCCGCTGGTGCACGACATCCGCTTCGTCGAGGACAACTGGGAATCGCCGACGCTCGGCGCGTGGGGACTCGGCTGGGAAGTCTGGCTGAACGGGATGGAAGTCACGCAGTTCACCTACTTCCAGCAGGTCGGCGGGCTCGAATGCAAGCCGGTGTCCGGCGAGATCACCTACGGTCTCGAGCGGCTGGCGATGTACATCCAGAAGAAGGAGTCGATCTTCGATCTGGTGTGGTCGAACTCGGGCGGACGCGTCGTCACCTATGGCGACGTCTATCACCAGAACGAAGTCGAGCAGTCGCACTACAACTTCGAGCACGCGGACACTGCTGCGTTGTTCGAGCGCTTCAAGGTCGCCGAGGCAGAGTGCCAGTCGCTGATCGAGAAGGGGCTGCCGCTGCCGGCGTACGAGCGCGTGCTGCAAGCGTCGCACGCATTCAACTTGCTCGATGCGCGCCAGGCGATCAGCGTCACCGAGCGCCAGGCGTACATCCTCCGCGTGCGCACGCTCGCGCGCGCCGTCGCCGAGGCGTACTACAAGGCGCGCGAGCATCTGGGCTTCCCGATGCTCAAAGCGGCGAAGCAGGCGGCGGCATGATCCTCATCGGCATGTACGACTCGCCGTTCGTGCGACGCGTGGCGGTGACGATGAAGCTGCTGGGCATGGATTTCGAGCACAAGAGCTGGTCGGTCGGGAAGGATCAGGCGGAGATCCGGAAATACAATCCGCTGGGCCGTGTGCCGACGCTCGTGCTCGACGACGGCGAAGTGCTCACCGAATCCTCCGCGATCCTCGATCACCTCGACGAAATCTCCGGCGAGCGCGCGCTGCTGCCGCGCACGGGCGAGGCGCGACGTCGCGCATTGAAATTGATGGCGATCGCGACCGGCGCCGCCGAAAAGGGCGTGTCACAGGTTTACGAGCTCGCCTTCCGTCCCGAGATGAAGCGGCATCAGCCGTGGGTCGAGCGCTGCCGCCTGCAGATGCAGGACGCGCTCGCCGCGCTCGATCGCGAATGCGCGCAAGTGCTGGTGGGGCGCTGGCTGCTGGGGAAGAACCTTTCGCAAGCCGACATCACCGTCGCGTGCGCATCGACGTTCTGCCATGAAGCGCTCTATCTCGACCCCGCGAAGCTGCCGGGGCTCGACATCCTGACCGCGCGCTGCGAAGCGATGCCGGAGTTCCAGGCCACGCATCTCAAATTCATCCCGCCCGCCGCATGAGCGCGCCACTTCTCATCGAGATCGGCTGCGAGGACTTGCCCGCGCGCTACGTGAGGCCGCTCGCAAACGCGCTCGCCGAGGGCATCGTCAACGGCCTCGGCAAGCGCAACGTCGAGCGCGGAGCCTCGCGCGTGTTCGCGACGCCGCGTCGCATCGCGGTTCTCATCGATGGCGTCGCGACCAAGCAGGCGAGCCAGAAGATCGAGCGCAAAGGCCCTGCGGTCGCTGCCGCGTTCCGCGATGGCCAGCCGACGCCGGCGGCGCTCGGCTTCGCGAAATCCTGCGGTGTCGACGTGTCGGCGCTGAAGCAGGTCGACGGCAATCTCGTGTTCCGCGGCAAGCAGAAGGGCCGCACCACCGTCGAGCTGATCCCGGAGATCTTCGACGAAACCCTGAAGCAGATGGATCAGCTCGTGCCCAAGCGCATGCGCTGGGGCTCGGGTGACGAGACCTTCGTGCGCCCGGTGCAGTGGATCGTTGCGCTGCTCGGCTCGCGCGTTGCGCCGATCAAGCGCTTCGGCGTCGAAGCCGGTCGCAAGACGTTCGGCCACCGCTATCACGCGCCGAAAGCGATCTCGCTGAAATCGCCGGAGCGGTACGAGTCGTCATTGCGCGATGCGAAAGTGTGGGCGGACTTCGCTTCGCGTCGTGAAGAGATCAAGCGTCAGGTCGAGGCCGAGGCGCAGAAGCTCGGCGGCACGGCTCGCGTCAGTGAGGATCTGCTGGACGAGGTCACGTCGCTGGTCGAATGGCCGGTGGTGATCGCAGGACGCATCGACCGGCGCTTCCTCGAGCTGCCGTCGGAAGTGGTCGTCGCCACCGTCGAGACCAATCAGCGCTACTTCACGGTGTTCGACGGCGCCGGCAGGCTGCTGCCGAATTTCATCACCGTCTCGAACATCGAATCGCGCGACGTCAGCCAGGTGATCACCGGCAACGAGCGCGTGGTGACACCGCGCCTCACGGACGCGCTGTTCTTCTGGGAGCAGGATCTCAAGCAGCCGCTCGCGGCCTATGGCGCGAAGCTCGACGCGGTGACGTTCCAGAAGGATCTCGGAACCATCGGACAGAAAATCGCGCGGGTGAAGGCGCTCGCGACGCGGATCGCCGATCTGCTCAACGCCGACCCGAAAGCCGTCGCGCGCGCCGCGACGCTGTGCAAGAACGACCTCGTCACGCGCATGGTGTACGAGTTCCCCGAGCTGCAAGGGATCATGGGCGGCTACTACGCAGCCAAGGCCGGAGAATCCGCCGAGGTCGCGCTCGCCATCCGCGAGCACTATCTGCCGACGCAAGCGGGCACCGCGATTCCAGGTCATCGCGTCGGCCAGATCGTCGCGCTCGCCGACAAGCTCGACACGCTCGCCGGCATCTTCGCGATCGGTCAGAAGCCGACCGCGAGCAAGGACCCGTTTGCACTGCGTCGTGCCGCGCTCGGCGTGCTGCGCATCTGCATCGAAGGCAAGCTGCCGCTCGATCTGCGGGCGCTGCTGAAGCTGGCGCTCGAGGCGCAGCCCGCCGGCAAGCGCGACGACGCCACGCTGAAAGACCTCCTCGACTTCGTGCTGGAGCGACTGCGCGCCTACTACGCCGATCAGAACCTGCCGGTCGAGATGTTCGAGGCGGTGAAGGCGCTGGAGATCGCGAGCCCGCTCGATTTCGACACGCGCATCCAGGGACTGCGCGGATTCTGGGAGCTGCCGGCGTCGAAGAATCTCGCAGCCGCGCACAAGCGCATCCGCAACATCCTGCGCCAGGCCGGAGAGGGCGACATCGAGATCCGGACCGATCATTTCCGCGAAGCCGAGGAGCGCACCCTGTTCGAGTCGATGCGCGCTCTCGACGATCGCCTGAAGCATGCGACCGGCCATGGCAACTACATCGAAGGCCTGCGCTTCCTCGCCGAGCTGCAGCGGCCGGTCGATGCGTTCTTCGACAAGGTGATGGTCATGGCGCCGGAAGAGGACCTGCGCGCCAATCGCGTCGCGCTGCTGCGCCGCCTCGATCGCATGTGCCGCAGCATCGCCGACATCTCCTGCCTGCCGGGTCAATAAGCAGTAATAATTGGGGAATGGCGAGCGAGAACGAGCAGGTCATCTGGGAGGGCCATCCATCCCAGTGGACCAACTTCCCGGTGTACCTGCTGTGCGCGATCACCTTCTGGGCGGTGATCCCGATCTTCGTCGCGGTCTGGCACTGGCTCACCACGCGCTGCTTCGAATATCGAATCACCAACGAGCGCCTCATCGTCAAGCGCGGCGTGTTCTCCAAGCGCACCGACGAGCTCGAGCTCTATCGCGTCAAGGACACCTCGCTGGTCGAGCCGTTCTGGCTGCGTCTCGTCGGGCTCGGCCATATCGACATGACGACCTCCGATCGCACGACGCCGCTCGTGCGCATCGCGGCGGTGCCTGAAGCCGCGAGCCTGCGTGAGCAGCTGCGCCGCAACGTCGAGCGGATGCGCGCCGCGCGCGGCGTGCGCGAAACCGATCTCGGCGAGATCGTGCGATGAAGCTCGTCATCCTCGATCGCGACGGCACCATCAACGAGGATTCGCC